>WBZR01000356.1_pt1 | contig 75779 bp, 49 predicted proteins | sample 5204231 | NCBI WGS metagenome assembly WBZR01 (sample SAMN12412403, study PRJNA552823) | activated sludge metagenome | isolation source: activated sludge from anammox sidestream of wastewater treatment plant... | place: USA: Virginia | collected 2017-08 | reverse complement strand
CGGGGTGGCAAAGGGCCATGGTGATTCCGGCGCATGCTTCGCCCCTACACGCGCCGCCGGCAAGTTCCGCCCAGGGGCGGAGACGGTGATCAGCGTCGTCCGCGGGGCACAGTCCGGAGCGGCTCGACAGGATGCGCCTTGCAGCGGACTGCCGACCCAGCCCCTGCTGAACGCTTACGCCACCGCCGTCACCCGGCGGAAGCGGCTGCCCGGACCAGGGCCGACCGGCCGCATGCGAGCACGGTCCGGGTCAGCGCGAGGCGGCACGAGCGAGGGCCCCCGGCAGATCCCGCCCCGCCATCGGCAGCCACACTCGCCGGTCGAGGTCCCGGACCACCAGGGCGTACACGTCTTCCACCGTGTTGCGATCCACGGGCGCGAGCGCCCGGCCCGTCGTCAGCGCGATCACGCGCGCACCGGCCGCCAGCGCGCCGCGCCCGAGACTGACCGGCGTGTGGTACGCGTCGTCCGCACGCACCGGCCGGTGGCGGGTGAGCACCCCGGTGCGCCGCTCGAAGACAAAGATCTCGGGCTCGTCGTCGGCCTTGCCCGGCACGAGGTGCCGGCTGGTCGACCGGAACGCGACGCAGCAGCCGTCGGGCGCCACGGCCGGCTGGTCGGCGCTACCGTTCCACACGCCGCCGTCGAAGGGCACCGGGACCAGCGTCGTGGTGCCGCTCCGGCGGTCGCGCAGGTAGACCGCCGGCGCGCCCGCCACCGCGCTCGGCGACAGCTCGCCGGCATCCGATGCGAACGCCACGAACCGCCCGTCGACCGACACGCTGGCGCTGTGGCTGTCGCGCGACGCAGCCCCGCCGCGCGTCGCAACGCTGACCCGCTCGACCACGCCGGTGTCGAGGTCCGTGGCAAACACGTCCACCCGGCCGTTGCCGTCGCCGGGCACCACGTCCGGCGCGTCGGACTCCCAGACGACCACGCCGCCCCCGCCGGCCAGCCACGGCCGCATGCTCGTGCCGCGCGCCGGGCGGCCGCCGACACCCCGGCTGACGAGCCGCGTCGTGCCGGCCTGCCGATCGTGGACGAACACGTCCGGCCGCCCGTTGTCGTCGCCCGGCACGAGGTTCGTCGCCCACGAGTGGAACGCGACGAGCCACCCGTCGTGCGAGAGCGACGGCGCCGACGACAGGCCGTCGGGGGGCGCCCCGCCTGGGCCGAGGTCGACCTGGCTTGGCGGGCCACCGGCCTCCCACACGAAGATCCCCAGCCGCTCCTCGCCGGCGGGCGCGGCACCCGACACCGATCGGAACGCCACCACCCGGCCGTCGCCGGACACCGCCGGGGCGTCGTGAAGCGCCAGGTGCGTCAGGTTGCCCGCCCAGACGACGCCGGCGAGCCGGGTGCCGCGCGTGGCGAGATCGCGGGTGTAGACCGCCGCCGCGCCGGCGCCGGCGCCGGGGACGAGATCGTTGGCCTCGCTGCGGAACACCACGGTCCGGCCGTCGGCCGACACCGCCGCGTCGCGGCTGGCACCGTTGGCCCCGGCGCCGGCGGGGTCGGCCGACACCAGGTCCCAGCGCGGGGCGGGGCCGGGCGGCGGGGGTTGCCCTGCCACGCCGGAGGGAGGCGCGGCGACGGCGAGCGCCACGGCGAGCGCAGCGCCTGCAGCCCTGGCGACGGCGCCGAAGCGTCGGCCGGCCGGCGCGCCCGCGGGGCGACTTGCCGGCCGGCCGACGACACGGCTCATTGGGGCCAGAAGGGATCCGCGCGGCACGCGATGTCCGCGGTGAAGTCCTGGTACACGGCCGACAGGTCCTCGCCGTCCGGCGCATTGCGGTACATGCCGGGCCGGGTGGCCATCGCGCGCAACGCCGCGTCGTCGACGTCGTTGCCGAGGCCGACGGTGTAGAGCTGCGCCCCGCGGGCCCGGGCCGCGTCGGCGGCGGCGATGGCCGCCGACACCGGCACCGGGTTGGCCCGGCCGTCGGTGAGCACGATCAGCACGGCCGTGTTGCGCGCGTCCCGCGCCGCCCCGAAGAGGGCGTCGGCGCCGGCCGCGATGCCGAGGTCCAGACGCGTCGTCAGGTCGACCTCGATCGCGCCGAGCGCCGCGGCCAGGGCCGCACGGTCGCGGCCGAGCGGGACGAGCGTCGTCGCCGCCCGGTTGAACACCACCAGCGCCGCCTGATCGGCCTTCCCGGCGGCGTCCGGCGCGAAGTCCAGGCGGTCGACGAACAGCCGGGCGGCCTCGGCCGCCGCGGCGAGCTTCGGGCGGCCGCTGCGCGTCGGCTCGAGCATGCTCGACGAGGCGTCGAGCACCAGCACGATGTCGGCTCGCGCCTTGTCGGGCCGGCACTGCTCGCGCACGACGAGCGGCAGGTAGATCGGCGCCGGCTTGGGGGTCGCGGTCGGCAGCGGCGTAGGCGGCGGGGGCGTCGGCGTGGGCGGTGCCGGCGTCGACGTCGGCGTCGGGGTCGGGGTCGGCTCCGGCGTGTCGGTCGGCGGCGGGGTCGACGTCGGGGGCTCGGGCGTCGGCGTCGGCGGCACGGCACACGGCTCGGGCACGGTGATCCAGCGCGTCGGCACGACGACGCCGAAGTCGCGGTGCAGGCTGTCGGTGAGCTCCACCCGCCCGCCGCCCAGCGTGTTCACCCCCAGCCCCGTCGGCTGCACCCGATACGTGACGGTATAGGGGTGGTCGAACGGGCCGGCGAGGTTCCACCGCAGGGTCCGACCGTCCGGCCCGACGTCGTCGGGCACGGGGTTGGCCGACCCCGGCACGAGGTCGAGGCCGGGCGGCAGCGCGTCCACCACCGTCACCGACCGCAGGAACGTCGACGCCGTCTGGCGGACGACGTCGCTGAGGATCGCCGCCAGCCGGGCGCCCTCGCCGAAGCCGAGGTAGAGGCGCGGCTCGCTGGCCGCCTGGCGCAGGACGGGATCGCAGTGCGTCCAGGCATAGCACGTCGAGATCACGGTGGCGCCGCGCGACTTGGCGCGCTGAGCGCCGCGCAGCACGCCCGGCACGGCCTCGGCCGTGTAGATCCCCAGCGGCGCGAGGATCACGATCTCGTGGATGTCGGTGTTGCGCGGCCAGGCGCGGGCGCCGTCGTCGAGGATGCGCACGGCCTCCTTGAACCCGCAGTCGAAACACTGCACCTGCGCGTCGAAACGCGACACGACGGGGATGTCGAGGACCGAGACGACGCGCTGCTCCTCGTTGGTCAGCGCCTCCTTGCGCACCGCGCTGCCGCGCTGCATCCACACCACGCCGACCTTGACGTGCGGGTTCTCGCGCAGGTCGAGCTGGTTGACCGCGTTGCGCAGCGCGCTCGTGCGGTCCTTGGGCTCGGAGTAGCTCGGCTTGTACACCTCGTCGATGATGATGACGATGTGCACCGGCGTCCCCGGACAGCCGGGACGCAGGCTGACCGTCACGGCGGTGGTCTGGCACGCCTGGAGCACGCTGGGGCCGACGGCGCGGTCCGCGGTGCACGAGCACGGGCTTTCGCTCCCGCCGCCCGGCTGGCGCGCCGGGGCGGCCCGGCTGGTCGACGCCAGCCCGCCGAGGCTGCCGATCGACACGGCCGCCGCGAACACGGCGGCGAGACACACGGCGCGCTTGCGCGAGGTGAACATGCTTGCGCCTCCTCCTGGCTGGCATGCGCGGCCGCCCGCGCCACGGGTGACCCGCGTGGGTCGGTGGCGCGCCGCACGCCGGAGCCCGACCGGCGGTGCCGTCGGACGGCACGGCGCGGCGGGGGGTGGGGAGCCGGCGGCGGGCGACGTCCGCGCTCGAGAATCTGACATATCCTACCATACCTGTCAACCCGATGGTCCGGGCGGGTCGGGCGGGATGTCAGGCTACGGCCGCGCCCACGGCAGCCACAGGTGGTAGGCCGTGGCCACGACGAGGCCGCCGACGTCGAGGCGGAAGTCCACGGGCCGGCCGTGGGCGTCGCTGAGCTGCATGAACGTGACGCGCGGGCGCCGGCCGGTCGCTGTCAGGCGGCGGAACCGCAGGCTGGCCAACCTGGCGTCGCCGGCGAGCGGCGGATGCGGGGCAAGGAGCGTCGCCGCGACGTGCGCCTGGCCGGCCACCGGGTCGACGGTGTTGGCGATGACCCACGCGCCGGGCGGCAGGTCGTCCAACGCCGCCGCCTGCACGCCGGCGGCCGCGGGGTCGGCGTCGGCGATCGCCGTGGATGCGGCGTCGAAGCGCACCGACACCGCGAAGCCGTACACGCCGCGCGCCCCTCGCACCGTGAGCGGGACGTCGACGACCGTCGCGCCGTCGGCCGCGATGGGCCCGCGCGCCGGGGCGTCGACCAGCCGTACGATCGGGTCCGGGGCGTCGGCTGCTTCGGCCGGCGCGCGGGTGGCGGCCGGGGCGGGCGCGGCGTCCGATGCCGTGCCGCCGCCTTCGAGCGCGGCCGATCCCGGCGTGCCGACCCACCCGGCGCGGCGCCACGGCGCCGGGCACGTGGCGCCCTGGTTCACCGCCACCGCCACGACGTCGAAGAGGTCGACCGCGCCGTCGCCGTTGACATCCGCGCACGGCAGGTCGAGCGGCGGCGCCGCGCCGTAGCGGGCCGTCACGGCGGCGAGGTCGCGCGCGTCGATCGCGCAGTCCGTCACGACGTCGCCGAGCCGCAGGCTGGCGTCGGGCACACGGGTGAGCGCTCCGCCGGCCGGGACGGTGATCGCCGTCGACGCCGCGAGCCCGCAGCGGGCCGTGGCCGCCAGGCGGCGGGCGCCGGCCGCGACGCCGCGGAAGAAGTAGCGGCCGTCGGCGCCGACGGCCGCCGTGCGTCCGTCCAGCGACACGGTCGCCCCGATCGGCGCGGCGAGCGGCGGCGCGTCGAGGCGACCGGCGGCCATCCCCGCGGGCCCGAAGCAATCCGTCGGCGCCGCGGCCGCGACCGCGACGTCGATCAGGCGCGGGCAGCCGTCGCCCGCGACCAGCCGCCGGCCCGTCACGCGGACCGGCCGGCCGAGCCAGGCGTCGAGCTCGACCGGATCGGCGCCGGTCAGCGGCGCGCTCGTCGACCCGTCGCACCCCGCGACCACGAACCCGTCGCCCGGGCAGGCATCGCCCGCGGCGGGGTCGGCGACGCGGTGCTCCAGCCGGCCCACGGCCTCGACCGCGGGCAGGTCCAGGCGGGCGACGTCGCCGACGGCGTGGAAGACCTCCTTCTGGCGGTCTCGGTCGTCGCCGAACCAAAGGACGTGCGCCTGCCCTGCGGCGTCGATGGCGGCGGCCGCGTTGCGGCTCGCGGCGGCCACGGGCGATTCGTCGATGCGGGCCGGTGGTCCCCAACCCGGGGCGCGCCAGGCGGCGCACCAGAGGGTGGACCCCCCGGGGCTGGCGGCGTGCCACACGACCAGCGCCGAGCCGGCAGGGCCGCCGGCGACCGCCGGGCGGTCGGCCTCGGGCGCGCCCGGCGCCGACACGCGCGCGCCCGCGCTCCAGGCGTCGACGTAACCGCCGCCGGCCGGCGGCGCCAGGCGCGCGGCCCACACCGCGCCCACGCCGTCGCGCTCGTCGTGCCACGCGGCCGTGACGGCCCCGGTGCGGTCGATGCCGAGCGCCGGGTCGGCCTGGCGGGCCGTGCCGGCGTCGGTGTTCAGCCGGACCGGCGCGCCCCAGTCGGCGGCGCCCGGCGCCAGCCGCGCGACGTAGATGTCGCCGGCGTCGTCGCGCTGGTCGGCCCAGGCCACGAACACCTCGCCCGAGGGGGCCGCGGCGATCGCCGGACGCTCTTGCACCCCTGCCGGGTCGCGGTTGACGCGCCGGCTCGGCTGCCACGCCCCGTCGGGGCCGCGGCGGGCGGCATAGATGTCCGACTGGCCGTCGCGGTAATCCGACCACACCACGTACACGCCGCCGGCGCCGTCGGCGGCGATGGCGGGCGACCACTGGATGGTCTGTGTGCCGTCGTCGTTGACGCGCCGCGGCGGGCTCCAGGCCGTTCCGCCGGCCGGCAGCGTGCTGATGTAGACGTCGGGGTCGACCTCGCGGTAGTCCGACCAGACCACGTGCGCGCCGCCGCCCCGATCGACCGCGATGTCGGCGTCGTCGCGGCACACCGGGCCGACGAGGTCGCTCACCCGCTGGTTGGCGGTCCATCCCGCCGCCCCGGCGGCGCGCCGACTGTAGTACAGCCCGAACACGCCCGCCCCGTCGCGGAAGTCGAGCCATGCGGCGTGGAGCGCGCCGGACGCATCGACGGTGATGGCCGGGTCGAACTGCACCACCCCGCGCCCGTCGTCGTTGACCACGGCCGGCAGGCTCCAACCCAGCGCGGTCGGGTCCGGCCGGGACGGGAGCGCACAGGCCGTGGTGGCCAGGGCGAGCGTCGCGAAGGCGAAGGCGATCGTCGCGATGGGCGGCACGTGGCGGCAACGCCGGCAAGGGAGCATCCTCGCGCGTGACATGACGGTATTGTCGCCGCGCCGGCGGGGATTGCCAAGGGCGCCGTGCGTCGTGGCGTGCCTCGTCGCGCCCCACGCGCGGAATCGCTCCGGCCGCGGTCGACGGCCCGCCCATGGCCGGTTCGGGCCGCGGCGCGCTGCCGCTTGCCAATTCCCGCCCGGTCGCTAACATCCCGTCGGCGCGCGGGGTCGGACCGCTCCACGCCGCCCACGACGTCGACCGACGCGCCAGCCGGGCGCGCCAGCCTGTCGGGAGTCCCGAGATGCCCCATGCCGACGCTGCCGCCGACGCCGAGCTCGAGCGCCGCTTCGCGCCGTTCGCGGCCCGCATGCGGGCCGGCGGCGTGGCCGACGTCGTCGTCGCCAACTTCCGCCACCAGTACGCCCGGCTGCTCGCCGGCGAGACCGGATACGTCGACGGTTCGGTCGCCGGCCCGGTCGACGGGGTGCCGGACGCAGCGGCGCTCGCCGGGTACCGCGCGGCCGGGGCCGCCGCGCTCGATCGCGCCGTGGTCCTCAAGCTGAACGGCGGGCTCGGGACGTCGATGGGGCTGTCGGGGCCCAAGTCGTTGATCCCGGTCAAGGCGGGGCTGTCGTTCCTCGACATCATCGTCCAACAGGTGCTGGCCCTGCGTGCGGCCACGGGCGCCCGGGTGCCGCTGGTGTGGATGAACAGCTTCGCCACGCAGTCGCCGACCCGGGCCGCGCTGGCGCTCCACCCCGCCGTCGCGTCCGACGTCCCGGCGGACTTCGTGCAGAACCGGGTGCCGAAGGTCCGCGCGGCCGACCTGGCGCCCGCCGAATGGCCGGCCGACCCCGAAAAGACGTGGTGCCCGCCCGGGCACGGCGACCTCTACCCGGCCCTGGTGGCCAGCGGCATGCTCGACCGCCTGCTCGCCGCCGGCTACGAGATCGCGTTCGTCAGCAACGCCGACAACCTCGGCGCCACGCTCGACCTCGACCTGCTGGGCTACATGGCCGCCGAGGATCTCCCGTTCATGATGGAGGTCGCCGACCGCACCGAGGCCGACCGCAAGGGCGGCCACCTGGCGCGGCGGCCGGACGGCCGCCTGATCCTGCGCGAGGTCGCCCAGTGCCCGCCCGACGAGATCGACGCGTTCCAGGACATCGCGCGCTACCGCTACTTCAACACCAACAGCATCTGGATCCACCTGCCCGCGCTGCACGCCGTCATGGCCCGCGGCGGCGGGGTCATCGACCTCCCGCTGATCCGCAACCGCAAGCCGGTCGATCCCGCGCGGCTCGACAGCCCGACGGTGTACCAGCTCGAGACGGCGATGGGCGCCGCCATCGCGGTGTTCGACGGCGCCCGGGCCGTGCGCGTGTCGCGCGACCGCTTCCGGCCGGTCAAGACGACGAGCGACCTCCTCGGCCTGTGGTCGGACGCCTACGTCCTGCACGCCGACGGCCGCCTTGCGCTGCACCCCGACCGCGCGGGGGAGATCCCGATCGTCGCGCTCGACGACCGCCACTTCGGCCTGCTCCACGACCTCGAGGCCCGCTTTCCGGCGGGCGCACCGTCGCTCATCGGCTGTCGCCGCCTGCGGGTCACCGGCGATGTCCGGTTCGGCGGCGGCGTCGTGGTCGAGGGCGACGTCGACCTCGTCAACCCGGACCCCGAGCCCCGCTTCGTGCCCGACGGCGCGCGCCTGCGCGGCGGCGCCGCGGCGTGGGGTTGAGCCGGCAAGCCGCGTGAGCCGGATTCGGCACCGGCCGATTCGGCAGTCAACCAGAGACCTTCGTCAGGAAAACCCCATGTCCTCCGTCCCGCCGCTCGTCGAGTGCGTGCCGAACTTCAGCGAAGGGCGCGATCCCGTCGCCATCCGCCAGATCACCGACGCCATCGAGGCCGTCGACGGCGTGCGGCTGCTCGACGTCGATCCCGGCAAGGCCACCCATCGGACCGTCGTGACGTTCGTCGGGCCGCCCGACGCCGTCGCCGAGGCGGCGTTCCAGGCGATCCGGGTGGCGGCGGACGTCATCGACATGCGCCGGCACCACGGCGAGCACCCGCGGATGGGCGCCACCGACGTCTGCCCGCTCGTCCCGGTGGCCGGCATCGCCATGGACGCCGTGGTCGCCCTCGCGCGCGCGCTCGGGCGGCGGGTGGGCGACGAGCTCGCCATCCCGGTCTACCTGTACGAGCACGCCGCCAGCCGGCCGGAGCGCCGCAACCTCGCCACCATCCGCGCCGGCGAGTACGAGGGCCTGGCAGAGAAGCTGCGGGACCCCGCCTGGGCGCCGGACTTCGGCCCGGCCGCGTTCAACGCCCGGTCCGGCGCGACGGTCGTCGGCGCGCGCGACTTCCTCGTCGCGTACAACGTGAACCTCAACACGACCTCGACCCGCCGGGCGTCGGCGGTGGCCTTCGACGTGCGCGAGCAGGGCCGGCTCAAGCGCAGCGGCGACCCGCTGACCGGCCCGGTCGTCCGCGACGCGTCCGGCGAGCCGGTGTGGGAGCCGGGCCTCCTCAAGGCGGTCAAGGCGATCGGCTGGTACATCCCGGAGTACGGCGTGGCCCAGGTGTCGATGAACCTGACCGACCTCGAGGCCACGCCGCTGCACACGGCGTTCGAGGCGTGCTGCCAGCGCGCCGAGGCGCGCGGGATGCGCGTGACGGGCTCGGAGCTGGTGGGCATGGTGCCGCTGCGGGTGCTCCTCGACGCCGGCCGGCACTTCCTGCGCCGCCAGCAGCGCTCGGTGGGCGTGCCGGAGGCCGAGCTCGTGCGCATCGCGGTCCGCTCGCTGGGGCTGGACGACCTCGCGCCGTTCGACCCCGACCAGAAGGTGATCGAGCACCGCCTGCGGTCCGGGGCGCCCGCGGCCGACCCGCTCGTCCGGCTGTCGCTGGCGGACTTTGCCGACGCGACGGCATCGGAGTCGCCGGCGCCCGGCGGCGGCTCGGTCGCGGCCTACGTCGGCGCGCTCGGCGCGGCGCTCGGCACGATGGTGGCCAACGTCTCGGCGCACAAGCGCGGCTGGGACGCGCGCTGGGAGACGTTCTCGGACTGGGCCGAGATCGGCCAGCGGCACGTGGCGGCGCTCCGCGCGCTGGTCGACGAGGACACGCGGGCCTTCAACGCCGTGCTCGACGCGGGCCGCCTGCCGCACGGCACGCCCCGCGAGGCGGCCGTGCGCGATGCCGCCGTCGAGGCCGCCAACCGGCGCGCGATCGAGGTGCCCCTCGAGGTGATGCGCACCGCCGCCGCGTCGATGGACGTGATGGCCGCGATGGCGGAGCTCGGCGCGGCGGAGGCGGTGTCCGACGCGGGCGTGGGGGCGCTGTGCGCCCGCATGGCGGCCGCGGGGGCGCTGCTGAACGTGCGGATCAACGCGGTGAACCTCCGGGACCGTGACGCCGCGCGGGCGCTCGTGGCCGAGGGCGAGGCGGTCATGGCCGAGGTCGAGGCGCGCGAACGGGCGGTCCTGGAGCGGGTGGCGGCGCGCATGGCGGGGTGAGGGTCGCCGCGGGCGCCGCCTACCGCCAGGCCTTCGCCACCGGCTCCCACGCGGCCGAGTCGATCTCGGGCCGCTCGCCCTCGAACCGCAGCGTCACGCGCTGTGCCGCCCACGTCGGGCGGTCGCGCACGACGTCGACGAGGTAGGTGCCGTCGCGGCAGCCGTAGCGCAGCGGCTTGGCGCCGAACGTGATGGCATCGGCCAGACCCATGCCGAGGATGATCTCGCAGGTCGTGTCGGCAAGGCCGAGGATCCACGGCTCGTCGCGCGGCGCGACGGCGCGGTTGTCGGGCAGCGGGCTGACGAGCCGCAGGAGGAAGCCCGCCGCTTCGAAGCCCGGCCGCGCGCCGCAGATCACCAGCCCGTCGTCGCCCGGCACGCTGTAGCACGGATCGTACGGCTGGTTGCTCTCGAGGCAGTGCCAGGCGTCGGCGCGCGGCGCCAGCGCCGACTCCTGCTCGCACACCCCGCCGCCGCGCGGCTCGCCTTCGGGCAGCGCCGGCTGGAACAGGAGCTCCTCGGTCTGCGGCGCGGACCCGAAGTCCGGCAACGGGCCGCCGAGGTCCAGCGTCGGGCCGGCGGGGACCACGGGCATCGCGCGCGGTGCGGGCGCCGCCCCTTGCGTGGCGAGCGCGGCGAGCGCGCCAAGGTCGGCCGGCACGGTGGCCGCCGGGCGGCCGGGAGCGCCGGCGGCGCCAGGTGTTCCAGGCACGCCGGCCGCCGGGGCGACTGCCTCGAGGGGGGCGCCGGGGACGGATCCACCCGCGCCCGGCCCGCGGCCGACCCGATAGCCGACGGCGATGGCGCCGGCCACGAGCGCGACGAACGCCAGCGCCCAGGCCAGCGTGGACACACGGATGACGACGGGCGCGCGGTTGGACACGGTGAAGGCTCCTGGTGTGGCGAGAGGACGACACGGATCGGGCGGGCGCCGACCGGCCCGGCAGCGCCGAACCACACGGCGGTTCGGGATCTCCGCCGCGGGGTCCGGCGACCGGCGCAGACGCGGGCGCAGGCCCCCGCATCGGACGTAACACCCGCGGCGGGCGGGCCGTTAATGCGCGACACCGCCGCCCGGCCCGGCCGGTCATTCTATAGCCGGGCGCCGCGCGGCGCCTAGCCCCGGCGCGATGCCACGTCCCCAGGAGCCCCCGATGTCCGACGCCCGGACGCCTGCCGGCCACGGCCGCGTGTTCCCCCCGATCCGCTGGTGGGTCGCGGCGCTGGCCGCGCTGGCGGCCGCCGCCGACGGACGGCCGGGGGCTGAGGTTGCCGCCGCGCCCGCGGGCCAGGCCGCGGACGGGCCGCGGATCTACTTCCCGATCGTCGTCAAGACCTCCGGCCTCCGGCCCGCGCGGCCGACCGCCGTCCCGACGGCGCGGGAGACGCTGGCGCCGACGGCGGTGCGCACGCCGACGGGCGCGGCGACGCTCGCGCCCACCCTCACGTTGACCCCGGAGTCCACCCCGACCGGCGTCGCCACCGCCGGCCCGTCGCCGACGCCCACGGTCACGCCCGACCCGCGCACGGCGCAGGCGTCGACCGCCACGTGGACCCCGACCCTGCCGGCCGGGACGGGGCTGCCGTCGGCCACGGCGGCCGTGGCGCCGTCCGACACGCCCACGCCGAGCACGACGCCGACGCCGTCGGACACCCCGACGCCGACCCTCACCCTCTCCCCCACGCCGGGCCCGTCGCCGACGCCGTCCGACACGCCCACGCCGTCCAGCACGCCGACGTCGTCGGACACGCCCACGGCGACGCCGACGGCGACATCCACTGCGACGGCCACGCCCACGCCGAGCACGACGCCGACGCCGTCGGACACCCCGACGCCGACCCTCACCCTCTCCCCCACGCCCGGCCCGTCGCCGACGCCGTCCGACACGCCCATGCCGTCCAGCACGCCGACGTCGTCGGACACGCCCACGGCGACGCCGACGGCCACGTGGACCGCCTCGCCGACGGCGACCACGACGCCAAGCGCGACCCTCACCCCGAGCACGACACCGACGCCGACGGTCACGCTGACCCCCACGCCCGGCCCGTCGCCGACGCCGTCGAACACCCCCACGCCGTCCAGCACCCCGACGGCGACGGCGACCCGCACGCCGACGGCCACGTGGACCGCCTCCGCCACGGCCACGCCGACCACGCCGCCGAGCGCCACATCGACGCCGACGCCCCCGCCGTCGGCCACGCGCACGGCGACGGCATCGTCGACCTCGACGCCGTCGCCCACCGCGACGCGCACCCCCACGCCGACCGCGACGGCCACGCCCAGCGGCACCCCCACGCCGAGCATCACCCCGACGCCCGTGCGCTGCGACCTCGTCGCGACGTTCGCCGACGGCCTCGCGCCGGATGTGGTGCTGCACGTGGCGACGGACGGCGACGACCTCAACGGGGACGGGTCGGCCGGCAACCCGTTCGCGTCCATCCAGCGCGCCGCGGCGGGCGCCGACCCCGGCACGGCCATCCGCGTCCACGCCGGGACGTATCAGGGCGATCAGTTCATCGAAGACCTGCCCGGCACCGCCGCCGATCCGATCTGGATCGGCGGGGCGCCGGGAGAGGCCGTCCCGGTGCTGTTCGGGGGCGGCGACGTCGGCCTGCGGATCGCGGGCGCGTCGTACGTGGTGCTGCACGACCTCGCGGTGCAGCACATGACCGACAACGGCGTCACCATCGACGACCGCGGCGAGCGCGACAACCCGTCGGCCGCGCACCACGTCGTCGTCCGCAACCTGCGCGTCCGCGACATCGGCGGCGACGGGAACCAGGACTGCCTCGCGCTTTCCGGCGTCAACGACTTCGTCGTGATGGACAGCCGGTTCGAGCTGTGCGGCGGCGACGGCGAGGGCAGCGGGGTGGACATCGTCGGCGGCCGGCGCGGGCTCGTCGTGCGCAGCCACTTCGAGGCGCTCTACGGCAGCGGCGTGCAGGCCCGCGGCGGGAGCCAGGACATCGAGATCCGCTGGAACCGCCTGCGCGACACCGGCGCGCGCGCCATCGGCATGGGCGGCCAGACGAGCTTCGACCTTTTCCGACCGCCGGTGTCGGACTCGACGCCCAACGCCGAGGCGCGCGACATCCGGGCGCTCGCCAACGTCGTCGAGGGCGCCGACACGCCGGTCGCCTTCGCCGGCTGCGTCGACTGCCTCGCGGCGCACAACACCATCGTCGACCCCGGCCAGTTCCTCCTCGCCATCCTCCAGGAGACCACGACCGCGCCGCCGTACACGTTCGAGGCCGCCCGCGACGGACGGTTCGTCGACAACCTGGTGCACTTCGCGCGGGGCGCGATCGTCGAGGACGTCAGCATCGGCGCCGGCACGCTGCCCGCGACGTTCGCCTTCAGCCACAACCTGTGGTACGCGCACGACGCCCCGGGTCAGTCCGCGCCCGACCTGCCGGTCACCGAGACCAACGCCGTCGTCGGCGAGGACCCGAGCTTCCTCGCCGGCGGGTACACGATCGACACCAACAGCCCGGCCGCGGGCGCTGGCGTCGCCCTCCCCGAGATCGACGGCGACATCGCCGGCGCGTGCTACGCCGCCCCGCCCAGCATCGGCGCCTACGAGGCGACCGCGGCGCGGTAAGGGCGGGCCGGGGCGGGCGCATGGACGGCCGTGTCCGCGACCGGTTCTCGGCCGCGGCCGCGGGCCTTGCGCGGACGACGGTCCGTCACCTTCGCAGGGCCTGTGCGCGGCCGGCCGCCATGCGCGGCCGGCCGCGGCTTGCGTCGCGGGCGATTCGGCCGATACTCATGCCGACGACCGATCGGCGGGCCACCGGCCGGGCGGCCGGGCCCGGCCCGCACTCCCCACGAGGACGTTTGCATGAGCCCACCCGCCATGATCACGCTCGACGCCAACGAGGCCGTGGCCTCGGTGGCCCATCGCCTCAACGACGTCATCGTCATCTACCCCATCACCCCGTCCTCCGCCATGGGCGAGTGGTGCGACGAGTGGTCGGCCCACGGCCGGACCAACCTGTGGGGCACGGTCCCCGACGTCGTCGAGATGCAGTCCGAAGCCGGCGCCATCGGCGCCGTGCACGGCGCGCTGCAGGCCGGCAGCCTGGCGACGACCTTCACCGCGTCGCAGGGCCTCTTGCTGATGATCCCCAACATGTACAAGATCGCCGGCGAGCTGACGAGCTTCGCGATGCACGTGGCCGCCCGCACGGTGGCGACCCACGCGCTGTCGATCTTCGGCGACCACTCCGACGTCATGGCCGTCCGCCAGACCGGGTTCGCCCTCCTGTGCGCCGGGTCGGTGCAGGAGGCGAACGACTTCGCGTGCATCGCCCAGGCGGCCACGCTGGCCGGGCGGGTGCCGTTCCTGCACTTCTTCGACGGCTTCCGGACCTCGCACGAGGTCGCGAAGATCGCGCCGCTCTCCGACGAGGACCTGCGGGCCATGGTCGACGAAGCCGGCATGGCCGCCCACCGCCGCCGCGCCCTCACCCCCGATCACCCGGCCATGCGCGGAACGGCCCAGAACCCCGACACCTACTTCCAGGCGCGCGAGGCCTGCAACCCGTACTACCTCGCCCTGCCCGAGGTCGTCCAGCGCACCTTCGACGCGTTTGCGGCCCGCACCGGGCGGGCATACCGGCTCTTCGACTACCACGGGCACCCCGAGGCCGAGCACGTGCTGGTGCTGATGGGCTCGGGCGCCGAGACGGCGCGCGAGACGGTGGACCACCTCAACGCGCGCGGCGCGCGGGCCGGGGTGGTCGCCGTGCGGCTGTATCGCCCGTTCTCGGTGGCGGACTTCGCCGCGGCGCTGCCGCCGACCACGCGCGCCATCGCGGTCCTGGACCGCACCAAGGAGCCCGGCGCGGTCGGCGAGCCGCTGTACGTCGACGTCGTCACCGCCCTGCACGAAGCGGCGGCGGGCGGGCAGCTCGCGACGGCCGGGCTGCCGCGGGTGATCGGCGGCCGGTACGGGCTGTCGTCCAAGGAGTTCACGCCGGCCATGGTCAAGGCCGTGCTCGACGAGCTCGGCGCCGCGGCGCCGCGCAACCACTTCACGGTGGGCATCGTCGACGACGTCACGCACACGTCGCTCGCCGTGGACCCCGACTTCGACGTCGAGCCCGACGACGTGGTCCGCGCGGTGTTCTTCGGGCTGGGCGCCGACGGCACGGTCGGCGCCAACAAGAACTCGATCAAGATCATCGGCGAGGAGACCCCCAACCACGCGCAGGGCTACTTCGTCTACGACTCCAAGAAGTCGGGGGCGATGACCATCAGCCACCTGCGCTTCGGCCCGCGGCCGATCCGCGCGCCGTACCTGGTGCGCGAGGCGCACTTCGTGGCGTGCCACCAGTTCTACTTCCTGCAGAAGCACGACGTGCTGGCCTTCGCCCGCGCGGGCGGCGTGTTCCTGCTCAACGCGCCGTACGGCCGAGACGCCGTGTGGGACCAGCTGCCGCGCGAGGTCCAGGCGGAGATCATCGCACGGCGGCTCCGGTTCTTCGTGATCGACGCCCAGCAGGTGGCGCGCGACACCGGGATGGGCACGCGCATCAACACCATCATGCAGACGTGCTTCTTCGCGGTGTCGGGCGTGCTGCCGCGCGACGAGGCCATCGGCCACATCAAGCACGCCATCGAGAAGACGTACGGCAAGAAGGGCGAGGAGCTGGTGCGGCGCAACTTCGCCGCCGTCGACCACACCTTGGCGCACCTCTACGAGGTGGCGGTGCCGGCGGAGGCGACGGCCACCCGGGCCCGACAGCCGATGGTCGCCGCCGGGGCGCCGGACTTCGTGCAGCGCGTCACGGCCGTCATGCTCGCCGGCCACGGCGACCGCTTGCCGGTCTCGGCCTTCCCGGTCGACGGCACGTGGCCGACCGGGACGTCGCGCTGGGAGAAGCGGACCATCGCCGATGCGGTGCCGCTGTGGGACCCCGGCGTGTGCATCCAGTGCAACAAGTGCGCCATGGTCTGCCCGCACTCGGCCATCCGCGCCAAGGTCTACGCGCCGGAGCACCTCGACGCCGCGCCCATCACCTTCCAGTCCACGCCGTACCGCGGCCCGGGCTTCGACGGCTGGCGCTACACCATCCAGGTGGCGCCGCAGGACTGCACGGGCTGCCACCTGTGCGTCGAGGTGTGCCCCGCCAAGGACAAGTCCAACCCGCGCCACAAGGCCATCAACATGGCGCCGCTGGCGCCGGTGCTCGACGCCGAGGCCGCGAACTTCGGCTTCTTCCTCGGGCTCCCCGACCCGCCGCGCGACCGGATCGCGCGGCTCGACGTCAAGAACAGCCAGCTGCTCGTGCCGCTCTTCGAGTACTCCGGCGCGTGCGCCGGGTGCGGCGAGACGCCCTACCTCAAGCTGCTGACGCAGATCGTCGGCGACCGGCTGATCATCGCCAACGCCACGGGCTGCTCGTCGATCTACGGCGGCAACCTGCCGACCACCCCGTACACCGTCGACGACGCCGGGCGCGGGCCGGCGTGGAGCAACTCGCTGTTCGAGGACAACGCGGAGTTCGGGCTCGGGATGCGCCTGGCCGTCGACAGCCTGCGCGCCCAGGCCGAAGGGCTCGTCCGCCGTCTGGCCGGCCCGCTGGGTGGCGTCCTGGCCGACGCGCTCCTGGCGGCCGACCAGTCGGCCGAGCCGGGGATCGAGGCCCAGCGCGCGCGCGTCGCGGCGCTGCGCCAGCGCCTGGCCGACATCGACGACCCGGACGCGCGCCGGCTCGAGCGCGTGGCCGACTACCTCGTCGACAAGGCGGTGTGGCTCGTCGGCGGCGATGGGTGGGCCTACGACATCGGCTTCGGCGGGCTCGACCACGTGCTGTCGCTGGGGCGGCGGATCCAGATCCTCGTGCTCGACACCGAGGTGTACTCCAACACCGGCGGGCAGGCGTCGAAGAGCACGCCGCTGGGCGCGGCGGCCAAGTTCGCCTCGTCGGGCAAGGCCGTGGGCAAGAAGGACCTCGGGCTCATGGCCATGAGCTACGGGCACGTGTACGTCGCGTCGGTGGCCTTCGGCGCGAAGGACCTGCACACCGTACAGGCCTTCCAGGAAGCCTCGAGCTACGACGGCCCGTCGCTGATCATCGCCTACAGCCACTGCATCGCCCACGGCTACGACCTCCGGTTCGGCGCCGAGCAGCAGAAGCTGGCCGTCAACTCCGGCATCTGGCCGCTCTACCGCTACGATCCGCGCCGGGTCGAGCGCGGCGAGCCGCCGCTGATCATCGACGCCCCGCCGGGCCGCGCGAGCGTGGCGGAGTACATGCGCAACGAGACGCGCTTCCGGATGGTGGAGCGGATCGACCCGGTGCGGTTCCGATGGCTGGCCCGCGCCGCCCAGGCGCACACGGCGCGCCGGATCGCGCTGTACGAGCAGATGTCGCACATCGTCCTGCCCCGGCCGAGCGCGGCCGCCGACCCGACCGCCGAAGCGACGCCGGCGGTCCCGGCGCCCGCCGCCGGCGGACCCGCCCGGGAGACCCCGTCATGAACCTGCGCACGACCTACCTCGGCTTCGACCTGCCGCACCCGCTCATCCCCGGCGCGTCGCCGCTGGTCGACGACCTCGACACGGTGCGTCGGCTGGAGGACGCCGGCGCGCCGATGATCGTCATGCACTCGCTGTTCGAGGAGCAGATCCTGGCGGAGCAGCTCAGCCTTGGGCGCGCGATGGAGCACGGCGACGAGTCCTACGCCGAGGCGCTGACGTACCTGCCGCGCCCGGCGGACTTCCGGCTCGGCCCGCACGAGTACCTCGACCACCTGCGGCGCGTCAAGGCGGCGGTCGGGGTGCCGGTCGTCGGCTCGCTCAACGGCACCACCGAGGGCGGCTGGCTGGAGTACGCGCGCCACATCCAGGCGGCCGGCGCCGACGCGCTCGAGCTCAACATCTACGACGTGGCCACCGACCTCGACGAGCCGGGCGGCGCCATCGAGGCACGCGCGCTGCGCGTCGTCCGGTCGGTGCGGGAGGCGGTGTCCATCCCGCTGGCGGTCAAGCTCTCGCCGTTCTACACCTCGGTGCCGCACTTCGTCCGTGCGCTCGACGATCTCGGGGCCGACGGCGTGGTGCTCTTCAACCGGTTCTACCAGCCCGACATCGACGTCGAGCAGCTCGAGGTCATCCGCGTCAACCTGTCGAGCCCGGCGGAGCTGCCGCTGCGGCTGCGCTGGCTCGCCGTGCTGTGGGGACGGGTGCGCGCGTCGCTGGCGGTCACGGGCGGCGTGCACTCGGCGGTCGACGCCATCAAGGCGGTGATGGCGGGGGCCAGCGGCGTGCAGATGGTGTCGGCCCTGCTCCACCACGGCCCCGAGCACCTGGCGCGGGTGCGCGCCGACATGGCGGAGTGGCTCGAAGCGCACGACTACGACTCGCTCCTGCAGGCGCAGGGCAGCATGAGCCTCGAGCGCTGCGACGACCCGCACGCCTACGAACGCGCGAACTACATGCGGATCCTGCAGAGCTGGCGCGGATGAGCCGAGCGACGGCCAGGGCGGCCGCGACGCTGGCGGTGTTGACCGCCGCCTGGCTCGGCGCCCATGGCCCGGCGCCGTCGCCGGCGGCCGTGAGCGGCGCCGCGCCGCCAACGCGCCGCCCTGAGCCCCGCGGGCTGCCCGTCGCCTTCGCCGCCAACCGCGGCCAGTGGGCACCGGAGGTCCGCTTCGGGGCCGCGATCGGCGGCGGGGCGCTGTTCGTCACCGACGACGGCCTGACGCTGGTGCACGCGGAGGGCGCTCCCGCCGTGGCCGTCCCGGGCGCCGATGTCGCCCCGGCCGCGGGCGCCTCGATCACGCGCCTGCGGTTCGACAGCGCCGCGCCCGCGGTCACCGTCTTGCCGGGCCGGCGGCTGCCGGGGGTCGCCCACTTCCTGCGCGGCGGCGACGCGCGCCGCTGGGTCACCCACGTGCCGACGTTCGCCGGCGTCACGCTGCGCGGGGTGTCGCCGGGCGTCGACCTGCACGTCGACGGCCGAGGCGGCAGCGTGGCGCTCGCGCTGGCGGTGGCGCCCCGAGGCGATCCGGCGGCGATCCGGTGGCGCGTGGTCGACGGCGAGGGGCGGCCCGTGGCCGGAGCCGGGATCCACTTCGGCCTCGGGACATCGGACGGCCATCGGGTCGGCCCGGCCGGCGCCGGGCCGGTGATCGCCGCGGATGCGATGGCCGGGGGCCGGTCTTGGGTGGCCCTCGGCGGACCGGCGATGCCCGGCCGTCGCGTCGGCGGCATCGGCGGCGCGGGCAACCTCGACACGGGCGCCCCGGCGGAGGCGCGCCGCGCCCCCGACCACACCGGTGCGGCATCCCCCCGCCTCGTGTACAGCACCTACCTCGGCGGCCGCTTCAGCGACCTGATCCGCGGCCTCGCGGTCGACGCCGAGGGCTTCGCCTATGTCGCGGGCACGACGACGTCGCTCGACTACCCCACCGCCGGCGCGCTCCAGCCCGCGCTCGGCAACAGCGGCAGCCTGCAGGACGCGTTCGTCGCCAAGCTCGACCCCACCGGCACGCGGCTCGTGTACAGCACGTTCTTGGGCGGCAACCGTCAGGACGAGGCGTTCGGGCTCGCGGTCGACCGCGTCGGGCGGGCACACGTGACCGGCTACACGCTGTCGCCGGACTTCCCGACGCACAACCCGCTGCAGCCCGCGATCCACCTGGCCGACGGCATCTTCTCGGGCGACACGTTCATCGCCAAGCTGACCCCCGACGGCGGCGGGCTGGAGTTCGGCACGTTTTTCGGCGGAACGGCCCGCGACGTCGGCAAGGGAATCGCCGTCGACGCGGCGGGCTTCGTCTACACCACCGGCTGGACCGGGTCCAACTTCCCGGCGTTCAACGCCATCTACCCGCTCAACCGCGGGGTGCGCGACGCGTTCATCGTCAAGCTCGCGCCGGCCGGCGACCGGGTGGTCTACAGCACGCACCTCGGCGGGTCGTACGCCGACGACGCCAAGCGCATCGCGGTCGACGGAGCCGGCAACGCCTACGTGGTCGGGACGACGGCGTCGCTCAATCTGCGGGTGGTCGCGCCATTCCAGCGGGTGATCGCGGGCGAGAGCGACGCGTTCGTCGCCAAGGTGCTGCCGGATGGGTCCGCGTTCGGGTACGCCACGTACTTCGGCGGCCGCGGCGACGAGCGCGGCATCGACATCGCCGTGAACCCCGCCGGCGAGGCGTACGTGCTCGGCCAGACCGACTCGCCGAACCTCCCGCGCCAGCGCCCGCTGCAGGCCACGCGGGGCGGCGACACCGACCTGTTCGTCGCGCGCTTCACCGCCGCGGGCGACGCCCTCGTGTTTGGCACGTACTTGGGCGGCAGCGGCGGGGAGGGCGACTGCGTGCAGCCCGAGAACTTCCGCGACCTGGCGACCGCGACGCCCGACGCCCGCGGCACCCGCTACCTCGAGGGCAGCAAGTTCACCGACGGCCCGGTCGGCGGCATCGCGCTCGACGCGGCGGGCCGTGTGCACGTCGCGAGCTGCACCAGCTCGGGCAACCTCCCGTTGGTGAACCCGCTCCAGACCCGTCGGATCGGCGGCTTCGACCTCGTGCTCGGCGTCCTGGCGCCCGAGGGGGATCGGCTCGTGTTCGGCACCTACCTCGGGGGGCGGCCGATGAACGCGGCCCGCGCGCTGGCCGTGGGCGGCGACGGCGGGATCTTCGTCGCCGGACAGACCGACGCCACCGACTTCCCGCTGGCGCCCGCCGCCGGCCCGCTCCAGGGCGCCCGGTCGGGCACCGACGATGCCTTCGTGCTCAAGATCGGCGATGCCCTCGAAGAGGCGCCGACCACGACCCCGCCAGGGCCGACGGACACAGCCGAGCCGACGGAGACGCCGGTGCCGGGCGACACGGCCACGGCCACCGGCACGGCGACGGCGAGCGGGACGGCCACGGCCCCGGCTGCCGGTACGGCCACGGCGACCGGGACGGCCACCGACGCGGTCGAGCCCACGTCGACGGCGCGGGCGACGGCGAGCGCGACGGCGGTCGCGGGATCCCCGACGGCGGCCGCGACCGCCGCGGCGACGGCGACCCCCACGCCGATGTCGCGCGCCGGGACGGTGTTCCTGCCGTGGGCGGTCCGGGAGTAGGGTAGGGTGCCCGGCGCAGGGCACGCCGGCCGCGCTCGACGGGTGAGGCCCGCTGTCTGACGGGGAGGGACGCCCAGACCCCCTTCCCGCCTCACCGCACGCGGTTGGGATCGACCACGTAAGCCCACCAGTTGTTGAGCACGCCGTCGGTCTCGCCCGCGACGTGGGGCAGGTGGCCGAGCCACCACAGGTGGTGGGCGCGCATGTCGCCGCCGCCCCACTCGCGGCAGTCGACCCTCCGCGCCCGGCCGGCCAGATCGGGGAAGTGCAGCCAGTCGTCGCAATGGCTGACCACCGGCCGCCGGTTGCCCCAGTCGTAGTCGCGCTCGCTGTTGGGGGCGAAATGGACGTTGCCGCAGTGCGCGCGGCCCGGCGCCGTCCGCTCGTGCTGGATGAACCGCGCCCACAGGTTGCGTTCCGGCGGGTGGTTCCGCCACACCCGGGTCAGGATCGACTCGACGCGGTGGCCGAAGTTCTCGAGCATGCAGCCGACGTCGCGCTCGTAGTTGAACGCCATCAGCACGAACCGTCCGGCGCACCGCCCTGTGCCGGCCACCGGGGGCGAGTTGCACCAGAACGCCCCTCGGCCGACCATCGTCGACTCGTAGTCGCCGGAGTAGGGGAACGACACGAACCAGGCTTCGTCGATCTCGTCGCGCTCGTAGCGCCCGACGAGGTCGAACGCCGCGATCTGCGCACCGTAGTCGATGGCATCCGGCTGGTGCATCCGCCGCGCGTGCCAACCCGCCAGATAGCTCGCGCCGGTGTAGCGGAAGCCGTCGCGCTTGACCGGGAAGTCGTTCGAGACGATGCGCTCGACGACGTCGTAGCGCAGGTAGCCGTGGCTGGCCGCCGCCAGGTCCGCGACGTACTGGCGCACGAGCGCGTCCGGGTCGTGCCAGCCGAAGATCTCGGTCAGCCGCCGGTGGCCTTGCGACGCCACGGCGGGGTCGTGGACCACGACGAGCACGCGCGGCCGGACGGGGTCGACGCCGGGGGGGGATGCCGGCGCGTCGTCGATCGCGAATGCCCGGGCCGCCTCGGAGGCGCGGGCTTCCCCGATCGGCGGCGCATGGGCCGCGGCGCCCGGCGCCGCGGCAACCGCGTCGTCGGGCGTCCCGTGCGACGTGCCGTGGCGCCGGCGGCGTCGGCGCCGGCGCTCGATCCCGGCGGCACGGGCGGCACGGCGCGCGCCGGCGGCCGGATCGTGGATCGCGTCAACGCTGTTCATCGCCCACAGGGTAGTCGATCCCGGGGCGAACCTCAAGTCGACGCTGCCCCCCGGCCGGGCAAACGGAGGCGCGCTCACGCGGTGCTATAATTCGCGCCATCAACCGCATATCGCAAACCAACCTTCAGGGCAGGGTGAGGCGCGCGTGCGCCAATTCCCGATCGGCGGTATGGGGCCATCCCCCGAGCCCGCGAGCTCCGCGAGGGGCACGATCCGGTTCAAGGCCGGGGCCGACGGTATAGTCCGGATGAAAGAAGGTGCGGCGGCGGCGGCGCCGCGGTGGTCGATGCCTGGGGCATGCCGACCCCCGTTGCGCATGTCCGCGCGCGCCGCGTGCACGGACGCGACATCCGGCGGACGGCCGGTATCGCGCGCTGTCGCCTTGCCCTGCAGACGGTGGGTCTGGAGGGCGTTTTTTCTTGTCACAGCCGCTGTCAAACGAACGCGTGGGCGACACGGGCGGTCCGGCCGGGGCCGCCGGTGGCATGCTGGGCGTGGGCGGTGCCGAGGCTGCCATGGCGCGCGCGATCGCGCTGGCACGGCGGGCGGTCGGGCGCGTCAGCCCCAACCCCCCCGTCGGCGCCGTCGTCGTGCGGGACGGCGCCGTCGTCGGCGAAGGGTTCACGCAGCCGCCGGGCGGGCCCCACGCCGAGGTCGTCGCGCTCCGGCAGGCCGGCGACGCCGCGCGCGGCGCGACCCTCCACGTGACGCTCGAGCCGTGCTGCCACCATGGCCGCACGCCTCCGTGCACCGACGCCATCGCCGCGGCCGGGATCGCCCGGGTGTGCTTCGCCGTGCCGGACCCCAACCCCCGCGTCGACGGCGCCGGGGCCGCCGCGCTGCGGGCGGCAGGCATCGAGGTGCACGACGGCACCGGCGCCGCGGAAGCTCGGGAGCTCATCGCGCCGTTCGCGCGCTGGATCGCCTCGGGCCGCCCGCTGGTCACGCTCAAGTACGCCATGACGCTGGACGGACGGATCGCCGCCCACACGGGCGACAGCCGATGGGTCAGCGGGCCGGCCAGCCGACGCCGCGTGCACGCCATGCGCGACGGCGCCGACGCCATCCTCGTCGGTGCGGGCACGGTCGTCGCCGACGACCCGCGCCTCACGACCCGCCTGGACGGCCCGCGGCCGGACGGCGGCGACGCGCACCACCCCCTCCGCGTGATCCTCGACAGCCGCGGCCGGGTCCCGCTCGCCGCCCGTGTGTTCGACCCCGAGCTGCCCGGCCGGACGCTCGTCGCGTGCGTCGAGGTCCCGCCGGCCTACGCCGACGCGCTCGCCGCGCGCGGCGCCGACGTCGTCCGCCTGCCGGCCGGCCCGGATGGGCGGGTCTCGCTGCCGGCGCTGCTGGACTGCCTCGGCCGGCGCGGCATCACCGACCTCCTCGTCGAGGGCGGCGCCGCCGTGCACGGAGCGTTCCTCGATGCCGGCCTCGCGGGTCGCGTGCGGGCGTTCATCGCCCCCAAGCTCGTCGGGGGCGCGGCGGCGCCGGGGCCCGTCGGCGGCGTGGGCGCGGCCGCGATGGCGCTGGCCACGCGCCTGGAAGATGTCGTCGTCGAACGCATCGACGACGACGTGCTGGTCGCAGCGACCTTGGGCGCGCCCGCCGCGACGGGGAGCGCGGCGTAGGTGGCGGGCGTCAGGGTTCGCGCGCTCAGGCTCGAAGAGGAGCATCCGATGTTCACAGGCATCGTCGAAGAAGTCGGCCGGGTGGCCGCCGTCGCCCACCGCGGGGCGATCGTGGTGGTCGAGATCGAGGCGCACGCCGTGGTCGCCGACACGCGGGTCGGCGACAGCATCGCCGTCGGCGGCGCCTGCCTCACGGCCGTGGACGTCGCGGCCGGGGGCTTCACCGTCGAGCTGACGCCCGAGACCCTGCGGCGCACCACCCTCGGCGGCCTCGTGCCGGGTGCCGCGGTCAACCTCGAGCGGGCCGTCGCGGCCGGCGGGCGCTTCGGCGGGCACATCGTCCAGGGCCACGTCGACGCGTGCGGCACCGTCGAGGGGCTTGCCGCCGAGGGCGAGTCGACCGTGGTCCGGTTCCTGGCCCCGCCGGACGTCCTGCGTTATGTCGTCCCCAAAGGGTTCATCGCGGTCGACGGCGTCAGCCTGACGGTCGTCGACCGAGACGCCGAGGGCTTTCGGATCGCGTACATCCCGCACACGCTGGCCCACACCACCGCCGGCGCCTATCGGCCCGGGACCCGGGTCAACCTCGAGCCCGACATCCTCGGCAAGTACGTCGAGCAGCTGCTGGCCGGCCGCCCGGCCGCCGTCCCCACCATCCTGGAGGCAAACGCATGAGCTGGTGCACCGTTCCCGAGGCGCTGGACGAGATCCGCGCCGGCCGCATGATCGTCGTCGCCGACCACGCCGACCGCGAGAACGAGGGCGACCTCGTGATGGCCGCCGAGCACGCCACGCCCGAGGCCGTGAACTTCATGACCCGCGCGGGTCGCGGGCTGGTGTGCGTGCCGATGTTGCCCGTGCGTCTGGCCGAGCTCGAGCTGCCGCAGATGGTCAACGCCAACACCGCCCCGTACGCCACCGCGTTCACGGTGTCGGTCGACGCGGTCGAGGGGCTCACGACCGGCATCTCGGCCTTCGAGCGCGCCACGACCATCCGCCGCCTGGCCGCCGCGGGCGCGCGCCCCACGGACTTCGCGCGGCCCGGCCACGTCTTCCCGCTCGCCGCGGCCCCGGGCGGCGTGCTCGACCGCCCCGGGCACACCGAGGCCGCGGTCGACCTCGCGCGGCTCGCGGGCCTTGCGCCCGCAGGCGTGCTGTGCGAGATCCTGGCCGACGACGGCACGATGGCCCGCGGCGACACGCTCGCGGACTTCGCCGCCGCGCACGGGCTCAAGATGCTGGCCATCGAGACGCTGATCGCGTTCCGCCGCGACACCGGCGCCGTGGTCGAGCGCACCGCCTCGGCCCGCCTCCCGACGGCGCACGGATCGTTCACCGTAACGGCGTTCGCGGCGCCCGGCGGCGAGACCCACCTGGCGCTCGTGCACGGCGATCCCGGAGGCGACGGCGCGCCCGCCCTCGTCCGCGTCCATTCGGAGTGCCTGACGGGCGACGTGTTCGGCTCGCGCCGCTGCGACTGCGGCGCGCAGCTCGACGCGGCCATGGCCGCCATCGCCCGCGAGGGCGCGGGCATCGTCGTCTACCTGCGCCAGGAAGGCCGCGGCATCGGGCTGGCCAACAAGATCCGGGCCTACGCGCTGCAAGACACCGGCCTCGACACCGTCGAGGCCAACCATCAGCTCGGCTTCCCGGCCGACCAGCGCGACTACGGCGCGGCGGCGGCCATCCTCGCCGCGCTCGGCGTCAGGCGCGCGCGCCTGCTGACCAACAACCCGGCCAAGATCGAGGGGGTCGCGGACTGGGGCATCACGGTCGTCGAGCGCGTGCCGTTGCTCACGGCCGCCGACGCCGAGAACGCCCGCTACCTCGCCGCCAAGCGCGACCGGCTCGGACACCTCTTGGGCGAGGTGGCGTCGAACGGCCGGCCGGGCGTCGCCGGGCCGGCGGCGCCGGCGAACGGCCGGCCGGCGGTCGCCCATGCCGGCGGTGGCCGATGATCTTCGAGGGGACGCCGACGGGCGAGGGTCTGCACGTGGCCATCGTCGTGGCGCGCTGGAACGCGCTGATCACCCGCGCGCTGCTCGACGGCGCGACCGACGCCCTGCGGCGGCACGGCGTCGCCGATGCCGACGTCGACGTGGCCTGGGTGCCCGGGAGCTTCGAGATCCCGCTGGCCGCCCGCTGGCTGGCGGGGACCGGGCGCTACGACGCCGTCGTGTGCCTGGGCGCCGTGATCCGCGGCGCCACGCCGCACTTCGACCACATCGCCGCCGCCGCCATGCAGGGCGTCGCCGCGGCCGCCCGCGAGACCGGCGTGCCGATCACGGCCGGGATCCTGACCACCGACACCGCCGACCAGGCGCTGGAGCGGGCCGGCATCAAGGGCGGCAACAAGGGCGCCGAGGCCGCGGTCGCCGCGATCGAGATGGCCACGCTGGGGCGGCGGATCGCCGAGGGCCGCCGGTGACGGGCACGCGGCGAGCCGATCCCACTACTCCACCATCAGCCGATAGCCCACGCCGGGCTCGGTGCGCAGGTAGCGCGGGCGCGCCGGGTCCGCCTCGAGCTTGTGGCGCAGTTGGCCCATGAACAGCCGCACGTAGTGCGTCTCGTCGGTGTACCCCGGGCCCCAACCCTCGCGCAGGAGCTGCCGGTGGGTCACGACCTTGCCCGCATGCCGCACCAAGAAGTCCAACAGCCGGTGCTCGATCGGGGTGAGGTGCACCTCGGCGCCGCGCACGAACACCTGGCGGCGGGCTCGGTCCACCCGCAGGTCGCCCACCGCGAACTCCGGGGACGCGTCCGGGCCCGCCGCCCCCGCGGCGTGCCGCAGCGCCACCCGCATGCGGGCGGCCAGCTCGTCGACGCCAAACGGCTTGGTCAGGTAGTCGTCGGCGCCGAGGTCGAGCGCCTCGACCTTGTCGCGCTCGTGGCCGCGCGCCGAGACGACGATGATCGGCACGGGGCTCCACGCGCGCAAGCGGCGGATCACCTCGAGCCCGTCGACGTCCGGCAAGCCGAGGTCGACGATCACCACGTCGGGGAGGTGTTCGGCCGCCATCGCCACACCGGCCGCGCCGTCGGGCGCTTCGAGCGGGCGGTAGCCGCGCTGCGTCAGCGTGGCGCGCAGGAAGCGTCGGATCGCGGGATCATCCTCGACGACCAGCACCTTGGGACGGACGGCGGCGGCGCTCACGGCGTCGGCTCGCCCGCCCGATCCAACGGCAACGCGAAGGCGAACACCGCGCCACCGCCGGCTCGGCCGGCGGCCGTGATCCACCCGCCGTGGGCCTCGACGATCGCCCGGCAGATCGCCAAGCCCAGGCCGGCGCCGGCAGGCATGGCGCCCGAACGGCCCCGATAGAACTTCTCGAACACCCGCTCGGCGGCGCCGGCCGGCAACCCCGGACCCCGGTCCGACACCTCGATCACCAACGCGTCGGGCGTGGCGTGCGCCGCGACGTCGATCGCCGTCCCGTGCGGCGTGTGCTTGAGCGCGTTCTCGATCAGGTTGAACACCACCTGCTCGACGAGGATCGCATCGCACGGCACCAGGGGCAGGTCGGCGGGGATGGCGACCGATACCGGCGTCGTGCCCAACAGCGCTTCCAGGCGGGCCAGCGCCGCGCCGACGATCTCCTCCATGGACTGCGGCTCGCACCGCAGGTCGACACCGCCGGACTCCAGGCGCGACATGTCGAGGAGGTTGGCCACCAGCCGGCCGAGGTGCTGGGCCTGGTGGTGGATCGCCGCCACGAGCTCGCGGCGCGTGGCCGCGTCGATCGCCTCGCCGTCGGACAGCAGCGTCTCGGCGCTCCCGGCGATGGCCGCCAGCGGCGTGCGCAGGTCGTGCGATATCGAGCCGAGGAGCGTGCCGCGCAACCGCTCGCCTTCCGCCTCGACGCGGGCGCGCGCAGCCTCGTCGGCGGCCTCGGCGCGGGCGACGGCCTGTGCGGTCAGGCTGGCGAACGCTTCGAGGAGGTTCAACGGCTCGGGGGATTGCACGTCGGCTGCCCGTTCCGGCCGGACGGCGAGCACGCCCACGACCCGTTCGCCCGTCGTGAGCGGGAGGTAGAGGGCGCTGGCGCCGGGCAGCGTCTCGGTGCCGGTCCCTGCCGGTCGGCCGCGCTCGAGCACCCATGCGGCCACCGCCAGCTCGTCGGGCGGCAGATCGAACGGCGCCGGCCGCGCAGCCCGTACGGCCGGTCGCCCGTCGGTGCCCCGCAGCAGCACGGCCGCGCCGCGCCCGAACACCCCAGAGACATGCCTCACCGAGGCGTCGATCAACGCATCCAGGCCCCGGAGACGGGCGAGGTCGCGGCTGAGCCCATACAGGGCGGCCGTCCGGCGCTCGCGGCTGCGCGCGCTGTCGGCCTGGCGGCGCAAGCGGGTCGTCAGCGTGCTGACGACCAGGCCGACCACCAGCATCACCGCGAACATGACGAGGTACTCGGTATCCGCGACCGAGAACGTGAGATGCGGCGCGACGAAGAAGAAGTCGAACGCGGCCACGCTGAGGACGGCCGCGAGGGTCGAGGGGCCTCGCCCTTCGCGGCGCGCCACCACGACCACCGCGAGCAGGTACACCATCACCAAGTTGGCCTCGGCGAGGCGGCCGAACGCCAGCGACGCCGCCAGCGTGGCCGCCGCCACGACGCCGACGGACCGCAGGTAACCCGGCCAGCGGCTGGTGGGCACCAGGCGCAGCGGCATGGCCGCCGGCACGTCGTCGCCGGGCTCGCCCGTGATGACGTGCACGTCGATGGCCCCGCTGCCGCGCACGACGTCGTCGACGATCGACCCGAACGCCAGCTCGCGCCAGCGCGGGCGCGCGGGCTTGCCGAGCACGATCTGCGACGCGTTGCGCAGGCGGGCGTAGTCGAGGATCTGGGTGGCCGCGTCGTCGCCTTCGAGCGTCACGGCCTCGGCGCCGAGCCGCTCGCCGAGGCGCAGCGCCTGCGCGACCTGGTTTCGCGCCGACTCCGCTTCCGGCGCGTAGCGCGAGACCTCGACGTGGAGCACCACCCATGGCGCGCCGAGCCGCTGCGCCAGCCGATGGCCGGCCCGCACGAGGCGAGGCGCCAAGGGGTTCGCGCTGATGCAGACGAGGACGCGGTCCGTGGCCGGCCAGGCCTGACGGATCGCGTGGTCGCGCCGATAGTCGCGCATCTGGGCGTCGACGCGGTCCGCCGTCCGCCGCAGCGCCAGCTCGCGCAGCGCCATGAGGTTGCCGGGCCGGAAGAACCGCTCCATGGCCGTCTCGGCCCGCGCCGGCACGTATACCTTGCCCTCGCGCAGGCGGCGCAGGAGGTCGTCGGGCGGCAAGTCGACGAGCGTGATCTCGTCGGCGTCCTCGAGCAGCGTGTCGGGCACGGTCTCGCGCGTGACGACCCCGGTGATCTGGGCGACGACGTCGTTCAGGCTCTCGACGTGCTGGATGTTGAGCGTCGTGTAGACGTCGATGCCGGCGTCCAGGAGCTCCTCGACGTCCTGCCAGCGCTTGGCGTGGCGCGACCCGGGCGCATTGGAGTGGGCGAGCTCGTCGACGACGACGAGCGCGGGACGGCGCGCGAGGACCATGTCGAGGTCAAGCTCGCGCAGCGCCACGCCGCGGTGCACGATCGGGCGCGGCGGCACCGTGTCGAGCCCTTCGAGCAACGCCTCGGTCTCGGCCCGGCCGTGGGGCTCGGCCCAGCCGACCACCACGTCCACGCCGGCGGCGCGGCGCGCCTGGGCGGCCTCGAGCATGGCGTACGTCTTGCCCACGCCGGCCGCGGCCCCGAGGAAGACCTTCAGCCGCCCCCGCGAGCGGCGCGCCTCCTCGGTGGCGATCCGGGCCAGGAGGTCGTCGGGGTCGGGTCGAAGAGTGTCCGTCATCGTGGAGATGTCGCGGCGCTGTTTCGTTGGGTCACGGCAGCGCGTCGAGCGCCAAGTTGAGCCGAAGCACGTTCACCCGCGGCTCGCCGAGCACGCCGGCAGCTCGGCCCTCGACGTGGGCGAGCACGAGCGCCCGCACCGCGTCGGGCCGCAGTCCGCGGGCCCGGGCCACCCGATCGACCTGGTAGCGCGCCGCCTCCGGGCTGATGTGCGGGTCCAGCCCACTGCCGGACGCCGTGACGAGGTCGATCGGGATCGGCGCCGGGTTGGTGGGATCGGCAGACCGGAGCCGATCGACGCGGGCGTGGACCGCCTCGATAAGGGCGGGGTTGGTCGGTCCGAGGTTGCTGCCGCCGGAAAGCGCCGCGTTGTACGGGAACCCGGCGGTGGCCGACGGCCTGCCCCAAAAATAGCGCGGGTCGTCGAACGGCTGACCGATCAGCGCCGACCCCACGACGCTGTCTGCTTCTCGGATCAAGCTCCCGCCGGCCTGGGACGGGAAGAGCCCGCGGGCCGCGACGGTGACGACCACGGGGTACAGCACACCGGTCAGGACGGAAAGCCATGCGAACACCACGAGCGCGGGTCGCACCTGCATGTCGGTCACCTCTTCACCGCGAGATACGCCGTCGACGTGATTCTAGGCCAGCTTCAGCCAGACGAGCAGCACGTCGATCGCCTTGATGCCGACAAAGGGCACCACCAGTCCCCCCAGCCCGTAGACGATCGCGTGGTCGCGCAGCAGCCGCGCCGCGCCCACCGGTCGGAACGGCACGCCGCGCAGCGCCAGCGGGATCAGCGCGACGATGACCACGGCGTTGAAGATCACGGCCGCCAGGATCGCGCTCTGGGGCGTGGTCAGGCGCATGACGTTGAGCGCGTCGAGCTCGGGGTAGGTCGTCGCGAACGCCGCCGGCACGATCGCGAAGTACTTGGCCACGTCGTTGGCGATGCTGAACGTCGTCAGCGCCCCGCGCGTCATGAGCAGTTGCTTGCCGATGGCGACGATCTCGATCAGCTTGGTTGGGTTGGAGTCCAGGTCCACCATGTTGCCGGCCTCCTTGGCGGCCTGCGTGCCGGTGTTCATCGCGACGGCCACGTCGGCCTGCGCCAGCGCCGGGGCATCGTTGGTGCCGTCGCCGGTCATCGCCACCAGGTGGCCGCCGGCCTGGTGCTCGCGGATGAGCCGGAGCTTGGTCTCGGGCGTGGCCTGCGCCAGGAAGTCATCCACCCCGGCTTCGGCGGCGATCGCCGCCGCGGTGAGCGGGTTGTCGCCGGTGATCATCACCGTCCGGATGCCCATGCGGCGCAGCTCGGCGAAGCGCTCGCGCATGCCGCCCTTGACGATGTCCTTGAGCTCGACCACCCCGAGCACGCGGGCGTCGTCGGCCACGACGAGCGGCGTGCCGCCCGCGCGCGCCACGCGGTCGACGGTCGCGCGCACGTCGGCTGGAACCTGTCCCCCGCCGGCCGCCACGAACGCCTCCACCGCGTCGGGCGCGCCCTTGCGGATGCGCCGGCCGCGGACGTCGACGCCGCTCATCCGCGTCTGCGCCGTGAAGGGCACGAAGGCCAGGCCATGCTCGCCGATGTCGCGCTCGCGCACGCCGTGGCGCGTCTTGGCCAGCACGACGATGCTGCGGCCCTCGGGCGTCTCGTCCGCCAGCGATGCGAGCTGTGCGGCATCGGCGAGATCGGCCTCGACGACGCCGTCGGCCGGCAGGAAGGCGGCCGCCTGACGGTTGCCGAGCGTGATGGTGCCGGTCTTGTCGAGCAGCAGCACGTCGACGTCGCCCGCCGCTTCGACCGCCCTCCCGCTGGTGGCGATCACGTTGGCCTGGATCAGCCTGTCCATGCCGGCGATACCGATCGCCGAGAGGAGCCCGCCGATCGTCGTCGGGATCAGGCAAACCACGAGCGCGACGAGCACCGTCACGGTGACCGGCGCACCCCGACCGGCCGCGGCGGCGCTGTAGGCCGAGAGCGGCAGCATCGTCGCGGTCGCCACGAGGAAGACCAGGGTCATGGCGGCGAGCAGGATGCCGAGGGCGATCTCGTTGGGCGTCTTCTGGCGCCGCGCGCCCTCCACCATGGCGATCATGCGGTCGAGGAACGCCTCGCCGGGGTCGGCGGTGATGCGTACGACCAGCCAGTCGGACAGCACCTCCGTCCCGCCGGTCACCGCGCTGCGGTCGCCGCCGCTCTCGCGCACCACCGGCGCGCTCTCGCCCGTGATCGCGCTCTCGTTGACGCTGGCGGCTCCCTCGATGACCTCGCCGTCGCCCGGGATGGTGTCGCCGGCCTCGACCAGCACCACGTCGCCCTTGCCCAGGCGCCCGGCCGGCACCGCCTGCCAGGCCGCACCGTACGCCGGCCGGTCCAGCTTCTTGGCCGTGCCTTCGCGCCGCGCCTGGCGCAGCGTGTCGGCCTGGGCCTTGCCCCGACCCTCGGCCATGGCCTCGGCGAAGTTGGCGAAGAGCACCGTGAACCACAGCCAGGCCGTGACCGCCAGGATGAAGCCCGCCGGGGCCTCGCCGCGCCCCCGCACCGCCTGGACCCACAGCAGCGTGGTCAACACCGAACCGACCCACACCACGAACATCACGGGGTTGCGAACCTGGTGGCGGGGATCGAGCTTGCGCACGGCGCCGGCGAGCGCGCGGCGGGCGAGCGGGGCGCCGGCCAGCGATCGAGGCCGGCGATGGTGCGAAGGTGCGGTCGAGAGCATCATGGTGTGGCCTCGCGGGTCAACGGGGCTGCAAGTTGAGGTGCTCGACGATCGGGCCGAGCGCGAGCGCTGGGACGAATGTCAGGGCTCCGACGGCGACGACGACGGCCACGAGCAGCGTCACGAACAGCGGCGTGTGCGTCGGCAGCGTGCCGGGGCCCGGCGGCACCCGCTCCTTGGCGCCGAGCGCCCCGCCGAGCGCCAGGGTGAGGACGATGGGCCAGTACCGTCCCACCGCCATCGCCACCCCGCCGAGCGTGTTGTAGAACGGCGTGTCGGCGTCGAGCCCGCCGAACGCGCTGCCGTTGTTGTTGCCCATCGACGTGAAGGCGTAGAGCACCTGGCTCAGCCCGTGCGGGCCGGGCTGCAGGATCGACGCGCGGCCCTGCGGGAGGGCGACGGCGAGCGCCGCTGCGCCCAGGACGAGGAACGGCGGGACGAGGATGACGAGCGACGCAAGCTTCATCTCGCGCGCCTCAACCTTCTTGCCGAGGTATTCCGGGGTCCGCCCGACCATCAGGCCGGCGACGAACACGGCGACGATGGCGAAGACCAGCATGCCGTACAGGCCCGATCCGACGCCGCCGAACACCACCTCGCCGAGCTGCATCAGGAACAGCGCGGCGAGCCCGCCGAGTGGCATCAGCGAGTCGTGCATGGCGTTGACCGAGCCGTTGGAGGCCGCAGTCGTCGCCGTCGCCCACAGCGCGCTCGCGGCGACGCCGAAGCGCACTTCCTTGCCCTCCATGTTGCCGCCATGGGGCGCCACCGCCGCGATGGCGGGCGACGCCAGCCGCGGGTTGCCGGCGGACTCGGCCGCCACGGCGAGCGCCAGCAGCGGCACGAAGATCAGGGTCATGACGACGAGGATCGCCCACCCCTGGCGCGGGTCGCCGACCATGCGCCCGAAGGTGTAGCACTGCGCCGCGGGGATCAAGAGGATCGCCAAGAGCTCGAGGAAGCTCGACAGCGGCGTCGGGTTCTCGAACGGATGCGCCGAGTTCGCGCCGAACACGCCCCCGCCGTTGGTGCCGAGCTGCTTGATCGCCACCTGCGAAGCGGCCGGCCCGAGCGGCAGCACCTGCCGCGCCACCGGCGCGCCGTCGACGCCCGTCGCCGGGTCGACGAGGATTGCCGTCGACGTGGCTTCGAAGCTCTGCACCACGCCTTGCGATACGAGCGCAAGCGCCAGCGCGAGCGACAGCGGCGCAAGGATGTACAGCGTGCCGCGGGTGAGGTCGACCCAGAAGTTGCCGAGGGTCGACGCCGACGCGCGTGCGAGGCCGCGGCACAGCGCGGCCATCACCGCCATGCCCGTCGCGGCCGAGACGAAGTTTTGAACGGTGAGGGCGAGCATCTGGGTCAGGTGGCTCAGGGTCGCCTCCCCGGCGTACGCCTGCCAGTTGGTGTTGCTCGCGAAGCTGATCGCGGTGTTGAAGGCGAGGTCCGGCCCCACGGGCCCGAGACCGCCGGGGTTCAGCGGCAGCCACGGCTGGAGCCGTTGCACGAGGTACACCGCTGCGAAGCCCACGGCGTTGAAGGCCAGGACGGCCCCGGCGTATGCCTGCCAGCGCATCTCGCGCGCCGGCTGGACGCCGGACGTGCGGTAGATGGCACGCTCCACGGGGGCGAGGAGCCCATCCAGCGGCGTGGGCTCGGCCTGATAGACGCGGGCCATGAAGCCGCCCAGCGGCTTGACGCACAGCGCCGCGAGCCCGAGGCAGAGCGCGATCTGCAGGTGGCCGGGCGTCATCCGAACACCTCCGGGCGGAGCAGGGCCACGAGCAGGTACCCCCCGAGCACCAGCGTCACGAGCCCGCAGACCAGGTGAAGGCTGTCCATGTTCCCCCTCCCCTCACAACCGGTCGCATGCGGCGATCAGCGCGTACGACAGCCCAAATAGGACTGCGCCGAGTCCAAGATAGAATATGTCCATGGCGATCCCTCCGGTGGCCGCGACCGGCCGCCGCGGGTGTGGCCGATCCGGGACCAGTCTACCGTGCCGCACAACGGGGCGGGACAAGGATCCTTCCCGGGAACGCAAGGAAAGCGCAAGGACTCATGACCACCCTCGTCCACGTCTTCGCCGACAACCTGCTGCCGATCCTGCTGACCGCGGCCGTCGGCTTCGTGCTGGCACGGTCGGTGGGGCTCGAGGCGCGGCCGCTGGGCACGCTGACGTTCAACGCGCTCGGCCCGAGCCTGGTGTTCCACACCATCGTCCACAGCGACGTGCGGGCAGCCGACTTCGCGCGCATGGGCGGCTTCGCGCTGGCCACGCTGCTGGTGCCGGCGCTGGCGGCGGCCGGCATCGGCCGTGTGCTGCGGCTCGACCGGGCGCTGGCGACCTCGCTGGTGCTCACCGTGCTGCTCTCCAACGCCGGCAACTACGGGCTCTCGGTGGTGACGCTGGCGTTCGACGACGCGGCGTTCACGCAGGCCACGATCTTCTTCGCGGTCGCGGTGGCGGTCACGTGGACGCTGGGGGTGGTGGTGGCGTCGCTGGGGACCGCGGACCTGGCGACGGCGCTCCGCGGCGTGCTCCGGGTGCCGCCGCTGTACGCCGTCTCCGCCGCCCTGGTGTTCAAGAGCCAGGGCTGGCTGCTCCCGCCGGCGCTGGACCGCCCCGTCGGGCTCCTGGCGCAGGCGGCCATCCCGGTGATGCTGGTGCTCTTGGGCGCCCAGCTCTACCACAACCGGGACGTCGGCGACAGCCGCTGCGTGCCGCTCGCGGTGGGGCTGCGGCTGGTCGCGGCGCCGGCGCTCGCGCTTGCGCTCGTGCCGCTCTTGGGCCTCGGCGAGCCGGCGCGCCAGGCGGGCCTGGTGCAGGCGGCGATGCCGACGGCCGTGGTGTCGACGGTGCTGGCCGAGACCTACGGGCTGGACGCGGCGTTCGTCACGCGGGTGGTGGTGCTGTCGACCGTGCTCAGCCCGCTGACGCTGACGCCGCTCCTGGCATGGCTGGGAGCGTGACGCTGGCGATGCGGGGGGTTGTGGGGCCGCCCCGCCGCGGAGCACCAGGCAGGCGCGTGTCGGCTCGCGGCAGCGCCGGAGCCTTCCACCCCCCAGGCGCGAATTGTTGACCGGCCGGCGGCGCCGGTCCTACACTCCGGCCCCGCCATGACCACCGACGACGCTGCCCCCAACCCCGCCGCCGGACCGGCGACGCACGCCGACGACCGGCGCGCCGCCGGCCTCTTCTACCTCTTCGTGCTCTACACCGTGTGGAGCACCACCTACCTCGCCATCCGCATCGCCGTCGCGCCGGGGTCGGGCTTCCCGCCGTTCACGATGAGCGGGCTGCGCCTGCTGGTCGCGGGCCTGCTGCTCGGCGTCATCGCACGGCTCGGCCGGCGCAGCCTGCGGGTGACGCGCCGCGACGCGGCCACCGTCGCGGCGTCCGGGCTCTTGCTCTGGATCGGCGGCAACGGCATGGTCACGTGGGCCGAGCAGTACGCCAGCTCGGGCTACGCGGCGCTGCTCATCGGGGCCATGCCGATCTGGACGTCGGTGATGGAGGCCATCCTCGACCGCCGCTGGCCGTCGCGTCGGCTGGCGGCCTCGCTCGCCGTCGGCTTCGCCGGCGTGGCGGCGCTGACGGTCCCCGAGCTCCGAGGGGCGAGCGCCTCGACGCTGTGGGCCATCGCGGCGCTCCTGGTCGCCCCGATCTCGTGGGGCGCCGGCGCCGTGCTGCAGGCGCGCCGGGGGCTGGCCACGTCGCCGCTGGTCAGCGCGACGTGGCAGCAGGCCGCCGGCGCGGTCGGGTTCCTGGCGCTCGCCGCGCTGGCCGGCGAGCCGCGGCCGGCGCCGGTGCCTGCGGCCGTGGGCGCATGGCTGTACCTGGCGGTCGTCGGGGGCCTGGCGTTTTACGCGTTCGTCCAGGCCATGCAGATCCTGCCCACCCGCGTGGTGATGACCTACGCCTACGTCAACCCCGTCGGCGCGGCGCTGCTCGGCTGGTGGGTGCTCGGCGAGCCGATCACCCTGTGGACGGTGCTCGGCGCGGCGCTGGTCATCGCGGGGGTGGCGGGGGTGTACCGCGAGCGGTACGCCGGCTAGCGCTTCCCAGCCGGCGCCGCGCGACCGCCTCGCGCACGCGCGGCACGCGCAGGGCGAGCAGGGCCGCGACCACTGCGCCGTAGGCCAGCGGCTCGCGGACGTCCGCCTTGACCAGCCACACGAAGTGGACCACGACGAGCACGGCGGCGACGTACACCAGGCGGTGGAGGCGCTTCCAGCGCTTGCCGAGCCGTCGCATCCAGCCGGCCGTCGACGTGGCCGCCAGCGGCAGCAGGATCAGGAACGCGCCGAAGCCCACCAGCGCGTACTTCTTCTCGAAGATCGCCTCCTCCAGCAGCACCGGGTCCAGCCCGTAATCCAGCCACACGAACGTCAGGAAGTGCTGGAGCGCGTAGAGGAACGCGTACACGCCCAGCGGCCGCCGCAGCGGGATCAGCCGCCGCCACCCGAAGAGCGTGTTGAGCGGCGTCACCGCGAGCGCGGCGACCAGGAGGACCAGCGCCGTCTTGCCGGTGCGGGCGGTGATGTCCTGGATGGGGTTGGCCGTCAGGTTGTCGGTCCAGACATCCCACGCCAGGTGCGCGGCCGGAGCGAGCGCGGCGGCGTGCGTCGCGAGCTGCAGGCGCGTCCAACCGGACCGCCGGCGGGCGCGCGGGCGGTCTGCCGCGTCGGCCATGCGCGCTCGGCTGCCGGCCCGTCCGGGGACGGCGGGGTGCGTGGGTGCGGCGGGCGACGACCGGGCGACCGCCGGCGGCATATCGGGCTCGAGCACCATGTCGCGTGTGTCCACGTCGGCGTCCCGGCGCTCAGAAGTAGGTCTCGAGGTCCATGCCGGCGTACAGGTGCGCGACCTGGTCGGCATAGCCGTTGAACGGGAGCGTCCGGCGCCGCCGCAGCTCGCCGATGCGGCGCTCGCTGCTCTGCGACCAGCGCGGGTGCGGCACGTCGGGGTTGACGTTGGCGTAGAACCCGTACTCGTTTGGGGCCGCGTCCATCCACAGCGACGTCGGCTGCTCGGCCACGAGGTCGATCTTGACGATCGACTTGATGCTCTTGAACCCGTACTTCCACGGCACCACCAGCCGCAGCGGCGCGCCGTTCTGCGGCAGGAGCGACTTGCCGTAGAGCCCGGTGGCGACGAGCGCGAGGTCGTTCATGGCCTCGTCGAGCCGCAGCCCCTCGACGTATGGCCAGGCGTACGGCCCGCCGCCCTGGCCGGGCATCCGCGCGGGGTCGTGGATGGTCTCGAAGCGGACGTACCGCGCCTGCCCGGTCGGCGCCACCGCCTCCAGAAGCTTGCGCAGCGGGAAGCCGACCCACGGGATGACCATCGACCAGCCCTCGACGCAGCGCAGGCGGTACACGCGCTCCTCTTGATCGAACTGCTTGACGAGGTCCTCGACCGCAAACGTGCGCGGCCGATCGACGAGCCCGCCGACCTTGACGGCCCACGGCTCGGTCGGGTAGCCCGCGGCCAGCCCCGCGACCTCCTCCTTGTCCGTGCTGAACTCGTAGAAGTTGTTGTAGCCGGTGACGTCGTCGAAGCCGGTGAGGCCGTCGCCGAGCTCGTCCGACGAGGCCAGCGCCTTCGGCGGGGCGTCCGGCCCGGCAAGGGCGACCTTCGGCCCGGGTGCGGGGGTGGCCGTCGGGGGCCGGGCCGACGCGCTCGGGTCGAGGTCGGCCACGGCCGGCGCGGGCGGCAAGGCGTCGTCGGACCCGCAGGCGCCGAGGAGGACGCCGGACGCGGCGAGCGCGGTGGCGCCGCGCATGAACGCGCGGCGATCGAGATAGACGGGCTCTGGGGTGATCTCGGACGAGGGGATGCCGCTTCGGAAGGACGGGTTCCTGGCCATGACGACGTGCGCTCCGCTGGTGTGCGTGAGGGGGACGATGGTCGCACCGCGGGCCGGCGGCTGCGACGCCCATGGGTTCCGGGCGGCGCGCGCGGGCTCGAACGGTCGATGTCACATGGACAGACGGGCGGCGGGGCGGATTCTTACGGGGTTCCCCGCTCCATGATCGCCCCGTCCGCTCGCCATCCCCTCCCGTCACCGGCTTACCCGCCCCCACACCGCACACGGCAGGTACACCGCGCGACCCCCGTCTGGCGGGGGAGCGGGGGCAGCGCCGTCGCGCGTGTCGCGTACCACCCGATGGTGGCGCGCGAAGCCGTACGCGGCGCGCACCGACCGGACGTCCGCCAAGGTCCACGCTTCCCTGGGCGGCAGGTCCGCCGGCGTGAACGCGAACCGCCCGCGGGCATCGCCCGGCGCCGCGGTGGTGAGCGCGCGGCCGTCGGCGAGCCGGAACGTCAGCACCACCGCGGCGTTGGGCGCGGCCGCGCCGACCACGCCGGTGTCGGCGCTGAAGTCGAAGTCGAGCGGCGGAACCTCGAGCCGAACCGCGTCTCCCGCCGTCGCCACCGTCAACACATCGCCGGCGGCGATGGCCGGGGGCGCGGCGCCTTCGGGCACGAGGCGCAGCATGAACCCCCCGTCGCTGTCCGCGGCCGCCGCGCCGCGGGCTCGCGGGGCCCCGCCGCGCGCCATCTGGCCGGTGATCGCGTGACCGGGCGACGCCCGTCCGGCGACGGCAGCGGTGCCGAGGTGTACCTCGACCTGCAGCGGGAAGGCGAACGTGTACAGCCGGTGGAGGCCGGGGGCGAGCGTCTCGACCTCGATGCCCTGCGCCGGCGCCGCGCCTTGCTCGAAGAGCGGCCCGAGGTCTTCCTGCAGCATGCCGTCGGCGTTGGTCTCGTGGTCGCCCGTCGCCACGTACACCGCGTCGAGCGCGCGCAGCGCATCGGTCGCCTCGCCCCAGCAGTCCCACAGCGCGGGATACCGCACACGGTACGTGTGCCGCGGCAGGCCGTGGAGAACGAGGCTGAACGCGGACCAGTCGACGGCGACGCGCATCGGCGGCACTTCGAGCGACACCGCGTCGCCGCCGAGGTCGCCCTCGAGCCGCAGGCCCTCTCGCAGCCGTGCGTCCCCGCCCGCGTCGGCCCAGCGGACCTGGAATCGGCCGTCCGGAGCGGCCTGCGTGCGCGCATGGGCGACCGTCCGCCCCGCCGGATCCACGAGGCGCAGGTCGACTGCGGCGTCGGGGTCGGCCTGGCCGCAGGCCGCGCCGCCGTCGTGCTGCAGGTGGAGCATCGGCAACACGCGCGTGAGCACGGCCCGCTGGCCGTCCGGGTCGTCCAGCGTGCCGGTGGCCACCGCGCCTGTCACCGCGGCGAAGGCCTGGGTCTCGCCGGTCAAGGGCTGCACCACGGGGTGCGTGTCGAAGTCGATCGTGAAGCGCCCGCCGTCGAGCCACGTCAGCTTGTCGTCCCAGCGGCCGCCGGCGAGCGTGCCGGGCAGGGGCTGCAGTCGCTTGGTCTCGAGCCGAAAGCGGTCGCCCGGCCGGCGCCCGATCCGGCCGTGCAACGCGTTGGCGGCACGGTCGAACGCCAGCTCGAGCGTCGGCACGGCCATCGCGATCCCGCCGGCGGGGGTCAGGCCGGGGCCATCCACGGCAATCGTGTCGGCGGGCTGAAGGTCGAAGCGGCGGCCGTCGGGATGGCGCAGGTCGACAGCGAAGCCGCCCGCCGCGTCGGCCCGGATCGCGACCCCGACAAGGGGCTGGCCGGCGCGCCGCCAGGTCACGGTGGCCGTCGCGTCCGGCGCCAGCGCGCCGGTCAGGCGCGCCCGCCCGAGGTCGAGCACCAGGCCCGGGACCGCGACCCGCCGCGAGAAACGCTCGGCGCGCCGGTCGAGCCGCAGCGTGACCTGCGCGTTGTGACGCAGGTCGAAGGCCGGCTCGCCCGCGGGCGGCTGGGCGAGGTCGAACGCAAACGCCCCGCCGGTCGCCACGACTCCCGCGCGCACCGCCCGCGCACCGCTGGCGGCGTCGGTGGCATCGAGGCGCACGGCGGTGCCGGCGGGCGCATCGGTGCTGCCAGCGACGCGGTCGTCGCCGACGTGCACGGCCGCTTCGAGGCGCGGGACGCCGAAGGTGAAGCGGGCGTCGCCGATCATGCCATCGACGGTGTCGCCAGGCGCCGGCACGATCGCACGCCCGAATCGGTCGCGGAACGGCTCGACGGCGGTGACACGGCGGCTCCCGGTGGTCTGGCGGCGGGTCGCGAGCGCCGCGGCGGCGCGCTCGACACCGTCGCGCGACCGAAGGCGCGCGGTGCCGGTGCGGTTCGTCGCGGCGTTGACCCACAGAACGCCGGCATCGAGGTCCAGACGCGTGTCGACGGCGGCCCAGGTGAGGCTGAGCTGGTGCCCGTCGGGCCGCGAGGCCGTCAACCGCCCGTAGGCGCCGGGCTCGACGTCGTACGTGCCGGCGAGGGAGGCTTCGAAGCGGCCGTCCACGCCGACGACCACCTCCGCCGTGCGCGCGACGACGCGCGTCCCCTCCATCGCCTCGGCCACGATCCGGTATCCGGGCGGCGCGGCGCCGGCGACCGACTCGCGGTCGATGTCGGGCTGGGCGGCGACGACGGGGATCTCGATCAGCTGGGGATCACGTGCGTGATCGAGGTCGATGCCGATCGCCATCCCGGGGGTGAGGTCCAGGACCTCGGCCTGGATGCGGCCGCCCTGCACGACGAGGTCGACGCCAAAGCGCCCGCTGTCGTTGGCGGTGGTGTCCCAGCGCTGGACCTCGGCGCCACGGGCGTCGTGGGCGCTGACGGTCACCGCCGCGCCGGGGTGGACGTCGCCCCACACCACGCCGACGTCGGCCTCGACGTGCACCAGACCGACGAGCGCCTCGGTGGTCACCGCCCAGCCATCGCCGACCTCGACGGTCAATGCCCCCCGCCAACCACGGTCGAGGTCGGCCACGCCGACGAAGTCGACGGCCACGCCGCCGTCGGCGGCGGCGACGGTGCGGCGGGTGTGCTCGGCACCGCCGGGTCCGCGGACGGTCACGGTCACCGCGGCGCCGGGCGGTGCGCGGCCAATGGCCGTGTCGTTCTGGGGCACGAGCTGGAGCGCCAGCGTTGGCACCTGAGCGGTGTGGGTACGGCCACGCCCGACGAGGGGATGATCGAGGGTCACGGCGACCAGGTCGCCCGCGGCGGCGGGCGCGTCGAGCGGCGCGACGGTCTCGCTCGGCCGCGCCGTGTTCGCGGAGCCCCCCGCACGCAGCGGCCGCGCCTGGCCCGCGGCACTGCCGGCGCGGGTGTGCGCGACATGGCCCGCGAGGCCAGGGGCGGCGTCGAACGCCACGCGCGCCTCGCCCAGGGTGATCCGGCCCTGGAACACCGCGAACGGGGCATGGAACGCATGCCCCCCGGCGTCCACCCACGCCACGTCGCCGCGATCGCCCGGCACGGCGCCGGCACCCGGCAGGTCGACGGCGAAGCGGCCGTCGCCGGGATCGGCGAGGACCGGCGCGTCGAAGGCCCGGACCGCTCCTCCGACGTCGTGGTACTTGGCCCGCACCTGGAGCTCGGCGCCGGCGGGGCCGATGCCGACGATCCGACCGGCGGCCGCGTCGATGTCCGCCCGCAGGTCGGGCGCCGTGGCGGCGACTGCAGGCACGGCGCCGGCCAGGCGGACCACGTCCCCGGCCACCACCCTCGCCGGCTCGGTGCGCCACCCGCCGATGGCATAGTCGACCTCGCCGGGCCGACTCGCGCGCGGGAAGCCGACGGCGACGACGCCGCCCGCGCGAACCACCTCGAGCAGGTCGGGCTCAGGGTCGGCGCCGCGCAGCGTGACGGCGTTGGCTTCGAGCGTCACGTGCAGGCGCGCGCCAGGCTGCGCCGCGACCGGGCGCGGCACACCGGGCCCGGCCGCCAGCACGGCCAGGACCAGCGCGAGCGGCCCGAGTGGTCGACGGCGGTGCGGGCGAGCGCTGGCAGCACGAGGGAGCGGCGTCATTCGGGGCCTCCTGTCGATGGGCGGGAGCGGCTTGCGATGGAGGGGCGACCAGCCTCACGCCGTGCCGCCAGCGGGCATCGATGGAGTGGTAACCTTTCCCAGGCCCCGCGTTCCATCCCGCAGGGCCTTGGTCACCCGCCCGCGGCCCCCTCCCCCAACAGCGGCTCGATCGCCGCCACGAGCTCGGCCTCCGGCGCGTCGAAGAGCCCGAACTCGGCGTGGCGGACCACGCCGCCGCGATCCACCACCATGAACGCCGGGATGCTGCGCACGTGGCAAGCCTCGCATGCGCCGTCGCCGCCATGCGCAAGCGTGAACGTATGGCCGTTGTCGCCCGCACAGGCGCGGGCGGTGTCGGGCGCGGTCACGGGCTCGCCGTCGTCGCGGCCTCACCCCGGGACCCCACGCCGGGCACGGAATCCCGCCGCCCGCGGTCCTATCCCTCGGCCCGTCCCGGACGTTAAAGTCGTGAGACGGCTTGCCGCCGGCGTCTCGTCCCGCCCACGACACGACACGTTGACCGCGCTCCCGAAAGGACCCCACGCCATGCCGCTCCCCACTGCCCGCCGTTCCGCGCTCGCCGCCGTGCTCGCTCCGCTCGCCTGCCTCGCGCTCCTGGCCGCCGTGGGCGGCGGCGCGCCGGCGCGGGCGCAGGAGGAGGTCCTGCCGATCGCCGCCTACCGCATGGTCGACCAGTGGCCCGAGCGCGAGGCCGCCGCCGCCGGGCTGTTCCAGAGCCCGGTCGACCTCGACGTCGCGCCCGACGGCATGGTCCTGGTGGCGGATCGCGGCATCGGCGGCGTGCACCGACTCTTGCCCAGCGGGGCGTTCACGACGCCGTTCGGGACGACGGGCGGCTTCCCTGCCCAACTCGGGCAGGTCGGGGCCATCACCGTCGGCCCGTCCATGGCCGGCGGGCCGGCGGACCGCGTGTTCGTCGTCGACCCGGCCGTCGACCGCATCGTGGCCTACGACCTCTCCGGCGCCTACGCCGCCCACTGGTCCGGCCTGCCGGTGCAGAGCCTGGTCGCCCACGGCGGGCGGGTGTTCGTGCTCGACCGCGAGGCGAGCGCGGTGCGCGCGCTCGACGCCGCCACGGGCGCCGAGGTGTTCCGGTTCGGGGAGCGCGGCACCGACGACGGGCAGTTCGCCAGCTTCAGCGATATCGACGTCACCCAGGACGGCACGGTCCTGGCGGTGGCGGACCTCGGCGGCCTGCGGGTGCAGCTGTGGGACCTCGCCACGGCCGACGCCGTCGCCGGCGGCGCCCCGCCGGCCAAGCTCCGCACCGTCTACAATCTCACCGAGGCCCGCTTCAACAAGACCGACATGGTGTGCCGCGCCCCACGCGTCAACGCGCTCGGCGACGACCGGGTGTTCGTCGGCCAGGGCGAGCAGGCGTGCCTCGTCGAGGGCAAGGAGGTGACGGCCGCGATCGCGTCGACGGCCAACAAGGGCACGGTGTGCCGCGCGACGGTCCGCCTGCCCCGCCTGCGCCCGAACGGCGCGCAGTACTTCGCGCTGGCCACGGCCGACCCCAACGCCGGCGCGTGCGGCGAGAAGAGGACCGACCTCGAGACCTCGACCGTCATCGCCCGCTACAACGACGAGGCGCTGAAGGCCGTGCGCACGGTGTGGACCGCGGCGGACAACGACACCGTCGAGAGCCGCCTCTTCAACCCGCTGGCGCTGACGATGCCGGCCGACGACATGGTGTTCGTCCGCGACAGCTCGCCGTTCCTGCGGTTCTACGGCACCGACGGGGCGCTCCAGGCCGCGACGACCCGCGACACCTCCGGCAGCGACCAGGGCACCGAGGCGGAGGTCACGCGCGTGGGGCTGGCCATCGGCAGCGAGGTGGCGGGCGAGATCTACGCCAACTACACCAAGACCCGGCGGTCGGGCGAGACGTTCACCGCCGAGACCGGCATCGGCCGCTTCAAGCCGGCGACGGTGCGCACGCAGCAGGGCGAGGAGCGCATCATCGAGCCGATCTGGACCAAGCCGTTGGCCTCGAGCGGCCGGATGCAGCGCAGCGTCTTCAGCATGGCGTACAACCCGGTCAGCGCCGAGCTGCTCGTGATGCGCTCCGACAACGTCGACGCCCAGCGGACCATCAACATGGTGATGTACCGCTACACCCGCGACGGCGTCCAGATCGACCCGGTGTGGGACCTGCCCGACGACGGGCAGACCAACCCGTACATCGACCTGGCGGTGGGGCCCGACGGGCGCGTGTACCTGCTCGACGACCTGGCAGACACGGTCCTCGTCCTCGAGGCCGACGGCACGGCCTCGGCCACCGTCGAGGTGGCGGGCGACTCGCGCAGCGTCGCCGGCGGACCGGCGGACGCGGCCGGCTCGGTGTTCACGCTGCGCGAGTACGGCAGCATCGAGCGCTATGCCGACGACGGCAGGGTGACCGCGCGCCTCGACGGCCGGGCGGTCGCGTTCTCGGACCCGACGGCCATCGCGGACCTGGTCGTCGACAGCATGGGGCGGGTGTTCGTGGCGGACGCGCAGGCGAGCCTCATCAGCGTGTTCGAGGCCACCACCGACCCGTCGATCATCCCGGTGCCGGACGACGGCGCGTGCAGCTTCGTCGGCGCCAAGTCTGCCGCGCCCGGCCGGGTCCAGCTCGGACAGGCCGTGACGGTGACGCTCGAGGTGGCGGGCAAGTGCGGCATCGACGAGGAGCCGACCGACATCGTGTTCGTCGTGCCATACCTCGCGCAGCTCCAGCAAGGCCGTGACCGGAGCGGGGCGACCATCAACGCGATGCTCGGCCTCGCGCGGCGCCTCAAGTTCGACCGGCACCGCGTGGGCATCGTCAGCTACTACCAGACCCACAAGGTCGAGCTGCCGTTGACCAGCGACCTGGCGACGTACACCGACGCGGTGCGCAACATGACGCGCATGGACCCGCCCAACCAGGAGATCAAGCCGCGGCTGCGCGACGCCATGGAGGCAGCGGGCGGGCTGTTCGAGTCGCCTGCGACGCGGCGGCAGGTGATGGTGCTGCTCAACGCGGCGTACTGCGACCCCAACAACCAGCGCCGGCCGGTCGACTGCACCGGCTACCCGCTCGCGGACGACGTGGCGGCGGCGATCCGCGGCCAGGGCATCCGGATCGTGGCGATGCAGAGCCAATCCGCGGCCAACCTGGCGTCGTCGGACGAGGACGTCGTCAACGGCTTCGAGGACGCCCACCGCCGCATCGTGGCCTACCACCTGCCGGACGTGCTGGCACGCGACCTCGCGCTGGTCGACGAGCTCCCGGCCAACATGGCGCTGGTCCCGGGCAGCGAGGGCGGCGGGACGTGGGCGGCGCCGCGCCTGACGTGGCAGCGCGCGGCGATGGGCCTCGAGGACCGGGTGACGGTCAGCTTCCAGGTCCGCCCGCAGCAGGCGGGCCGCTGGCCGACGAACGTCACGGCGTTCGCCGACCTCACCGACGGCTGGGGGCAGGCGCAGCGGGTCGCCTTCCCCGTGCCCCACGTCGAGGTGATCGGCCCGACGCCGACCCCGTCGGCGACGGCGACCGCGACACCGACGGTCCCGCCGACGCCGATGGGGCCGACGGCGACGTCCACGCCCACACCGGTCCCGACCTCGAAGCCGGGGACGGTGTACCTGCCGTTTGCGGCGCGGGGCCTGTGCTGGCCCAAGCACCTGGCGATGGACATCGTGCTGGTGCTCGACGCTTCGAGCAGCATGGAGGGCCCGAAGCTGGCCGCGGCCACCGAGGCGGTGCGGGCGTTCGTGGCGGTGGCGCGCCTGGCGCCGGGGTCGGACCGCGCCGCGCTGGTGACGTTCGCCGAGTCGGCGGTGGTGCTGCAGGGCCTGACGGGCGACGCGGCGGCGCTCGACGCGGCGCTGGCGCGCGTGACGACGAGCCCGGGCACGCGGATCGACCAGGGCCTGGGCGCGGCGCTCGACGTGCTGGCGGCGGAAGGCCGTGCCGGCGCCCACCCCGTGGTGGTGCTGCTGTCGGACGGGCGGCAGGACGCGGGCGTCGAAGCGGCGCGCGCGGCCGGCGATCGGGCGCGCGCGGCAGGCGTCGAGGTCCACACGATCGGCCTGGGCGACGACGTCGACGCCGACCTGCTGCGGTCGCTGGCGAGCGTGCCGGCGTACTACGCGGCGGCGCCCGACGCGGCCGGCCTCGAGGCGGTGTACGCGGCGATCGCGGCGCGGTTGACGGGGTGCCCGTAGCCGCCGGAACCGGGAGGGGGCGCTGGCGCCTGCGTTCGACGGTTGACAGGGTGGCGCCCCGTAACTACACTGTGGTTACGCCGGAGGAGGGCGCGCACCAGCCATGACCGTTGTCAAGACCAAGATCGTGCGAATCGGAAACTCGAGGGGAATCCGGATCCCGGCCGTCTTCCTCAAGCAGGTGGCGTTCGAGGAGGACGTGGAGATGGAGGTCGTGGGCCAGCAGATCATCGTGCGGGCAGGCACACCCGTCCGGGCGGGCTGGGAGGCGGCGTTCCGGGCAATGGCGGAAGCCGGCGACGACCAGCTCCTGGATCCTGCCGTCCCGACGGCCTGGGACGAATCGGAATGGGAGTGGTGATCGGGCGGTTCGAGGTGCACCTCGTGGCCCTCGACCCGACGGTCGGCGCCGAGACGCGCAAGACGCGGCCATGCCTGGTCATCTCGCCCGATGAGATGAACCGCGCGATCCAGACGGTGATCGTTGCCCCCATGACGACCGAGGGGCGGCCCTATCCGACGCGCGTGACATGTGCCTTCCAGGGCAAGGACGGGCAGGTGGCGTTGGACCAGCTCCGCGCCGTCGACAAGACGCGCCTGGTGAAACACCTCGGACGGATCGACGCGGCGACTCAGGCACTCGTGCTCGCGATCCTCGCGGAGCTGTTCGCGGAATGAGCTGTGGCCCCGGGAGGGGCGGGCGCGGCTGCGGCGCCGGCGTGGCGACGCCCCGCGCGCGGCACCTAGTCCGGGCACACCTCGAGGTCCCATACGCGGACGACACCCGCGTCGACCGACGCCATGCGGCAGCCACCGTCGAGGAAGGCGATGGGCACGCGGTTGGAGGCGTGGCCGGGCATGAGTCGGACGGGGCCGTCCGCGGCGGCCGCGACGTCGTAGAGCCGCACGACGCCGCTGTCGTCGCTGAGGGCGACATGGAGCCCGTCCGGGCTGATCTCGACGAAGTAGATCGTGGACTCGCCGACCGGGACCCGTTGCCGCACGGCGCCGGTCGCCACGTCCCAGATCGTCAGCTCGCCGGTGTCGCCACCGGCGACGGCAAGGCGGCCGGTCGAAGGGGCGCCGCGCTCGCCGTCGGTCCGCCGTTCCCACACGCCGAGCTGCGCGAAGGAGCCGTACGCCACGACGTCGCCCGTGGGCGCGGCCGCGAGGGTGTACACGTCGGAATCGACGCTGCCGAGCGGCCCGCCGACGGCATCGGGCGCATCCCAGCGCGAGGCGCGGATCGCCGGGCCCCCGGCCGAGATCAGACCGGAATCACCGTCCGTCACGGCAAGCGCGAAGATATCGCTGGAATGGGGTCGCCAGGTCGCCCGCAGGCGGCCGTCGTCGACGCCGTAGGCCGCGATGCGGGGCTCGTGGTCGACTTCCGAGCGCCATGTGTGGACGGCGAGAAGCACCTCTGCGGCTTCGGGTCGGACCGCCACGTCGTGCACGGCGACACGACCGGACACGGTGAACGCGTTCGTCGGGCTGAGCACGAGCCCTGGGTCGGCGCCGCGGTCGGCCGGCACGGGTGGTGCGAGGATCGCGGTGGCTGCACGGGCCGGACGAAGGGCAGGCGGAGCGGCCGCCGAGCCGGCGGCGCCCGCCGCTGCGGCATCCTGATCGGTCGCAGCCGCGCTGGCGAGCGACGCGGCGGCCGCCGCGACGGCATCGCGCAGCGATGCCGGCCGATCCGCGACTGGCGTCCCACCGCGGCACGCGGCCGTGTCCGGCATGCCGATCGACGCGCGCTCGGCGCAGGCAAGGTCGCGCACGAGCCGATGCTCGAGGGGCCAGCGCAGCAGCTCGGTCAGATCGAGGTGCACCGCCATGACGTCTATCGTGCCGTCCACAAGCCCGCGCGCCACCAGCGCGCGGCGTGGGTTGTAGGCGATGCTGGCCAGGTTCGTCCCCCCATACGACGCAAGGCGCCGGACGACCGCTCGCCGCTGCGAGTCCCAGATCACGACCTCGCCGTTGCTGAGGCCCGGCGTGAAGTGCCGGCCGTGATCGTCCACCGCCAGATCGAAGGCCTGATCCTGGAAATCGTACGCCTCGCGGGCCGATGCCGCCGCCACGCCGCCGCCGGCATCGCGCAGCTTCCAGCGCAGCATGCGCCTGTCGTACGCCACGCTCGTGACCGTCGATCCGTCCGGCGCGATCCAGACCTGGTTCAACGTGCCGTCGTGGCCCGCAAGCGTCTCCACCACGCGCTTCGTGGCGACATCCCAGACCACGACGGGTGAATAGATGGGGTCGAAGCCCTCTATGCCAAGCGCGACCAAGTCCCCGGCACGCGTGGCGGAAGCCGAACGGACGGCGCGCAGGTTCATGAAATTCACGAACGGGTCGGCGTGCGGAGACCGCTTCAACGCACGGCCCGGATGCGCCCGCTCTATCTCGGTGCCCGCCTGCGCGTTCCAGATGCGCAGCGAGCCGTGGTAGTCGCCGGTCAGCACGAGGGTGTCGTCGGCGACAAACGCCGCGGCCCAGACGGCCACGGCGCCGTGGCGAAGGACCCGTGCGGGCTGCCCCGACGCAACGCGCCAGATGCGCGCCGTGCCGTCGTCGCCCGCCGAGACCAGCCGCGCGCCGTCTCGGCTGAAGCCGATCCGGCGGACCACCGTGCCCGCGTCGTGCCCAGACAGCTCGCGTGCCGCCGAATCCAAGTCCAAGTCCCAGAGCCCCACGGTGCCGGTGTAGGTGCCCGCCGCCAGCACGGCGCCCGCCGGATCGATCGCCAATGCGCGCACCTTACTTCCCTGAGGGCGTGACAGAACGTTTGATCGAAGGGCTTCCTGGGAGCGCCGGCATCTTGCCGGCTGGAAGCCGGCGCTCCCAGGATCTGCCACCCGCCGCCCGGGCAGCCTCAGCGCCGAAACGGAACGAACGTTCTGTCACGCCGTCAGCCTTACTTCCATAGGTGGCGACGATTCGCCGGACCACCGCGGCCCCGTACAACGACCATGCGCGCAGCGTCCCGTTGCTGTCGACAACATGCGCGTTGCGCCCGGCGCGGTCGATGACCGCCGCTCCGACGTTGTCACGGTGTCCTACGAGGCTGGTGACCTGGGCGTTGGTCTCGACGTCGATGACCTCGAGCCGCGAACCGTTGAAGCCGACGAGAATGCGTTGGCCATCGGGCAGGAAGGCGACCGAGGTGGGAATCTGGCCGTCGCTGGGCAGCGGCCGTGCGCGAAACGGCGGATCGAGGTCGACGAGGACAACCTGTGAGCGTGGAAAGGTGGTGGTGGCGGCAACACGCGCTCCATCCGGCCCGAGCGCGACTCGGGTGACGTTGACGCCCAGGTCCGCCAACGTCGTCACCGCACCGGTCGCCAAGTCGATCCGCGCAAGCGCGCCCTCGAACGTGCCGACGACGGCGAACCGCCCGGCAGGGTCGACGGTCAAGTCCTGGATGTCTTCACCGAGGTCGGCGACGCGTCGAATCTCCTCTCCGCTGTCGACGTCCCACAGCCGTACGGACCCATCGTCGCCGCCGGTGATCAGCTCCCGGCCGTCTGGAGCGAACGAGACGCGCTGGATACGGGCATCGTGATCACGAATCCGGAGGGGGTCGCCCCACCCATCCACCGGCCAGATCTCGAGGTTCGTCTCGGAAGAGGCATCACCGCCAAACTCATACGCGGCCGCGAGTCGGGTCCCATCCGGAGAGAAGCACAGGTCGATCACGAACGTGGCGTGCTTCCCGAGGGTGCGTATCAGGCGACCGGTGGCGGCATCCAGCAGCCGCACGCTCCCGCGCTTGTCGCCAACCGCCACGAGCCGCTCGTCCGGGCTGAGCGCCACGGTGCCAGGCTCGAGGTCGTATCCCGCCACCTCCCATCGGGCTCCGGGCGCATACGCGGCCTCCGACAGTGCCAGCTCGGCATCCGTCGTCGGGTTCGGCAGCAGCACGGCCTCCAGGGCCGCGGCGAGCGCTTCGTCGCCGCGCTTCTCGGTGAGCAGCTGCTGCGAGCGGGCGATGAGGGCGGTGCGCCGAGCATCGAGCGCGTCGGCGTCGCTCTGGACCCGCTTGGAGATCGCGTACCACGCAAGGCCGAGGCCGCCGAGCATGCCGGCGACGGCCAGCAGCGCGACGGCGCGCGTCAACCGATGCGCGCGACGCTCCAACGCCTGCTTCTGAGCTTGCCGCGCCTTCTCGGTGGCGGCGCGCCGGTCGCGGCTGGCAGCGCTTTCACGAATCAGCGCGGTCTCGCCCGCCGCCAACTCACCGCCGCGCTCGCCCGCCCATTGCTCGGCCTCGGCCGGCGGCACGCCGCGCAGGAGCGCCCCGGCCAGCGCGTGATAGGGCCGGCTGCCGGGCCGTAGGTCGACGACCTTCCACGCTCCCAGGGATCGCTCCCCGGCTCCACCCTTGCCCCCATTCCCCCGCAGCCGCGGCACCAGCCCCGCGAACACCACGCTCGACTTGCCGCTCCCCGACGGCCCGATCACCCCCGCCATCGGTGCGGAGGCGACTGCATCGACCAGCAAGGCGGTGAACGCCTCGCGCCCGAAGAAGAACCGTGCGTCCGCCTCGCGGAAGGCGGCCAGGCCGCGGTACGGGCACTCGGCCGGCAGGAGGTCCACGTCTGCAATCGACCCCGCCCGCTCCGGCAGCTTCTCCGCGGTATCGGGCGGCGTCGCGATGTCCGGCGCGCCGGCGGCCACCACCTGGAAGATTTGCTCGCTGTGCCGCAGGTCCTTCAGCCGGTGCAGGCCGAGGTCGCGCAGGCTGGCGCCGGCGGGCAGGTCGTCGCGCACGAGCTGAGGCCTCGAAAGAGACCGGATCGCAAGGATGATGGGTGTTCGGATCATCCCAGGGGTGTACATGCCAGCCGATCTTGGCGTTGTCCTTGCCATTGATACGGCGCTGGTCGAGGATCAAGGCGAACGCCACCTTCTCAGTCAGGACGTTGGCGAACACCTCAATGAACGTGTCGTCGATAAGATGATCCCGCAAGCTGAGCACATCGAGATCGAGGGTGCGTACGGTATAAGCCGAGACAAACGGCGACGCCTCCGCAGGCAACGACGACTTCGGCGAAGAGCGTCTGAACGGTCAGGCCAGCCAACCGTAAGCGTCCTCGAGTCGCCGCTTCCGCGTGACCATGCCCTCCCACTCCAAATAGTCGTGCTCGGCCTCCCAAGCATAATCCTGCTCGCGGGTCTCGTCCTGCCAGCGCTCACGGTAGGCATCCCAACTCATGCCGTACTTGGCCTCGAACGCCGCGAGGCCCTCATTGAGCTGCTGGATACGATACGCCACCGCGTCGCGCATCACCAGGATCAGCGCGACCTCCGGGCGGGCTTCACCGGTCAGCTCGTGCAAGGCGCGCTCGGTTCGCTTGGGCAACGTGATTCCGGTCATCTTGTCTCTCCCATTGTGCCGCACCCGATTGTAATCCCGAGCTTCCGGGTCACCGAGCGTGCGCGTTGCCGTGCCGCAGCACATCCGCCACATCCCACAGCCGCACCGTTCCGTCGGCCGATGCCGACAGCACGGTCCGGCCATCCAGGCAGGAACGCCACGCCGCACATGTCGGCGCTGCCCGCCAGCCGCCGGACGCTCTGCCCGGTGCCGACATCCCACAGGATCACGCTGTCATCGTCGGCGGCGGTAATGGCCCGCTTGCCGTCCGGGCTGAGATCGACCTGGTGCACCCCGGCAGCGTGCCCTCTGAAGCGTCGGATCTCCTTTCGCGCCGCCAGATCCCACAGGATCACCTGTCCGTCCGCCGAAGCCGCGGGGGCGGTGCGCCCGTCCGGGCCGGCGGCGATGCCGCGAACGGCCGCCCGGTGCGCGTCGTAATCCAAGATGACGCCTGGCGTGCCCTCGTCAGACTCGGCGATCGCGGCCTCGCCGAGCGCGATGGTCAACGTAGCGGTGCAGATGTCGTACGTCACCCTCAGAGAAGCCTCCATCGCCACGGGGCTCCGACGCAGCTTCTCTGCCTGTCACGCCCGACCATCACGGTGATCGCACGCCCGAATCACGGTGATCGCGTGCCCCGATCACCGTGATCGCCGAGCACGATCACCGTGATGGTCGCCACCGATCACCGTGATTGCGGAGCACGATCACCGTGACTGTCGGGCGCGCTCACGGCAGCCCGGCCCCGCAGCCCCACAGCGCCCGCCGCCCGCGCGTCCCCGGTCGCGGGTGTGGCGCCCGCTCCAGGCATCCGGTAGAATTCCCGCGGGCCCACCCAGGCCCGCGACCCGCCCTCCACCTCAGGCACCACCCGCCATGATCGTCGCCACCTGGAACCTCAACAGCATCCGCGTCCGGCAGCCGCACCTGCTCGACTGGCTCGCGCGGGCCCGCCCGGACGTGCTGTGCCTGCAGGAGCTCAAGGTCGCCGACAAGGACTTCCCGCTCGACGCCGTGCGCGAGCTCGGCTACCACGCCGCCGTCCACGGCCAGCCGACGTACAACGGCGTCGCCATCCTCAGCCAGGCGCCGATCGAGGATGTGCGCGTCGGGATGGACGACGGCGTGGACGACCCCCAGGCGCGCCTCGTCGCCGCCCGCACCGGCGGCGTCCGCGTGATCTCGGCGTACTTCCCCAACGGCGGCGAGGTCGGGTCCGACAAGTGGGCCTACAAGCTCGCCTGGATGGGCCGCCTGCGCGCCCACCTCGCGCGCGACTACCGCCCCGACGAGCCGTTGGCCCTGTGCGGCGACTTCAACGTCGCACCCGAGGACCACGACGTCGCCCGCCCGGCCGACTGGGCCGACAGCGTGCTGTGCCATCCCGACGCACGCGCGGCGCTCGACGCGCTGCGCGCGTGGGGCCTCGTCGACGTGTTTCGGGCCCACCACCCCCAGGGCGGCGTCTGGAGCTGGTGGGACTACCGCGGCTCGGCCTTCGCGCGCGACGACGGCCTGCGCATCGACCACGTCTGGGCCACGGCGCCGCTGGCGGCCCGCTGCACGGCCAGCGCCATCGACCGCGCCGAGCGCGAGCGCGACAAGCCCAGCGACCACGCGCCCGTCGTGGCGGGGTTCGACCTCGCGGCCGCGGTCGACGGCGGCGCCGCGGCGGCGGTGGTCGCCCCGGTTGCCGAAGGCGCGGCCGACGGCGCTCCGGCAGCGCAACCCCCGGCGGCCCAGGCCGCGGCGCCGACCACCCCCTCCGCCCGCAAGCTCGTCGTCATCGACGGCCACTCGCTGGCGTACCGCGCCTTCTACGGCCTGCCGCTCTACGACCGGCGCGGCAAGGTCTCGTTCAGCACCGCGTCCGGCGAGCTCACCAACGCCGTGTACGGCTTCGCCAACATGCTGATCAAGACATGGACCGACGAGCGGCCGGACTACATCGCCGTGGCGTTCGACGCCGGGCGCACCTTCCGCGACGACCTGTTCGAGCCCTACAAGGGCACCCGCGACAAGATGCCCGACGAGCTCGCCCCGCAGATCGAGCGCATCGTCGAGCTCGTCCGGGCCTTCGGCATCCCCGCCATCACCGCCGAAGGCTACGAGGCCGACGACATCCTCGGCACCCTCGCCACCCGTGCCGCCGCCGACGGCATCGACGTGCTCATCGTCACCGGCGACACCGACGCGTTCCAGCTCATCGGCCCGCACGTGCGCGTGCTCGCCCCCGGCCGGCTGTGGAGCGACGTCGCCGTGTGGGACGCCGACGGCATCGCGCGCCGCTACGGCCTCACGCCCGCCCAGCTCATCGACTTCAAGGCCCTCAAGGGCGACACCAGCGACAACATCCCCGGCGTCAAGGGCATCGGCGAGAAGACCGCGCAGAGCCTGCTCGCCGCGTACGAGACCATCGAGGGCACCTACGAGCACCTCGGCGAGGTCACGCCCGAGCGCGCCCGCCTGGCGCTCGAGGCCGGGCGCGACATGGCCTTCCTCAGCAAGGACCTCGTCACCATCCGCACCGACATCCCCATCGACGTGCGCTGGGACGACTGCGCGGTCCACGCCTACGACCGCGGCCGGGTCGAGGCCCTCTTCGACGTGCTCGAGTTCCGGACCATCCGCAACCGGCTCCCGGCGGGCGGCACGGGCGGGGCCGGTGCGGCCGCGCCGCCGCTGTCGCCCGCCACCGGCGGGGCCGGCGCCGCGCCGGCGGGCATCGCACCGGCCGGCTCCGACGCCCCCGCCGGCCCGCCTCCGGCGACACCCGAGGGCCAGATGGCCCTGTTCGGCCTGCCGGCCGCCGCCCCCGCCCCCGCCCCGCCGCCCCCGTCGGAGCGCGCGCCCGACACGCGCGCCGTCGTCGTCGACGACCCGGCCGCGCTCGACGCCCTGGCGGCCCGGCTGCGCACCGCCGAGATCATCAGCTTCGACGTCGAGACCACCGGCACCGACCCGCTGACGGCCGACCTCGTCGGCCTCGCGCTCGCCGTCGCACCGCACGAAGGGCATTACATCCCGGTGGGCCATGCCGGCGGCGCACCGCAGCTGCCGTGGGAGGCCGTGCGCGCCGCGCTGGCGCCCGTGCTCGAGGATCCCGCCCGGCCCAAGGTCGGCCACAACGCCAAGTACGACATGGCCGTGCTGCGCCTGGCCGGCATCGACGTGAAGGGGCTCGCGTGGGACACCATGCTGGCCGAGTTCGTCCTCGACGCCAGCGCCCGCCTCGGGCTCAAGGCCCTGGCCCGGGCGCGCCTCGACGTCGACATGACCGAGATCACCGCGCTGATCGGCACCGGCCGCAAGCAGATCACCATGGACCGCGTGCCGGTCGCCGCCGCCGCCGCCTACGCCGCCGCCGACGTCGACATGCCGCTGCGCCTCATGGCGCTGCAGGCGCCTGAGCTCGACCGCGTCGGCCTGCGGCGCCTGCTCGACGAGATCGACCTGCCGCTCGTCCCGGTGCTGCTCGACATGGAGCTGGCCGGCGTGCTCGTCGACACCGATCTCCTTGCCAGGCTGTCGGAGCGCCTGGCGGTGCGGCTGGCCGAGATCGAGGCCGAGGTGTACGCGCTCGTCGGCGCGCCGTTCAACCTCAACTCGCCACAGCAGCTCGGCGCGGTCTTGTTCGACCAGCTCAAGCTCAAGGCGCCGGGCGGACGCCAGACCGCCACCGGCCAGGCCAGCGTCGCGGCCGACGTGCTCGAGACGCTGCGCGGCAGCCACCCCATCATCGACCTCATCCTCGAGCAGCGCCAGCTCACCAAGCTCAAGGGCACCTACCTCGACGCGTTGCCGAAGCTCGTCAACCCGCGCACCGGCCGCGTCCACACCAACTTCAACCAGACCGGCGCCGTCAGCGGGCGGCTGGCCAGCCAGGACCCGAACCTACAGAACATCCCCATCCGCACCGAGCTCGGGCGCGAGGTGCGCCGGGCGTTCGTCGCCCCGCCCGGCTGGAAGCTCGTCTCCGCCGACTACTCCCAGGTCGAGCTGCGCATCGCCGCGCACATCTGCCAGGACCCCGGCCTGCGCGCCGCCTTCGCCGCCGGCGCGGACATCCACCGCGCCACCGCCGCCACCGTGCTGGGCATCCCGCCCGAGGCGGTGACGGCGGACCAGCGGCGGTTCGCCAAGGTGGTCAACTTCGGGATCCTTTACGGCATGGGCGCACAGGCCCTGGCGCAGCAGACCGGCTCGACCACGAAGGAGGCCCAGGCGTTCATCGAGGTCTACTTCGCCGGCTTCCCCAACATCAAGCGCTACATCGAGGACACCAAGCGCCAGGCACGCGAGCAAGGTTATGTCGAGACGCTGCTCGGCCGGCGCCGCTACTTCCCGGTGCTCGGCGTGCAGACGCGCGACAACCGGACGCGGCTCATGCAGGCCTCGGCCGAGCGCGAGGCCATCAACCACCCGATGCAGGGCTCGGCCGCCGACATCATCAAGGTGGCGATGATCCGCATCCACGCCACGCTGGCCGAGCGCGGCCTGCGCGCCCGGCTGCTCCTGCAGGTGCACGACGAGCTGGTCCTCGAGGCCCCCGACGACGAGGTCGAAGCCGTCGTCGCGCTCGTCAGGAACCTCATGGAAGGCGCCTACCCCCTCGACCCGCCGCTCAAGGTCGACATCGGCGTCGGCTCGAGCTGGGACGAGGTCAAGTGACCGGCGCGGGATTGGACGCCGGCACGAAACCGGCTAGCATGATGGCACGCTTTGGCAAGGAAAGGAGAAGAGCCACGTGGTTGAGATTCGCGTCAACCGCAACGTGCTGTTGATGTTGCTGGCCGTCGTCGGCGTGTCGGGGGCCCTGGCCATCGGCATCTGGCTGGGCCGCGGCGGCAGCCCGGCCGCGACGACCGAGAACCCCGCCGCGCCGGCGGGCGTCTCCGGCGGGCAGCCGCTGGCGGTCACCGTCGAGGCGCCGGGCATGGCTCCGGCGGACCCGACGGCGCTGGCGGCGACGATGGCCGCCGTGGCGGCCGCGCCGCCGATGAACACGCCGGCCTTCGGCGAGCTGACCCCCGAGCAGGACGCGGCGATCGCCCGCATGGACGTCGCCGAGGCCGTCGCCAAGGTCGGGCAGCCCGACGTGGTGTTCGTCGACACCCGCACCGACGCCGAGTACCAGCAGGGCCACATCCAGGGCGCGGTGTCGATGCCGGCGTACACCCAGGACGCCGCGCTCGAGACGCTGCCCAAGGACAAGGAGATCATCCTCTACTGTGCTTGAAACGCCGAGCACACGAGCGCCCGTGCGGCGCACATCATGACGACCAAGGGCTTCACGAACGTCAAGGTCATCCGGGGCGGCTGGGGCGCCTGGCAGTCGGGCGGCCACCCGATCGTGACGGGCAGCGCGCCGAGCCAATGAGCTGACGTCCATCGTCGCCTCGCCGCGATCGCGATGCAGCCGGCCGGGTCCTCCTCACGGGAGCCCGGCCGGTGTGATTATCGGGTGTGCCGGCCGGCCCGGGATCGGCCGGCACACCCGGCATGACGTCCGGGGGCACGTCCTGTCGCTTCGGCGATGCGGCCCGCGACGGCTCTGCCGTCCCCTCACCCCACCCCTACCGGTTGCGCTCGCTGCGGACGAACCGCACCGTGCCGACGACCAGGCACAGCGCGAAGATCGCGGTCATCACCACCAGGTTGAAGGCAGGCGACGCGAGCACGACCTCGGGGTAGTCGGCCCGGTACGGCGCGCTGGCGCCGTAGAACAGGCCGCGCGCCAGGTCCACCGAGTAGCGCATCGGCGAGATGTACGACAGCACGTTGATCGGGAAGTCGAGCTCGCGGATGGGGTTCATCACGCCGGCCAGGAAGAACTGCGGGAGCAGGATGAGCGGGAAGATCTGCTCGGCGCCCCGGCGGCTCTTGAGGTTGGTGAGGATGAGCAGCCCGAACGCCCCGCCGAGGAGGCAGCCGGCGATCGCGGCCGGCAGGAGGGCGATCGCCGACGGCACCGTGAGGCGGATGCCCATCAGCGAGACGAACAAGAGCACGCCGAGGCCCTGGGCCAGCGAGACCGCCGACTCGCCGACGATCTTGCCGAACACGATGGCGTAGCGCGAGATCGGCGCGACGAAGATCTCCTGGCTGAAGTCGTTCTCGCGGTCGTCGATCAGCGAGATCAGCCCGAGCGCCGACGACTGGAACATCGTCTGCGCGATGATGCCAACGAACACGTAGACCAGGAAGTCGTAGCCGATCTTGGCGCCGAGGCTGCTGTTCATGCTGCCGCCGAGGATGCCGATGAAGATCAGCGGGAAGATCAGCGACCCGAAGATCCGGCCGCGGTCGCGGGCAAACTTCAGGAAGTCGCGATACGCGATGGTGGTGATGGCATGGACGGTGTGCATCAGTCTTCGTACCCCACGATGTGCAGGTAGGCGTCCTCGAGCGACGGGGTGTGCGTGCGCACGAGCGACAGCGGCGTTTCGACGGCCCGGAGCAGGGCGTGGACGTCGCGGCCCTCGAGCGGGATCCGATAGGGTGCCGGCGCGTCGGCCGCCACCGCCACGCCGTGCCGCGCCAGCTCCGCCCGCAGCCGCGCGCGGTCGCCCTCGGCGGTGTCGACGAGCAGGTACGCCGGCGCCAGCTCGGCCTTGATGGCGGCGGGCGTGCCGAGCGAGACGATCTTGCCGTGGTTGATGACGCACACCAGGTCGACGTCCTCGGCTTCTTCGAGGTAGTGCGTGGTCAGGAAGACGGTGGTCCCGTACTCCCGCCGCACCTCGGCCAGGTACTCCCAGAGGTTGCGCCGGCTGACGGGGTCGAGCCCCGCCGTCGGCTCGTCCAGGAACAGCACCTGCGGCTTGTGAATCAGGCTGCGCAGGATCTCGAGCTTGCGCTTCATGCCGCCGCTGAAGGTGCGGATCGGCTTGAAGATGTCGTCCTGGATGCCGAGGACCGTGGCGAGCTCCTCGATGCGGCGGCGGTAGTCCGCCGGCATGAGGCGATAGGTCGGCCGGAACGGGTAGAGGCCGTAGAGCACGGCGTGGAAGCGGACGTTCTCCTCGGCCGTCAGGTTCATGTCGAGGCTCGGGTTCTGGAAGATGATGCCGACGCTGGCGCGGACGTCGGCCGCCTCGGCCACGACGTCGTGGCCGGCCACGCGCACCGTGCCGCCCGTGGGCGCGAGCGTCGTGGTCAGGATGGAGATCGTGGTGGTCTTGCCCGCCCCGTTGGGGCCGAGGAGCGCGAAGAAGCTGCCGGGCGCGACGTCGAACGAGACGCCGTCCACGGCGTTGGTTTCGGCCAAGCGGTAGCGCTTGACGAGGTCGTGCACTTCGATGATGGGTGGCATGCTGGGTTCCCGAGGGTGGTGGCGATCCGCAACCTTGGTCGGTGCGGCGGGCGAGGGCCGGGTGGCGAGGGTGGGCAGGCGCAGGCAGCAGCTGTCGGAACATTATAGTGCCGCCGGTCACGCCGCGGCCGTCCAGGCGTCGCGGACCCACCGCCGCACCTCGTCGTCGACGTCGGCCGCGGACCACAGCTCGAGGTGGTGGGTGAAGCGGCGGGGCGTCGGCGCGACGACCTGCTTCCACCGCGGCGACGGGTCGCGCTGCGCGAACGACAGCGTCAGCACCAGCGGCGCATGCCCGGGTCCCAGGTAGCGGTCCGGCGTCCATGCCCACGCAAAGGGCCGCCTTCGGCGAAACGCGACCTGGCTGCGCGTGACGCGCACCTCGGCCGGGCCGGCGGCCTCGACGGCGGCGCGCACGGCGTCGAAGATGCCGCGGGCGGCGTCGCGCCCGCCGAAGAACGCCGCGAGGTCCGCCTCGATCGCCCCGGCGGCGGCCTGGTCCGGCACGGGCGTCAGCGGGCCAGCAGCAGCGCCAGCCCGACGGCGACGGCCGCGGCCGACGCCACGACCAGCCCGGCGACGACACGTGCGCCGCGGCTGGGGACGCGGCGGCGGATGAGGTCTGGGATCTGCATGGCACGCTCCGATCAGGCGAGCCGCGCTGCCCCGGCCGCCGGACAACGGGCCGGCCCTGCGCAGGCGGGCAGCCGACGGCTCCGATGCGGTCGATGATATCAGATCACGGCCGGAAGGCGACACGGCAGGCCGGCGACGGAACCATGCCGACGGCATGCGGGCGGGGGGCCACCCGCGGCCATCCACCCGCGCGCGGCCTGCCTTGAGGGGTCATGGCGCACGCCGTCGTCTTCCAGCCGGAATCCACCCCGCCCACGCGAGCTGCCTCCCACTTCTAACGTCCCACTTCCTACTTCCCACTTCCCACTTCCTACTTCCTGCTTCCTGCTTCCCACTTCCACCCCCCCACCCACCCACAGATTGCCCACACGCCAGTCAGCCGTTATCCTCCCTCTCCGATGCCGACGCCCGATGCCCCCTCGACGCACGCGCGCGGTCGGGAGCCCACCGACCGGCCTGCTGCCGGCGCCGCCGGCGACAGGCCGCCGCGCCGCCTGACCCCCGGCATGCGGCTGTCGACGGCGGTGGTGTTCGCCGTCGCGCTCGTCCCGCGCCTGGCGCACCTCGGCCGGTTCGTCACGTGGGACGAGCCGGCCTGGGCGCTGCGCACGCTGCGCTTCTGGCAGGCGATGCTCGACGGCCGCTGGGCCGAGACGATCCCCTCGGCCCACCCCGGCGTGCTGACGGTGTGGCTCGGCGGGCTGGGGCTGGCGGTCGAGCGCTGGCGCCAGCCGGCGGCCGTGGCGCAGGCGTGGCAGGTCGCCGCCGACCTGCCGGGCTTGCGCGACACCGACGACGCCGCGCTCAAGGCGCTCGGCGCCATCCTGCCCGGGCTCACGTGGCCGGTCGCGGTCTTCCACGCGGCCGGCATCGCCCTCGCCTACCGGCTGGCCGCCCGACTCGTCGGGCCCGGGGCGGCCGCCGTGTTCGCCGTGCTGCTCGCGCTCGACCCGTTCGCGGTCGGGTTGTCGCGCGTCCTGCACGTCGACGCGCTGCAGATGACGTGCGGCACCGTCGCGGCCTTGGCGGCCGGCGCGTTCGCCCGGCGTGGCGACCGGCGGCACGTGCTGCTGGCCGGCTGCGCGACCGCGCTGGCGGCGCTGGCCAAGCTGCCCGGCCTGGCGGTCGCGGCCCCGGTCGCGGTGCTGGCGCTTTGGCCGCGCGCGCGCGCCGGCGCCGAGGCCGGCGCGGACAATGCGGGCGCCGCCGCGCCGGGCGTGAGCGCCACGGAGGGCGCGGAGGCCATGGCCATCGTCGAGCGCGCATGGCCCGCACGGTGGCGATCGGCCGTGGTCGACCTCGCCACGCTGGCCGCGGCGGCGGTGCTGACGGCCGTGGCGCTGTGGCCGGCGCTGTGGGCCGACCCGGCGGCGACGTTGGGCTTCGTCTACGCCGGCAGCACGAAGTACGCCGGGCGCGCGGTCGACACGGCGCACTTCTTCCTCGGGTCGACGGTCGACGAGCCGGGTCCGCGGTTCTACCCGGTGGCGTTCGCGTTCCGGCTCGCCCCGCTGATGTTCGTCGGTCTGGGACTGTCGGCCGTCGGCTGGCGGCGGATGCGCGCCGTCGAGCGGCGCGTCTGGGTGGTGGCGATCGGGCTGGCCATCGGATACACCGCGGCGTTGTCGCTGTCGCCGAAGAAGTTCGACCGCTACCTGTTGCCGACGTGGCCCGCGTGGGCGCTGGCGGCGGCGCTGGGGTATCGGGCGGCGGGGCGCGGGCGCGACCCGCGCGCGCCGGCGATGCGCCTGGCGGCGGTCGCCGTCGCCGGCCTCGGCGCGTATCAGGCGCGGGCGGCGCTGGACCCGTACGCCGTCGCGTGGTACGCGCCGTACCTCGGCGGCACGGCGGGCGCCGTCGCAGCCATCCCGGTGGGCTGGGGAGAAGGATTCGACGCGGTCGCCGACGCGGTCGCCGCCGGCGGCGTCGACCTCGGCGCCGCGCCGGGTCAGACCGCGGTGCTGGCCACGACCGGTGTGCCGGGCCTCGCGCCGCGCGTGGATGCCGCGGTGATCCCGCTCGATCCTGAGGCGCTCGCGCACGCCGACGCCGTCGTCCGCTACGTCGCCGACGCCCAGGCGCCCACGCCGGACTGGCTCGCGCCGGTGATCGCCCAGGCGCCCGTGCTGACCACCACCGTGCACGGCGTGCCGTACGCCTGGCTGTACCGCAACGCCGTCGCCGCCGACCTCGCCGCCACGCTGCGGGCCGAGCCCGCGACGGTCCTGACCGGGGGGGCCGACCACTTCGCGCGGCACCTGGACGGGGTCGTCGTGCTCGGCGACGGCGCGGACGCCGTGGCCGAGGGCCTGGCCGCGGTCGCCCCGGCGAAGCCCGATCGGACCCGCGACCTCTGGCTCGTCACCCACCCGCTTGCCCCCGGGCCGGCCGAGGCCGAGGCCGCGTTCTGGCTGGACACCCACGCCCATCGGCTGGCGCGCGTCGAGACCGTGCACACCACGATCACCCGCTACCGGCTCGCCGACGACGTCGCCGCCGACGGGCGGGCGGCGTGGTCCAGCGTCCCCGCGGATCCCGCGGCCGGGTCCGATCCCGTGCCACGCTTCGGCGCGCATGTGCGCTTGACGGACGCACGCTGGACCACGCCGGCCGCGAGCTGGACACGGGCGGCGGCGGTGCGGCTGACCTGGACGGGGCTGACGGACGCAGGCGAGGACCTCACGGCGCTCGTGCACGTGCGGGACGCCGAGGGACACCTGTGGGGGCAGGTCGACGTGCGGATCCCCCGACCCGACGCGCGTGGGGATGGGGGCGACGACGGCGGCGACCGCGGCATGGGCGGCGCGGGCGTCGAGGTCACTCAGGACATCCTCGTCTACCCGTGGCCGGGGACGCCGCCGGGCGGCTACGACCTCTGGGTCGGCGTGTACCGCGCGGGCGACGGCGCACGCCTGCCGCCGGGCGACACCGCGGATCGGCCGGTCGAGGACGACCGGGTGCGGATCGGGGCCATCGAGGTGGGGCACTCGCCGCGGCAGCCCACCGCCGACGACATCGGTCTCCCGATCGCCCTCGACGCCGACCTCGGGCCCGTTCACCTCCGAGGCGCGGCACTGATGCCGTCCGGCCCGGCCCGGCCGGGTGACGCGGTCACGGTTCACCTGTTGTGGGAGGTCGTCGACGCGGCGACAGGGTTGGCGGGCGACGTTCGGCTGTCGCTGCCGGGTGCGGGAGGAGAGCTCGCCGGCGCGTCGGAGACGCTCACCGAGGCGCCGCTATGTCCCGCACCGTGCGATTGGCGAGTCGGAGAGCGCATGCGCACGCAACACACCGTGCGCGTACCCGACACGACCACGCCGGGGCGTCATGCGCTGAACGTCGCGTTGGCCAGAGGTAGCGCGGGCGGCGGAGCGATGACCATCGGCGAACTCGAGGTGGTCGGGGCGAAGTAACGCCGCGGGCTGGGAACCCGGTGTCACGGCGACAGGATGGCGCAGCTGAGCCGGGGCTCAACGCCCGACCGGCCCGTTCACCTCCCCGGACCGTGGCGCGATTGGCCTTCGCGTCGACGCCCGACGGCCCGGCGCACGCTCAGCGCAGGAAACCGAACCACGTGAAGTAGGCGCCAACGGCCAAGCACACGATCAGCACGACGTACAGGAACCCCGCCCGTTCCAGGAGCCTGGCCTTCGCCACCACCGCCGTCGGGAAGAGGATCAGCGCCGCGGCCTTGACGATCCCGCCCCAGGCGATGACGCGGATCAGGATCGCGGCGAGGCTGGACGCGTCGGTGTGGACGACCGCGAGCGCGATGCACGTCATCATCAAGACGATCGGGAAGAGCGAGAACGACACGGTCGTGATCTCGCGCTCGAGGCCCGCGATCATCGCGCGGAAGTGCCCGATGTCCAGGGCGATCGAGAGCGCCCGCAAGAGCAGCACCGGCCCGATCATCTGCGCGAGCAACATGGTCAGCGCCGTCGAGTCATCCACCGGTCGCATCCCCCTCCGACTCCGCCTTCGCGAACGCCGCCGTCTCGCCGTCCCCCACGTCCGCCGCGATCGTGTCGCCGGCCGCGAACGCGCCCTCGATGATCCGCCGCGAGAGCGGCCGCTCGATCATCCGGCGGATCGCCCCCGTCAGCGGCCGGGCGCCGAGCTCCGGCGCGTAGCCCGCCCGGGCCAGGTGGTCCTTCAGCGCGTCGCTGAACCGGATCCCCATCCCCTGCTCCGCCAGCTTGCGGTTGAGCTTCTTCTCCTGGATGTCGACGATCAGCCGCATGCTGTCGGCGCCGAGGCTGTTGAAGATGATGAACTCGTCCACCCGCCCCAGGAACTCCGGCCGGAACGCCTCGCGCGCCTCCTCGCGCACCGCCTCGACGACCTTGGCGCGCCCGACCTCGGGCTCGGCGCGGAAGTACTCCGAGCCGACGTTGCCGGTCATGATCACCACGGTGTTGCGGAAGTCCACCGTCCGCCCCCGGCTGTCCGTCAGGCGGCCGTCGTCCATGATCTGCAGCAGGATCGCGTGCACGTCGGGGTGCGCCTTCTCGATCTCGTCGAACAGCACCAGCACGTACGGCTTCTTGCGCACCGGCTCGGTGAGCTGCCCGCCCTCGTCGTAGCCCACGTAGCCCGGCGGCGCCCCGATCAGGCGGCTGATCGTGTGCCGCTCGTGGTACTCGCTCATGTCGAGGCGGATCATCGCGTCCTCGTCGTCGAACAGGAACTCCGCCAACGCCTTGGCCAGCTCGGTCTTGCCGACGCCCGACGGGCCCATGAAGATGAACGAGCCGATCGGCCGGTTGGCGTCCTTGAGCCCCGCCCGCGCCCGCCGGATCGCGTCCGCGACCGCCGCGATGGCCTCGTCCTGGCCCACGACCCGCTGCCGAAGGTGGTCCTCGATCGCCAGGAGCTTCGTCTGCTCGTCGAGCTGCGCCTTGATGCCGGTGATCCGCTCGAGCGCCAGCAGGATGTCGTCGCGGTCGATCGACGGCGTCGGCGACACGCGCTCGTCGTGCAGCGCCGTCATGCCGCCGGCCATGCGGACCTTGATCGCCGTCGCCGCCTCGTGGATCAGCCGGATCGCGCCCCCCGGCGGGGGCGGGTCGCGGTAGTAGCGGTCCGCCACGCGCGCCGCGGCGTCGATGGCCTCGTCGGTGATGACGAACGACAGCGCCGGCGTCGAGATCGCCCGCGTGAGGGCCGCGCGGCGGCTCTGCAGCAGCCGCGCCGTCTCGTCGATGCCCGAGGGGTCGAGGTAGATCACCTCGTGCTCCGGGGCGTCCTCGACCGGCCAGCGCTTGCCGGCGTCGCGGCCGGTGAGCGTGGCCACCACGCGCACGTCGCGCCGCGCCAGCGCACGCCGCAGGTCGACGTCCGCCCCGCCCGAGCGCACCGGGTCGAAGTAGCGCGGGATGTCCGGCAGGTACAGCACCCCGCCGGCGGCGGCGCGCAGCCCGTCGCGCACGGCGTTCGCCGGCTGGGTCGCCAGGTAGCCGGGGTCGAGCGCCACCACGGCCCGGTACCCGAACATCCCCGCCGCGTCGCCCGCGAGCTGCCCCGCCAGCGCCCCCACCAGCGCCTCGGCCGCCTCGGCGCTTTCGGTGACGACCACCGTGAGCGGGTTGCGCTCGATCGACGCCAGCACCCGCTTGACCCCCGTGGGGCTGACGTACAGCTCGAGCGTGTCGCCGCCGCGCTCCCGGGCCTGCGCCAGCAGGTCCACCACCGGCCCGACCCCCGCCAGGCCGCCGGGCACGCCCCGCCCGCCCGCCCCCGCGGGCGTCGACGTCCCCGCGGACGGCGAGCCGGTCGGCGCCGACCCGGCTGCGGCAGGCCCACCCGCCGGCCGGTCGGCCGCGCCTCCCCCGGCGCCGGCGTCCACCGGCGGCGGGGGAGGCGGCAGCCAGTCGGCCGGCGTGCGGTCGATCGGCCCGCTGTACGGCCCTTCGCGGGTCGCCGGCGCAGGCGCGGGCCCGTCGGCGGGCGACGTGCCCAAGGGGCGGTAGACCAGCACGCGCGCCCCGTCGCTGGGATCGTTGCCGACGCGCCTCGCGAGCGCCTCGAGCTGCGGCGCGATCGACGCCGGCGCCCCGCCCAGGCCGAGGTCGACGAGCGCCTTGACGAGCACCGATTCCGGGCGCGAGGACTCGGCCAGCAGCATGTCCTTGGTGTCCGCCGTGCGGCCCGCCAGTCGCGCCAGCCGGTCGAGCACCTCGCGCGCCGTGGCGTCCAGCACGGCCGTCGCCCCGCCGGGGAGGTCGACCTCGCCGAAGCTCGCCGCCGTGGCCGGCAGGCGGCCGCGCCCGTAATCCACCTGCACCTCGACGCGCGTCAGGTGCCCGGGCGCCAGCACGTCGACCACGCGGGCGCCGGCCTGGTCGAGGCCGAGCACCGCCAGCACGATGTCGGCGGCATGGAGGGTGGATCGGCCGGCGGGCAGCGCGGCGACGGCACGGACGAGGGCGTCGACCGCCGACGGGGTCAGGCGCGGCAGCTCACGGGTCAGGGGAGACGTGGTCATCGTTGGCATTCCCGGTGGATCGCGGTCGGATGCGGCTGGATTGTAGCCCGCGGCGGCCGTTTTGCCGAAGGCGGGCCGGGGCGGGCGAATCCCGCGACCGGCGGCGCACACGGTCGCATCCGGATCCGACCTGTGCGCCGGTCGGAGCGCTCGCGGATGCGGCGGCGATCCCCCCGCCCGCTATCATTGACGGCCGGCCGCGGAACGGGTCCCGGCCGTAGGTCATGCAGGATGAGGAGGAAGCCAACGCCATGAAGAAGACTCCCCACGTTTCGACCGCGGCGGGCGCGGTGCGCACCCTGGCCGTGGCCGCGGGCCTGCTGGTGGCCGTCGGCTGCGGCGCACCGCCAGCCGAGGCCCCGACGGGCGAGCCCGGCGCCGGCATGCCGACGGCCGCCGACGCGACGGCAGACGCGGCCGCCGCGGGCACCGGCGCACCGACGCTCGACATCGCCGCCGTGGCCACCGGCGACACCGTCGTCGTCGACCACGTGTCGATGGCCGACATGCCGTGCCACGCGATGGGCAACGTGATCATGGGCCAGTGCGCCCCGGACGACATCGAGCGCATCGTCGGCGAGCTCGAGATCCTGCCGTACGATGCTCAGGCGATGGCGGACCAGCCATGCCATGTCATGGACAGCACCATCATGGGCCAGTGCTCGGCCGAAGACATCGCGCGCCTGCGCCGCGAGTCGACCATCCTCGTCGACACCGGGCTGATGGCCGACATGCCGTGCCACGTCATGGGCAACACCATCATGGGCGCCTGCGGCACCGACGACGTCGAGCGGCTGCGCGCCGAGATGCGGGACGCACGGTGACGCGTGCGCACGAGGGGGCGAGGAGGCCAGGCTGCGGCGCGCAGGCGCGACGACGGCCCGAGCGGAGGTGCGGCCGGAGCCGCTGCCTCACGGCGTGCCGTGGCGCCCGAAGCCCGTCGAGCCCGGCCGCGGCCGGGTGATCGTCGACCGGACCGTCAACGCCCCGTCGACAAGAGAACGGCGGCTTCGGCCGCCGGCGCCGACCCGGGGCGGGCCGCCGACTGGCCGCCCCCCACATGCTGCCCCAACCACGCCGCCGTGGCGCCGACGGAGGACTCCACGCGCTCGATCTGCCTGGCGAGCATCTGGAGCTGGACGACGGTCTCGACATCCGTGCCGCGCGCCGGTCCGCCGGTGGCGGCGCGCGCGTTCCAACCGTCGACCTGCCGGCGCAGCGCCGCGAGGTCGGCGCGGGCGGCGTCGAGGCGGTCGCGGATCTCGCGCGCCACGTCGTCCTCGGCGGCCTCTTCGGCCGCCGCCGCGGCCCGCAGCGCCTCGTTCTCGGCCGCCAGCGCCGCGACCCGTGCCTCGAGCACAGCGACGTCGGGGGCGGCCGCCGATCCGCCGGCGTCGACCGCAGCGGCCGGGGAGGTCGGGACGGAGCCAGACCGGTCCACCTCCGCCGACGACAGCCGGCCCCCGTTCGCCACGGCGAGCCCGCCGGCAGTGAGGCCCGCGCCGAGCACGACGCCGCCGAGCACGGCCGGCCAACGCGGGCCGCCGCCCGTCGCGGCGGGAGGCGGCGCCGCCTCCGGCACGGCCGTCGCCAGCGCGGCCGCGTCGGGAGCGGCCGGGTCCACGGCAAGCGCGCCCGGCGTGGCCGGGGGCGCCGCCGGCGCCGTCGGGGCGGCCGTCGCCGGGGCCGCGTCGGCCGTTGCCATCGTTGCGCGCGCCACGGGGGTCGCGGGCGCGACTTCGGCGGGCACCACGCGCGGCACCGGCCGATACCGTCGCAACCGCAGCGCGTTGGACACCACCGTCACCGAGCTGAGCGCCATGGCCGCCGCGGCCATCGTCGGGCTGAGCAACAGCTTGAAGGGCGGGTACAGCAGCCCCATGGCCACCGGGATCAGCACCACGTTGTAGGCGAACGCCCAGAACAGGTTCTGGCGGATGTTGCGCATCGTCGCGCGCGACAGGCCCACGGCCGTCACGATGCCGTCGAGGTCGCCGCGCATCAGCGTGATGTCCGCCGCCTCCATCGCCACGTCGGTCCCGGTGCCGATGGCCAGGCCCACGTCGGCCTGCGCCAGCGCCGGCGCGTCGTTGATGCCGTCGCCGACCATGCCCACCGTCCGGCCCTCGGCCTGCAGCGCCCGGATCTTGCCCGCCTTGCCGTCCGGGAGCACCTCGGCCATGACCTGATCGATACCGGCCTGCGCCGCCACCGCGGCGGCCGTCCGCGCGTTGTCGCCCGTCAGCATCCACACGTCCAGCCCCATCGCCCGCAGCGCGCGCACGGCATCCGCCGCGCCCGGCTTGAGCGTGTCGGCGACCGCGATGACGCCCTGCACCTGGCCCTCGGCCGCGACGAGCATCGGCGTCTTGCCCTGCGCCGCCAGCGCGTCGACCTGCGCGTCCATGCCGTTCAAGGCGTAGCCGCGCTCGCGCATCAGGGCCAGGTTGCCGAGCGTGACGCGCACGCCCTCGACCGTGGCGTCGATGCCGTGGCCCGGCACCGCGGTGAAGTCGGTGGCGCCGGCCAGGCCGAGCCCGCGGGTCCGGGCGTGCTCGACGATCGCCTCGCCGAGCGGATGCTCGCTGCCGGCCTCGGCCGACGCCGCCAGCCACAGCACCACGTCTTCGGCCGCGATGTCGTGCACGGCGCCGTGGGGCGGGGCGACGCCGTTGACGGGCGGGTGCGCCGCGCCGTTGGTGCCGGCACGGGCCGCCGACAGCCGGCTGGTGCCGCCCGCTCCGCCGGACGGCGTGACGATGTCGGTGACCCGCGGCTTGCCGGCCGTCAGCGTGCCGGTCTTGTCGAGCACCACCGTGTCGAGCTTGTGCGCCGTCTCGAGCGCCTCGGCCGAGCGGATGAGGATGCCGTGCTCGGCCCCCTTGCCGGTGCCGACCATGATCGCGGTCGGCGTCGCCAGGCCCATGGCGCACGGGCAGGCGATGATGAGGACCGTGACGAACGTCACCAGCGCGAAGCTGACCCGCGGCTCGGGGCCGAGCGCCCACCACACCGCGCCGGTGGCCACGGCCACCACGATCACCACCGGCACGAAGTACGCCGCCACGACGTCGGCCAGGCGCTGGATCGGGGCGCGCGTGCCCTGCGCCGCCTGGATCAGCCGCACGATCTGCGCGAGCGCGGTGTCGCGGCCCACGCGCGTGGCCCGGAAGCGGAACGACCCGGTCTTGTTGATGGTGGCGCCGATCACCTCGGCGCCCGCCGCCTTCTCGACCGGGATCGGCTCGCCGGTGATCATCGACTCGTCCACCGTCGACCGTCCGTCGACGACGGTGCCGTCGACCGGGATCTTCTCGCCGGGCCGGACGACGACGACGTCGCCGACCACGACGGCCTCGACCGGCACGTCGAGCACGTCGTCGCCGCGCGCGACGCGCGCCGTCCGCGGCTGCAGGCCCATCAGGCGCTTGATCGCCGTGTTGGTCTGCCCCTTCGCCCGCGTCTCGAGGTACTTGCCGAGGAGGATGAGGCCGATCACCATCGCCGACGTGTCGAAGTAGAGCTGCGGGCCCATGTGCCCGACCGCCATCGGCAGGAGGCCCCAGCCGCGCGCCCAGTCGAGCAGCGCCAGCACGCTGAACGCGTAGCCGGCGGACGTGCCGACCGCGATGAGGGTGTTCATGTTGGCGGTGCGGTGGCGTGCCGCGCCGAGCGCGCCGCGGTAGAACTGCGCGCCGGCCCAGAACTGCACCGGGGTGGCCACCGCGAGCTGGAGCCACGGGCTGGCGAACACGGCCGGGACGAACGTCCAGCCCAGCATGTCGCGGGCCATCCCGAGCATGATCACCGCGCCGGCCGCGAGCGCCACGGTCATCTTGCGCCGGATGCGGTCGAGCTCGCGCTGGACCCTGGCGTCGTGCGCGGCCATGGCGTCGACCGGCGCGGCCGGGCCTGCGGCCGACGCCCCCGAGGCGCTGGCGGCGGCGTGGCCGGCAAGCGCGTCACCGGCGGCGCCCGGCCGGTCCGGAACCGCCGGCACGGCCGTCGGGCCGCCGGCATCGACCGGCGTCGCGCCGTAGCCCGCCCGCTCGACCGCGCGCACGAGGTCCGCAACGGCGACCTGATCGGCCAGGTAGCCGACCGTCGCCGTCTCGGCGGCGAGGTTGACGACGGCGGAGGTGACGCCTCCGACCTTGCGCAGCGCGCGTTCGACGGTCGAGACGCACGACGCGCACGTCATGCCGGCGATGGCCAGCGTCGCCTGCGCCACCGGCACGTCGTAGCCGAGCCGGCGGACGCGCGCCACGAGGTCGTCCGGCGAGACGCGCGCCGGGTCGTAGTCGACGCTGGCCTGCTCGGTGGCCAGGTTGACCTGGCAGGCCGCGACCCCGTCGACCTTCGAGAGCCCCTTCTCGATGGTGTTGACGCACGACGCGCACGTCATGCCGTCGATCGGGAGCCGGACGTGTTGGTTTGCCATGGGATTGCCCTCCGGATGCGGCGGCCTACCGCTGCCGCGACGATGCCTGGAACACCGCGACGATCTCGCCCAGCACGCGCTCGCGCTCGGCGACGTCGTCGCCGCGCACGGCCGACACGACGCAGTGCTGCAGGTGGTTCGACAGCGTCTGCTCGGCCACCTTGTCGAGCGCTGCCTGCACGGCGCGGATCTGCTGGATGAGGTCGATGCAGTACGCGTCTTCCTCGGTCATGCGGATGATGCCGCGCAGGTGTCCTTCGACGCTCTTCAAGCGACGGATCGTGCTGGCCTTCTGGGTCGGGTCCATGCGCTGTGTCGTCCGTTCTGGTTCAGGTCACGGCCTGTCGGAATACCCCCCCCAGGGGGGTTGGGTCGAGTTCGCCGCGGAAGTATTGCACAGCGTTGCGCGACACACAAACCGGCCCGGCGCGGCTCAGCCCGGCGGCGCCCCCGACCCGCGCAGCATCCGTGCCAGCAGCCACAGCAGGCCCACCGCCGCCAGACCGAGCGCCCCGACGAGCACGCCGCGCGCGTGGGTCCGCAACCGGGCAAGGAACGAGCCGTCCACCTCCGGCGCCGCGCGCGGTGCCGCCTTCGCATCGCGCGTGACACGGGCGATGACCTCGTCGCGGATCGCGTCGATGTCGTAGCTGGGAGCGGCCAGGGTTGGCGCCCCAGCCACGAGCCGGACCGCACCCCCCTCGGGTGCCACCGGCCACGCGAACGCCAACGCGTCCACTCGCCGCCACACGCGGGCGTCGATGCGCGGGAGGGGGGCGTCGTCGCCGTCGTGCACCACCACCTCGAGCCGGGGTCCGGGGGCGGGCGCCGGGGTAGGCGCGCCAGCGGGCGCCTCGCGCCAAACGGGCGAGAGGTCCGGCCCGAGCGCCAGCCCGAGCCGGCACGGCGCACGGCCCGCGCCGGGGCAGCTCCAGACCGTGGACGTGACCATCCGCCGCTCGTCGGCGGGCGTCCACGCCGCGGATTCCACGGCGAAGACGTCGACCTGCCTGGTGAACACCGCCGCCGGCGCTTCCAGGTCGAGCAGCGTGTACGGCACGGCCCGTGCCGGCAGCTCGATCGCGACCGTGCTGGTCTCGCCGGCCGCAGCAGGCGTCGGCACGAGCCCCGTCGCCACCGCGGCGAGGGCAGGCTCCGGCAGCGACCACCGGACGAATGGCACCTGCCGCGCCGGGCGCCCGTCCCCCGCATCGAATGCCACGCGGATGTCGGCGAGGTCCGGGCGCGCGACTTCGTACAGGTCATCCGGCAGCGCCAGGCGTACGACCTCGCCCGCGGCGCCGGGCGGGGCGGCGCCGTCCACCACCACGGGCCACGTGGCCGCGAACGTGACCGACCCCGGCAGGTCGGCGCCGGGTGCCAGCACGGCCGGCGGAAGCTCGGCGAGCGGCAGAGGCTCGGCCGGGCCGGCCGACCCTTCAGGGATTGCGGCGAGGTCGGCGGGCGGCGCGCCGCGCAGTGCCGGCGGTGGCGCCATGCCCAGCCGGCCGAGCTCCACGCGGTGGCGTCCCGCCGCCGCCGCGTAGAACACCAGCCATTCCTCGGCCACCCAGCCCCGTGCCGACGTCACCGCAACCGGCGCCGTGCCACCGGCATCGATCACGAGCCGCAGGAACGGCGCGCCGAGCGGCGTGCCCGGCAGGTCGATGGACAGCACGGCCGCGCCGGACGCCGGCCGAGCGGCCTCCCCCTCGCGCAAGACCTCCCACGTCCCGCCGGCTGGGCGGAGCAGCCGGTAGGCGATCCCGCCGGCGCCGTCCCACGTGGCATCGAGCCGGTCGAGGCGCAGGCCGGGCCCCGGCAGCGCGATGTGATGGACGGCCGCACCCGGGCGGCTCTCGACCACCGCCACGGTGAGGTCGATGCGTCGCTCCGGCGCCCGCACGGGCTTGGGCAGGACCGTCGCCGCGGTGACCCTGGGATACCCGCCCGCCCGCGGCCAGTGGAGGCGCAGGTAGCGCACCGGGGCGGCGCCCGCGACGGCGTCGACGTCGAGCGTCGTGCCGGCCAGCTCGGCCGAGCTGCCGATCCGGAACACGTCGCCCTCCGCCAGCGCCGCCCACCGCTGACCGTCGGCGCTGCCTTCGAGGCGGACGCCCGTGACCGCGATGGCTTCCGCGATCTCGAACCGGAACCGCCGCACGGCCAGGTTGCGCCCGGCGTCGAAGCGCAGCCGCCAGCCGTCCGCGGCCTCCTCGACGCCCGTGAGCCGAACGGCGACCTCGACATCGGGCGCCGGCACCTGCGCAGCGCGGACGGCGAACGGCAGGTCGGCGCCGGACGGGTCCACGACCCGCAGGTCCTGGCCGCCGGGCGCCGTGCGTGCCCGCATGGCCGGCTCGAGCGCGACCCGCACCCAGCCCGCCGAGGCGACGTCGACCGGAAGCGCCTGGGCGCCACCGATCGGCGCCGCGGTCGCAGCCGTCGCCCCGCCGGACGCCGGCGCGGCAGGCTCGGCGGTTCGCGGCGCCGGCGCGGGCGTGCCGACGGTCGCCGCGGCCGCCGTCTCGGCCGCCGCCGGCCGCGGCACCGGCAGGAGGTCCGTCGGGCCGTACCGACCGTTGCCCGAGACCAACGCCACCAACATCGTCAGGCCGGCCAGCGGCGCGGCACGGTGGTGCGCGTTCACGGGGCCTCCTCGCGGAACACGAAGCGCTGGTAGACATGGGCCAGGACGAGCAGGCTCACCCCCAGGCCGAGGAACGACAGGACGCGGTAGAGGTCCTGGAGGTTGGCCAGGTCGTACAGGAACACCTTGGCCACCGTCAGCATCATCACCGCCAGCGACGCATAGCGCGCCGGACGGTTCGCACGGGCCACGCCGACGGCCAGGAGCAGCAGCCCGAGCAGCCCCCACGCCAGCGAGTAGCCGTAGCGCTCCGCCAGGGTCATCGCGCCGACGTCGAGGAACGTGCCGTGGGCCAGCTGGCGCACCTGGAGCGTCACCATCAGGAACACGAGGAGGAACGCGCCCGCTCCCATCGCCTCGCGCCACGCGCGGTGCGTGAACCGCCCCGGCGCCGCCGCGCGCACCGCCCCCGCCGTCAGCAGGGCCGGCAGGCCGTAGACCCAGAGCAGGTGGTTGGCGATCGGCCGCGCGCCGACGGCCACGTGGGTCCACAAGGGGTTGTCGAAGAGCCCGGCCCCGACCAGCGCCGCCACGAGCCCGGCGACGGCGATGCCGCGGCCGCCGGCCTCGAGCACCGCGTCGGCCCACGTCCAGCGGCGGGCTGCGCGGAACGCCAGCCAGGCGTAGGCGATCCAGCCCGCCGACAGCATCCCCCACTCGGCCCAACCGACGTCGAGCCGGCCGAAGTCGGCGCGGTGGAAGCCGTGGTGGGTCTGCAGCAGGATCAACGCCGCGCCGAGCAGGAAAGCCAGCGCCTGCAGCACGCGCGACAGCCGGCGGTCGCCGTCGAACGCCGCGACGTACGCCCCGAGGCCGAACGCGGCCATCGGCAGCCCGTAGCCGTACAGCAGCCAGTTGAGCACCGGCCGGGTGCCGATGGGATAGTCGAACACCAGCGGGTTCGCGAGCAGCCGCACCGCCACGAGCGCCGCCAGCGGCCAGGCCAGCCGCCGCAGCTGCGGGACATCCAGCGCGCCTGCAATCCACACCACCGCCGCCGTCTCGAGCGCCCAACCGACGCCGATCCACTCGCGGTCGAGCTCGATCGGCACGGCAAACGCGAGGAAGAACGTCGCCGCGGCCGCCAGGAGCGCGAGCGCCTCGGCGGCGCCGCGCACGGTCGAGAGCGGGGCATCGGGGGCGTCGGGCACGCTGGCCGTCGCCGCCGCAGCCGGTGCGCCGTCGGCAGCGGGCCGCGCGGGCGCGGCCGGTGCGCTCGGAGAAGCGCCGGGGGTCTCGGTCGCCATGTCGGCGCCCACCACGGCTGCCGGTCGAGCGCCGGTCTCTGCCGTCACACGCCCGCCCCCGTCGATCCCCGCCAGCAGACCCGCCCGCCGCCGGGCGATCGGCGCTGCGGCCGCCATGTACACCACCGCGAGGGCGAGGCAGACGGCGCCCCATGGCACGTCGGCGCCGACCGCCGGCCCGCCGACGAACGCCACCAGGAGATACGTCGCACCGGCGGCCGATGCCAACGCCGCCCACGGCCATGCGCGCGGCGCCCCCCACTGCGCCGCGTAGCCGCCGACCGCGTACAGCCCGCCGACGGCAAGGGCCGTGCCGAGGAAGCGCGCCGCGGTCGGATCACGCTCGAGCGGGGCCTGGGGCCACCCGAGCATCACGAGCGCCGTGACGCCGCCGACCACCCACGGCAGCCCGGCGAAGCCCGGGCGCAGCCGCCCCAGCACGATCGCGCCGGCGCCGAGCAGGGCGAGGTAGGCCCATTCGACCGTGCCGAAACCCTCGGCGCCCGTGACCAGCGCCATGACGACGACGCCGCCGATCCCCGCCGCCCGCGCCAGGCGCTCGCCCGTGCCGGCGCTCCACGCGCCGTGGCCGCGCGCCCCGAGCGCGGCCACGGCATACGCGGTCGCCGACGCGACGACGAACAGCCCCAGCCAGCGCCCGTCGCCCGCCTCGAACGGGCCCGCCAGCCAGCCGAGCACCCACAGCAGCCCGAACGCCAGCGCGACGCCGGCGATCGCCCCCCAGCCGCGCCGGCGGGACACCGCCATCAGCGCCACCTGGAGCAGCAAGAGGTATCCGAAGAGCGGCAGCGGGCGCGGGTCGGGGGTCGGGCCGACGAGGTAGGGGGCGAGGAAGCCTCCGATCATCCCGACGGCGGCGACCAGCGGCCCCTGCCGCAACGACAGGCCGACGGCCACGGCGGTGGTCAGCGCCATCAGCACGAAGGCGGCGAGCGGCGAGATGAGGTCGTAGAACCGGCTCGCCGAGAGAAAGCTGGCGTAGAGCACCGCGATGCCGGCGGCCGACAGGGCCGCCGGGATGCGCGGCACGCCCGCGCGCCACCGCTCCCCGGCACCGAGCAGGCCGAGGCCGAAGGCGATGCCGAGCACC
>WBZR01000355.1_pt1 | contig 76081 bp, 58 predicted proteins | sample 5204231 | NCBI WGS metagenome assembly WBZR01 (sample SAMN12412403, study PRJNA552823) | activated sludge metagenome | isolation source: activated sludge from anammox sidestream of wastewater treatment plant... | place: USA: Virginia | collected 2017-08 | reverse complement strand
CATGCCGTCGGGCGGATTGAATGTACCGATGACCTGCCTTACCTCGTCGGGATTTTGCTCCCTCGCCTCGGCTGGGCCGAAGCGATTGCCAAACCAGTAAGCGTACTTGTCCAGAACGACGCGGTTCGCTTCATCGCCGATGGCGTGAATGGCGATCGAGAGGCCGGGCCCGCCGGCGGCCTCGCACAAACTGTCGAGTTCGGAGTACCACGCCTCGTCAGTCTTCGACTGCTTAGGCGGTTTATCCACACCGAGGAATGCGCGCGGCAGGCCGCGCCAGTCTTTCTTCTCCGGCGGATTGTCGCTGTAGGGCATGTGCATGTAGGCGGTGCGCGAACCGAGCGAGCCGTCGGCGTATTGCTTGAACCCGCAGACGCGAAGCATGTCGTCGTTCTTGTGATTCTTCGCCCGATCGATGTAGTCCCGCCATTTGTTTTGGCTGATGAAGAAACGGACGCGGAGTGTCAGCGATCCGGCATCGCGTGCCCGATCGATGGGGGCGAGTTCGCGATACTCGGACATGGTGTGGACGCTGGTGATGCCGTGGCGGTTAGCCTCGACCATGGCGGCTTGGAGGGCGGCATCGAGCTGCTCGGCGGACGGCGCTGGAATGCGGCGCGACACGAGGCCGATCGCGGCGTCCTTGAGGATGCCGGTTGGCTCGCCGGTGACGGGGTCGCGCTCGATCTGTCCGCCGCGCGGATCGGCGGGGCCGCGTGCGTCGATGCCTGCGAGCTTGAGCGCGACGGAGTTGGCCAGTGCGCCGTGGCCGTCCATGCGGTAGAGGAGGACGGGGTGGTCGGCGGTGACGGCGTCGATCCAGTGGCGCGTCGGCTGCGCGGGGTCGGGCCAGCTTTCGGTGGACCAGCGCCCGCCCTCGATCCAATGGCCCCTGGGAGTCTGCTTTGCGCGCTCGGCGATGGCGGCGATGAAAGCGGCGCGGTCGGGAACATCGCGGAGGTTGATGCGCGAGAGTTGCAGGCCGCCGCCGAGGAGGTGGAGGTGTGCGTCGATGAGGCCGGGCACGATGCGAGCCCCGCAGGCATCGAGATATTTCGTATGTGTCTCAGGCTGCGCGGGTCGGTCCTTCTCCAGGCCGTTGCCGACGGCGACGAACCTGCCGGACTCGATTCGAAAGGAGTCGGCGGTTGGGTTCGCGGGATCGCCGGTCCAGACTTTGGCGTTGTAGACGACGAGGTTGGCGTCGGGATGCGGCTGGGCGCAGCCGGTCAGGAGCAGGAGGCCGTGGCAGACACCGATGAGGAAAAGTCGCGCGGTCACTTTGGGAGTCCTTTCTTTGATGGACGGACATTATTAACCGGCGCAGGCGCGTTCACAATTGGCGATGTCGGTCGCGCGGCGGCGCACTTAGAATAGCGAGCAGCATGTACGTCGTCGAAACTCACGGGCTCGCCAAGGATTACGGCGCGATTCAAGCGCTGGCGGGGATCGACCTTCGCGTGCCGCGCGGGACGATCTTCGGATTCCTCGGCCCAAACGGCGCGGGCAAGACCACGGCCATGCGGATCCTCGTCGGGCTGCTTCGACCGACGGCGGGGCGAGCGAGCGTCTTCGGCCTCGACATGATCGGCCAATCGCGGGAGATTCGGCGGAGAGTGGGATATCTGCCGGGCGACGTGAGGCTGTATGAATGGATGACGGGCCGGCGGTTTCTGAACTTTTTCGATGCGGCGCGCGGCGGGGGGGCGGCGCGAGAGATCGAGCGGCTGCGCGGGCGGTTTGATCTGGATATCGACCGGCGCATACGAGCCTATTCGCGCGGAATGAAGCAGAAGCTGGCGCTGATCGCGTCGCTGATGCACCGGCCGGAGCTGCTGATTCTCGATGAGCCGACGACGGCGCTGGATCCGCTGGTGCAATTGACGTTGCACGATGAGCTGCGCTCGGCGGCGCGCGATGGGCGGACGGTGCTTTTTTCCAGTCATACGCTCGGCGAGGTGGAAGTGCTGTGCGACCACGTGGCGATCATCCGGCGGGGGGAGATTATCGAGGACAGCACGATCGAGGCGCTGCGGCGGCGGGCCGTGCGGCGCGTGACGCTGCGGCTGCGCAAAGGCGAATCGGCCATTCTTGAGCTGCCGGAGGGCGCCCATCCACATGAGACGCTGGACGGCACGGTGAACCTGAGCTGGACCGGGCCGATTGACGGGCTGACGGCGTGGCTTTCGACGCTTCGGCTGGAGGACGTCACGATTGGGCCGCCGGACCTGGACGATTTGTTCGCGGCGTATTACCGCAATGATGCGCCGGCGCTTCAGCGGGGGGGTGGCGCATGATCAGTTGGCCGATCGTGAAGCGGACGCTTCGGGACTATGCGCTGCTGTGGGGCGGGGCGATGCTGCTGGTGACGCTGTTCGTGGTGATTTTTAATTTCGCGCTGAACTCGTTCCCGCGCGAGCAGACGGAGAACTGGCTGAGCGTTCCGTGGATTCGGCGGCTGATCGCTTCACTGGCGGGGGCCGATGTGCTGGAACTCTCCAAGCCGGAGGGGATGCTGAGTATCGCGTTCAACCATCCGCTGGTGTGGACGCTGCTCGTCGCGTTTACGCTTTCACTTTCGAGCGGCGTGATTGCCGGGGAGATCGACCGCGGGACGATCGACCTGCTGATGACGCTGCCGATCAGCCGGACGGCGGTTTATTGCTCGACGAGCCTGGCGCTGGTGATGATGGTGCTGCCGCTTTGCTGGGGAGTGTGGCTGGGGGCGAAGCTGGGGGTGACGTTGACGGGCTTCACCGCGGCGCGGATGAGCCTGTTGGCGATGGTGACGTGCAACCTGTGCGCGGCGGTGATGGCGGTTTCGGGACTGGCGATGGCGGCTTCGGGGATCTGCAATCGTCGCGGGCCGGCTGTGACGTGGGTGTTCGTCATTGTCTTCTATGGATTTGTCGTGAACTTTCTGCGGACGATGTGGCCGGCGCTGGAGCCGCTGGCGTTTACGAGTTTTCTTCATTACTACGCGCCGCTGGTGATTATTCGCGACGAGGTATTCGCGTGGCGGAGCATGGTGATTCTGCCGGGGTCGGGGCTGGGCATCTGGCTTGTCGGTCTGGCGATCTTTCGACGACGTGACATTCCGGCGTGCTGAGTCGGCGCAAAAAAAATGACGACGGCCGACACTGGGTCGACCGTCGCCCATGAGGGCACTCCACCCTGAAAACTGGGTTGTCGAAGGAGACTGACGGCTCTGCCGCGATTAGACGTTCAGGTCGTCGGTCTCCATCGTCTTGCGCCACTCGGTGAGATTCTCGAGATAGACGCTGGTGCCGCGGGCGACGCACGAGAGCGGATCATCAACCACGCGGACTTCCAAACCGGTACCGTCGGACATCACTTTATCGAGGCCCCGCAGCAGGGCGCCGCCGCCGCAGAGGTGAATACCGTTGTCGACGAGGTCGGCGGCCAGTTCCGGCTCGCAGCGCTCGAGCGTGTGGGTCACGGCATCGAGCACCTGGCTGATCGGCTCGCGCAGGGCCTCGCGAATTTCCTGGCTGGTGACGATGGTCTTGCGCGGGAGGCCGCTGATCATGTCGCGGCCGCGCACGTCCATGGTCATCTCTTCTTCATCGAGTGGCGCGGCGGAGCCGATTTGAATCTTGATCTGCTCGGCGGTCTGCGGACCGATTTGCATGTTATAGGTGCGCTTCATGTGGGCGATGATGGCCTCGTCGAGATCGTCGCCGGCAACGCGAAGCGACTCGCTCACCGAAATGTCGGCGAGGGACATGATGGCGACCTCGGTCGTGCCGCCGCCGATGTCGACGATCATGCTGGCGCGGGCCTCGGCAATGGGCAGACCGGAGCCGATGCCGGCGGCCATGGGCTCCTGAATAAGATAGACCTTGCGCGCGCCGGCCCTTTCGGCGGAACCGTAGACGGCGCGCTTCTCGACGGCGGTGATTCCCGATGGGACGGCGATGACGACGCGCGGACGAATGAAGCGTCTGCCGCCGTGCACCTTGCGGATGAAATATCCGAGCATCGCCTCGGTGATGTCGAAGTCGGCAATAACGCCGTCCTTGAGCGGGCGGACGGCGGCGATGGAGCCGGGCGTCTTGCCGAGCATTTCCTTGGCGACGAGACCGACGGCGTTTCCGTTTTGGAGAACCTGATTGGTGCCTTTGCGCACGGCGACGACGGAAGGCTCGTTCAGGACGATGCCTTCGCCGCGCACACAGACAAGCGTATTGCATGTGCCGAGGTCGATTCCCATATCGACGCTGACCATGCCGAGAAGCGAGTCGAATAACAAAGCAGGTATCCCTTCGTAGTCAGAGTACTCGCTTGAGACGAATCCACGTTATTGAGGCCGCAAGAAATCGGCGCGGCCGCGCACGATGACGCGGCGGCATTCTACACGGAGTCCGCCGCGAGGTCACTCGGCGGATTGATCAACCGTGCGATAGCTTAACTCGATTCGATTTCGACGAAAGGGAGGGGGAGGGGTGGATTGCTCGTTAACGGGCAGGGCCAGTCAGGCGGGAAGCCAAGGCTCCGCCTTTTCACCCGGAGGGGACAATCGGTGTTTTAGCGTACTCTGGAAGTCACAAGCAAGAAGGCTAGAAGCCGGGGAAGAGCTTGCCCAGGAGTTGGTCGCATCGGTAAAGGGCAAAGGCAAAAGCGCCGGTTACCGCGAAGAGGGCCACCGCCACAAGGACGGTGTAGATATCGTTTTCGGCCCGGGCTCGGGGTCCGGCGGGCGATTTGGCTTTTGCAGCGGCCATAAGCGAATCCTTAACTTAGCACTGCCTGGCGAACTTTTTGGGCTCGGCTGCGGGCCGAGGCGATCAACAATTCACAGGCTCGACGATCAGCCACGCATCGCGAAGCTGGCTTCGTCGCGGGCACTGTCACCGACGCGAATGTCTCCCTCGGACTGCTCAATCTGCCCGGCGGACTCATTGGCATCGACGCGGGAAATCTTAAGGGTGCCGAGGTACTGCGGGCGACCGGCATCGCCGTCGCGGCGATAGATCAGGAAGCTCATGCCGTGGGCCACGCCGTCGGCGCTACCGACAGAAATACTTGCAAGCTCACCCTGAATGCTGGTGACTTCGGCCCGGATGGGGGCGGCCACCATGGGCGTCGAGGGGGTCGAGACGGAAGGCACGCCGGCCTCGACAACCGCGCGGCCGTCGGGAATCTGCGTGGCGGGCATGAGGCCACCCGAACCGCCTGCTGAGCTTCCCATGGCGAGCTGCTGCTGGAGGGCCCGGACCTGTGCCCGAGCCATCTCCACGTTGGTGGTCAGTTCCTTGACGCGATCGGTGAGATCAATGTTCGCGCGTTCGAGTTCGCTGTTGCGACGGGCGAGCTTGGTGGCGAATTCCTTTTCCTGGTTCAGGGCGGCGAAGATGAGCTTGTTCTGTTCGCCGGCGCTGGAGACCTGACCCTGCTCGATGGTCAGCTTGCTCTGGCTTTCGGCGACGCCGCGCTCAAGCTCGGTGACGTAGGTCTGTGCGGAGGCCAACTCGGTCTTGAGGTCCTCGATGCGCTGCATGTCCTCTTTGTGGCGATCCAGGGCCCGGGCCTTGTCGAGGGCGGCGTTGGAACTGATCGCACGCGCCTGAGACTGGGCGGAGGTAGCGGCCTGTTGCCACTCCTCGGCGGACGCCTTCCAGTTCTGCTGCTGTGCGAAGGCCGATACAACGAGCATGCTCAAGGCTACCGACATCAAAGCCAGCAGCATGACCAGCGATTTCGTCAAGGTGCTCACGACCGTACCTCCTGAGAGATTTCACTACTAAGAGCACGAACGGCCGGCAGGAATCTTCGCGGAGTCTGCTTCTATCCACCCGCCCCCAGGGGATGCCTTGGCCGTCAATGCTTTCTTGCTTGCACATGCCGCACAATCAATTGTGCGAGGCATGCGCCGGTGAGGCTTCACCGAGGGTCAGGTTTTCCACCTGGGCCGCCCAATGAAGATACCAAATTATCCCCCGGTCCGCCCCGTTTTGCAAGTAGATGCCGGGTAGTATCTTTAAACGACGGCACCCAGTTACGACCAGGGTCCGGTACGGCGCGATCGCCGTCCTCATCGGCCCGAGAATGGCAAGCCCCAAGAGCGGACCGCGTCGCCGGGAGGCGACAGCCGAAAACGTCGTCCGGAGCATTATTTCTTGACCCACGGCAAGTTAATCCATTAGATTTAGAAGGCCAGCCTGGGGTACCCGCCAATGACGGCCCTGCGGTCGTCCGACCACGCGCGTTGTCCAACAGAGAAAACTGACTCGCGTGGCCTAAGATATCCAACCGCCTCAAGGCCAAAGCGGAGTCTGCTGCCCGATCCTCCCGGATCCGTGCGCGTTCGCCGAGGCTCCCTAGCGCGGTGATTGGCCGACATGGTCAATAGAATGACCACGCATTCGAGTTACCCGGCTGTGAACCGGCGGCACATGAGAGGCCCAAGGAGCATGAGGATGTCGAACAAAGCGATCAAGTCGTCGTGTCTGGCGTTTGCGACGCTCCTGTCCATCGCAACGTGGCCGGTTCACGGCGCCGACCTAATGCCCCAGAATTCGATCGATCGGATGGGGGGGCAGCGATACTGGGAAGCATCACTCCCGCTCGAAGGGGGCGAGACAGTCCTCCGCACGGCGCTGTTGGACGACAACCTCTATGTCCTGACGGACGGCAATCGCGTCTATGCGATTCATGCCCTGACCGGCGTGATGCGCTGGTCGCGCATCATCGCGGAGCCCGGCCAGACGGTACGAGGCCCGGCTCATAACGACCAATACGTTTTCTTCACCACGGGCGGCACGGTGACGGTTTTGAATCGCCGGTCGGGAGATGCCGCCGTCGAACCGCGATCGCTTGAAGGCGTCATCATCGAGGTTCGCCATGACACGGCGACGATCAGCAAAGGGAGCGATCACGGCGTTCGTCCGAAAGATGTCCTCCAGATATACAGAGTGGGAGAATCGGGCGAGGTCTCCGGCGATCCCATCGCGCAGCTACGAATTGAGACCACGAGCGGCCGGACCTCCCGGGGGCGGCTGTTTCGACTGAATTCGGGCCTCAAGGCACAAGCCGGCGATCATGCCCTGGCGGACATCGAACTGCCGCTCGAGCGAGTCAAGCTCCCCTTTGCGGCAAGCTGCGCCGCGGTCGCGGATGAGCATCGGATCTATGTCGGCGCCGCCAATCAGCGGTTTTATTCCCTCGACATCATCGGGGGCTTTCAACATTGGCAACTGATGACGCCCAAGACGGTGTCCGCCACGCCCGTACTTCGCGGCCCCAACCTCTACTTCGCGGGCCAGGACGGCGATGTCGTCTCCTGCACCAGCGCGGACCGAGTCAAGAACTGGGTGTACGAAACCGAGGCTCCGATCTTTGCCGACCTGGTTGTGACGGCTGACAGTGTGATGGCCGCATCGAGTGATCGATCGCTCTACTGCCTCGATCGCGTGACCGGCAAGCGCCGCTGGCGCGTCCGCTTCGACCGACCGCTGAACCAGCCGCCTGTCTTGTCGGGCGGCCGCGTGTTTCAGCAGGTGCCTGAACTGGGCCTCGTTGTTCTCGATTTTGCCACCGGCGAAGAGCTGTGGAAGCGCGAGGCGGGCGGCCAGTTTCTCTGTCAATTCGAGGATGATGTCCTTCTGCTGGTCGGCGACGGCCTGAGGCAGATTGTCCGGATCGAGGCGAAGACCGGGCAGGTTCGGGAACTGGCCGACGTCGCTGACGTTCGATTCGCCGAGGCGGATCGCGAGAGCCAGGCGATCATCCTCGCGAGCTCTGGCGGTGATCTGTTGTGTCTTCGATCCAAGAAGGCGCCGTATCTGAAGCCCGCGCAGCTGGCTGAGGTGTTGCGAAGCGACGCCAAGATGAAGATCGCCGAGCGAATGGATTCCGAGCGCAAGGCCAAGGCCGATGCCGCCGCCGTCGCACCGGCGGAGGAAAAGCCGCGGCTGCCGGAATGGCTGCTCGAAGATGATTTCCTCTCCAGCCGCAACACGGCCAAGCCGGTCGGAGGCCGGGGACTTGTCGATGACGGTGAAGTCGCCCCGCCAAAGGCCGAGTCGGCCGCCAAAGACGAGGCCGATGAGGACGCGTCAGACGATGAGGAAGAGGCCGATGACTCGGAGGACGAGGACGCCGCCGCCGAGGATGACGATTTCGCCGACGAAGACTCTGACTTCGAAGATGAAGATTCCGGCGACGACGAATCTGACTCGGAGGACGAAGACTCCGAGGATGAGGATTCCGAAGACGAGTAACACTGACGCCCCATGCCCGGCGGGAGCATTCGCCGCGGCCTTCAACTCTCACCTGCACCCATTTCTATGAGCGTTTCTTGGTGAGCCGGTCCCGGTATTGTCTGGTCGGGGCGATCCGCTACCCTATCAGGCTCTGCACCGCGTGGAAGAAAGGACGCTTTCCATGGCCGACATGCCGATTCGCCGCGCCCTTATCGCCGTCTATGACAAGACCGGCATCGTCGAATTTGCCCGTGCGCTCGTCGATGAGTTCGGCATCGAGATCATCTCCACCGGCGGCACGGCGAAGCACCTCAAGGACGCGGGCATTCCCGTCACGATGGTCGAGGAGGTCACCGGCTTCCCTGAGATGCTTGACGGCCGCGCGAAGACGCTGCACCCGAAGATTCACGCGGGCATTCTCGCCGACCGCGACAACCCCGAGCACATGAGGCAACTCGAAGAGCACGGGATCAAACCAATCGACATGGTGGTGGTGAACCTGTATCCGTTTGAGAAGACGGTGGCGGACCCGAACTGCACGTTTGAGCAGGCGATTGAGATGATCGACATCGGGGGTCCGTGCATGCTGCGGGCTGCGGCGAAGAATCATAAGCATGTTGTCGTTGTGCCCGGTTCGGATCTGATTGACTTGATCTTGGATGAATGGCGAAGCTCGAGAAGCGTGTCGCAGCACACGCGCCTATTACTGGCCACCCGGGCTTTTCGTCTCACGGGAGAACTCGATTCGTCAATCGAGATTTACCTTATGGAGCGTGTAGCAAACGACCTTGAGGAGACGGTCAAAACTGCACCATCCGAATCAGTCAAGAATCTCTTTGCCGATTGGGACGAGGACCGACTCTCGCTGCCCCTGTCGCCATACAAGCCTCTTCGATATGGCGAAAACCCTCACCAAAGGGCTGTGTTGGCGGGCTGCATAGGTCTAGAGGGTTCGCACGATCTTGGATTGGCGGAATTGGAGATGGGAGAAGCAACCACAGATGCTTCCTACAACAACCTAGCAGACGCCGACGCTGCGCTCGCGCTTTGCGCGGAACTCGCACGGCAAAGCCATGAGCCAGGAATCTGCGTCTTCATCAAACACACCAACGCCTGCGGCATCGGCATCGCCTCCGACCCCATCGAAGCCTACCGCCGCGCCTACCTCGGCGACCCCAACGCCGCCATGGGCGGCATTCTGGCCGTCAACTTTCCGGTCACGGCCGCGTTTGCAGAAGTGGTGATGGACTCGCTTCAGAAGTGGGGCAAGGACGCCGGGGCGGGGGCGTTTTTCGTCGAAGTGCTTGTTGCCCCCTCGTTTGAGGACGACGCGATTCAGGTAATCCGTACACGAAAGAAGTGGGGCGAAAAGGTTCGTCTGCTGGCCGTCGGGCCGATGGACGTCGAGCCTGACCCGGGTGAGCTCGACTACAAGCGCATCGCCGGGGGGATGCTCGTTCAATCGCGCGACCTTGTCGGACTCAATGAAAACGAGTGGAAGGTCGTCACCAAGCGCAAGCCGACCGACGCCGAAATGGCCGACCTTCGTCTCGCATGGCTCGTCGCCAAGCACACCAAGAGCAACGCCATCAGCATCTGCAGGGACGGCATGCTCATCGGCAACGGGGCCGGGCAGATGTCACGCGTGATGAGTTGCCGCATCGCCACGTGGCTGGCGAAGGAGAATGGCCACGCGGGCAAACTCGCAGGCAGCGTCGCGGCGTCGGACGCGTTCTTCCCGTTTCGCGACGGGCCGGACATTCTCATGGAGGCAGGCGTCACGGCAATCATTCAGCCCGGCGGCTCGAAGCGCGACGACGAAACCATCGCCGCCTGCGACGAGCGGAACGTGGCGATGATCCACACGGGCACGCGCCACTTTCGCCATTGAGCCGTAGGCTTAATCCAGTTGGATTGTTCGCCAGTCCAACTAATTGACTGCTGATGCATGGAAGTTTTTCTTTATCCAGACGAAGGTCTCGACCAAGACCTCTCGTAAATGGTATGGTGGGTGATGCCCACCGAAGGAATATCATCAGCTATGAACACGACGACAAGCAAACCTTCGATTCGGTTTCGTCGCTCGATCGCCTGGCTGGTTGCTATTCATGCCTTGCTCTTGTTTCCCATGGTTTTGTTTGCCACACATCTGACGGTTGCCCGGCTCGCTGATTCGCGCAGCTTTGTTTGGCGAGTGAAGAGTCTGGCGGTTGTGTCTACTCGTCGGTATGTGACGCTGGTCATTGGCAACATCGACAAGCCGCTTCGCGCCGAGAATCGGCGTCGCAACCAAGAGAGGCTCGCCGCGGCGCTCGTGGACAATCCCTATCTGTCCGAAGAGGCGCAGGAGGCGATCACCGCGGATGACGACCCGCGCGACGATCAATTCACCGAGCGTGTATCCGACGGATTCACGTTAGCAAGTGATCACGAACGCTATGGTTTCTTGGAAATCGTGAAATCGCAGTTCGCGAATGTGAACCTGACGTTTGTTCGGCTCGAGGCGAGGTCAACGGCGGCCGTGCTCCTGATCCCGTGGCTGGCGTTTCTTTCGGCTAGGGTGATCTCATGGATGGGCCGCCGGTTGGCTGAGACGCCGGAACGGTGTCTGGCCTGCGGCTATCAGCTTGGTATGACGCTTCGGCCGAGGTGCCCCGAATGCGGTCAGAAATTCGACGAAGCGACGCGGGCCTATCTCATCGGCAAGAATGCGGACGTGCCGTTGGAGGCGATTTGGGAGGAGCAGGAGAACTCGGCGAGAGGTCCATAACGCAAAAGACTTCGTCGCGATGATCCACACCGGCACCCGCCACTCTCGCCATTGAGCCGGCGATTGTGATATTGCGGAAGCCAACAACCGCAACAAAGTGGTGTTTCGGCGAAGCGGGGCTGCGCCTATTTCAAGCCGGCGACGATTGGAATGTAGAACTCCACCATGCGGTTGCCGGGAAACTCCGCCGAATTCAGGGTGCAGCGGGCCTGGAAGGGGACGGCAATGGTATCCGGCACGGCGACGGCCATGTACGCGCCGTCCGACGAGCGCTTCAACTCAACGGCAGGCGTCACCGACTGGCTGCCTGCGGGCCACAACTGCACTTTTCCTGTCAGCGCGGCGGCGGGCTGCACGACGAGTCCCTCGGTGCACAGGTAGAAGCGAAGCTCGCCGCGAGAAACCAGCACCGCTTCCAGCTTATAGGAGCCGGGAACGAAGTTCGTCACGACGCCGCCCATAGGCCCGATGTAATTCTTGCCGGGAATGTTTGCGCCAAAGAGGCTCGCGGCAGGGCCGGCGCATCGCGGGCATTTCTCAATCGGCGCGTCGAAATCCACGCCGAGGCACATGGCGGCGCAGCCGTAGCGGGCCTTGATGGTGCCGGTAGTCGCCGAGGGCTGCGACGAGGCGGACTTTCCTTGCGAAGGGCTGAGCCGCGAGTCGTAGTAGTTTCCGGCGGCAAGCGACCAGACTTCTTTTTGCCCCTCGTTGGTCATCGCGACGACGGTTTGTGCCTGACGCCAGAGGTCGGCGAGCAGCCGGGAATAGATGACGATCGGCGTTCCGGCCTTGTATCCGCTGACGTTGAAGAGAATCTTCACGCCGTTGTTCCGCTCGACCGGATGGGCGGCGTAGTCAAACTCGGTTGCCGAGATGGGATGCACCTGGCCGTCCCACATGATCTGCAAGTTTGCATTGATGTAGTCGGTGAGCGGACCGCGGACCAGCATCAACTCGCCGTCGGTGTAGTTGACGTCGCCGTTTTTATCGATGGGGAACTTCACTTCGACGGCGTCGCGGTCCATCCAGAGCGTGCCGGACAGTGACGAACCTTTGACATCGAGGGTGACGAAAACGGTCGCCTTGGCGAAGGGCGTTACGGCCACGGCGGTGTTGCATATGAGCCCGGCGGCCATTGAGGCGGCGAGGATCCATCGAGTCAGCATCTTCTTTTCTCCCAGTCAATTCAATCGTTTCGCGTTCGTCCGGCCACGTCGGGTCAGCCGGCGCTAAGCGAGCCGACCACATCGGCGAACTTTTGCCGGATCATAGCCTTCAGCGCCGCATGCCGGGCCGAGGCCAGGGCCGGATCAGACCTGATGATCTGCGCCGCATCCCGTTGGGCCAGCCGGAGCAGGTCGCCATCGCGAAGCAGATCGGCGACGCGGAGGTCGGGCAGTCCGTGCTGCCGAGTGCCGAGCAGTTCGCCGGGGCCGCGCAGGCGCAGGTCCTCTTCGGCTATTTTGAATCCATCCGTCGTCCTTGCAAGGACGGCGAGGCGCTCGTTTTGTGCGGTCTGGCTCTGTGTCATCAGAAAGCAGTAGCCGCGAGCGCCGCCGCGACCGACGCGCCCGCGAAGCTGGTGGAGCTGCGAGAGGCCGTAGCGCTCGGCGTGCTCGACGATCATGCAGGTCGCCTGTGGCACGTCGATGCCGACCTCGATCACCGTGGTGGACACGAGTACCTGCACACGGCCGGCGACGAAGTCGGCCATGACCGCTTCGCGCTTGCGATTCTCCAGGCGACCATGGACCAGGCCGACGCGCATGCCGGCGAACTCGCTCTTGCTGAGGCGTTCATACTCTGTGGTGGCGTCGCGAAGCTGTGAGCCGTCGGTCTCGTCGACCAGCGGGTAGACGACATAGGCTTGTTCGCCGAGGGCGATCCGCGATCGAACAAAGTCCCATGCCGTGCCCGCTTCGCTCGGCGGGCAGACGCGAGTGACGATGGGCACACGGCCCGGGGGCATTTCATCGATGGTGGTGATATCCAGATCGCCGAAGACGGTCATGGCCAGCGTACGCGGGATCGGCGTGGCGGTCATGATGAGATAGTGCGGGTCAAGCCCCTTTCCGCGGATGGAGGCGCGCTGGCGGACGCCGAAGCGATGCTGCTCGTCGACGACGGCGAGACCGAGGTTCGTGAGTCGGACGGAGTCCTGAATGAGCGCGTGCGTGCCGATCAGCAGGTCCAGTTCTCCGGCGTCGATTTTCGCGTAAATGGCCTTGCGCTCGGCGGCGGTCAGTCGGCCGGTGAGCAGGGCGAATCGAACGCGGCTGTCGACGAGATATCGCCGGGTGGACTCATAGTGCTGCCGGGCGAGCAGGTCTGTCGGCGCCATTATGGCCGCCTGTTTGCCATTGGCGATGGCGACCAGCGCCGCGTACAAGGCGACGACGGTCTTGCCGCAGCCGACATCGCCCTGGAGCAATCGGTGCATCGGTCGGGGGCGATTCATGTCCGTGACGATGTCGCGAATGGCGCGGTCCTGCGCGGGCGTGAGGTTGAAGCCGAATCTGCGGCGGATGCGGCGGTCGATCTCGGCGCTGCACGGCAGAACATGCGACTTTGCGTCGGATCGGAGGCTGCGGCGGGCGACGGTCAGGGCGAGCTGCATGGCGAGCAGCTCGTCGAAGGCGATGCGCCGGCGCGCGGCGGGGAGGTCGCTGTCGCGCGCCGGGCGGTGCATGGTTTCGACGGCCCAGCGGCGCCCGGCGAGCTTGCGCTCCTTGAGAAACTCCGGATCGTGATACTCCTGAATGAGCGGCAGCAGGCGCGGCAGGTTGTCGAGGATGAGCTTGGCGATGGTCTTGCTGGGCAATGCCATGCTCGCGGGATAGACCGGCTGAAGCATCGCCGGCGACGATTCATCGACCGGGGCGGCGTCTTCGCCGAGGACTTCGAGCTTCGGATTGATGAGCTGGGCGAGATGGTGATACTCGGTCACCCGGCCGGTGGCGCGGACGACGGAGCCGCGCTGAATGCGATCGGCCATCCACCCGGCGCGAAACCAGGTGAGGTTGCAGCGACCGGTGTTGTCGAGGAGGGTCGCCGATACGGTGGGCCCCTGACGGCTGCGACGCGACGTGACGGCGGCGATCTTGCCGATGACCGTCGCGGTCATGCCGAGTTCGAGATTCTCGATGAATCGGGATTCCTGCCGCTCGTGGCGGGCGGGGAAATACTCGATCAGATCGAGAATCGTACGGATGCCGAGTTCGGCGAGCAGGCCGGCGCGCCGCGGGCCGACGCCGGGCAGGAACTGCACCGAATCCGATAGTTGCGGCAGCCCGGCCGAGCGGCGGGTCAGGGAATGATCAGCTTGATCCCCACCGGAAGCTCGTCGGGGTGGCGCAGGCGACGGTCGTTGGCGTAGTAGATCTTTCGCCACTGGTTCTCTGTTCCGTAGTATTGCCGCGCGATGCTGTAGAGAGTCTCGCCTTTTTTCACCCAGTGGGTCCGGCCCGGCAGTCCGGCGCCCGGTTCAAAGTACTCCTCCGGCGGTGGAGGTTCCGGTTCCTGTCGCGCCATCGGCTGGACGGGGTTTGCGGGTCGGGATTCAACCACCGGCTGGGTCGGCGGCGACGATCCGCCGCAGCCTGCGAAGCCGAGCCAGACCGCGCCCAGGCAGAGCGGCACAAGCCGGAAGGCCCGCCGACCAGTCGCAGCGGCGAAGAGTCCCCGAATTCCCCTCTTGATAAGCGTTCTCATCATTACGATAGTCGGTAATTCTCAGGGCTGGAGAATCTGTGTCAACGCCGGGTCGAAGAGCCAGGGACGATAGGCTTGGTTGACCAATCCTCGGGAGGTCGCAAGAATCGTGACCCATTCTAGATGGATGGAGTCAGCAATAATCGGTTTGAAGACGCGCGACAAGCAGCGGAAAGAGGCAACATGTCACTACTCGCCACTGGAACGATTGGGATCGACACCGTCGAAACGCCGTACGGCATCGCACGCGACGTCCTGGGAGGGTCAGCCGGATATTTCACCTTGGGGGCGAGCCTACTGACGTCGGTGCGGCTGGTCGGTGTGGTCGGAGAGGACTTCCCGACTGATTTCCTGCAAGTGTTCAAGGACCGCGATATTGATCTATCGGGGCTGGAGACCCGCGCCGGCGCCAAGACGTTTCGCTGGCACGGAAAGTACGTCGGCGACATGAGCAGTGCGGAGAGCCTGCGTACCGATTTGAACGTGGTGGGGGAGGCCCCGCCGAGGATTCCCGATCACTTCACCGATTCGGGATTCGTCTTCCTCGCCAATACACATCCCGCCATTCAGCGAGCCTTCATCGCTCAACTCAAAGCGCCGAAGTTGATCGTCTGCGACACGATGAACCTGTGGATCAACGAGCATCGCGACGAACTCCTGAAGACGCTGGGCGAGGTCGACGGCATCATCCTGAACGACGGCGAAGCGCGGCTGCTATCAGGCAAGGACGACCTGGTGACCGCGGGTATGGAAGTGCTCAAGATGGGCCCGATCTTCGCCGTCATCAAAAAGGGCGAGCACGGAGCGCTGCTGGTCTCGGAAGATGAGGCCTACACGCTTCCGGCCTATCCGACCCGACAGGTGAAGGATCCAACCGGGGCGGGCGACAGCTTTGCCGCGGGGATGATGGGCCATCTGGCGGCCATCGACCGGTTTGACGGCCCGGCCTTGAAGAGCGCGATGGCGCGCGGGGCATGCATCGCGTCGATCGCCATCGAGGATTTTTCGATGCGATCGATTTCCGCCGCGACCCCGGCAGAAGTCGAAAAACGCCTGGCCCAATACAAGTCGATGTTGAGCTTCGACTGACGGCTTGTTCGCGTGATCCGACCCACCCATTGGCGACGCCGAGGAAACCAGAACGCCCGGAGTCTTGGATGAACGCGCTTCCCTCTCGCCCACGGATTGCATTCACAATCGTAATCGCAGGCTTCGCTCTGACATGGCCGGGGTGTGCGGGTCCCGCTGCGTCCGACTTCGTCCTGACCGCCGAGCGCACCGATTTCGTTCGGACGGGCGACTACGCCGAGGCGGTCGCATCCGTGCGCGCGGCCGAGCAGGCATCGCCATGGGTCCGCGTTGTCAAGATGGGGACAACGCCCGAGGGGCGCGACATGCCGCTGGTCATCGTCTCGCGCGAGCGGGCCTTCACGTCGGAGCAGGCCGCGGCCACCGGCAAGGCGATTGTGCTCATCAACAACGGCATCCATTCCGGCGAGATCGAGGGGAAGGACGCGAGCCTCCAGCTTCTGCGCGAGATCGCCATCACCAAGACTCACGCGAGCCTGTTGGATCACGTCATCCTGCTGATTGTCCCGATCTTCAGCATCGATGGCCACGAGCGCAGCAGCCGCTACAACCGCATCAATCAAAACGGACCGGAGGAGATGGGCTGCCGCTGCACGGCGCAGGGTTACAACCTCAATCGCGATTTCATCAAGGCCGACGCGCTGGAGATGCGGCACTGGCTGCGGATGTACCACGCCTGGCGGCCGCATTTCTGGTTTGACACGCACACCACCGACGGGGCGGACTGGCAATACGACGTCACCTTTATCGCCGCCTTCGGACCCGAGGCGCCCGCGTCGATCGCGGGCTGGGTGAAGGACAAGCTCCATCCGCATCTGCTGCGCACGCTCGCCGAGGACGGTCACTGTCCGCAGCTTTTCTTCGACATGCGCGATCGACTCGATCCGTCGAAAAGCATTGCCTCGGGCTTCGGCGGATTCGCCCCGCGATTTTCGACCATGTACGGCGCCATCACCAATCGCCCGTCGCTCCTCGTCGAGACCCACATGCTTAAGCCCTACGGAACGCGCGTCCGGGCGACGCACCAGATACTGGTCCGTTCGCTGGAGTTGATCAACGCCGAGCCCGCGAAGTTGATCGACGCGGTGCGGGCGGCGGATGAGGAGGCGTCCGCGTTTGCTGATCCCAAATCCGATCCTCATGTGGTGCCGCTGGCGACAGTGGGCGACGAGAAGGACGAAGGCGAGCCGGTGATCTTTAAGGGATTCGCTCACACCATGCAGTCGAGCGAAGCGGCGGGGGGGTCGTATCCGAAGTGGGAGCCCGCTAAGCCGATCGACGTACCAACGAAACTCTTTACCAAGGCGGTTGTCAGCGAATCGGTGCGGCCGCCGCGCGGTTATCTCATCCCGCCGCAATGGATTGATGTCATCGCAAAGCTGGAGCTTCACGGGCTTCGAGTGACGCGATTGAAAAGGCCGCTGGTGACGAATGTCGAGGTCTATCGCTTCGCCGACGTTCACTGGTCGGAGAGGCCGTTCGAGGGGCGGCACATGCTCAGCTTCAAGACGACGAAGTCCTCGGAGATGCGGCGCTATCCCGCCGGGTCGGCCGTGGTCATGCTCGATCAGCCGATGTCGCGCGTGGCGGTGCACATGCTGGAGCCGGACGCGCCGGACAGCCTCGTGCGCTGGGGTTTCTTCGACACCATCTTCGAGCAGAAGGAATATTTCGAAGATTACTGCATGGCCCCGATCGCCGATGCGGGGCTGCAAAAGGACGAGTCGCTGCGCGGAGAGTTCGAAGCGTGGCTGAAGGAGAACCCCGACAAGGCGGACAACGTCCGGGCAAGGCTCCAGTTTTTCTACCAGCGTTCGTCGTACTGGGATGAGAACAAGGATGTGTACCCCATCGGGCGCTATTTCGGTTTACCGGGTGATTTTCAAGAGTAAAAGCGGCGCGGCGAATCAGCGACGCATCACCGCCGTCGCCCAGGTGCTGGGGTCGATCCACCAGTTCAGATCATCGCCGATGGTCAATGCCTGCTGCCCCAGTTCGGTGTCTTCGAGCATGTAGTAAAACCCGATGCGCGGATTCTCGACGGGATCGAAGCCGGCCATGACTCGTGCGGGCAGGTGGGCCGTCAGGCTGTAGCCGGTCTTGGACACCTTCGACGCGGTGAGAATGTCGCCCGGCGAGACGAGCGGGGCATCCTGGGTGGCACGGGATATCTTCGCGGAACCGGCGCAGGCCTCGCGACCCTTCGATCCGCCGCCCGAAGGCATAAAGAAAAAGTGCTGGCAGAAGCGCGATGCCCGGCGGATATCGCGCGTGTCGCGCATGTCCGTCAGCAGGCGGAGACAGTCCGAGTTGCGAAAGTTATCCGGGTCGCAGCGCAGCGGCCGCGACTTTTCGCTGACCTTGCAGCCGATGTAAATCCCGCCCTCGTTCCATGCGGCGTAGACTTGTCCGAATGGCTCTTCCCCGTCGATCGTGCACAGGGGCGGCAGGGCGAACTCGTCGCCCCATGCGGCGACGTCGCCGTTAATCGGCAGCCCCTTCTTGGCCCGATGAATCGGGAACTCAAACTTGAAGAGGAATCGGTTAGGGACCAGTACGCTCATGCCCGCATTTTAGCTTGAGTCGTGCTACGCGTCTGCCACCTTTGGCCGATTCGCCCGAGTCCGCTACATTTGTCCGCATGAAGGTATTACTTGGTCGCACATGGACGCCTGCCTATCGCTGTATCGTCATGGCGATGCTGACGATTGCCATTGCGGCGATGTCCGCGGCGGCATGGCCCATTGAGCGGACGACCTTCGAGGCAGGCGGCAGCGTCCTGAAGATCGAGATTCTCGACGACGATCTCGCTCACTTCGAATTGACGACCCAGCCCGGTTCTCCCGACAGCCGCATCGACACGTCGCCGATGGTTGATAAAAAGGATTACGACGGGCCGACTGCCCCCATCCGCCGCGAGTCGGGGATCCTCGAAACCAGGAACCTGCGCATCGAAGTAAACGCGGAATCCCTCGGCATCACAGTTTCGCAGCGAGCGAGGCTCGGCGAACGGCGCATCGTCGGCTTCAGCGGTGCGCATCTCGGCGGTGAGGATGCCGTGCTGAGCATCGATGCGCCGGATATGACTCATGCCTACGGACTCGGCGAGCAATTTTTCGATCCGCCTTCCGCCAATTCGAACTGGGTCGGCAGGCAGCGCACGCCGGGCTGTAAATTCGGCAACAGGCAGGTGCCGTATCTCGGCGGGGCGGTTGGCAATAACACCTTTCCGATTCTCTATGCGATGGGCGAGGGCAATACATGCTTCGCCGTCTTCGTCGATGACGTCCGCGCTCAGTCGTGGGACCTCGCTTCGCAGCCGTGGCAGGTGAAGACCTCGTCGCCGGCTTTGCGCTGGTATCTGCTCGACGGTCCCGATCTGCCGGACCTGCGGCGCGACTACATGGAACTCGTCGGCCGCCCGCCGGTCCCGCCGAAGAAGGCGTTCGGGCTGTGGGTCTCTGAGTACGGCTACGAGGACTGGGCCGAAATGGAGTCCAAGCTTGAATCGCTGCGCAAGCACAACTTTCCCGTGGATGGCTTCGTGCTCGATCTTCAATGGTTCGGCGGTCTGGAGCCGGGCGGCGAGAAGAGCAAGATGGGCTGTCTCGAATGGGACAGGAAGCGTTTTCCTCGACCGCATGCCAAGCTGCACGCGCTGGCGAGGAAGTCCGGCGTCGGCGTCGTCGTGATAGAAGAGTCGTACATTTCGCGGGGCTTGCCGGATCATCAAAACCTTGCGAAGAAGGGATACCTCGTCGGCAGCGGGACCAGCGAGCCGATCTTCCTGAAGAGCTGGTGGGGGCACGGCGGGATGCTGGACTGGCTGAACCCTGCGGCCGCCGACTATTGGCACGACACGAAGCGTCAGGCGCTCGTCGTTGACGGCGTGCTCGGTCACTGGACGGACCTCGGCGAGCCGGAGGACTACTCAGCCGACGGCATCTACAACGGCGAAATGCGCCACGCGGACGCGCACAACCTCTACAACCTCTCCTGGGCGGAGAGCATCGCCCGCGGATACCAGCGGAATAAGTCGAAGCGGCGGCCGTGGATTCTCTCGCGATCGGGCACGTCTGGCATTCAGCGCCACGGCGCGGCCATGTGGTCCGGCGATACCGGCTCGAACATGGCCAGTCTCACCGAGCAGGCCAACGTGCAGACGAACATGTCGCTCTCGGGGATCGATTACTTCGGCTCCGACATCGGCGGCTTCCACCGCAGCGCGATCGACGGTGACGTCGACGATCTCTACACAAAGTGGTTCGCCGATTCATCGCTCACTGATGTCCCGGTCCGCCCGCACACGTCGAACAGGAAAAACCAACACGAGACAGCGCCGGACCGCATCGGCGACATGGCGAGTAACCTGGCCAATATCCGACTGCGATACGAACTGATTCCCTATCTTTACAGTCTCGCTCACCGCGCCTATCGCTTCGGCGAGCCGGTCTTCCCTCCGCTGTTTTATTTCTACGCCGACAATCAAAGGGCCCGCGACAACTGCGTTCAGAAAATGATCGGCGACGGTCTGATGGTTGTGCTTAATCATGAATACGGCGAGAACAAGCAGCATTTCGAGCTTCCCGTGGGCACCTGGTTTGATTGGCATCACGATACGCGAATTCTCTCGACCGACGGCCTGTCAGGCAGCCATCGGCCATACTTCGACGGTCGTCTGAGGTTGCCGCTGTTTGCCCGGGCAGGCGCGATCATTCCCATGATGTACGTCGACGATCAGACGATGAACGCCCTCGGGATGCGCAAGGACGGTTCGCGGCGGGACGAACTCATCGTTCGTGTTTTTGCAGGAGGATCATCGAGCTTTACGCTCTATGAAGACGACGGTGAGACCGTCGCGTATCAGCAGGGCGAGGTCCGCAGCACGATCATAAAGCAGGCGTCGACCGCCGACGGCGTGACGGTGACCATCGCGGCCTCCAAGGGCACCTACAAAGGGGCAATCGAGAAGCGGGCCAACGTCGTACGTATCACGACCGATGGTCGGCCGCAGTGCGCCGGCGTCACCCTGAACGGCAAGGCGCTCAAACGGCTTCGCAACGCGGCCGAACTCGACAAGGCTGCCGAGGGCTGGTGCCAGCCCGAGCGATTCGTCATCCTCGCGAAGACGGCGGTCTTGCCGGTGACAAAGAAAAAGTTGCTCGCCTTCGCGCTCACCTCGGACTAACCACTGGGCCATCGCCTCGCTTACGGAGCAACCGGCAGCATGAGAAACGTCGCAAAAGACGTCTGGCAGATCGACGGCTTTCCCTCCAACGCGATCAACGCCTATCTCGTTGGCGATATCCTGATCGACTGCGGCACGCGTTGGGACGTCCGGCGATTCTTGAAGGCCCTGGCCGGCATCGACCTGAAGCTGGTCGCGCTGACCCACTGCCACCCGGACCATCAGGGCGCGGCAAAGGCGATCTGCGAGAAATTCGGCGTGCCGCTGGCCTGTCACGAGCTTGACAAAGACGCCATGGAGGGCCGCACACGGATGGTCCCCGACGGAGCGATGATCCGCGTTTCGAGCAGAATGTTCTCCGGCCCGCCGCACAAGGTCGATCGCGTTCTTCACGACGGCGGGATGGTCGGCCCGCTTCGCGTCATTCACGCGCCGGGCCACACGCCGGGGCATTGCATGTTTTTCCGCGAGGAGGATCGGCTCCTGATCGCTGGAGACGCGGCGATCAACATGAACCTGCTGACGCTCTGGCCGGGCCTTCATACGCCGCCGAACTTCTTCTGCGTGGACCCTGCCGAGAACCGCCGCTCGATTCGCAGGATCGGCGAGCTTGAGCCGCGCACGATCCTCTTCGGCCACGGCCCGCCGCTGTCCAACATGAGGAAGCTGAGCCGCTTTCTCGACCGCCTGCCGCTGTGACGCAGCCTTTCTCAGTCGTGACAGCTCGCATTGGGAACCGGTGTCGTCGCCGATAACCACGCAATCGTCGTCTGTTAATCATCCAGCGCATCGGCCCCAAACGCGGTCGCAACGATATTCGCGTAAATCTGGGTGGGCCGGTTTGGATTTAGCGGCGTTGATTTGTAAGGTTTCTCCAGCCGGCCGGGTGAATTCGCAAGCACGGTCGAGCAGTGGGATCGAGCGTGGCGAACGAAGGCGTCGGGTGTCGCATCAATCGCAGCAGCGACGGGGGAAACGTATGAACGGGCTTCGCGATAAGTTCAGACAATTCGTCACGGAAGACTCGGGAGCGACAGCGACGGAGTACGCCGTCATGCTGGCGCTCATTTTCCTCGTCGTCATCGGCGCCGTGGCCGTACTGGGGACCAAGGTCTCATCGACCTTCGTTGATGCGGAGAGCGGATTCTGACACGGTGAGGCTGGCTTATTGGCGGAGCCGCGACGGAATCTACTAGCGAACATCTTCGGCGTAAGAGCCGTCTGATCGCGTAAGGATGTTCGGCAGCGTCGGCGGCTGCGAGGTGCCCGCGACCGGCGGCCGGCGGAAGCACTCGCTGCGATCGAGCGTCAACTGGCTGCGCCGAACGTAGTGGCCGTTCTCGTCGATCAGCGCGATATAGACCGTAAACACGTCCGACCGCACGGTCAGCATGTTTGCCAAACGGGAAAGGAAGATGTCGCGCGCCCGCAGGCCGGGGTTTTCGGGGGCCGGCGCGGGGAATCCGGTCGGCACAACGGGGATGTAATCCAGATAGTAGCCCTCCGGTGGCGAATCGAATTGGCCATCGTTGTCGTCGTCGGCGCGCCTGAACCGGAAGTCCGGCGAAAAGATGTCCGACGGACCAGCGCTCGGATCGCTGACCCGGACCTTATGACTGTCGAGAATCGGCGCAGGCGTAAGAGCATATCGGTCAATGTGGAACAGCGCATCGCCCGCGGTCCCGCCCCGATCGGTGACCAGCAGCATGTTCGGCAACTCAAACAGGTGGCGGAACGGCCCCGAGTCAGCAGGCGTCGGTCGCGCGGCGGCGGCCGGTCTGCCCGCGACGGCGACGATCCGCATCTGAAGGGAAACCGGGTCCCACTCAAACACCGGCACCCGACGAACTTCCCGCCGTGAGACGATGGCCGAAGCCAGATCCCAGAAAGCGCCGTTGGGGGCCAGGGCGGCAAAGTCGTTGACCGGGCTGCCGGATGAGAACCCGGCGCGGATGTATTCGACCGAGCCCGGCATCAGCGACATGAACGGCACGCTCCGCAGGACGGAGACCGGGGCGGTGTTGATGTTGATCTTGCCCGCTGTTCGATAGAGCAGGCTGGACCCCTCCGTCGGATCGGTCAGATCCTTCAGGATGTCGCCGTCGCCGTCGTTGTCGATTCCGTCAAAGAGCGGGCTCGTTGTCGTGAAGTAGTCTGCGAGCTTCGCCGTCCACGGCAGGCCGCCGACCTTGATGGCATCCTTGAAATCGACGTGACCGGCGGCGATGCGGATTAGCCCGTCGCCGATCAGGTCGGTCGTCGGTGCCCTGGCGAGGGTATCCGCGAGCAGCTCGGTGACGCTGCGCTTGCCGAGCATCGCTGCCCCATTCCTGTCGCTGAGCAGCGGCGGGTCCGTGTTCAAGGTGCGATTGAAGGCCCCGATCATCAACATGCGGCTCAGGTCGCCGACGGAATCGAAATCGTGATAGGGCTGCGGATCATTAAAGCTGTCCCTCGGATCAATCCCGGCCAGACCCATGTCGGTCATCCGAGTCCGCGCAGGCCAGATGTTCTGCGGAATGATCTTGTCGAGGCTGTCCTGAATGGTGTTTTGCTTGCCCAGCGACGGCCGAAGCCACAGCGGGCGGCTCTGCGGCAGCGGGGGAGGCTGGCCCTCGGAATAACGCTGAAACGCCGTCGTAAAGCGCCAGCCCTTCGTGCTTCGCAGGAGCGAAAACTCACGCTTCGTGCCGACCGCCCAGCCCGGATCGCGCTTGGCCCAGACAGTGGTGATGTCGTTGCTGAAATTGACGAAGTCTGACAGCGTGTTTGCGGAGATGTCGCCTGAATTTTCGGGGTCGATGGTATCGAGGACGTGAAACGCGGTGTCGGACGGATCGTTGTCGATACCGGTTCCTGAATAGACGAGTTGAATCGTGCCCTGACCGTTGACCGGAATCTTAAACTGAGGATTGCTGAAGAACGTGGCCAGAACGAGCGGAGTCAGCGAGGAAGGGGCATCGGCCTTCGACCCACACAGGACGAAGAAGTCTCCGTCGCCGTCGGCTGACAGGACAGGTGCGAAGTTCCCGGCATTGCGGAAACTCGATAGCGGCAGCAAGCCCAGGCCGGGAATCGACGGCAGCACGCGGATATAAAGATTATCCGGCGAATTCAGCGGAATGTTCCAAAGCGGCGGCACGAATAACTCAAACGCGAAAAACCACTTGTCGCCCGGCCCGCTGACCGGCACCGGTCCGGACGATGGGTTGCCGGCGGTGACGAACGCATAGGCCTCGGTCAGGAAGGGCTGCTTCTCGATGCCGAACACGCGGAAGGGCGGGCCGATGGAGGGCGTGATGGTCACGATCGTCGGCTCGTTGTCCTGATCGCGGTAGTCGGCAAGGTTCACCGCGAATTGCCAGGCCAGCCATTGTCGATTGCGATCGTCCGCCAGGCTCTGGCCCTGATACTCGCTGACGCCCTCCAGTGCGAGATACATGGCCGCAGCGCTGTAGCGAATGAAGTCTTCCTTCGCCGCGCCGCCGTTGCCGACGCTGCCCATGTTCAAGTCGATGTGCTGCGGCCGGGCCCACTCGGGGACATCGGGAAGATTCTCATATGCCGCGGAGAGGGTCGAAACCGCAGGACTGTTCGCGAATCGCACCATGTCGAGAACCGGCCAATCCATGCCCAGCGCCCGAAGCTGCACGATCCGCGCATCAATTGAGGCAATGCCCGGCGCCGTCAGGACAGGCGGCGGCTCGACAAAGTGACTCACCGTCGTCAGCAGCGGGCGGCGCACAAAGTAGCGATGATGCTCGTCGATCATCGTCCGCCAGCCCTTTATGTTGGGATTGCCGCCACCCACCCATTGATCTTGTTGGTAACCTTCGTAGCCAAAGGGATCTTTCCAGTTGGCGTTGAATCGGTTCCATCGTGGCACGTTCGACAACGCGTTACGCATGTAGCTCGTGCCGTTCAGCCCGTTCATCATCGGCGTCCACTGCATCGATCCCATCAGGGCCCGGTCGATGTTCACGTATTCATCCCCGCCGCCGTTGACGACTTCCTCCCATTCGGACTTGCGGCCGTAAGGGACGAGCATGTTGCGATGGCGAAGGGATGCCTCCTCGGAGATGCCGTAGGGTCGGTACGCAACCGAAGTGGACGGCGTGCCGCCGATCAACTCGCGGCGAACCACGTTCCTGTCATATTCGATGGGATCGGGATTCAGCGCGCCGTCGGAGCGGTAGCGCATCATCTCGGTAGTGCGTCCCAGCGCGTCGTCGGGATGGACGACGTCGTCAAGGAGAATCTCGGTCGCCCGTCGGCCGCGTCGCTGGAGGTCGGCGAGTCCCTCGTCGAACGTGTCCCCGCCGCTTGGCGCCGCAAGGCTCGATGCCGTGTTGACGTTCAGCATGCCGCCGTGATCGACCACCCGCACCGCCGCGTAAAGCTGGCGCGGATTGTTGGCCCCATCGGTGTCGAACGGAATGACCATGCTCAACGGCGAATCCGGCACGCCGTCGCCGTCGGCGTCGTAGAGATCGACCGCGCCGTCGGCATTGGTGTCGAAGTAGGGGAATTGAGGCAATTTGTTTATGAAGAGTGGGGAGGCAGCGAGTGCGGCTTGATGAGCGGGGGCAAGCCAGCTTTCCCGAGCCTCGGCAATCGTGACGTTTGTCGTTGAGCCCGGAATCATTGGCAACGGGAAGATCAACGGCGATGGCGGCGGCGTCTGCATGACATTGACGTTCTCAAGATTCGTCGTCGAATACTGAACAGGGATCGGCGCCTCGATTCGGGAATTCTGCGCCCAGGCGAACGGCTGCAAACCGCCCTGGAGGAAGTCGTTCGTCAGCAGGTCCGACCCGATGTAGGAGACGTAGCGCCACGAAAGAATGTGATCTTCGGTGAGCGGATAACCGGGGGGCGGCGTGACGCCGATGTAGGTAGGCAGCGCCTTCGGCTCACCATAGACCGGCGGCAGAACCGCGGCGGGATCAGTTTCGTAAAGCAGGTAGGGAATTGTCGAAGAGAGCCAGCGATCATTCTCACCGGGAGCGTCGAAGGCCTCGTTGTTCTCCAGGATCGTCGGAGCGCCGGAAGGTCGATTCGAGTCGAGCGGTCGCGGTGGGTTGATCGTGTCCGGCGACGGGCCCCAGATGTCTCGCCACAGGCGATCCTGCACCGAGCGAACCACGCTCGACATGGCGGATCGCGCCGTCTGCGATGATACGTCCAGGCTCACTCGGCGCGCCTCGCCGTGTGTCCGGGTAATCATCACCAGGCCGACAAGAGCCAGAAGCGTCAGCATCCCCAGGACGAAGACCATGGCCGTGCCGGGGCGACGCCACCGGGTTCTTGTGCGGGGGGGGGTCATTGCGGTCCGTCTCATCGTGTCCTCCGGGCCTATCCGGGCCCCACGAATGGTACGCGGTGGCCAAGAGTCCACCGAGGTCCGGATAGGAGAAAAGTAGGTGGAAAGTGGGGGGGCGAAGGGGCTGGTGAAGGCTTGCCAAAGGGCCTTCAGAGCGTTTTAATACCCCTGTCCTCCTTAAGTCTGCCCGGCCAATCGAGCAATCGGTTCCCGGGCTTATCCGGCCCCCATCGTCTAGTGGCCTAGGATATCAGGTTCTCATCCTGGAGACCGGGGTTCGAGTCCCCGTGGGGGTGCGTAAGCACGAGGCCCCGGCGAAGAGATTTCGTCGGGGCCTTTTTTTGCCTCCAGGTAATGGGCGCAGAGATGGCTCACGGCAGCCCGGTCAGCAGTTCGCTCGCAAAATCGGCAGACGATTGGACGGTTGATCAGACCGGTAGCATCCTTGACGACCGACCGATGATGGGCCGCACAAATGAACCCCCTGGTTGTGGTCCTTTGCTTCAACCGATAAACTTTGACTTGGGCAGAAGTTAAGCGATCAAGAGAGGATTCGGCCTGACCTTTTTCGTTGGATTGCCCGGGTTCGATTCTCCGCCGGTTTCCGTTATTCTCAAGCTTCGCGGATTCAGGTGGATGCAGGCTTGCGAGTCTGGTTCGATCGGCCTTAGAGTCTCGGTAGGTAAGAGGAGCGTCAAGTTGCAGTCCGCGCCGATCAAAACAAAGCAGAGTCCGCAGGCCCATGTGACAGATCGCTCCACCATCAAAGCCGAAGCACCTGTAGAGCCTGCGTCTCGCGATGCATCCCAAATCCGTGCTCGCGAAGCTGTCGTAAGCAATCCATCAGCCGTCAATCCCACCGATCCGTGTTTATCGCTGCAGGCATTCCTGGTTCTCGACATGATGACCCGCGTCGTCATCTGGGGGAGCTCGATCGCTTTTGCGACGATGCTGATGACCGCTTTGAAATGGTGGCCGCCGACGGGTTTGGTCGGTGCAGGTCCCGCCGAGGCCTGGGCCTGGGGCGGCGCGATCGTCCGATGGACGCTCATTTTCAACATGATCTATGTCGCTGAATTGGCGCTGCTTCGCTTGCCCATCCCACAGCCCAAGCAGGGAATTTATTCGACGACCAGTCCGCCCGACATTCGCACTCACCGCGGGCGTCAGCTCATCTGGTCGTGCATGATCGCCGTACTCACCAAGGCCAGATACGAGGCCCCGTTTCCCGGTTTTCTGGTCTTTCACATTGCGAACATTCCGCCCATGCGATGGATCATGGGACGAGTATTCGGGCCGAAGTCGAAGTCCTGTTATGTGACCGACCCGATCATTCTGGATCCGCACCTCGTCGAAATCGGTCGAAACGTGGTCCTGGGCTCCGGTTGCAACATCGCCGGTCACTGCCAGATGCCGGGCATCGTCGTGGTGCGCAAGACGGTGATCGAAGACGACGTGGTCATCGGGGCCAACTCCACGATCTTCGGCGGCGTCCACGTTCACCGCGGGGCGGTCATTGCCGCCGGCTCCGTGGTGGCCCCGTTTACAACGGTCGGGCCGGGCGAATACTGGTCCGGCGTGCCTGCCGTGAAAAAAGCAAACGCACCTGCTTCGACCGTACCACCGGCCGCGCCAAAAGGTTGAGCGTGCGGGACCGGTTACCGCCCCGTCACCAGGGCCACTCCCAGCGAATCGTCTTCGTGTTCGCGGATTGAATCTCGGGCGGCGTGCGGCCCATGTCTTTGAACAGATCGGGCGTTTCCGCGATCCACTTGCGCCAGGCCTTCGGGTCGTGATGGTGGGTCTGGCCGGTCAGAGCGATCAGGGCCCGCTCCGCGGCGTGCTGGAGCGCGAAATCGTCTTCCTCCATGACGTCCACCAGCGCCGAGGGGATCGGCGGCTCGGGAAAATATGACAGAGCTTCCATCGCCGTCAGCCGAACATTGCGATCCTTGTCGACTGCCATCCTTTCGAGGAGCACCTGGACGATTTTGCCTCGCTGCGACTCTTCGTACGAATACCGTTCAATCACGAACAGCACCAGCTTCGCGGCCTCCCAGCGAACGGCCCCCGGAGCCGCCCGCGTGCCTTCGATGCGCTCCGATTCACTGGAGAGAATGTTAAGCGCGGTTGGAACCTGTTCCGCCCCCGACGCGGGCACCATCGCGGCGATCGCCGCACAGCGAACGGCGGCATTCACATCAGTTCGCGCGATGGTGTCGAACACCTTCATCGCCCATTCGGTTTTCCCATCGCGGCTGTTAGCCAGCCCGATGACGCCCCGCCGCCGCTCATCCCCGGACTGTCCCTCCAGCGCCATATCCAGATAGTCCTGGCTCGTCTTCGGCTTCTTGAACCACTTACCGTCACTGCGCGATGACGAGCAACCGGTCGTGCTTAATGGAGCCATCACCGCGACCACGATCAAAAGCAGCCCGAACGGCCGGACGGCATTCGACACGCCGCCGCGCAAGGATACTCGTTGATCCCTGCTCCGAAGCGAGCGCGAGTCCGGTTGCCCCCGGCGCGCCGATTCAGGCATGTGACGGTGCGGGCTCGTAAGCATGTGATAGAAACTGCTCATTGGATATCCAGGTTACGTCCACTACGGGATGGTCGAGAAAGCGCTGCCCCAGTTCCTTGAATCTTTGCGGATTGTCACTCACGTAGCAAGTCAGCGACCCCGGTCCCGGCTCCTCATTCAACATCTCACGGGCGCGAAGCCGTTCGACCACCCCGGCGGCGCACTGCTCGCCGCTGTCGACGAGCTGGATATTGGGGCCTACAAACTCCGCGATCGCGGTCTTAAGCAGCGGATAATGCGTGCAGCCGAGAACAATCACCCCAGGATCGAGATGCATGAGCGGAGTCAGATAGTCGGCAATGACTGACCGAGTAATGGGATCCTCCGGACGCCGGCCTTCCTCGACAATCGGGACGAAAAGCGGGCAGGCCCTCTGCAGGACGAGCGACCCGGAATTGTACTTTTCCATGGCCTTGCGATAGGCGTCCGACGCGATGGTCGCCTCCGTGGCGATCACGGCGATCGAGTGCCCCCGCGCGAGAAAGACCGCCTGCTTCGCGCCGGGCTCCACGACTCCGATGACCGGTATGGGCAGCGCGGCTTCCAAGTCCTTCAGGGCCACGGCACTGGCGGTGTTACATGCGACGACGATCATCTTCGGGTCGAACCTGCGAAGAAAATCGCAGATTTCGTGCGAGAATCGGGTAATCGTCTGATTGCTCTTGATGCCGTAGGGCACCCGGGCCGTATCGCCGAAATAGACGATCCGCTCATTGGGGAGCCGGCGTCGCAGCTCCCGGACGACCGTAAGCCCGCCGATTCCCGAGTCGAACACACCGATGCATCGCGCGTCACCACTCATGTTCGTCACTTCCCTGTGAGGAGAACATCCAACCGGCACTCGGGCGGTTTGTCGCACCGACGCCGGAATGATTGACTGCCCATGCCCAGAAAGCACGAGGCCTGTATAGTATCGTCCGTGTGAAGGATTCTCAAAACTGATGATGAGTTCCGATTGCGGCGCAGCGGGAAAATCCGCTAGAATCCGTACCCGGCACTTACACCACAGGAGCACCGAGCCATGGATGGTGGTTCCACGACGATTACCGATATGGACGAGCAAACCCGCAATCCTGACGAACCGGGCGATCCGGCAATGGCGGACGGCACGGACGCGATGGAGTCGCAGTCGGACGAGGCGGTGCAGATCGAGCCGCGCCGCGTCGTCGAGGCGATTCTCTTTGCCTCTGATTCTCCCGTCCCCGCGGCGAAGGTGGCCTCGATTCTCGGTGTGGGCAACGCCCGGGACGTCCGCGACCACGTCGTCTCACTGAACGATGAATACGCCGAACGCGGGATGTCGTTCCGCATTTCCGAGATTGCCGGTGGGCTACAGATGCTCACCCTGCCCGCCTACAACACTTGGCTGACCAAGCTGCTGCGCGCCCGGCAGGAGACCAAGCTCTCCGGTGCGGCCTTGGAGTCGCTGGCCGTCGTGGCCTACAAACAGCCCTGCACCCGGGCGGACGTCGAGGCAGTTCGCGGCGTGGCGGCGGGGGAGATGCTCAATCGCCTGCGCGAGATGAATCTCGTCAAGATCGTCGGTAGGGCGGAAGACCTTGGCCGTCCGATGCTATACGGAACGACCAAGCGATTTCTCGAGGTGTTCGGACTCGCATCGCTGGAGGACCTGCCGCAGGTTGAGGCGCTTTCCGGCGGCGCATCGGCGACCACGCTCAAGCCGCGACCGGTCCATGATGAGGCTTCAGCGGACATTGAACCAGCCGATGCAGAGCCGCGATTGTCGATCGTCGAAGGCGACGACGACTCTGCCGAATCGGACGCCGACGAGTCCTGATTCCCGCCGATCTGTCTCCACTCGTGTAATCCAGATGCTAGCACAAAAAAAGGAAAGGCCCCCGTTGTTAGCGGAGGCCTCCCCTGAAAGTGCTCAATTCGATCTTCGGCGAGTTACGGCGCCGTGGTAAACGTGAACACACCGCCCGCCGTCGTGCCGGATCCATTCACGGCATCGACTCTCCAGAGATACGTCGTGTTCGGTAGCAACATGCCGGGGTTGAATACGCGATTGGTCTGCCGGCCCTGGTACGTCAGGCTTGTCGTCGTTGCGACGGCGATCTGGTCGCCGGGCGGCAGGGCCCCGTTGGCTGCTTGCGATACGAAATAGACGTCATACTCTTCGGCGCGGTCAGCGCTCGCCCACGTCAGCGACGTGCTCGTGCTCACCAGCGTGGCGCCGTTGAGCGGACTCGGACCGCTGATGAGCCCGGGCGGCGCCAAGGTCGTGTACCGCCACGTGTCGCCCTTGGTGACGGGCGCTCCGCCGGATGCGACCGTGTCGATCCGCCAGTAGTACAGCGTATTCGCCGTAATCGCCATCACCGAGGCGGGATCAAACAACGTACCCGACTGCTGGCCTCGATATTCCGCGCTGGCCGTCGTCGCGTTTGTCACGTCTGCGAGGATCGTTCCGAAATACACGTTGTGCATGTCGGCGCCGATGCCGGCCGTCCACTCGAGAATCTCATCGACTTCCACCCCCGTGGCCATGTTGGCCGGAGCGGGATTGGTCGCCTTCCCCAGGATGGTGGTGAACATCCAGACGTCACCGTGCGTGATGTTCGTGCCGACCTTTTCGTCAATACGCCAGAAGTAGGCAGTGTTCGCAACCAGATCACCCGGTGGGTCGAACGTTGTGCCTGCCTGGCTGCCGCGGTAGATGCTGGGCGTCAGCGGCGTGGCGGTGGTGACATCACCAAGGCTGGTGCCGAAGTACACGTCGTGGCTGGTCGCGCCGGCCCCTGCGGTCCAGCTCACGGCCGCCGTGAGGGCCGAACCACTGCCACCATTGGCAGGAGTAGGATTAATTGCCTTGCCGGGGCCCGTGGTAAACGTCCATACCGTCCCGGTACGAACACCACCCGTGCCGACTTCATCGATGCGCCAGAAGAACGGCGTATTGGAGGCAAGAGCTGACACCACGCCATCGGGCGGGTTGAAGAACGTCGTTCCAACCGGCAGATTGCCCTTGAACTCAACAGAGTCCTCGTTGGCATTGGCGACGGCGGTTGAAGATGTACCGAAGTAGACATTGTGTGAGAGCGTATTCGCGCCCGCCGTCCAGTTAAGGACCACGTCGGCCGCAACGGAGTTCGCGTTGTTGGCGGGCGTCGGCATGGTGGCCAGGTTGGGCATCAAGCCGGTTCGGAACGTGAAGATCGGGCCTTCCTGCCGGCCGCCGGGCCCCATGGCATCGACCGTCCAGAAGAAGTTGGTATTGGCCGCGATCGCCGGCGTGATGTCGTGCATCGTCGCCGCCGGTCCAAGTGTCGCCACTCGGGCCGATGCGTTTCGCGTGACCACCTGACTCTGATTGGTGCTGAGGAAGACCTCAAAGCTCGTCAGCGGTCCGCCGCCGACGCCGGCCATCCACATCAATGTCGATTCAACGTCCTGATCCAGCGACAGATTCGCCGGAGCCGTCAGCGTCACCGCCGCCGGGAAGTCCGCCGTTTTGAACGTGAAGACCATGCCCATTGTCGTGCCGCCGGGCCCGAGCGTGTCGATGCGCCAGAAGTAGTCCGTATTCGTGAACAGCGTTGACGGCGTGAAGTTCTTGCTGGTTCGATTGCCCAGGAACTCGGGGCTGTTTCGATCGGCCAGGGCGACGTCGATCGGATCGACGCCGAGATACACGTCGTAGCTCTCGATGCTCGCGGCCCCGTTCCACGTCAGGACCGTGCTGATATTGATATCCACCGACGTATCCGCCGGATTCGGGTTGGTGATCATCGGAGGCGGCGCGCGCGTGGTGAAGGCCCAGACATCGCCGGCCGTCGTGCCGCCCGGACCCTTCTCATCGACGCGCCAGAAGTACTGCGTGCTGCCGATCAACTCCCCGTCGATCAGCGCAGCCATATCCTCCGGATCAAACATCACGCCGGTCTGATTACCCTTGAAGATGTCGGGCGTATCGACGGTCGCCGCCGCCACGTCGCCCATGTTCGTGCCGAAATACACGTCGTGGCTCGTCGCGCCCGTGCCGGCGACCCATTGCAAGACCTGGTCCACTCGGGCATTCATCGAGCCGTTCTGCGGGACGGGCGTCTTGGCCTTGGTCGGCGCCGCAACGGTGGTGAACTTTCTCACGGTTCCCTTGGTGATGCCGACCGAATTGACCTCGTCGATGCGCCAGAAGAAAGTCGTGTTCGCGGCAAGTCCGCCGGGATCGAAACTGGTCGTGGTCTGATTGCCCTTGAAGTTCGCCGCGTCCGAATCGGTCGCGTTAGTCACCGCCGTCTCACTCGTGCCGAGATACACATCGTGACTGGTCGCGTTGGAGCCCGCGGTCCAGGTCAGCTTGGTATTGACCGCCACGTTGGTGGCATTATCGACCGGGTTCGGGCCGAGAATCTGACCGGGAAGATCGGTCGGAAGCGGTCCGCCCGGGCCGTTGCCGGAAGGTACCACCTTGGCGAGGCCGTTGATCTGTTCGACGTTGCCCTGCGCATCAAAGACGAACGCCGTCACCTGAAAGTCTCCGGTGCCGACGTACAGATGCGTAATGGTCGTTCGATTCGCTGCCCCGGCGACAAAGCCTCCGCCGTCACCGAACACCCAGTTCACCTTGGCGACGGCAGACGGATCGGTCACCGCCGACTCGATGCTGAATGCGACCGTGTGATCGGGCTGATCAAACAACTGAAGCGAGGTGATCGTGCCGAACGGATTGAGCGTAACGCCCGTCCCGCAGGCAGCTCCGGAAAGAGCCGATCCCCAGGCAATGCATAGCACGATCGCGCATGTCTTTAACATCCTGGAACGAAACATCGAGACACCCTCCTACGGGCATGAGCCGCGAAGGCTCGATCCCGCTCTACGCAATTCATCCGGCGGACCCGGCATTCAAAAGCAATCGTGCAAGCAACAGCTCACCGATTTCGACGAACGCGGCGTACGACGCTTTGAATCGCGTAACAATGGATTGCGAGAATCCATTTCCCCCCCAATGCCGGTTGCCCTCATTGCAACAACCCTCGGCGAGACAACCCATGCAGGCACGGAATGCGGCCTGTCTGCCCACGCCGAGGCGGCAGCTTCGACAGAGTCTACGTCTCCAGTTTGGAGCAATCAAGGTACTTTGGTGGCAAGTCTGAACAAACGGGGTGGTCCAAAAATGTCAGGATGCCGGTTTTGTTTGGCCATCACCTGTTCGACCGATTCGATTCTCGGTCCCGGCGAGCAATCGGCGGATGTTTTCCCGGTGGCGAATAAACACCAGCACGCTCAGGGTGGCCTGAAGGGCCAAAAGGGGGTAATGGACCGATAGCGGCCACGGAGCGAACCACGCCATCACCGTGTACCCCAGTGGCAGGAATACGGCGGCGGATAGGGACGCAAGCGACACGTATCCGCTGACCTTCACGACGATGACCCATAAGGCGAGAGCCAGCAGGCCGGGCAGAGTCAGATATGGATAAATGCCCAGGACGACTCCCAGGGAAGCGGCCACGCCCTTGCCGCCTTGAAATCGCAGATAGACCGGAAAGACGCTTCCGACGATGCAGGAGGCACCGCAGGCCAGCCAGATCAAGTCCCTCATCGTCTCGGACTCGGAATGCGACGACGCCATTTTCGCCGCGACGATGGACACCAAAGCCCCCTTGCCCAGATCGAGGATGAATACAAGTACGCCCCATTTCTTGCCCAGCACGCGACCGACGTTCGTCGCGCCGACGTTTCCGCTGCCTGCCTTGCGAAGGTCCACGCCGCGATGCCGGGCAATGATCAACCCGAACGGAATCCCACCGACCAGGTAGGCTGCAACAAGGAGGGTCACCAGTTCTGATTGAGGCATCGCCGAGGTTCCGCTGGGAAAAGTTCCGCGACTCATTACGCGCTGCGCGAAGGGGCCCTTGTCTCCACCAATTCCCGGAAAATCGCGTCCAGCTCTTTCACGTGCCGCTCCATGCTCAACTGCTCGCGCAGCTCCAGTGCCCGGGCGGACATCTTTCGGCGGAGTTCCTCATCGGCCAGTTCGCGAATACGCCGCGCCCAGAGCCCGATGTCGTCGGGTGAATCAATCACGAAGCCCTCGCGCCCGTCGCTCATCACTTCCGCCGCTCCGTTGAATTTCGTCGTCAGGCACGGCAGACCGCAGGACAGCGCCTCGAGCACCACCCGGCTGCACGGATCGTAATAGGTCGGATGAACCAGGGCGTCGGCGCCATCCATGTATACCTGCGATCGTCTGCTGGGGCCGGTAAACGTGATGTGCCCGGACAGCCCCAGGCTTTCGATGCGACGCTGATATCCGACCGGGTTGTCGCGTCCGACGACAAGAATACGAAAGTCACGGTACCCCGAGGTGACCAGGCGCGAGGCCGTCTCGATCAACGGTCCCAGGCCCTTGAGGCGAAAGTTGTGCGCGACGAAGAGCAGAACGAGCGATGAATCGGGAATCTGATGCTGTCTGTGGATTTCGCTCCGATGGGCCGCCTTTTCCGCCGGCGTGGGCAGTGGGATTCGCACGCCGTTGAACACCACCTTCACGCGGGGCGGCAATGCGCCGTAGATCCGTTCACATTGGCTTGCGACGTACTTCGACACCGCCAGGATTTTCACTTCGGGATTCTGAAACACTGCACGCTCAAGATCGAGCAGGCTGCGCTGCTTTATGTTCATCGCCAGCAGCGCCTGCTTCAGGAGTTGCCGCGGTCGCGACGACCGCGTGGCGACGTTACGCTCCAGCGTCTCGCCGATCAGTCCGCCGCGAGGCTGGTAGAAATCCGCCATCGCCAGCGGCGAAATGGCATGGATGATGTCGAAACGCTCCCGGCGCAGCAACTCGGTCGTGCGGCGCACGAACGCAGCCATCCGCAGCGGGCGAAGCAGCGTCGTCGCGGGAACCCGCCGAATGGTGATGTCCGGTGGGCCCACCGCGTTCGTCGCGGTGACCACGTGGACGTCGTGGCCCATCGCCGCCAGCAATCGGGCGATTTCCTGCGTGGAAGTTTCCGCCCCGCCTCGCCACGGCTCGAATCGTTCTATAACCAGTGCTATCTTCACGCGACCGTCAACTCACTCCATCAAATCATGCGCGATGCCGATCGTGCCGCGCCATCTTCAACACCCGACGCCGCACCCGCCCCATCGTCTGACGCAGCCGAAACTCCGACAGCCGGCCGTCATCCTCGCGGCAGTAATAGTACAGGAACCGAAGCCGGTCCGCCCGCGTGACCAGCGGATGGGGGCTGCTGTAGTCCAGTGCCGCCAGATCCTTGGTGACCCAGCGCTCCCGCATCAGCGGACGCTCGATCATCCGTGCCAGGTCGATGAGCCGTAGCGCAATGCGGCCGTCATCGCCGCGGCGCATGAAGACGTGACACAGGTACAAATCTCGATGAAAGTAATCGTGCTCGTGCAGCCGGCGCGCAACCAGCGCCAACTGGCGAATGATCTCGTGCCGGTCTCGCGCAGGCGGAATCGCGGAGGGGTCGGTCATGCATCGCTGTGCCAGCTTCTCCAGCGACTCGCCTGGAACCTCTTCCGTCAGAAAAAAGCTCTGCTCCTGAAGCGCGCCCCGCATCTGCAACCCCATCGCGATGCCCCGCATAGTCGCGATGCCGATATGACCGAGCCGCCGAATGAAGTCCGACTCCGCGCGGGCAGGTCCGCCCAGCCGCCGGTGCGCGATTAACTGGCTGAGCTGAAGACCGATGGGAGGGCGACGATATCGCTTGAGATAGCAAACGCATTGACCGCCCTCGGGCCGCTTCAATTCCAGACGGATTCGATCCCGATGGGCGTCGAGCCCGGGCTTGGTCAGCGACGCGCCGTTCGACATGGCGAAGACGTCGTCGATGGTCCCGAGCTGATTCGCCTCCAGCAGTTCCCGTCCCTCGCGCGTGGCCCAGATGCGCCCATGGCGAGTCGTGCTCAGCGAACGGGGATGCACAAAGTCATCCGGAAGGCGCGGCCGCAGCTCCCAGGCGCTGATGCCGGCCCGTCGCGATGAACGATCGACAGGCTTTTGAGTCGGCGCATCAAGCGCGACACGCCAGTAGCCCGCCACAAAGCAGAGGTAATCAGAGTAGTTGAGACGCGACGCCAGAAAGCTCTTTTCAAATCGCCGGAGGTCGGAACGGAACGGCTTGGTTATTTCCGGAATTCCGTCGGCGGAGTACTCGATCGCAGGGCGGCTCAGCCGCTGCATTCGCTCAACGTCGATAAGGGCGAATTGCCACCGTCGACCGCCGTCGACTTCGTCGGCCGCGTAAATGTGCTTCGCATGCATGTCCGGCCACGCAAATCGCTCGCGCTGCAGCCTGCCGACCAGCGAGCCGAGGGCGAAGACCAAGCGCCTCCTCGCCGCGCAACCCAATTCGCCGGGCCGATTGAAACCCTGAATAAACCAGTCCTCGAGGTTGTGCGCAATCGGCACCTCTTCGACGAGCAGAAAGGCCTTCTTCGGTACACCGAGCACGCGCTTTTCGCCGAAGGCCACGCGCCGCATGGCCGGAATGCCGGACGCCGTCAGTTCACCCAGCATCGTCCATTCCCGCGACGGCTGCGATTCGGCCCGTTGAAACCTAAGCAGCGGCCCATACGCGTGGCTCGCCGGCACGCGAAACACGCGCTTCAAGTAAAATCGCCGCGTAGTGCCGTTCTGCCCAATCTCCACGGGAACCGTCTCCCGAGCGGCATGTTTGCTCGTGGCCGGGGCGATCGACTTCATGCGCATGAAGTCTTCGAACTTCCGCAGCCCGGCCGCCGCAAGCAGCTCCGCAAATTCCGGTTCGATCCGGAGAATAGAACTCATCCGTCATTCCTCGGGCTCTTGATCTCGCGGTCGCGCAGAATCGTGCGGATCAGGGCGTGGTGGGATTCCGTCAACCGATCGACGCCGAAGTACGAGCGAAGCCAGAACAATTGATCCGTCGCGCTCAAAAATTGCCGCGCGTCCTTATGCAGCCCCGCAAGGTCGCGGATCATCCCGTGCCGCCGCATCAGCGACCACCGTCGAATGCCTCCGCGAACCGAGTCCATCAGATACACCTCAGGCCGCTCCGGATTCACCTCGCTCAGCACGATATTGCGCCATTGAAGGTCTATATGATAAAAACCCGCCGCGTGCATCCGGGCAACAGTCGCCGCCAGATCGAGCATCACCCTTCGGCAGCGCGAATCAAATCGCGCGCCGCGGCCCTTCGGTCGATGGCTGCGAACATAATCTTCGAGGTGCACGACCTTCGGCACCGACACAGTCAGAATAAATCCGTCCACAAGCACGCCAAACCGTCGCCGCGAACCAAAAACCGTCACCTCGGGAACCGCCACTCCGATGCGTCGCAGGATCGCATCATTCGCCGCCTCAATCGCCGGCTTGGCCCGTCCCAGTCGCACCCGCCACGGCCGTGACTCAAATCGATAGCATTTCAGGTAATGAACCGTCCCCTTGAGCGGGCCGCCGAGACTCAGCCTTCGCGTCGTCGTCAGTGAAGACGAATGGACCTGCTCCCCCAGCCGACAATTCACGAAGTCGTCATACGTGACAAACCCGCAGGCCTTCAGATCCGCCGCCGCACCGGCACTCGAAAATTCGACCCGCGCGCCGCGCCCTTCCCGCTGGATGTACCGACGTGGCATGAAGTTGGCTGAGGTGACACTTGATTCCATAGGCTAACGGGAGCGTTTCTCTCGATGAGTTTGTCGCGGCTCCTGCGATTCGGCCATCCACGCGAGTCCGGGCTACGTCGTCCGTGCGACCGAACGGATCGGCGGATCGAAAACCGAACCTCGCTCCAGCCGCAAGAGCTCTGAATCGCGAAATGTACTGGATCGCGTCTGCACCCGGCGAAGCCAGTTTCGGTCCTGCGGCCGCAGCGACTTGGTGTCCAGATACTCAAGTAAAAACCGCAACTGGTCCGACTTGCTGCAAAAGTCCGGCGCCAACACACCCAGCGCGGCGATGTCGTGAACGATGCTCTCCTGCCGCCGATGAGCGATGCGAATCCGCTTACCGACCGACGCGTCCAGAAAATAAAACTCAAACCGATCGCTGGGGATCGGGCGAATCAGCACATTCCGCCAGAACAGATCGCGATGAACGAAGCCCATCTCGTGCATGTGCCGCACCTGCCGGGCCAGCGATGTCAGAATCTCAATCCGCGCCCGCCGGGCATGTGGCGACGCCGACCGCTCGCCGAACGCCTGAATGAACGCCACCAGTGACATCGCGTCCGGCACGCTCTCCGTAATGAGAAAGCAGCTCCGCACAAAATGCAGAATCCGGCGCTCCCCAAAGGCAATCGGCCGTACGGCGTTGATCCCCAGCCGGCGCATCGCGGCCAGCGCCTTGAACTCGCTGCGCGCCCGCGACTGCTTGAAGAATGTCCCTCTCAACATGCCGCGAATGCGCTGCCGCCAGCGCGGATAGTGATAGCGCTTGACGAAGACCGTCGTGTCAGCCTCCTTGATCGCAAAACGAATGGTGTCGCTCGTACGGCTCCACGCCGCAAGGTGATCGCCCCGGCAGCGCAGCACCGCCTCAACGCTGTCGAGCTTCACGTCCCGAAGCAGCCCCCGAAAGGGCGGGTCTGCAAACATGAAGTCGCCCGTCATCATCGCTGCGCCCTCGTGACCGACTCGCGGGCACTACTCGCCTTGTCTCGCGCCGGCCCGATGCGCGCCGCCCAAAGCCGCTCCACCTCCGCGAAAACCTGATCGGCCGACAGGTCCACCATGCACTTGTGATGCTTCAGCGGGCAGACGCGCTCCATGCACGGCTGACACTCGAGACTCAGCTTCGCGATCCGCTCCCCGGCGTGACGCGTCTCCGTCCACGCCGGATCGCTCGAGCCAAACACCGTCACCACCGGCACGTCAAACGCCGCCGCGAAGTGTCGCGGACCCGTATCGTTCGTCACCAGAAGGCTCGCCCGCTTCACCAGCGCCTTAAGCGGCCCGAGTCCCAAGGGCGGCTCCACGAAAATATCAATAGGGCTCGTCGCCGCCGCCGCCAGCCGATCGGCGATCTCCTTCTCCTTCGGCGCCAGCGATGCCACCACTCGCGCCCCATATCGCTGCGTCATCATCGCGGCCAGCGCCGCATACTTCTCCGCGGGCCAGCACTTTGCCGAACCATAATTCGCCCCGGGATTCAGCACCACCAGTGGCGTCTCAGCATTCGCCGGACCGATGCGCCGATCCACCGCCGCCTCATCCTCCGACCCCGTCGCCAGCACCAGCCGATCGCCGGGCTCCCCGCAGCCCAGGTGCCGCGCGATCTCGTTGTAGTAGTCGAGCGCCGGCACCGGCGTGTAAGCCCCATTCTGCTTGACCGGCTTCAAGCCATCTGTGAGCAGCGAGCCCCGGCCATCGCGGGCATATCCGACGCGCCGCCGCGCCCCGGTCATCCACGCCAGCGCCGCCGATCGAAACGAATTGGTGAACAGAGCTGCCAGGTCGAAGCGGTCAGCCCGCAGCCGCCGCAGCAGCGCCAGATAGCCGCCCTCCGACTGCGTGTCCGGCCAGTACACGTTCTCGTCGGCCAGACCGCTGTGGGCCAGCACGTCCACGACGTAGCGCCGCATCAGGTGCACGATTCGGGCCTGGGGAAATGCCCGCCGTATGGCATTCATCGCCGCCGTGGCCATCACCACGTCACCGACCCAGTTGGGTACCGAGATGAGTATCGAGCGGGGCGTCATCAAGCAGGGGCCTTCCGTCTGTTGGCGGCACAAGTATAGCGTTAGCTTCACCTTGCGCTAACCGGCCGGGCCTCCGCTCCAACTGGCCGCCCACCCGCTTTACTGGACAACCCCCAGGAATCTCCTTACAGTAATTCAACTTACGCTTCGGTATCCACGCCGGGCTGGACGGTTGAAGAACGGTTGGTCGGGCTCCAGGAGATGGCTTGAAATGGGATTGATGTCGGGCAAGCGGGGCGTCGTGCTGGGCGTGGCCAATGATCACAGCCTGGCCTGGTACATCGCATCATACCTCCACAAGGAAGGCGCGGAGATCGCGTTCAACCATCTGCCGGGCGAGAAGATGGAGCGGCGGGTCAAGAAGCTGACCGACCCCATCGGGGCCAAGCTCGTCCTTCCCTGTGACGTCAGCTCCGATGAGGACGTCGAGACTTTCTTCAACAAGGTCCGCGACAGCTACGACCAGATCGACTTCCTGGTCCACGCCGTCGCCTTCGCCAATCGCGACTGCCTCACCAACCGGTTCTGGGAAACCCGCCGGGAGGATTTCAAGCAGGCCATGGACATCAGTTGCTACTCGCTGATCTCCGCCTGTCAGAAGGCGTTCCACATGTTCCGCGAGGGCGCATCGGTCCTCACGCTCAGCTACCTCGGCTCGGTCAAGTTTATCCCCGGTTACAATGTCATGGGCGTCTGCAAGGCCGCGCTGGAGAGCACGGTTCGCTATCTCTCGGCCGACCTCGGCGACCTTCGCCGCGTGCGCGTCAACGCGATCAGCGCCGGCCCCTGCCGGACGCTCAGCTCGGCCGGCATCGGCGGCTTCGACAAGATCCTCGACCACTACCCGACCAAGAGCCCGTTGCGGCGGAATATCGAGTCGGAGGAAGTCGGCAAGTCCGGCCTCTATCTGGTCAGCGACCTGTCCAGCGGCGTGACCGGCGAGATCCACTACGTGGACGCCGGCTACAACATGGTCGGCTGGTAGCGGCGCGGTTTTTTCACAATTCGCCATTTTTTCAGTTGAGCATCCGACGTTTGCGACGGGAACCTCCGCGCGCCCGCGGTGCATTTCGCGATGAACTCGCCTCGTTTTTCGAAGAGTCCTTAACGAAGAGCCCCGGACTTCAGTCCGGGCGGCTCCACATCCACCAGCGGCTCCCATTCGCGTACAAAACGCCTCCAAACTCAAGGTGACATAAGGTGACACAAGCCTCGCGGAAATTGTGCCAACGCATGTGGCGGTCGCGAGTTGGGGCGGTACGACTTTTAGGTGGTTTTTTTGAAAGTGCGCGTGAAAACCGGAATCTGAATTTCGTGGATTTGTTGTCTGCGTGCCAACCATGACGGTATCGCCTCCCGCATGTCTACACTTGCTCGTCGTTCGCGCCTTTTGAGTTGGTTTGCAGCGATCTGGGAGAAGTTCGGATCGGTCCTGCGGGTGCGTATTGAGCCCCGTTCACGGGGCTTTCCCGAAGGGCTCTTAGACCGGTCCTTTAGGGCCGGGCTCGATTGCGAGGGAAACACTCTCCCACCCCCCGCCGGTGCCGCACTTCGTTAATCCTCGAAACATCATGAGCGCGGCATCGGCGGGGGGTGGGAGAGCGGGGGCAGACCAATGGCGTCGGGCTCGGTCGACCGGGGCTCAAGCCCCGGCCTAATGGCCCTTCGGGAAAGGCCGTTGAAACGGCCTGATAAGGACGGGTTTCGAGGAACGGCATGAGAGTCAATAAAAGTAGAATGTCCCTGAGGTCATCCGCGCCGAGCGCGATGTTCACAAGAGTCCGCACCAAGTGCATTGATCAGAAGCGCCCGAACCGAGCGTGTTTTCCAACTGCGCCGGCGCCGGGCACAACCCCGGCCCGGAGGGCCAACGATGGTTGCCAGTGGGCTTCGAGCCACTGGTTAGCGAGCCCAACCACACCCTTCTTTTTTTCCTACCGCCCGGCAGGGTGGACGAGGGCTGGTCATCCAGGTTCGTCCGTCCTCCGGACGGGAAAGACTTGGGGCGCCAGGGTCCAGTGATTGAAATCACTGGCAACCATCGTGCGCCCTGCCGGGCGAATACAAGCGCCATCATTTCGATCCACTACAGGGCGAATGCCCAGATAGAGTGCGCCCATCCCGACGAAAAAAACCTCTCGGCCCGATCCGTGTTCGCCGTGAATTGCGAATAATCTCCGCAATAAGGCGCGCACGGGGAGCAAGGATTCGCTGATGGGGATCAATCCACCCACGCCCCGTGAGGTAGCGCCCGATGTCACCGGTACCGACAATCCCAACCGCAAGGCTCAGTCCCCAAACCTACAGCCTAAAGCCTACCGCCTGAGCCGCGAGCCGTCTTGTTACCCTCGAATACGCAGTCGATCAGCGTCACGGCAGGCGTGGGAACCAGCATCGTCACGCTTCCGCTGATGTACATGCCTCCGCCGTGATTGTCGCCGCCAGTTTCAAGCGTCGACTGATTATCTTCAAAGCGACACCCGGTCACGGTCGTTTCAGCCATGTTGCTGATAAACGCGCCGCCGCCCGGCGTGCCGGCTTTATTATTGATGAACTGGCAATTGTTCAGGACAAGCGTCCCCTGAGCAGAGGACGAAAGCGGAGCCCAGAGTCCTGCACCTCGGCCGTTTCCGGCGGTGCATTCATTGTCGCGAATAATGCAGTTGAAAATGCGCGGACTTGAATTCGCGCCCGAGATATAAATACCCGCACCACTGCGATCGACGCCAGCCGTTCCGCCTCCGAAACCCGCCGAAAAACCGTCGCGGATCGTGAAGCCGTCGAGGCGGGTTCTGTCGCCAACTCCGCTGGCGGTGACAACGTGATAACAGTTGTCAGTCGCCAAACTAGGCGTACCTATGTCGCCGCTGAGAATGGTTTCGTTGTTCACAAAATCTCTGGCGTCCCGCGTCGATTCATTGCCGACGAATCCACCGTAAATAGCTACATTGCTATTCAATGTAAACGTGCTTGTTCGCGCCATGCCGGGCTTGTACGGCGTACCAGACATTGATGCGACCCAAACCTCATCGTCATCCGTCGAGTCGTCGATTGCGGTCTGAAGATCGGTATACGCTTGATCCCAACTGGACCCATCATGCGGAGTGCCGGTTGCATCCGTCTTGACTCGGCGAACTGTTGCCTCGGCAATCTGCCCGACAATCAGAAACAAGATGCAGACGACAGGTAAATAACCATTGATTCGATTCGACATGAAATTACTCCTTTCAAAGGTAGGTAGCCCATCTCTCCGGTGACAGAACTATGCACCGAGAGACCGAATAAAGCAAAAGTTTGAGGGACTATTTCGCACTTTCTTGAACTCCCGCAGCCTTATGCAATAGAATTGCTACCGAGTGATGAGCCCTCAGCACGGAACAACCATGCGAAAAATTCTTCAACCGGCACTGCTCGTCTTAATTACATTAAGTCCCTTTTCCGTTTCCGCGCAAGCCGATTTGATCGTTGACTCATGGTCCATCGGTGCCGGGATTTCCGATTTGGCTGGACAGGAAGGAGTCCATTTTTCTACCGTCGTTAATCCCTTCCAGAATTCTCATTCGGTGAGCTATCGAAACTCCAATATTTCTGCCTCCTACGACATTGGCTGGCTTCTCGACGAGGCTCATTTCGACATCACGACGGCTCATCACTTGGCGCAGCTTGATGGCGAGACGATCACCTCCGGCCGCATGTATTTCACTCCTTCCGTCGACTCGATCGTTACCTTCACGGGCAGTTGGCAGTACGCGTGGCCCAGCACCGTTCTTGGAAACACACACTTTTTCTGGGGGATATCCGACCTCGACCACGACATCGGCATCATCGGAGACTCGCGCACTGGCGGGAATGTCGGCGTCGGCTCGCCGTTTGGCTCATGGACGTCCAACGGAACAGGCCTGCTGATGGCCAACCAGCAGTATTTCCTCTTTTACTCGGCCACGACACGCAACTTCGACCCCACGCCGCCCGGGACTTTCGGCGAGGCGTCCGGCGAATTCCACTTCACCATCAAGCCCATCCCCGAGCCCGCCGCCGCGTTGCTGCTCGCGCTGCCGCTCCTCACCAAGCGCTCCCGCCGCCTGCGCTAGCCGCATATCGCACCGCCCATCCCGACGAATAATCCTCTCGGCCTGACCCGTGTTCGCTGTGAATTGCGAATAATCTCCGCAATATGGCGCGCACGTGGAGCAAGATTCATTCATGGAGATCAATGTCCATGCCCCGCGAGGACGCGCATTGTGTACAACCAAAACCCTCAGCCCCCGGCCCCGCTGTGTCACCTTCCCGAACCGTTTTTCAAAGACTTACAAACGAACTTTCCCGAAACTTTCCGCGCCCCTTCGGGCATACACCGGTTGTGTTTCACCATGCGCGTTTTCACCAAAAACCACCCAAAATCCGAACCGCCCCAACACATGCCCGCCGCGCGACTTACAAGCGTCCGCCCAAACTTTTTTCGCCTATTGTCACCTTGCAAAACATCGAATTGCCGCGCCCCATTCAGAGCCCCGACTGTCAGGGAGGGGTCACGTATCGATTGCCCCCGCGCGACCCTGCCGCCGCGCACAATTTCGACGTTTCGACTTTTCGATTTTTCGACGTTTCCGCCAAAAACCACCCAAAACCCGAACCGCCCCAACACATGCCCGCCACAAGAGTTGCAAACGAAAAAAATCGCGTGTGTCACTATATGTCACCTTCGATTTTGCACGACTTGCGCGCGATCGGCGCGCTTGTTTTCACCCTCGACGCCTTGGCCCCTCGATCCCTTGGCCCCATTTTTTTCGCCTATTGTCACCTTGGGTTCTGCGGAGTTTTGTTTGCAATTGGGAGCAACCGGCGTGCGCGGAACCGCCCGGGCTGAAGTCCGGGGCTCTTCGAAGTCCGGGGCTCTTCGGAAGAATGGAAAGGGTCGACGGCTCTCAGGCCGGGCGGTTATGCGTCCCGTCGCACCAGGGTTTGTTGCCGCTGCGATGGCACTGGCAGACGGCCTTGGTTCCCGCTTCAGTGATTTCCACAACGATGGGTGTGATGCCGGTATGGAGTCGCGCGTGGGACCCGTCGCAGTAGGGAAGCTTGTCGCTGTGGCCGCACTGGCAGTAGGCCTTCTTGCCGGGCACTTCCTCCACAATGATCGGCTTCGTGCCGTGCTTTGCTTCCGTCATTACGGTTTCTCCGAGGCCCCGACGGATGAGATCGATTCATGCCGCGATTGGGCGGCGGAAAAGCCCGCCGGACTAAATGGGATCGCGTCCTTAACGGGACGAAGGCGGCGATTCAGATCGCGCCTCGGCCGGCGGTTCGATCCGAACGGCCAGGTCGGTGTCGTCCTCTACATCGGGCTGATCGACGAAGGGCGCTCTATCTATGGCGCTGATGTCCGGAGGCTCGCGCGTGGCCGAGTCGGAACGCTTGGCGTCGTGATCGTACCAGACGAGGCCCTTGCTGATGCGGCCGTCGCTCTCCATGAGAGTGCCGGGCGGGGTGACGACGGCACTGATCGGCCAGCCGATGGTGTTGAGGAACATACGAGCCGGGCTGTAGCCGAGGCCGAGGTAATCGACCCAGGTGACGACGAACTGATTGTCGGGCTCACTCTCATTGCCGCTGGCCGGCGGGTGTTCGCGATTGCCCTTGTCCTCGAAGGGATCCTCCCACCAGAGCGGCCAATGGGTGACCGAGCCATTGGCATAGCGGACGTCGGAGCCTTCCCAATTGCGCCGGGTCGGACCGCCGAACTCAGGCGAGCCCTTGTAGCCTTCGGTCGTCGGCGTGGTCATGTCGCCATCGATCAGGGCGCTGGAGTCCGACCAGGGATTGTTCAACTGGGCACAGCCCGCGGAGATGCTGATCGCAAGGACGCAGGCCGCGACGAAACTAAACTTCGACAATGTGATCGACCGCATAATTGGGAGCTTCCTCGGTAATGTACAAGTTGTGCGGGTGGGATTCAGTCATCCCGGCTCCGCTCACCCTGACGAACTTCGCGTCGCGGCGAAGGTCATCAATCGTCGCCGCACCACAATAACCCATTCCGGCTCGGAGACCACCGACGAGCTGGTAGGTCATCTCGGCCAGCCGTCCGCGATAGGGCACTCGGCCCTCGACGCCCTCGGGGACCAGCTTGTCCCGGGTATCGCCCGCCTTCTGACTGTATCGGTCAGCGCTGCCGGAAACCATCGCCCCCAGCGAGCCCATGCCGCGATATTCCTTGAAACGGCGTCCTTTCCAGTAGATCACGGTGCCGGGGCTTTCTTCCAGCCCGGCAAAAAGGGAGCCCATCATGACGCTGGCGGCCCCGGCGGCGATGGCCTTGGCGATGTCGCCGGAGAAGCGCACGCCGCCGTCGGCGATGACGGGAATGCCCGCATCCTCGGCGACGGAGACGACGTTGAAGATGGCGGTGATCTGGGGGACGCCGACGCCGGAGACGATGCGCGTGGTGCAGATCGAGCCGGGTCCGATGCCGACCTTGACGGCGTCGACGCCTGCGTCGATCAACTCGCGAGCGGCCTCGGCGGTGGCGATGTTTCCGGCGATCAAGTCGATATCGTGCCGCTTGCGAATCGCGCGGATCGTGTCGATGACGTTCTGGCTGTGGCCGTGAGCGCTGTCGACGCTGATGACGTCGACGTCGTTTTGAATCAGGGCCTCGACGCGATCGAGGTCGTTGACGCCGACGGCGGCGCCGACGCGAAGCCGGCCATGCAGGTCGCGGCAGCTATTGGGGAACTCGCGGTTCTTATCGATGTCCTTGATGGTGATGAGGCCGACGAGCTTGTAGGACTGGTCGACGAGCAGCAGCTTCTCGACCTTGTGTTTCTGTAGGATGCGGTCGGCGTCGTCGAGCGAGGTGCCGGGCGGGGCGGTGACGAGGTTTTCTCGAGTCATCACCTGCTCAACCCGCTGCGCGGCCTGGGCGGAGCGATTTCCGGAACGGTTCGAAACGCCGGTCGCCGACGTATGGTGATCCATGAACTTCATGTCGCGACGCGTCAGGATGCCGACGAGCTTGCCGTCTTCCAGCGTGATCGGAACGCCGGAAACATTGTGCAGGCGCATCAACTCGGCGGCACGCTCAACGGTATCAGAGGGTCGAAGCGTGACCGGGTCCATGATGACGCCGTGGGCGCTGCGCTTGACCTTGTCGACCTCGCGGCACTGGGCCTCGATCGAGAGATTCTTATGAATGATGCCGATGCCGCCTTCTTGTGCCAGGGCGATGGCGAGGCCGGCCTCGGTGACGGTGTCCATCGGGGCGGAGACGAGCGGGATGTTCAGGGCGATGTTGCGGGTCAGACGGGTCCGGACGTCGGCGTCTTTTGGCACGACGGTGCTGCGCGCGGGCAGGAGGAGAACGTCGTCGAAGGTGATTGCGTCCCCGATGATTTTTTGATGCATGACCACGTCCCTGGTCGGGGGGAGTTTATCCGCAGGATGGGCCGCTCGCAAGCGAAGGGCGGCGGGCGTGCCTGATTGGGGTCATTCGGCGGGCTGGGAACTGGGCGCTGCCGGGACGATCTGCGGAAACTCGGCGGCGATCCGCTGCCAGATGGCGCTGTCGGGATAGCGCTCGCGCAGGGATTGGAAGAATCGACCAAGCTCGGGGCGGCCCGATTGGAGTTCGACGAGTCGACGAATCGCGGATACTGCGGCTCCTTCGTCGTTTCGCGAGAAGGCTTGTTCAGCCATAAGGGCTTGTGGCCTGGGCGAGGCCGGGTCGAGCTCTTCCGCGCGAGAAGCGAACTGTGCCTGGCGGTCGGGATTGGGAGAAATGGAACTCGCGGTCATGGCGGCGAGTTGCAGGTAGTAGTCGCTGAGTTGCAGGTCGATCGGCGGGCTGTTGGGTTGCCGGACGTATTCGAGCTGACTCCTCGCATCGGATTCTTTGTTTGCCGCGAGGAGGATGACGGCGCGCGTCTGCGCGAGGACGGGGTCGGGAATCAGCGCGCCGAGCTCGATCGGCCCGTAGGCGGCCTCGAAGGCGCTGTAGAGGTCGGCGAGATTCTTATCAACGTCGGCGAGCGGGTCGCGGATGAGTCGAAATCGAACGGCGTCGTGAATGGAAGCGCCGAGACCGGCGAAGAGCCGAGGCAGGCCGGCCTTGTAGAGCTCGGTCGCGAGGGCGTTTAGTTCCATCGCGCGAGGAAAGTCGTCATTCACGGCGGCGACCATGGCGGCGATTCGGAAGGACTCGGGAGAGAGCTTGTCTTTCCATTTTGACGGGGGCGCTTCGGCATCCTCTTGCGCGATGGCGAGCAGACCGGCGAGGCGCGCTTCAAAATCGGGCGCGGCCATCGCCTCGCGGAGCATGCGATGAAAAGCGGGCTCGACCTCGCCGCCGCGCAGCAGCGAACGCAGCCAGTGGAGGCGGTCCTCGGTAGTGGCGGACCGGATGATCCACAGGGCCTCGACCCGGTCGATGGAGAACGGTTCGTCGGCGCGGCTCTGCTCCAGTGCGGCGATAAAGTTCTGCTTGCACTCGGCCTCGCTTCGCAGGTCGCCGCGGCGCGCGTATGCTCGGGCCCGGTTGAGGGCCAGGTCCGCCCTGAGGCGAGACGACTTGAGAAACCGGGGAGCAATGCGATCGAGCGAATTGAGAATGCTGACGGCGGCATGGCTGATGTCCATGTCGGCGTTGGTCGGGGGTTGATCCTGGGAGGCGATGATGCGGTCGAAGAGGAGGGATCGTGCCCAGACGGAAAGCGTCATCGCCTGGGCGCGCTGAAACGGATCGAGGGCGTGGGTCGCGGCGAAGTCGGCGGCAATGACGGCGGATTCGGGATCGTCGGCTTCGAGGCTTTGCTGGGCGTCGAACCGGGCACGGGCCGCCCACCAGTCTTCGGCGCCGCGATAGCCGAGGACGATCGCGGAGATGCACACGGCTATACCGAAGAGCCGAACCGTGCCGAGTGCGACGGGCTTGTCATCTTTATCGGGAGAATTGTTGACGCGATCCTGCCGGCGAACGGCGGCCCAGAGGCAGGCCCAGACGGTGATGAAGATCACATTGGCGCCGGGCTCGCGGATGGCAGGTGTGCCGCAGGCCTCGGCGATCATGGCGACGAGGGCGCCGGCGAGCCCGACGACGAACCAGCGTTGAGCGCTGTTGCCGGTCTGATCGCGCCGATTGTCGAAGTATCGCGCGGCGCGATAGAGCGGGATGCCGAGGGCAATGAGAAAGGCCAGCGTGCCGACGATGCCGAGGTCGGCGAGCAATTCGAGAAACTCATTGTGGGCGTGGGCGGGCCAGCTCGATTCGTCGAAGCGCATGACCCCGGGGTCGTCGAGCTGGTCATCACGCCCCAATTGACCGGCCAGCAGCGCATAAGCGCCGTCGCCATTGCCGGCGATCGGCTTACTCATGAAGAGGCGAAGGGCATAGGGCCATTCGTAGTCGAGCCGGGCGCGGATCGAATGGGCGCGACCGGCGGTTGAGCCGTCGACGCGAAGCTGCTGTACGTAGAGCGTGGCGGCGATGGCGACGACGCACATGACGAGGAACGCGGGAATGCGGCGCTTTGCGGGCAGGGCGATGATGATGCAGGCGCCGATGCCCGTAGCGAGGCCGACGGCGGCGGAGCGGGAGCGCGTTAATGCGAGCACGATGACGAGAAGGATCAAACACGCGACAAGAGCGATTGTGCCGAGCGCCTTCTTCGCGGGCTTGGCGGGTCTGTTCGTGTCCGGGCTTGAATGATTGCGAATGCGGCTTAGCGCCAGGCCGCCGGCGACGAATACGCCGGGCAAGAGACACGCCGCCATCCAGAGTTCGTTGCCGAGCGGATATTGCAAACGCGCTTGGGGCTGATGCGGCCAGATGCGCAGGAAGTGGTAGGCGAGTCCCAGGGCGGCGGTTACGGCGAGGGCCGTGACGAAGGCGACGGCGAGGGCGCGCGTTTGTCGTGGCGAGAGGATCGTTGCGATCGGCCACCACCATGAGAAGAGGAGCAGGCGGACGATCATCTGTCCCTGACAAAACGCGGGGGCATGCGAGAAGATGGAACTGAGTGCGCTGACGACGAGCAGAATGAGCCACCAGAAGACCGGGCTGGCGGCGCGACTGCGTCCATCGAGCAGATCGTCGATGGAATAGCGCGAGCGAACCGAGCCGAGGGCAAGGCTCAGTCCGGCGATGATGGAGAGCCCCGCCGCGCCGGCGTAGAAGACGAGGTTGCGCACTTCGACGCCGCGCTGCGTGCCGTATTCGCCAAAGAGGCCGAGGGCGGAGACGATCGGCCGCAGGAGGGACGTGTCTTTCTCATGAAGCTCCGAAAATCTGCCCGGACAATTCAGGAGGCAGGCGCCGGCAAGGACGATGGCCGCGGTGACGACGATGGCCATGCCGGATCGGCGTGCCGCGTCGGATGCACTGCCGTCGAAATCAGGCGAGGTGTCGGAGTGCATGTGAGAGACTTTCGCAGGTGAGGATTTCGATGCCGCGCGGGGCCCTGGCGGCGACGTCCTTTGAGCCGGTGGGTTGAATGAAGCGGCTGAAACCGACGCGCGCGGCCTCGGTGATACGCTGGCGCTGATGGTGGACGGGGCGAAGCTCCGCGCCGAGGCCCAGTTCGCCGCAGACGACGGTTCCGGCGGGCAGGGCGCGGCCGGTCATCGCGCCGTGAGCGGCGAGGGCGATGGCGAGATCTGCCGCGGGCTCATGCACGCGAACGCCTCCGACGACGTTGACGAAGACGTCCTGATCACCGAGGACGCACTCGGCGTGCTTCTCCAGCACCGCGAGGATCATCGAGACGCGGCCCGAATCGACGCCGGTGGCCTTACGCTTGGCCGCGCCGAAGACGGATTGGGCGCAGAGGGCCTGGACTTCGACGAGCAGGGTGCGGCTGCCCTCACATGCCGCGAGGATGACACTGCCGGGACGGGACTCCTGCTTGTCGCGAAGGAACAGCTTGGACGGGTCCTCAACAGGCACGAGGCCGGCGTCGGTCATTTCGAAGATGCCCAGTTCATCGGTGGAACCGAAGCGATTCTTCACCGTTCGGATGAGGCGGTGCGAATGGAAGCGATCGCCCTCGAAGTAGGCGACGCAGTCGACCAGGTGCTCCAAGAGCATGGGCCCGGCGATGCTGCCTTCCTTGGTGACGTGGCCGACGAGGATCAGGGCGAAGTTCATCTGCTTGGCCAGCCAGACGAGTCGCGCGGCGGCGTCGCGGAGCTGGGTGACGGAACCGGGCGGGGCGGTCATGTCGGGGCGATAGACCATTTGGATGGAGTCTACTACGACGACCTCGGGCCGCTGGTTGTGGAGAAGATTGGAAATGATGTCCAGATTCGACTGAGCGGCCGCCAGCATGGGCGAATTGTCGCCGCCGAGCCGGGCGGCACGCAGGCGAAGCTGGCCCAGCGACTCCTCACTGCTGACATAGACCGTCTTGCGGCCGGCGGTGGCGAGGAGGTGGCCCACCTGGAGGAGCAGGGTCGATTTGCCGATGCCGGGGTCGCCGCCGATGAGGATCGCCGAGCCGGGGACAATGCCGCCGCCGAGGACGCGATCGAACTCACTGATGCCGGTGACGATTCGGCGCGTCGCATCGGGCTGAACTTTGGAGAGCGGCAGGAGGATGTCGTCGGGGCCGTCGGACGTCTGCGCCGCCGCGACCGGGGGACGATGCTTGTCGGCCGCGACATCCCGCACCACCTGCTCGACGAGGCTGTTCCACTCGCCGCAGTCGGGGCACTTGCCCATCCATTGGGCATGGATACGTCCGCAGGATTCGCAGATGAATTGAGTATGCTTTCGCGCCACGGACGGCATCTTAGCGGCCGTCGTCCTCGCACGCGATGAGACTCCCGTTATCATGGCAGTTCATCGAACTTAACCACTGGAGCGCGGATGGCTGTCAATCAATCCCCCATGTATCAGAAGGCCGAGGAGCGGTATCGCTCGGCGTCCTCGCCCGCGGAGAAGGTGGCGGCGCTGGAGGAGATGCTCCGCCTCGTCCCCAAGCACAAGGCCAGCGAGAAGCTCCAGGCCGCGCTCAAGCAGAAGCTCAAGAATGCCCGGGAAGAGTCGCAGAAAAGCTCCGCGGCCAAGCACGGCGGCGGGCATCACGACTTGTTCCAGGTTCCCAAGCAGGGGGCGGGGCAGGTTGCGCTTCTCGGCGAGGCGAATACGGGCAAGAGCAGCATCGTCGGGGCGCTCACCTCGGCGAAGGTGGAGATCGCCGATTTCCCGTTCAGCACCCACGCCGCCACGCCGGGCATGGCCCATCACGAGGACGTGCCGATCCAGCTCATCGACATGCCGCCGCTGATGGACGGCCACGCCCAGCCGGGGATGATCGGCGCGTATCGGTCGGCCGACTGCATTCTGCTGGTGATCGATCTTTCGGCGATCGACCTGATCGATCAATTCCAGCGGCCGCTGGCGTGGCTGGCCGAGCACCGCATGAAGCCGCAATCGACGGCGGACCTCGTCTTTGAAGAAGACGAAGAGGCGGCGCTGCCCAAGCGGCTCATCGTCGCGGCGAACAAGTCGGACACGCCCGGCGCGGCTGACAATCTGGAGGGGCTGAAGGAACTGGTCGGCACCGATCTGACGATCGTTCCCGTGTCGGGTAAGTCGGGCGACGGCCTGGGCGAGATGCTCGGTTCGATCTTCGGGTTGCTCAACGTGGTGCGCGTCTATGCGAAGAAGCCGGGCAAGCCGGTGGACAAGGAAGCGCCGTTCATCCTGCCGATCGGTGCGACGGTTCACGACATGGCCCACCTGATCCACCGCGACCTCGCGGAGAAGCTGAAGAGTGCCCGAATCTGGGGCGGCACGGTACACGACGGGCAGCAGGTGCACGCGACGCATGTGCTGACGGATCGGAATGTGGTGGAGCTGCATTTTCCATAAGCCCACTCCGAACGCCGATTGCAGCTTTTTGGCGAATTTGCGGAGTGGCTCCAATGGACGCAACGGTTGGGCATCGCGTCAACAGGAATTGGACGGATGAAAATACACAGAGGCTTATGGTGGACGCCAAACGTACCCGATCAGCCCATCGCTGGATCGCTAATAGTTGACCAAGTCGAAGGCATAACGCTCGATCTCGACTGCATCACCTCATCCGAAAAGGCGGAATCACTTACTGATGTCGTATCCATGAGGCACAGTACCGATGTAAAGCCGAATCTAATCGTCCATGGCAGATCTCAAGAGGGCGTAGCATTTACGCTCTACAATGGTTTTGTACGACATGCTGGAGATCGCTCATCAGGGCTCTCAAACGCATTGATCTACTTCAATCGTGGTATTGAAGGTTGGGCATTCGAAGATCCTACTTCCGTGAACGTCGCAAAGATTCATTCTCGATTTCACGGCCTTGTGGCGTGGATGGATCACAATCCATTTAAGATTGAATACCGCAGCCGACTGCGAGATACATTCATTACACATAAACTACCAAAGGCGATTAGAGTACAGATTGATCCAGACCGACTACTTACTCTGAGTTGGGATCGCCAAGGACCAACAAAGTCGATAATCCAGACCGAGGTAAACGTTCACTCGACACCCGCAATTGGGATTGAATACTCATCACCCAGAAGTCTTGATAACGCAATCGACGATTTAGGCATTTGCGGAGATTTGCTGACTCTACTGCTCGGTGCTCCAACTGTCGGGTACGATTCTGAGTTCTTCAGCTCACAAGCAATAAGAGCCATCGGAAAGAGGAGGTACCCCGCGCGACTGCGACCAATCGGCGCAAGGTTTCAACTGAAAGACAAGCTAGCAGACTGGATGCCCGATGACGTATTGCTTCCACTTCCCCAACTCCGTTCCGCTTTGGATCAGGTGTTTTCAAAATGGTTTGAACTGCACAAACGCTGTTGGGCAGCGATCAATCCTTACTTCGCGAGTCTGCGTACGCCAGGGCCATTTGTAAACGACCGGTTCTTCGCGCTCGCGAGCTCAGCCGAGTCGCTACACCGATCCTTAAGACCACGTAGGCCACCGATTCCACGTGCCGAATGGAACAGAATTCGCGAAGCAGTTTTGGCGTCTGTTGAGAGTCATCGCCGAGAATATGTCTGTTCGCGATTGAACTTTGAAAAAGACCTGAACTACAGAGACAGGCTCAAGGAGCTCATCTCTCGATTTCCAACTCTTCACGCAGAAGTCATCGGCGATTCAGACTTGCAGGAAGAATTTTGCGATCGAGTTACAAGTCTCCGAAATATCGAGGCGCACAAATTCGATCGAAAAAAGTCTTCTACAAGCGGGCCGGCGATTGAGAAACTAACCGCTAAACTCAGAGTGATCATTGACTCTTGGCTGCTAGCTGAGTGTGGAATTCCTGGAGAAACCATTGAAGCGTCGTTCCGAGGCAATCGCCGATACTGGTACTATGCGGATAACAAGACTTGGCCTTGGAACAAGTGACGAATATGGTTCTATTCTTTCGGAACCTCTTCGCTGACAGTCTGCTCTGCAGAGTCACTCCGCAAATTTGGATAAAACCTGTGATCGGGAATCCAAGGTCGTCGCGTGATTCATATCATACGTTGAGCGATTGTAGGTAACATCAATTCCTCAGGCGCGGACAGGGAGCAAGGATCATCCTTTGAGATGCCTGCTCAAAAATCCATTCTACGCTCATGTTCTGCTGGGTTCGGCCCGATGGCGGCCGGCCGAGTGACATACCGGTTGCGCGGCCTGATTTTCACCAAAAAACCGCCGGATTTTCGCGCTGCCCCAACACGTGCCCGCCACAAGAGTTGGCACAATTCTCGCGAGGCTTGTGTCACCTTATGTCACCTTCGAATTCTGCATCAAGAAAGCCCAGAATCGGCCCGCGCGCAGGCGCCGGCGGGTCGCCGTATTGGCCTCGCGGCGGACTCCGGTCAGGTTGCCTCGGGCTTCGATTCGGCAGGGCGTCGGAAAAAAAATCTCAGTCATTTTCAGCGTTATGACTTGTCAGCGTATCAGCCGAAGGTCGAGAGCCAGCTTGAAAATGATCAGCCCGGCGATGATTTGCGACGAGAGGACGACCCAGACGGCGTGCGGAAATCGGAGATAGCGGCGATAGGCGAATGTCAGCCGGATGCCGAAGGCAATGACCGCTGCCGCGCCTGCGAGGACGAGAAAGGTCACTGGATGGATGATCGTGGAAATGACGACATTCAGCCCAAAGCCGGCCGCGCTCGACAGCAGGGCGATGAAGAACATGATCAGGCCGATCCACCAGATGAGGTCGGCGCTGTAGACGACGGCCCGGACGAAGTGGATGCGGGCGATCTTCACGCGACGGCGCGAGATCTCGAAGACGCAGAGCGCCAGGAGAGTGGCGATCGGCCAGGCGATGATCATGATGGAGGGAGCGGCATAATCGAGCATCACGCGGGCAGGGTCTCCCTCGCCTTTGATGATGCTGACGATCGTGATCGGGTAGAGCCTGTCGAGGTATGCTTCGAGGCCGCCGTATAAATCAAGGAAGTCCTTGTATTCGGACGCAGTCTGAGGGTTGGTCAGGTAGGCCCGCTCCCACTGGCGTGCCCTCATATGTTGACTCATTCGCTCGGTGATCACGCCGCCCAAAAGAGCGACCCAGATGAGGATCGCGGGCACGAGCATCCACGCCGCAAAACGCATCAGACGCCGGGGGCGACAGGGCTGCGCCGGGTGCAGCGACTTCCAGAACTTCCACGGTCGCAGTCCGCCGATGATCGTCTTGACGAACGACCAGTAGGGCCGCTCGGCGTGGTGTTCAAACAGGTAAGGGTGAAGTCGCCGATCGATCTCCAGAAGCTCGGCCCAGATGAAGGTGTACCCGCACTCCGGGCAGCGCGGCGCGGAGAGGCCGCGCAGGTTGTATTCACAGAGCGGGCAGTGAATCTCCTCCTGGATCGCGTCCCAATTCGGCGGCGCGGGGTTGGGATCGGTGGACTCCGGCGCTTCCATGACGGCCTCGCTCATCGACGCTTCCTGCCTAATTCGCTCATGAGACCGCCGAATCGTCGATTGACGCCCGGCAATTGCAATCCTGAACGCTTTTCGCCCGACCGCTACAATGACGCACTATGCATACGAATTCTACCACCAAGCCCCGCACCGTCGCTGAACTCAAGGCCTCCGGTTGGAAGTCCCGCTCGGTCAAGCAGGAACTCCACGACAATCTGCTCAAACTCCTCAGCGCTCACGAGGATATCTTCCCGGGCATCATCGGGTACGAGGACACGGTCATCCCCGAAGTGTGTCTCGCCATCCTGGCGCGCCATGACATGCTCTTTCTCGGCGAGAAGGGGCAGGCGAAGAGCCGCATGATGCGCGGGCTGGTTCGGCTGCTCGATCCGGAGATTCCATTCATCGCCGGAAGCGAGCTTCACGACGACCCGCTCCACCCGATCAGCCAGTATGGAAAGCGATTGATCGCCGCCGAGGGCGACGCGACGCCGATCGAGTGGTGGCCGCGCGAGCATCGCTACGCCGAGCGGCTGGCGCCCGGGACGAAGTTCGCGGATGTCATCGGCGAGATCGACCCGGCGAAACTGGCGATGGGGACGAGCATGTCGGCGGAGGATGCGCTGCACTTCGGGCTGATTCCCCGGATGAACCGCGGCATCTTCGCGATGAACGAGGTCCCGGAGCTGGACGAACTGGTGCAGGTGGGGCTGTTCAACATTCTCGAAGAGCGCGACGTGCAGATCCGGGGATTCCCGATTCGATTTGATCTGGACATCGTGATTCTCTTTTCCGCCAACCCGGCGACGTACAACCGCAGCGGGAAGGTGATCCCCCAGCTTAAGGACCGCATCGGTTCGCTGATTCGCACGCACTATCCGCACGAGCGGGAAACCGGCATCGCGATCATGGAGCAGGAGGCGGGCGTTGAGCTTGAGGGGCCATTCCCGGTTCGTGTGCCGCTGTTCATGAAGGAAGTCGTCGAGCAGATCAGCATTGCGGCGAGGAAGAGCGACTTCATCGATGCGCAGTCCGGCGTCAGCGCGCGGTTTTCGATCGCCAACTATCGCACGCTGATCGCCAGCGCCCGCCGCCGGGCGGCGGTTCTCGGCGAGGCGCACGCGGTGCCGCGCATCAGCGACCTGAGCCACCTGGCCAGCAGCTCGATGGGCAAGCTGGAACTCGACATGATGAGCAGTCATCAGATGAGCGAGCAGCAGGTCATCGAGGCGGTGATGGTCGAGGCGATCAAGACGGTCTTCGACGAGTATTGCGACGAGCACGGATTCGAAGAGATCGCTGGCATCTTCGGCAAGGGGGTCAGCATCGAGGTGGGCGACATGCTGCCGTCATCGGACTATGCCGAGCGATTGAAGCGCGTGCCGCCGGCGTGGGAGAAGGCCTTTGAGATGAACCCATCTGCGGACCCGGAGATGCGGGCGAGCTGCGTGGAGTTTGTCCTTGCGGGACTGTACGCGCATCAAAAGATCTCGCGTTCGACCAAGCGCGGGCGGATAGCGTATCAGCTCTGACGGCGCGTCAATGACGCGGATCTGTGACGAGGCCGTTTAGAAGTTCGTGGACGGCGCGGTGGCCTTCGATGGATTGGCGCACGACGAGCTTGGGGCCGACGGCTTTGATGGAGGCATCGCCGCCTGCGGTGTCCCATGTCTTTGGTTCGATGGTCGTGCGAATCGCGTGCACAAGCTGGGCGACTCTTCGCGATGTGAGCGTTTCCTCTATTTCCAGAATGATGTCGGTCGTCTCGCGCTCGCGCGGGCTTTTGGTGCGATCCTTCAGGGCGGGGCGGCGAGACTCGTGGGCCCACCGGCGCGGTTGCCGGTGCCATGGCGGGGCGAAGACGTGGTAGTGCTGCTTCCAAAGTGCGGCGACGGACTCCTGGAGTTCGCGCTGCTCGCGGTCGGACAGCTTTCGATCGAGCAGGGATGAGATGTCGTAAACGCGCACGTCCACGTCGCGCGCGAGGTCTGCCTTTGACGAGATCACGACGATGCCGTCGCGGATGGCGAAGTCGGTTTCGTGGCCGTCACGATCGGCCTGGGCGAGGGCCTGCGTCAGCGCCGCGGAGATGGTCGTGTCGCCGAGCTTCATGGTGATGAGGCTGTCGCTGAACACGCCGATGCGATTGAGCGCGGGCCAGCGGACGGAGAGGCTGAGATCAGCGAGGCCGGCGAGATGGTCGAGGAGCCGGCCCAGCGGCATCTTGTTGAACTCGACGGGGTCGATGGTATGGGAAAGCGAGGCCCTTGCGGCGGCTGACGCGGCGTCTTCCTGCCAGGAGACGGGGATCTTGTCGGATGCGGCGGCAGGAATGCTCGCGACGGCAAGCACAGCGATGACGACAATCGAGCGGCGAATGCTCAACATGACATTTCCCTCCCAGTTTCAGGCCGCATGCGGGGCGCGGCCAATAGCGGCGAACTGAAGTGTGATCCCCCTGTGGACGGAAGGATGGCCGTCCGCCGCGTGTATGTCTTTATTATACCGAAAGAGGGGGCGGGAAATGAAGGATGCAGGCGGGCCTTGGGAAAAAAGGTTGGCCCGGCAGCCAAGGTTTTGGGCCTCAGCAGCCGGGCCAGAGGGTGGAGTGGGAGTCGGTTGCTCGCGGCGGATGGTCTCCATTACCAAGCGGCCGCGAGGTTGGTTAGTCTGTTCAGTTCAGGCCGGGCACTCCGGTGCAGGTGGACGCCGGTCCTATTAGAAGAACGCATTCGTTGGAAAACAGTTCCATCTGAATCAAGAATTTTTGCAGGGCCACCGCCTTGGCGGGATCGAGGGTCTTTAAGGCCTCCAGTGCCGAGGCGACTTGCGGCAAGCCGGCGAAGCGGGAGCTCAGCGCGGTCTGGATTGACACAAACTTGTCCGCGTCGTCGTCCTCCGACATGCCTTCCATGATCTTGTCGAAAATGGTCTTTGGCTCGGGGTAAACCCGAACTTCATAGTTGGTGCCCAACTCAGCCTTGCTCGCCGCGAACTTGATGGCGTCGGCCATGCCGCCGAGTCGATCGACGAGGCCTATCTCGAGGGCCTGCTTACCGGTGTATACGCGACCGCCGGCGAGGGGTTCCAGATCGCCCTTGATCTTTTTGCCACGGCCTTCGATGACGCGACCCTTGAAATCTTCATAGATGCGATTCATCCAGCCCTGAACCATGTCGCGCTCTTCATCGGTGAACCGCCGATTGGTGTTCATGATGTCGGCGTGCTCGCCGCGCTTGAATTCGTGACTGGTGATGCCGACCCAGTCCCAGAGGCCCTTGGTGACGATCTTGCCGCCGACGACGCCGATCGAGCCGGTGATGGTTGAGGGCTCGGCAAAGATGACATCGGCGAGGGCAGAGACGTAATAGCCGCCGCTGCCGGCCACATTACCCATGGATACGATGAACGGGCGGTCGGAATCCTTAAAGCGCTTGGTCGCTTCACAGATGATGTCACTGGCGATGGCGGAACCACCAGGGGAATCCACGCGGAGGACGAGTGCCTTCACGCTGTCATCGGCGGCGGCCTTGGCAATGGCGCGGCGAACGGTGGACGATCCGGCGTTGGAGGTGCCGCCGAAGAGGCCGGACTCGGTCTCGCCCTGTGTGATCATGCTCTCAACATGAACGATCGCCACGGCGGGCTTTTCGGAGTGCTTTTTGCCTTTCATCATGTCGGAGAAGACGGAGAAGAATGCGAAGGGGTTTGAAAAGTCGAGCTTGGGGCCCTTCTCCTTGCCGTAATTGCGGGCGATCTTCAGTTCGGGACCATAGCGTTTCTTGACTGAGGCGATGAAGTCCTCGCGATAGGCGAGCTTGTCGACCAACTTGGCCTCGAGGGCCTCCTTGGGAGACATGGCGCCCTTGTCCATCAGGGCAATTACTCTTTCGGGGGAGAGCTTTCGGCTCTTGGCGATGTTGTCCACCAACTGCTCGAAGATGCCGTCGAGCAGGCGATTGAGCTGCTCCTCGGCGGGCTTGCTGGGGCCTGTGCGATAGAAGGGCTCGCCGGCGGACTTGTAATCGCCGCAATGGAGGATGTCGGCCTCGACCTTGATATTGTCGAGCAGGTTCTTGTAGTAGGAGGATTCGCCGTAAATGCCGCGGACGTCCACGTCGCCGCTTGGAAGGAGCCACAGTTCACTCGCCGCCGATCCGAGGACGAGCTTGCCGGGCGTGAGGGTCTCGCAATAGATGAGGACGTCCTTTTCGGTGGCCTTGAGAGCTTCGAATTGGGCGCGGAGCTCCTGAATCTGAGCCATGCCGAGCACGGCCTCTTCCACGTCGAAGATGACCGCCTGGACGTTTTTGTCGGTGCGGGCCTCGCGGAGGCGCTCGAGGAGGTCGAACATGTTCATGGGCGCGGCCTCGCCGAAGATCTCGCCGAGATTCATCTGGGCCGGGGCCTCAGTCAGGGGACCCTTGATCTTGAAGACGGCGACGGTGTTCTCCGCCAGGGCGGCGCTTGGGAGCGCGAGGACGGTGCAGATCAACAAGCTTGGTGTCAGAATTGGTCTTGAGCGATTTAACATTCGACTTTTCCACCTGTCTGCCCGGTAGGGGATTCCGGGCAAGTCACAAATTATTTCCCACCGGCCTTGCGGTGAACCACTCATTCTCCGCAGGCCCGGGAAGGGTTAACGCAATCCGCTTGAGGTCCTCACTCCCGCTGAGCCGCATTCTGAATCAGGAATCAGGGCTGGCGGCGAATTCCCCACGAGATCGCCCGAGGAATCGGGAATTGGAAAAAAACTTGATATCGAGAGCGTCAGGCCAAGCGCCTGTGCCATAATCAGTTGGCATGGCACTGGAAGGGGCGGAAAAAGGGAGGCCTAATCCAACCCTTCGCGCCGGGGTGGTCGATCGTCCGCGCGTTTAGGCGGACTCGGGGGACCGGGGGGGCCGGGCGGACCGGGCGGGCCCTGCGCTCCGCCGAAGCCCTTGATAGAGGGCATATCTTCCGGTTTCTCTTTCGGGTGGCATGCGAAGACCTCAACGCGGACAATCTCCTCGAAGGGGATCGTCACGACGAAGGCGCCGACACGATAAAGGTCGTCCACCGGCGCACACTCGAATGTCAGGGCGGCGGTGCTGCGCGAGGGGATCAGTTCCTTCAATTCGTACGAGAAACCGTCTCGGAGGTAGATAATCGTGCGGGATTCAAGCTCTTCGTAGAACTTGCGGTAGGTCTTGTTTTCCTCGGCCTTCTCGGGGTCCACAGTGGGATTGTTAAGAAGGGCGCAGCGCCTCTTGGCTTCGTCCACGCGGTCACGATAGGAGGCGTCAAACCACCACTCGAAGTTGAAGATCATCTCGCCGGTCCGTGTTTGGGTAGCAATCGGTCAAACGGGGCAATGTAGAGCAAATCGGGGCGAGCTGTCAAAGTGCGCCGGGAAAAAGGCGGTATGTCCCTTAACGCCCGGAGTTTGGTAGACTTCATCTTTGTGATGGGCGGTTATGACATGGAAGCAGGGAAAATGACGGAGGCGGTGAAGCGGCTCGCCGGCGGGTTGGGCTTCGAGCAATGCGGCATCGCCCCCGCCGGCGCCATTCCTCGCGGCAAGTACCTGACCCGGTGGCTGGCGGAGGGTCGCGCCGGTCGAATGGGGTATCTGCACCGTCACCTCAATTCGCGGGTGGACCTGACGACGTGGCTGCCCTGGGCCCGGAGTGTCATTGTTGTTGCACAGAGCTATCGCCAGGCTCCGCCGGCTGTGGCGGATGACGCCGCGCGGGGCCGGGTGGCGATGTATGCGTGGGGGGAGGATTATCACGCGATACTGAAGGAGAAGCTGTCGCATCTCGTCGATCAATTGCACGACGAGATTCCGACGCCGTTTGAATCGAAGATCTGCGTCGATACGTCGGCGATCACCGAGCGCGAGCTTGCGGCAATGGCGGGGATCGGCTGGATCGGAAAGAACACGCTGGTCTTGAATCAGCGGCTCGGGTCGTGGTTTGTGCTGGGTGTCGTGATCACGAGCCTTCCGCTGGCGGCGGATGCGCCGGTCGCGGATCACTGCGGGTCGTGCACGCGCTGTCTCGACGCCTGCCCGACGGAGGCGTTTCCGCGTGCGTATGAGATGGATGCGCGGCGGTGCATTTCTTATCTGACGATCGAGCATCGTGTCGAGATTGATCCGGAACTAGCCGCCAAGATGGGCGACTGGGTGTTTGGTTGTGATGTTTGTCAGGAGGTTTGCCCGTTCAATCGAGATGTTGCGCCATCACGGGAAGAGCGGCTTTTGGCGAAGTCGGTCGACGCGGCGCTTCCAGCGCTGGACGATATCGCGGCATGGGACAAGGAGCGACATCAAGAAGCGACGGCGGGCCGGGCGGTTTCCCGCGTTTCGCTGAAGATGTGGAAGCGCAATGCGGAGCTCGCGCGGTCTCATCTGACGGGCGATGGTTAGGCGATCAGTTTGCGCGCGGTGTCGGCGATGTCCTTCGCGGAGAGGCCGGCATAGGCCATGATGGCGTCGGTTGTCCTGGTGCTCTTGGGGAGGCGGCGGCAGGTCATCGCCTCGACGCGGATGTCACCCCGACGGGCGGCTGCTTCGGCCACTGCGCCGGCGAGGCCGCCGATGTAGTTGTCTTCGACGCACAGGATGCGAGAGTTCGTCTGGGCTGCGGCGGCGAAGATCGGCTCGATGTTGAGCGGCAGACAGTAGGCGTCGATGAGGGAACACTTAATGCCGGCGGATGCGAGGAGTTCGACGGCCTTTTTGCATTCGTGAACCATGTAGCCGGCGGAAACGATGGTGATGGCGTCACCGGCGGCGAGCTGGTGAGAGCCGCCGATCTTGAACTGCGTATCCGGGGCGTAGAGCAGCGGGACGTCGGGCCGGTGCGTTCGCATGTAGCACATGCCGGGCTGGGCCGCCATCAGCCAGACGCAGTGGTAGGCCGAGACGGCGTCGGAAGGGTGCAATGATATGCAAACGGGATTGCCTCGGCCGTCGTCGGTCTGGCTTGCAGATCTGAAATAAGCGACGTCGTGCAGGCTCATCTGACTGGGGCCGTCAGCGCCGAGTGAGATGCCAGCGTGCGAGCCGGTGATCTTGATGTTGGCACGCGTGATCTGGGCGAGCTCTATCTGGTCGTAGGCTCTTGAGACGAACTTGGCGAAGGTGCTTACGAATGGGATGAAACCCCCGGCGGCCATGCCGACGGCCGTGGAGATCATGTTCTGCTCGGCGATTTTGCACTCGACGAAGCGTTCGGGATGCTTGTCGAAGAAAACCTCGGAGAAAGTGGAATTACGGACGTCTCCGTCCAGGGCGACGATTCTGGGTTCCGCCTCGGCCACGGCAAGCAGTGCCGCGCCATAGGCACGGCGCGTGGCGATGCTGTTCTTGGCGACAGCGCCATCCATGCCTGCGGCTTTCATGGCGGCGTGGAAATCGGTCGGCTTCAGGGCGATTTCGGGAAGCGGTTTGCCGGCATCGGGCTTGCTGATTTTCGGCGGCTGAGCGTCGGCGACCGTGATCTCCAGTTTGCCGGTCATGGCGTCGATCAGGGCCAAGGCGGCGTCCAGTTCCTTCGCGGGGACGGGCTTGCCGTGGTTGGATATGTCCTTGAGGGACTCGCATCCCCAGCCCTTTTGTGTTTTGGCGATGATGGCGAGGGGTTTTTCGCGTTTGAGGGTGAGTGCGCTTCGGACCGCGTCGGGGTCGTGTCCGTCAATGGTGATGGTCTGCCACCCGAAGGCGGCGGACTTTGCGGCGAGCGCTTCGGGGGACTGCCGTTTGGAGACATAGTCGGCCTGACCATGGCCGTTGCAGTTGAATATGACCGTGACCTCGCGCTGATCACGATCGGCGATGAGGTCCATGGCCTCCCAAATCTGTCCCTCGCGCGATTCGCCGTCGCCGACGAGCACGTAGACTCGCCGGTCGTACTTTCGCAGCCGGGATGCGGCCACGAGACCGGCGGCGACGCTGAGGCCCTGGCCAAGGGAGCCGGTGGCGGCATCGAAGAATGGGAACCCTTCCGCAGGATTGGGGTGGCCATCGAGAAGGCTGCCGGCCTCGCGAAGGCCAGCCAGATCGGCCATGGTCAGCGGCCGGGCTGAGGCCTTGTCTTTGCCGACCGCTCCGCCGAGATCGGCGTAAGCGGCGTAAATGACCGGTACGGCGTGGCCTTCAGAGAGCACCAGTCGATCGGCCGCCAGGTTCCAGGGGTCTGCAGGGTCCCAGCGCATGACGTCGTACATGAGCGTGACGACGAGATGGAGCAAAGACATCGCACTGGAGGGATGTCCGGAGCCTGCGTGGGTCGTCATCTTGACGATTTCCCTTGCCAGACTGATGGCTTTTGCGTGTGCGAAATCCCTGAATGCCATTGCGATTCCCTCCGTCGTATTCCAAAATCAGGCTGACCTCATCGGCCGCGGGGACGATCCTTGAGCTCCGCGCAGGTATGGTAGCCTAGCGAATGAATCTTGCTCCGCAATTCACCAGACCGACACCGCCGCCGGATTGAGAATCGAGCGTTGGCAGGCGGCGGTCCGATATTATAATGGCTTCGCCGGTGCGAAGAGAATGGTGCGCATGCGACCGTTCGCCAGCTTACCCGCTTGGGGAGAATCTGTGGACTACTTTGAGATAACGGGCGGCAGTCGGCTTCGAGGGACCGTGCAGATCAATGGCTCGAAGAATGCCGCATTGCCGATCATGGCTGCTTCGATCCTGACCGAGGGGGAGACGATCCTCAAGGGCGTACCCCGATTGGAGGACGTGAAGCATCTGTCGGTCATCCTCGAAAAACTCGGGGTGAATGTTTCCCGGGATGAGAACGGCGATATCCATCTAACCGTCGAAGACGAGATGAACTGCCACGCCGAATACGAGTTCGTCCGGAAGATGCGGGCGAGCGTTTGCGTGATGGGCCCACTGCTGGCCAAGCGACGGCATTGCCAAGTGAGCCTGCCGGGAGGGTGCAACATCGGCGATCGGCCGATCGACATGCACATCCAGGGATTGGAGCAATTGGGGGCTGAGAGCGAGTTGATCAGCGGCGACATCCATCTTCGTGCGAAGCGACTTAAGGGGGGCGTTGTGTTTCTGGGCGGCCCCTTCGGGTCCACGGTGCTGGGGACGGCCAATGTATTGATGGCCGCGGCGCTTGCGGAGGGAACGACGGTCATTGAGTGCGCCGCCTGCGAGCCGGAGGTCGTCGATCTGGCGAACTATCTGAACGCCTGTGGGGCTCACATCAGCGGGCACGGGACGCCGCGCATTACGATTGAAGGGGTGAAGGAGCTTCGGGGATGTACGCATACGGTGATACCGGATCGGATCGAGGCGGGAACGTTCATGATGGCGGCGGCCATCACCAACGGCGATCTCAAGCTGACGAATTGCCGGCTCGATCATTTGCTGGCGCTGGTGGATCGGCTCAAGGCGATCGGCGTCATCGTCGAGCGCAGCGGGGACACGGTTCAGGTATCTTCCGCGCGGCGATTGGAACCGGTGAGCGTCACGACGCAGCCCTATCCGGGCTTTCCCACCGACTTACAGGCCCAGATCATGACGCTGCTGTGTCTCGCAGATGGAAACAGCATCATTACGGAGAAGATTTTTCCCGATCGATTTGTCCACGTGGCGGAACTGGGCCGCATGGGGGCGAGGCTGCGCAAGGAAGGTCCGACGGTGATCATCGAGGGCGTTAAGAGCCTGGTCGGTGCGCCGGTCATGGCCAGCGACCTGCGGGCATCGGCGGCGCTGGTGCTGGCGGGGCTGGTGGCGAAGGGTAAGACGCGCGTTTCGCGTGTTTATCACATAGACCGAGGCTACGAGCGCATCGAACAACGGCTCAATGATGTCGGCGCCAACATCAAGCGAATGCCAGAACAATGAACTGCGTCCAATGCGACTATCTTCTGTGGGACCTGCCGCAATCCCGATGTCCGGAGTGCGGGCTCGGCTACGAGGTGACGGACTATTCCTTCTCGCACAGCGCGGTGCATTTTGTCTGTAATTATTGCGGGCAATCCTACCTGGGGACGGACAAGCAGGGGCTTCCTCAGCCGAGGAAGTTTGAGTGTGTTTGCTGTCATCAGCCCTTGGACGCGGCGCACATGATCGTTCGGCCCATTGCGGACGACGCCATCGGTGAGCCGCGACATGCGGGAACGCCGTGGCAGTTTCGACATCGTCAGGGTTTCTTCAGGGGCTATGTCGATGGGATTGCGCGACTGGCGCTTTCGCCGGATGAGTATTTTCGACTGGCCTCGGGTGCGCGAGAGGACGGGGCGATGATATTCAGCGTCATGAGCGCCTATGTTTCGGCGGCGCTTTTCGTCGCGGCGCTTTATCTGTTTCGGAATTCGGGGCTCGCGGCATGGCTGCCGAATCCGACGAGGCTGGTTACGTTTCCGGGGATCATTTATTTCATCTGCGCCGTGCCGTTTCTGCATCTGGCGTGGACCTATCTTTACGGGCTGCTGATTCAGACGGTGCTGTGGGGACTGGGCCTGCCCAAGTGCGAGTTCGACGCGTCATTGCGCGCGGTAGCGCTGGGTAGCGCGGTGCTGCCGGCGGTGCTGCTGTTTCCGCCGGTGGGGTTGATCTGGTACCTGCTGGTGGTTCGCAGCGGGCTTGAACACCTGCATGCAACGACGAGCGCCAAGGCACTTGCCGCGGCCGCGGTACCTATGCTCCTGGCAGCCAATACCGGCCTACTTGTGCTGGTACTCTATTGGGTGGCCTGAGCCGGTCCAATTCCCGTTACATCGATGCCAGCCGGATCGCCAAGTCACAGACCCGGTTGGAAAAGCCCCACTCGTTGTCGTACCAACTCATCAGCTTGAGCAGCTTTCCCTTGCCCTTTGGGGTTGTCATGGTGCGGGTGCTGTCGAAAATCGAACTGTACGGATTGCCGATGATATCGCTGCTGACCAGGGGCTCATCGGAATATTGCAGGATTCCTTTGTATTTGGGTTCGGCCGCCGCCTTCTTGAAGAGGCTGTTGACCGCGTCGACTTCGACTTCCTTCTCGAGGGCGACGGTGAGATCAACGCAACTACCGTTCATGACCGGCACGCGAAAGGCGAACCCGTCGAGCTGAATGGACTTCTTCGGGACGACGAGGCCGATGGCCTTGGCGGCGCCGGTCGTGCTGGGAATGATGTTCATCGCAGCGGCCCGGGCGCGAAGGAGGTCGTCGCCGTGAACCTGATCGAGAATGCGCTGGTCGTTGGTGTAGGCATGGACGGTGGTCATCATTCCGGTGATGTTATCGCCGAACATCTGCGGATTGTCGGCGAGCACTTTGACCAGCGGCGCCAGGCAGTTGGTCGTGCAACTTCCGTTGCTGACAAAGGTGTGCTCCGGCTTGAGGCGCTCATCGTTGACGCCGAGCACGACGGTTGCATCAATGGTGTCCTTCGCGGGCGCTGAAAGAATGACTTTCCTGGCGCCGGCGGTGATGTGGTCGTCGTAGCCGGCTTTGCCCTTGGCGGCGTCCCGACGGCTCGTGAAAACGCCGGTGGACTCAATAACGACCACGGCACCGAGTTCCCGCCACGGGAGCTTGGACGGATCTTTTTCGGTGGTGAAGCGGATGCGATGGCCGTCGACGATGATTCCGGTTTCGTCGTGGCCGACTTCTCCCTTCCACTTTCCGTGGACAGTGTCGTACTTGAATAGGTGGGCGTGAGTGCGCGGCGTTGAACCGACATCATTGATTCCGACGATGTCAAATTCGCCTTTTCGCATGGACATTGCCCGTGCGACCATTCGCCCAATTCGCCCGAACCCGTTGATGCCGATTTTTACTGCCGCCATTGTTCAGAGACTCCTCATTCCACGGTGAAGGAAGCGTGGTGAAACACGCGATTCAAGTTAGACTGGTGGATGATAGTCGTCAAGAAGGGACGACGTCAGGGTCCGCGACGCTGACGGCGTGGTGCGGCGTTTCTCCCAGGAGAATCCTGGCCACGTCATCGGTCACGCTGTAGCGATCATCGGCCGCGTCCAGCGTAGCACCGGCCACGTGCGGCGTAAGCAGGCAGTTTGGCGCACGGCGCAAGGGGTGGTTTGCGGCGAGCGGTTCGATCTCGAAGACGTCAAGGCCGGCACCGGCCAGGAGGCCGCGTTTTAATGCCCTTGCCAGCTCAATTGTGTCGATGGCATTGCCGCGAGTCGTGTTAATGAGAATGGCTGAGGACTTAAGCCGGGCCATCCTACCGGCGTCGAGAAAGTGCCTCGTCTCCGCGTGGGGGGCAAGGTGGACCGACAGGATGTCCGAGGTGGTGAGTAGCTCGTCGAGGCTGACCGCGTCGACCGATGGCAGCGTGGGAGTGCGTCCCTGAGGATCGAAATAAATGGCGCGCGTACCAAAGGCTGCCTGACACATTCGGGCGAGATGTTCGGCGACCGGGTCCATGCCGAGGAGTCCGAGCACTTCATGGCCCATTTCCCGGCCGGCGGGGGCGCGAAGGGACTCGAAGCTGCCTTCGCGGATGAATCGATCAAGTTGCGGCAGTCGGCGGCGCAGCGACAAGATCATCGCCAGGGCGAATTGGGCCGTGGAGGTCACGGCGATGTGCGGGGCGTAAACGACGGCGATACTCTTTCGACGGGCGGCGCGGAGGTCGATGTGGTCGGTATTTGTGCTGGCGCGGGCGATGACCTTTAGTTTGGAAGCGGCCTCGATGATGCGCGCGGTAACGTGGGCCTTTGACCGAACGAGCAGGGCGTCGGCGTCCTGAATGACGGAAAGCAGACTTTGCGGCGAAGAGTCCTCAAGAACGACGACCTCACCGATTTGTCGAAGACGATCGACGGCCTGCGGCGCGTAGGGCTCCGCAATAACGATACGAAACGGCGCTCTTCCCCTCATGTCATTCCTCCTAATCGACATGCGGACAAGCGGCGTGCCCGCGGGGTATGCTCAGATGTGGTACATCATCAGCCGCAACGTTATGATATCGGAGCACCTTGTGAAGGCAAAGGAATTCTGAGATTCGACGAGAAAAACCGAGGTTTGAAAGGATTGCGCTCATGGAGGCGAGGCTGTTTCGATCTGCGTTGGGTTTGATTGGCTGCTTGCTATTGTCGCTGGCGATTTCGCCTGTGATTGCACAACAGGAAGCTGCTGAGCCGGCTGCGCAGTCGCGCGAGGATGCGGCCGTTGATGCGGCGCTCGCCAGCAGCGGTGACGCACGGCGGTCGGCGGCGCCTGCGTCGGACGATGCGAACGAGTCAATTGTATGTGAGCCATCCCAGGGCCGACCCATCTTCATCACTCCGGGCGAAACGTTTATTTTCGTGATGCGCTTTAACGCCAGCGTGACCGGGGACGTGACGTTTTTTCTGAGCCACGCCAAGGAGCCGGAAGTCCGGGCACCGCTGAAGCCAACGACGCCGCCTTCGTATTCCGACGACTATTGCACGCTGGTGCTCCTGGTGCCGCAGAGCACCGAGCCGGGTCTGTACAACATCGAAGTTCGGGCGAAGGGCGGAACGTTCTATTCGCGTCACAGCGTTCGGGTCGTAGACAGCTTCAAGAAGAAATTCCGCTTCGTTCACTTGTCGAGCATGAATATCGGCGATCTTACGGCTCCAGAATTCGACGACACGCTGCCTCCGGAAGTTAACCTGCTTGCTCCGGAGTTCATTGTCGCGACCGGCGACTACACGGAATGGGCCCGGGTCAAGGACGATGCCTCGAGCTGGAATCGGGTGCTGAGCTACCTGCAGAAGTTTGACGCGCCGGTTTATATGCTTTGCGGCGCGCACGACCACGAGGCCAGCTTTCCGCGCATGGTGGCGAACAAGCCGATCGGGGTGATCGATTATGGAAGTTACCATGGTCTCTTGCTGCTGGATCATCCCGGCAACCCGATCGAGCAGGACTACAACCAGATTCAATGGGTCGAGACGGATTTGAGGCGGAACCGCACCAAGACTTTCAATTTCATCTGCACCAACAGCGATGAACTGGGGCTTCTGGATGTGTGGCGCGAGACCGGGGACCTCGCCAAGTTCGTCAAAGACTACAAGGTGAGGCTGATTGTCGCCGGCGGGGCGACGGACTGGGACTTCAAGGAGTTCGCCTCGAAGCTCGCCGGGGTCGAGGGACTGGATTACGTCCGCACGCATGAGGCCAGCACATGCCTGCGGGATCGGGCGACAGGGATCAGTCACTATCGGGTGATCGAAGTGGACGGCGATCGGCTCGCTTATACCTATCCGGATGACGGGGCGGTTGAGAAGCTTCAGCATTCCATCGCGGCGGGGCGATTGCGGGCGTTCTACAAGGGAAAGAACGACGGGTCCACGGAAGAGTCGGTCGTGACGATACAGAATGCGCTTAATCAATCGTTTGCCGATGCGCGCGTATGGCTGCGCGTGGCGAAGCGCGGCAAGGCGGAGCCGAGCGTGGCAGGGGGCCGGCTTATTCGCGCGCTTGATGTGGGATCGTATTGGTCTTGTGAAGTGGCGGTGGATCTACCTGACAAGGGCGCGGTTCGCGTGGCGGCGGCGAGCGATGACCTCCAACTCCCGCCGGCGCTGCCCGTGGATGTGGCGCTGGAGGGCCCGAGCGATTGGCCGTTTGAATTGGTATCGACCGACTTCGGCCTCGCATACTTCAAGTCATCAGCGAGCCCGGTGCTGAAGCTGACGAATCGCTCCGACATCAAGCTGACGCTGTGGCCGGTGATTCGCGTCAACGGTCAGCACATTCACCCTGACGCCAAGGCGTGCCCGCGGCTTCCGATTACGCTGGAGCCGGGCAAGACGCTCGATCTGCCGCTGGCCCTTCAAGTTCGCAAGGTGAGTCCGGGGCCGCACAAGTTGCAGGTCTATTTCCTTGAGGACGAGCTTGCCCGCGCGACATATTTTGATGTCGTGTTGTCTCGTGGGGGCAAGGTCGCCGTCAGCGATGCAGAGTCGGCGAATTAACGGCTCGCTTGTCGCAGTTACCCGTCGGAGCAAGGATGCAGCGCAGTCATGAGACTCGATCGATCGGGATGGTCAGGGCGGGGGCGGCGGCGCGGATGGCCTGCCCGTCGGATTTACATTCTGGTCTCAGTGCTCTGTGCCAGCGGGTTTATTGTCGCCATTGCGTTGTGGCCTCGCAAGGCAACTACGCCGCGAAGCCATAGCAGTCTCCGGGCGGCGCCGTCGGCCGAGTTGATCGCGGCGACAAGGGTCAGCTCCGCCACTTTTCAATCGCATCTCGTTCGTACTATCCAGGAGCAGGGACATCTGACGGTTACGCTCCATGTGGGACTCACCGACGGAGAGGCCTCGCCGTCGAAGTTCACCAACGGGAACGATCCGCGCACGAACCTGTGCTGGGGGGCGCTTTACGGTGTTGATACGCACATGGCGAATGCCGCGGGTTGGCGGCGTTTCTACGGCGACAAGGGGGATGGGAAGCGCATCATCCGACGGTCGATTTTCTCCCGCCGAGTGACGCCTTCGGCGGAATGGGTTGCCGCGGGCGTGGATCAGCCATTCGACGTTTATGTATTGGCGAATGCATGGCCGGCATCGAGGCTTCGGGATGCGATGAGCCAACCGATCCGCGATGCCTGCGCGGACGGGCCGGTGGTGGTTACGCACGACGGGATGAGCCTGGCGTTCGGTTCGGCGAGCTGCATGGTCGGATACCTCGGCCCGAACGCGATGGCGGACGCGTATTGGGACCCCTTCGAGGCATGCAAGTCGGGCGGGCATCCGCGGATCGGCTTGTTTTACCTTTCGTCGATGAGTGCGGTCTATCTTTACGGTTCTGCGGTGCGGCATGGGTTTTATCCCGTGCTCTTTGCCCGGCTGCCGATCGTGCCAGAGGCGTATCTGTTTGACGGGATGATGCAGGCGCTTTTGGAGGGCGAGTTGGACGAGGGATTTCTCGATTCAGCGGCGAGGGCGTACGCGAAGTATCAGAAATCTGTTCCCGCAGAGAGCGCCGCCTCGATGCTCTATCAGTAGTATGTCGTGCGAAAAGGTGGAGTGGTTCGCGTGCGTGCGAACCGTCGATGTCTAACCGGTCCTGATGTGGCCCGGCACGTCAATTCCACGGGGCCAGCCCTGGCCACCGGTCGCCTGTCGGAGATTCAGGATCAGTTCGATTTCGCCGACTCGGCGATCGAGCTTGCGGGCGATTTCCAGCGGCAGCATGCCCTGATCGGCGAGGGCGAAGATTTCTTCATGTTGCGCCGTCGTGGCATCAATGCTTGCCGGTGAGGAATCTGGCGGCGAGCCTGTGGACGCAGAGGCGGCGTTTGCGGGCGGCGTTTCTTGTCCGGCTGTTTCTTCAAGACCGAGGGAGGCGCCGGCCGCCTTCGCGGCGTCGAGGAGGATGCGCAGTGCGGCAATTCGACGGTCGGCTTCGCCGATGACGCCTTCGAGTCGGGCGAACTTGGTATCCACCTGGGAGCTGATTTCGCGGGAGAGCTTGTCCAGCTCGATGAGGAGATGTTCCATGTCTCCCTTGATATTCGCGCCGTGAGAAGTCGCGGTGTCGATTTCACGACGATACTGGCGGGGCGATCCTTCTGACGGGGTGGACCGGCGAAGCATGCGCATGAAGAGGAAACCCGCCAGAACGACGGCTGCCAGCAGGAGCAGTTGCGGGGTACTCGCAGGGTATCCTTCGGCGAACAATGCGTCGGGTAGGGCCATTGCGAGCATCTTAAGTCTGATTGGCGGCGCGCCAAGCAGATTCAGCGGCATATGACACGTCATGGAGTGACGCACCGTGCTTTTCGGCGGCGGCTGCGCAGTCGTCATACTCGGGGGCGATGATGCATACGACGGCGCCTCGAAGGCCCAGCTTGACGCGGATCTCGCCGAAGGGCGTCGTGACCTTATCGATGCGGCGGTCGAGTTTTCGACGGGACCAGGTCTGACGGCGGACGCCGAATGTCGGTGTTTGGGCAAACATCGCGGCCTCGCAGGCGTCGGCCGTGGCCGGCTCGGCGATGACGCTGAGCAAAACGCCAGGGCGATTCTTCTTCATCTGAATGGGCATGGTGAAAACGTCGAGCGCTCCGGCGGAGAAGAGGGCGTCGACGGCGCGGCCGATCTGCTGGCCGGTTGCGTCGTCGATGTTGGTCTCCAGAACCACGACCACATCCTCCTGCAACGGAGTGGGAGTTGTCGGGGTTCCGATGATCAAGCGGAGGATGTTGGGGCGCGTCTTTCCGTCGCGGGTGCCGGCGCCGTAGCCGATGCGGTCGATCTTCATGGGCGGCAGGGGGCCGAAGCTCTCCGCCAGCGTACCGAGGATGGCCGCGCCGGTCGGCGTGAGGAGTTCACCCTGCTCGGCGCATTCGGCGATGGGGATGCCGCGGAGGAGTTCGGCGGTGGCGGGGGCGGGGACGGGCATGAGGCCGTGATCGCACTTGACGGTGCCGCTGCCGGTGGGGATGGGGGAGCAGACGATCCGGGTGAGCCCCAGGGCCTCGACGCCGATGCATGCGCCGACGACGTCGACGATGGCATCGATGGCGCCGACTTCGTGGAAGTGCACCTTTTCGATGGTTGTGCCGTGGACCTTGGCCTCGGCCTCGGCGAGACGCGTGAAAATCTGCTTGCTGCGCGTTTTGATCGAGTCGGCGAGCGACGAATCGTCGATGATCCTGGTGATGTGATGCAGGTGGCGGTGGGCGGGCTTGTCGTTGATATGCACGTCGACTTTGACGGCGGCGAAGCCCTGCTTTTTGATGTGATTAATCTCAAGCTCGTAGCCGGTGACGTTCAACTTTTCCAACTGCGAGCGCAGATGGGCCTCGGGCAGGCCGGCGGAGAGCATGGCGCTGAGGATCATGTCACCCGCTGCGCCGCTGAAGCAATCGAAGTATCCGATCATGATTTTCCTTGTGGCACCGTTATTTTCCTTGTGGCACCGTTTCGGCATCCATTTTCCCGTGTGGGCTCTGTCGTGGCAAGGATGGCCGCTTTCAATGCGGGATTTTGCGCGTGAGCTGGGCTTTGATTTCGGGCCAGTCGGTGTCGGTGATGCTGTAATAGACGGAGTCGCGGATGTGGCCGTCCCAGAGAATCATGTGTCGTCGAAAGACGCCTTCGCGGGCTGCGCCGATTCGCTCCAGGGCCCGTTGGGATTTTTCATTGCGGAGGTCGGTCTTGAACTCGACGCGCATCGCGCCGAGCTTTTCGAAGGCGTGGGTAAGAAGCAGGAGCTTGGACTCGGTGTTAATGGGGGTGCGCTGGGCGTCGGTAGCCAACCAGGTCCAGCCGATCTCGAGGCCGCGATGCTCTCGGCGGATGCTCAGGAATCGCGTCGAGCCGACGGCGCGGTCGTCGGAGAGGCGAATGATGGCGAAGGGAACCTGACTGCCGGCGCGGTGCTCGGCGAGGGCGGCGTCGATCCACGTCTTGACGGCTTCGACATCGGCAAAGGGCGAGCTGGGCATGTATTGCCAGATGGAGGGATCGCGGCCGATGGCGAGGAGATCGTCGGCGTGTGTGTGAGTGAGCGGTTCGAGGCGCGTTTGGCGGCCGGTGAGGACGGTGGGCTGGGGATCGAAGGGGCGTTTGTTCGTGATCATGATACCCTCATGGGTTCTCGCGGGAGCCAACCCCATTGTAGGGGCGGATGCGCTGCGGGCGAAGGCGGCATTAGTTCTCGCACCTGTCATCCGGCGAGTTAAGATTCGGCGATGCGTCGCCTTCGGTTCAAACACCGGCATGGGAACTTCCACTTCAATTTCAGGTTTTGGTATTACCTGATCATCCTGGCCATCGGAGCGGGCGTGTGGATGGCGGTGAAGAAGTATTACCCGCGGGATGCCTGGGATGCGATTAAGGCGACGTATATGCAGGATGAGGCGGAGGGGCCAGGGGAGTAGGGGGCGGACATCGTGACTTCAGAGGGGCTGATTCACCCAAGCAGTTGATCGTCAGGCAGGGGCGGGGTGAGTATTGATTGCTGCTTGAACGAGGCCCTTTACGAATCTGAATGGTTCTGCACGAGTCCACAAACGGATTTCCAAGAATTGACCGTCCGAGGTCTCATTTCGGCTTTTTGCCTGGCAAAGGAGACTCTGACCACGCCACTTCGCAAATCGATACGGCTCAGCAGAATGGCTTTTCCCGTAAACATCGAAAAGCGAAGTACATCCAACCGGCCGGGCACAAATCGTTAATAGACCGGGAACAGTCGGGCAGGTACCCACGCGAGGACGAATCCCAGCATTTGGCCGGCATTGGCAAGGCCAAGCGTTGACTTTAGATAATGCTGAATAACATACTGGATTACACCCCAATGAATATCCCGACGATGACCACGAATGCCATCGAGGACGTAGCACAAAAGCGCTCGACGATGATCGGCTCGAATGGTGCGTCCTCAATATCAGCGAAATGCGATAGTTCCCGTAAATCACCGATCACTTGAACGCGAGCGCCCAGAGCTATTGGAGAAGTCTCCTCCCTCGTCAAAATTTGATCGGGCTTGTGCTTGGTATTCAAATAGACCCAGTTCGCGATTCCTGGAGCTATAACCGAATTTCGTTGATGGTGGCGGGATAAAAAAAGGCGGCGTACTCTCGGGACTTGTTCGAGGTTCCGAGCCGCCCACGATGGGCAGAGGAGTACGCCGATGCAGGAGAGTAACGA
>WBZR01000354.1_pt1 | contig 76145 bp, 62 predicted proteins | sample 5204231 | NCBI WGS metagenome assembly WBZR01 (sample SAMN12412403, study PRJNA552823) | activated sludge metagenome | isolation source: activated sludge from anammox sidestream of wastewater treatment plant... | place: USA: Virginia | collected 2017-08 | reverse complement strand
AGTGCCGGACCGTTCTACCTCGTGTGGACCCACCCGCAGGCCGCGCGCATCGGCCCCGAGCGCTGGCCCTACCAGCTCGCCGCGATCCGCCGCCTGCCCGACGTGATGCTGCGCTTCCCCGCGCTGTCGCCCGACCCGGCGCTGGGCCGTGACGATCCGGTCCGCCACGGACTGGACGTGTTCGTGGCCCACTGCCTGTCCTGCCACACGCTCAACGCCGCGGGCGATGCCACGCTCGGCCCCGACCTCAACCTGCCCTACAGTCCGACCGAGTACCTCCGGGCCGACCTGCTGCGCACCTACCTGCGCGATCCGCAGCGCCTGCGCCGCTGGCCGCAGGCGCGCATGCCCGGGTTCGATGCGGCGAGCCTGCCCGAAGCGGACCTGGATGCGCTGCTGGCCTACCTGCGGCACATGGCCGCGCGCAGGCGCGCCACCTCATCGCCTCAGCCGTAGCGCAGCTTGAGCACGAGGATGGTCGCGGCCAGCGCGAACGTGATCGCGTTGGAGACGATCATCGGCCACGAGCCCAGCAGTGCGCCGTAGCCGAACCAGCAGGCGATGCCGAGCGTGAACAGCGCGTACATCCAGGTCGAAATCCCGCGCGTGTCGCGGGTGCGGATCGCGCGCACCGCCTGCGGCACGAACGAGATCGTGGTCAAGGTGGCGGCGAGGCTGCCCAGCCAATGCGGATTCATGGATGCGCGGGTGGCGTGGTGTGTGCCGCGTGCGGCGCCGCGTGGCGGCCCGTTGCGGCTGTGGGCGTGGGTCGGAGCCGGCGCGGCCTGTGGACGGGGGCGTTCATCTCACACCCATTCGCGCGAGGGCAACGTCCGGCGCCGCTGCGGCCGGCCCACCAGGTCGAGGAAGTTGTTGAACACCGCGGCCGCCTGCTGCTGCAGGCCGGCGATGTGCTGGCGTGTCTGCGCGCGGATCGCGTGTTCATCCTGCGCCAGGCCGGCGCCCGCGAGTTCGTCGCGGTAGGCGGGCGTCGCGAGCCAGCGTTCGATGAGGCGCTCGTCCATCTCGAGGTGGAACTGGAAACCATAGGCATTGTCGCCGTGGCGGAACGCCTGTTGCGCGCAGTCGGCGCTGCTGGCCAGGTGCACCGCGCTGCGTGGAATGTCGAAGCGACAGCCATGCCACTGGAACACCGTGCTGCGCGCCTGCAGGGGCGCCAGCACCGGGTCGCTCGCGCCCGCGGCGGTCTTGTGCAGCTCATACCAGCCGATTTCCTTGACCGGGTTGCGCTGCACCGGCGCGCCGAGCACGTGGGCGAGCAGTTGCGCGCCCAGGCAGATGCCGAGCACGGGTTTGCCCTGCGCGAGCATCTGCTCGATCGCGCGCATCTCGTGGCGCAGGTGCGCGCGGTGCGGATGGTCCTGCACGTTCATCGGACCGCCGAGCACGATGAGGCCGCGGTAACGGTCGACCTGCGGGACCGCATCGGGCTCGCGTTCGAAGTTCTTGAAGCTGATGCGGTGGCCGCGCGCGCGGATCAACGGATCGAGCGTGCCGAGCGGCTCGGCGGCCACATGCTGGAATACGAGCAGTCGCGACATCGCGCCACTATGCCAAAGATGGACGGCGCCGGCACGCCGGGGCGCCGCCGCAGCGACGCGGCGGCGCACGGCACCCGTACGCATCAGCCGCGTGCGCGACGGCGCATCACCTGACCCATGCCGCGAGCACGCCCTGGCCGCCCTGCTTGTACACCACGCCGTCCTTCATCACGAACGACACCTGCTGCATGAGCTTGATGTCCTCGAGCGGATTGCCGTCGACCGCGACCACGTCGGCGAGCTTGCCGGCTTCGATGCTGCCCAGGTCCTTGCTCTTGCGCAGCAGCTCGGCGGCATGCGTGGTGGCTGCCTGCAGCGCGTACATCGGCGGGATGCCCGCTTCGACCATGTACTGGAACTCCTTGGCGTTCTGGCCGTGCGGGTAGACGCCGGCATCGGTACCGAAGGCGATCTTGACGCCGGCCTTGTAGGCCTTGCCCGCGGTCTGCTGGATCAGGGGCCCGACACGGGCCGCCTTGGCGGCGACCTGCGGCAGGTAGTAGCCCGGGACCTTGGCCTGCTCGGCCACATACTCGCCCGCGATGATGGTGGGCACGAACCAGGTGCCGTGTTGCTTCATGAGCTTCATGTCGGCCTCGTCCATGAAGGTGCCGTGCTCGATCGAGTCCACGCCCGCGATCACCGCGCGGCGGATCGCCTCGGCACCATGCGCGTGCGCGGCCACGCTGAAGCCGTAGTCGCGCGCTGCGGCGACCACGGCCTTGATCTCCTCGATCGTCATCTGCGCGTTCTCGGCGCTCGCGCTTTCGTCGAGCACGCCGCCCGAGGGCATGATCTTGAGCAGGTCCACGCCATCCTTGTAGTGCTGGCGCACGGTCTTCCAGGCGTCATCCACGCCATTGATGATGCCGTCCTTGGGACCGGGGTCGCCTTGCAGGTCCAGGCGCAGGCCGTCGGTGTGGTCGGCATGGCCGCCGGTCGAGCCGATCGCATCGCCCGCGGTGAAGATGCGCGGTCCGGGCACCAGGCCCGAATTGATCGCGTTGCGCAGCGCCACCGACATGCTGTGGCCGTCGCCGAGATTGCGTACCGTGGTGAAGCCGGCGGCGAGCGTGCGCCGCGCATAGAGGGTCGAGCGGATGGCGTGATCGGCGGTGTTGAGACGGAAACGGTCGGTCGCGCCGGTGCGGCTGGTTTCGCCGGTCAGGTGCGTGTGGCTGTCGATGAGGCCGGGCAAGCAGGTCGCGCGGGTGAGATCGACCGACTGTGCGCCGGCGACCGGGTCATGGCCATTGCGCACTTCCTTGATGCGCTGGCCATCGGTCACGATGGTGCTGGCGCCGAGCAGCTTGCCATGCACGGTGTCGAGCAGGTGCCCGCATTGCAGCGCGAGCGAGGCCGCGGGCTGGGCGTGGGCGCAGGCGGCAGCAAGGGCGAGCGGCAGGGCCGCAACGAGGATGCGCATCGGAAGTCTCCCTGGGTGAGCACTGCATGCTAGCGATCGCGCGCGGCATTGCCTATGCCAAAAGCTGGGGGCGCCCGCCCACCCGCGGCCATGCACGGGACCGATGCACGGCGCCGTCAGTGCGTCGTGCCGGCTGGATCGTCACGCCGCGCCGCGGCCCAGCTTTCGAAGCGCTCGTTGCCGGCGAGCCATCGGTAGGCCTCCAGCTTGACCAGTGCGTCGGGGTCGAACGCCATGTCGAACTGCCGCTCGTAGGCCGACAAGGTGTCGAGCGTGAGCGCGGCGTCGTGCTGCTGGTTCGCCATCCCGATCAGCAACCACCAGTTGTCCTTGAGCGCGGGCTCGCGGCGGATGCCTTCACTGCAGGCCGAACGCGCGGGTCCGGGGTGCTCCGCCTCGAGTTCGATGCCGCAGGCCAGGTAGCGGGTCAGGCCATCGGCCGCGACCTGACGTTCCATGCGCGCCACCGCGGCAAGTGCGCGCGGGTAGTCCTTGCGGTAGACGTGGTGGTCGACGAGCATGAAGGTGAAGCGTGCGTCCTCGCCGTGATGGCGCGCCACGTGTTCGAGGCTGTCGCGGTAGCGCGCCTCGTCCAGTTGCGAGGCCGCGTTGACCCGCAGCGCCGCCCAGTCGGCGGTGGCGCGGAATGCCGCAGGCAGGCGCTCGAGCAGCGTGTACACGGCCGCGGGGTCGGCCGCGCGCGTGCGCTCGCCGATCTCGCGCATGGTCGCGAGCGCGTCGGCGTCGACCTGCATGCGGCCGAACAGCCTGGCGATCACGCCGCGCTCATCGAGCAGGGTCGACAGCAGCCGACCGAGCGTGGCACTCATGCGCAGGCCGGTCGCGTGGCTGGTCCAGTCGACGATGCGGCCGCGCCGGTCGAGGTCGAACACGAGGTAGTCGGAGCCGGCGTAGTTGTCGTCCGCGTCGCGCATGATGATGCGCACGATGGCGCTGCGGGAGTCGGTGTCGGCCGCACCGCGCAGCGCCATGGCCGTGCCATGATCGCGCTCGATGCGCGCGATGAGGTTCTGCACGGTCTGTTGCATGCCGTTGGCCACGCCGCGCTCGGCATCGGCGCGTTGCGGGCTGCCGAGGTCGATGTCCGCGAACGCGCGCCGCGCCAGCGCGCGCGTGTCGATCAGGGCCGAGAGGGCAGCCGCGTCACGTGCGTTGAGCGCGGCCGCGATGCGCTCGGCGGTGGCGTACGCAGGCGGCGCCGCCAACGCCGGCGATGCGCACAGCCAAGTCAGCAGGACCATGGCGACCATGCGGATCCGGTGCATCGGTCGACTGTAGCAGGTGCGGCGGTGCGCGTGGATGGGTGCGGGAGCCGTCCCGATGCCACCGGGGCGACTCCCGCCAGTGCGTCACAAGTCCAGGCCGTCGCGGAAGATCGTGTCGCCGTAGCACACCAGCGGCGTCACGGCGAGGCGCGCGATGAGGGCAAAGCCACTGCCTTCCTGCAGCGGGATCGCATGGCCGCTGGACGCCAGGCGTGCACTGAGCGCGAAGGCGCCACCCCGGAGGCTGCCCGCGGCCGGTGGCGTGAGGCTGCCGCTCAGCACATGGTGCGCGTCGGTGTGGGTCGCGGGCAGGCGTGCCGTGTCCTTGCCGGCTGCGACCGCGGGACCGGCCACCAGCGCCAGCGCGAGCAGTGCCAGCGGCGGGGCGCCGCTGCGAAGGAACGAGATCGCGTTCATGTCATGGCCTCCGTGTGGATTCCAGGACCTCCAGGCGGCTGGCCAGCGCATCGAGTCGTCCGCGCAGTTGCGCGTTGTCGCGTTGGAGCCTGGCATTCTCCTGCTCGACCTTGCGGTGGAGACCCTGGATCGCCGCGAGCGCGACGCCGCTCTCGTCGACGGTGCCGATGTATTTCGCGTTGCTGCCCAGGCCGAACGCGCTGGCGAATTCCTCGGCCACCGGGCCCAGGTGCATGCCGTCGTCGCGGTTGCCCTTGTAGTACCAGCTCTGGATCGGCAGCGCGACGAGCTTGTCCAGGATCGCCACCGGATCGATCGCCGCGAACGAGTCCTTGAAGCTGCGGCTGGAGGCGTTGGTCCACACGCCGGTCGAGCTCAGGAACGCGCCATTGCCGTTGGTCGGCGTCGTGCCGACGCTGATCGGATTGGCGAAGCCGCCGCCATTGAAGCTGAAGCGGCCGGTGGTCGCGCTGTGGTAGTGGCTGATCGCGAACACGGGGTCGTAGGAAGGTATCGGGTCGCCCGAGGTGTAGTACAGACCCGAAATGTTGAGGAAACCGCCTGACGACGCGTTGACGTTGAAGCCGCGATAGCCGGTGGTGCCGGGCGTCCCGGTCATGAGCGTGATGTCGGCGCTGGAGCCGGGCAGGCCGGTCGACGGTGCGATCGTGAGCTCATCGCGCAGCGGATTGTTGTCCGGAGCCCTGGCAGTGTTGATGCCCACGCCATGTTCGGCGACGAGGACCACCTGGTTGGTGGCCGTGTCGCGGATGGTGTTGCCGAAGGTGTTGTCGTTGTAGCCGCCGGTGACGATCGAGCCGGCATTCTCGGTGCGTGCGTTGTATCCGATCGCGGTGGAGTAGTCGGCCAACGGCACATACGGAAAGGCCAGCCCCACCGAATGGTTGGGGCCGAAGTAGGCGGCGGTCACGCCGTTGGACCTGAGCCACACCGGATTGTTGTCGGCCGTGCCCAGGTAGCTGCCCGCGGGGTTGCCGGCGTTGCCGTCGAGGGTCCACGAGCCCGGACAGGCACTGCCCTCGGGCGCCACGGGCGAGCGGTTGGCCAGCGCGGTGAAATCGGCGGTGCCCGACTTGAGCTTGACCTCGAGCCAGCCCTGTTGCGTGAGTGCCGTATCCGTGCCGAAGTCGACCGTGGTGGCGAAGTTGCCGTCCTTGACGGTCACGCCATACAGCGTGACCGGTCCGGCCAGCACGCTGCCGCCGGCCGGTGCCGAGTACAGCGTGAGTTGCAGGTCATAGCTGCCGTTGGCGGGCTGGCCGGCCTCCTGCAGCTGGCCGTGGTAGGTGAAGCCGGTGGCGGCGGCCGGAGCCGCCATGGCCAGGCCCAGCGCGGCGGCAAGCGCGGCGCGCATCAGTGTCGGTGTCATGTTCCCTCTCCGCGGTTGATGGTTGGGGAAGCCTTCCTTCCCGCGCCGGCCAACGTCGAAGCGCGGCCGCAGGGGACAGGCCCGGCCGCCCGCCGCCGCCGCCGCGGTTGGCGCCGATGCTGCGCTGCGATACGCTGCCGTATTCCCGCAAACCATGGATGGCGACGCCTTGCGGCGCGCCACGGCACCGATGCAACAGACATACGAACCGCAGGCGGTCGAGGCAGCCGCACAGAAGTATTGGAACGACACCCGTGCGTTCGAGGTGAGGGAGGACGCGGGCAAGCCCAAGTACTACTGCCTGTCGATGCTGCCCTATCCATCCGGCGCGCTGCACATGGGCCACGTGCGCAACTACACCATCGGCGACGTGATCAGCCGCTTCCAGCGCATGCAGGGCAGGAACGTGCTGCAGCCGATGGGCTGGGATGCGTTCGGCCTGCCGGCCGAGAACGCCGCGATCAAGCACCGCACCGCGCCGGCCCAGTGGACCTACGCCAACATCGGGCACATGCGCGCGCAGCTCCAGGCGATGGGCTATGCGATCGACTGGTCGCGCGAGTTCGCGACCTGCCGTCCCGACTACTACGTGCACGAGCAGCGCATGTTCGTGCGCCTGTTCAAGCAGGGCCTGGCCTATCGCAAGAACTCGGTGGTGAACTGGGATCCGGTCGACCAGACCGTGCTTGCCAACGAGCAGGTGGTCGATGGCCGCGGCTGGCGCACCGGCGCGCTGGTGGAGAAGCGCGAGATCCCGCAGTGGTTCCTCAAGATCACCGACTATGCCGACGAACTGCTGGAGGGCCTGGACCGGCTGCCGGGCTGGCCCGACTCGGTCAAGACCATGCAGCGCAACTGGATCGGCCGCTCCGAGGGCCTGGAAATCCACTTCGCGGTCGAAGGCGAGGCCGAACCGCTGACCGTGTTCACCACGCGTCCGGACACGCTCATGGGCGTGACCTACCTTGCGGTCGCGGCCGAGCACCCGCTGGCGCTCAAGGCCGCGCGCGACAAGCCGCTGGTGGCCGCGTTCATCGATGAATGCCGCCACGGCGGCACCGCCCAGGCCGAGCTCGATACCGCGGAGAAGAAAGGCATCGACAGCGGCCTGAGTGCGATCCATCCGGTCACCGGCGAATCGCTGCCGATCTGGATCGCCAATTTCGTGCTCATGGGCTACGGCACCGGCGCGGTCATGGCGGTGCCCGGCCACGACCAGCGCGACTGGGAGTTCGCCACCAAGTACGACCTGCTGATCAAGATGGTGGTGGTGAGCGATGCGGTGCGCGCGGCGGTGCGCGAGCTCGACCGCGACGCGAGCCACAACACCGACCCGATGAGCGCCGCGCTTGGCGAGTCGCGGGCGATCGACCTGTTCGAACCCGGCGCCGCCGCGGCGATCGTGGCCGAATTCGAGCGCGCGATCATCGAGGACGGCGCCTTCACCGAACATGGCTGGCTGGTCAACTCGGGTGAATACGACGGACTGGACTTCCGCGGCGCGTTCGAGGCGCTGGCGACGCGCTTCGAACGCGCAGGCACGGGCAGGCGGCGCGTCAACTACCGCCTGCGCGACTGGGGCGTGTCACGCCAGCGCTACTGGGGCTGCCCGATCCCGATCATCTACTGCCCCAACTGCGACGCGGTGCCGGTGCCCGAGGACCAGCTGCCGGTGCTGCTGCCCGAGGATGTGGCGTTCATGGGTGTGCAGTCGCCGCTCAAGGCCGATCCGGCCTGGCGCCGCTGCACCTGCCCGCAATGCGGCGCCGCGGCCGAGCGCGAGACCGACACCTTCGACACCTTCATGGAGTCGAGCTGGTACTACGCGCGCTACGCCTCGCCCGGCGCCGCCAGCCAGATCGACGCACGCGCCAACTACTGGCTGCCGGTCGACCAGTACATCGGCGGCATCGAGCACGCGATCCTGCACCTGCTGTACTTCCGCTTCTACCACAAGCTGCTGCGTGACGCGGGACTGGTGCAGTCGGATGAGCCGGCCAGCAATCTGCTGTGCCAGGGCATGGTGGTCGCCGAGACCTACAGCCGCGACAACGCCGACGGCTCGCGCGAGTGGATCAACCCGTCCGAAGTCGAGGTTCGGCGCGACGACAAGGGTCGCATCATCGGTGCGGTGCTGCTTGGCGACGGCCAGCCGGTGACGATCGGCGGCATCGAGAAGATGTCCAAGTCGAAGAACAACGGCGTCGATCCGCAGGCGATGATCGCGCGCTACGGTGCCGACACCGTGCGCCTGTTCTCGATGTTCGCGGCGCCGCCGGAACAGTCGCTGGAGTGGAACGAGGCCGGCGTCGAGGGCATGGCGCGGTTCCTGCGCCGGTTCTGGCGCGAAGTCGCCAGCCATGGCGGCGCTGCCGCGCCGGCGCTGGATCCGGCGCAGCTCGATGCCGGGCAAAAGGCGCTGCGCCGGCAGACCCACGCCACCATCCACAAGGTCACCAGCGACATCGGCGAGCGCTATGCGTTCAACACCGCGATCGCGGCCGTGATGGAACTGCTCAATGCGCTGGGCAAGTTCAGCGACGATAGCGCGCAGGGCCGCGCGGTGCGCCGCGAGGCGCTCGAGGCGATGGTGCTGCTGCTCAACCCGATCGTGCCGCACATCGCCCATGCGCTGTGGCAGGTGCTCGGCCACCCGCAGACGCTGCTGGAGGACCAGCCCTGGCCCAAGGCGGACCCGCACGCGCTCGCGCGCGAGGTGGTCACGCTCGCGGTGCAGGTCAACGGCAAGTTGCGCGGCACGATCGAGGTCGCCCAGACGGCGCCACGCGAGGAAATCGAACGCCTCGCCCTGGCCGAGCCGCGCGTGGCCGAGTTCGTCGCCGGCGCGACGCCGAAGAAGCTCATCGTGGTGCCGGGCAAGATCGTCAACATCGTGGTGTGAGGGCCGCCGGGCCCGCGGCGTGCTGGCCCGGCGGTGGCGCAGGGAAACGGTGCGTCGCGACCGCGGGCACCGCGCCGGTCGGCGCGCTGTGGCGCGTCCGCCGGCCGGTCACGCCAGCGGCAGGTGGTGGCTCAGGCGTGACCAATGCAGTTCCTGCTCTTCGTCGAGCACCGGCATCAGTTGCGCATGGCGTTCGCCCAGTTCCACGAGCAGCTGGAACAGCCCATGGATGTCACCGCCGTGGCAGCCCAGCCGCGCCCACAACAGCGCGGCATCCTCGCGCAGGTCCGCCGCGAGCGCATCCAGGACCTGCTGCCGGTCGAGGCTCGTGACGCGTTCGACCAGCAACAGCCGCAGCAGCACGGGCAGGATCGCACGTTCGAGTTGCGCCACGCGCTCGGGCGACAGTGTGCGCTCGGTGGCGTCGGCGTCGACGTCGGCGCAGGGTGGGAGGCCCGTCAGTTCGTCGTACAGCCCGGAGGAGCGTATCGGCCGGCCCTTGTACATCGCGGGCATCGATGCACGGTTCAAGCCGTGGATGAGGCTGGCGGGGCCGAGCGACATCGCCACGCCCGCGAGGCGGTCGGCGCGCGCCATGTGCGCGACCGGCACGATGCGCGGCAGCTGGGCGCTGCGCGCCGAGGGTGCGCGCTGCTGCACGAGCACCGCCGAGGTCATCGCGCAGATGAGGCCATAGCGCAGCGCGAGCGCTTCGCGTTCCTCGTCACGGGTGGCGGCGAGGTAGACCTGCTGGCCGGCCCAGGCGCGCCATGCGGGCAGTTCCGCGCGCGGCCCCGCGTCAAGCTCGATGCGCGCACCGTCGGCCTCCCACTGCACGGCGGGCGCGTGCCGCGGCGGGCCGGGCAGAACGGCCACCGCGACCAAGGCATCGCCGGGATAGGTCACGGGCAACGGCAGCGCTTGCGCAGCGCCGCCCCAGTCGATGCGCGGGGGCTGCGGCGCGGGCATGCGCGCGCGCCGCAGCTGGCGCAGTACCGCGGCGGCGATCGGCTCGGCCGGCACTGCGCGCTCGAGCGTCGCGCCCGTGGATGCGGCCAGCGGGTGCAGCGCCGCACTGCCGGCGCTGCTGCCGACCGCCACCACGAAGATGCGCACGCCGCTGCGGGCGGCGCGCACGCGCGCCGGCTCGATGGCCTGCGCATGCACCGCGCCATCGGTCACGAGCACGATGACCGGATTGCGCGCGGGGCCATCAAGCCCCTCCAGCGCGGTGAGCGCGGCCTCCAGCGCGTGGTTCATCTCGGTGCCGCCAAGGTCGGCATTGATGGTATCGGTCAGCTCCTGCAGCGCGTCGCGCACGCGCGCGGTGGCGCGCATGGGGCGCCGCAGCAGTGGCACGCACTCGTCGCCGAAGCGCAGCACCTGGATGCGGTCGCCCTCGTCGAGGGCCATGGCCAGCGCGCCGAGCGCGGCCCGTGACTGGACGATTGCATCGCCCTGCATCGACCCCGAGCAGTCCATCAGCAGGCAGATGTCGCAGGCCTGCGTGGACGCGACCGCCGGGGTCGGCAGCAGCAGCGTGAGTATGCCGAGGTTGCGTTCGGCGTCGGCCACCACGCGCAGGCCGGTGAGCGGCCGCTCGCCGAAGTCGAAGGTGAGCACGAAGTCGCGATCGAGCATCGCCGCGTCGACCTCGACTTGGGTGGCGCCGCCCCCGCGCTGGAAGCGTGCGGGATGGGTGGGGCAACCCACCGCCGCCTCGGCCAGCAGGCCGTGGATGCGGATGCTGGCGGCCAGTGGGTGCTCGACGGCGAAATCGCAGCCGGGTTCGAGCAGCGCATCGAGCCGGCTGCGGCCATAGCGCGGGCGATGCACCAGCGGCAGGCTGAAGCGCGCGCTGCGGTCGGCCACCGCCAGCGGCGCGGCAAAGCGCAGCACGATCTCGCCCTGCTCGCCTGGCGGCAGGTTGCCCAGGTTCACGCACAGCATGCCGGGCTCGACCTGCTCCAGCAGCACCGCGCCGTCGCCGTCGGCGACGGCATCGGCATAGTCGCTGCTGGCCTGGCGCGCGGGCAGTACCTGTGCGGTGAGCGTGGCGCCGGCGAACTGTGTCTGCATGCCCAGGAACGCGGCATCCAGCGGTACCGGAAACGAATACACCAGTTCCACCGCGTCCTCGCCCTCGTTGCGGAAGTGGTGGCTGAGCTCGTACTCGGCGAGCAGGTCGTTGATGGTGACGAGCAGGCGCGAGTGCGCGAGCGGTGAGGTCGGCTGCTGGGCTTGGCGTGCGGCTTTCATGGTGGTTCCCCCTGTGGTGCTGGTCAGTCGGTGTCGGATGTGCGGTCGAGCCCGGCATAGGCGGCCTGCACCGCGCGGAACAGGCTGCGCAGCTGGGCCTGGGTCAGGCGCGCGCGTTCGGGCGCCACCACCAGTTCCAGCCCGTCGGCCACGATCAGGTGCGAGCGCACCTCGACCGCGCCCGGCCGCGCCGGCGCCAGCGGCGGCTCGCGCCGAGCCTGCAGCAGCCCGGCGATCGCATCGAGCGACAGGCCGGCGTCCTGCCACTGGCGAATGCGCAGCAGCTCGGACAGGTGCGCACTGGTGTACCAGGCGCCGCGCTTCTCGCCCTCGGGTGCGGCGAGCAGGCCGAGCTGGATGTAGTAGCGGATCGTGCGTTCGGGCACGCCGGACTGGTCGCTGAGCTGGTGCAGGTTGAGTTTCATAACGACAGTATAAGTGGCGCATAGAGTGTCAAATAACACCGGGTCCGTGTCAAGCCCTCGTTGCCGCGCCGCGCCAGGTGCAGGCATGCGCGCGGGCGCGTACGCTGGCAGGCGGTGTTTCCATGCAGTTTGCCGGGGTGGCGCATGCAGGCCGGTCGGAGCGGATTCGTGCGGTGGTGGTCGCTGCCGGCCCTGGCCGTGGCGATGCCCGGCCTCGCCCAGAACGCGGCGGCCTGGGTCGACCTGTCGCTGTACGGCAACCTCGAGACCGCGGGCGTGACCGCGACGATCGGTGGCGATGCCAACCGCAACGCGGCCATCGCGCTGCAATGGCGGCGCGTGGGCGAGGCGGGCTTCCACGATGCGCAGCCGTTGCTGCGCGTGGACGCGACCCGCCTCGTCGGCAGCCTGTTCGACCTCACGCCCGGCAGCGCCTGGGAAGTGCGCGCGACCTTGACCGATCCCGACGGCGTGGCCGGACCGGCCGAACGCAGCGCCGGCGGGACGACGCGCGCCGACGTGCTGGTGGCGCCGACGCTGCGCAGCCTGTTCGTCGCGCCCACCGGCAATGATGGCAACGACGGCTTGGGCCCGGCCACCGCGCTGCGCACGATCCAGCGCGCCGCCGACCTCGCGCAGGCGGGCGATCTCGTGCGCGTCGCGCCTGGGCGCTATCACGAGGCGGTAAGCGTGCCGCGCTCGGGCAGCGCGGACCAGCCGATCGTGTTCCATGCCGACGGCGCAGGTGTGGTGCTCGATGGCGCCAGCACCTTGCCGGCGACCACCGTGTGGAGCGCGCTCGGCAATGGCGTGTACCGCACCGGGCTCGGCCACGCCACCGGCCTGGTGGTGAGCGAGCAGGGACGCCTGTTCCGCTACGCCAGTGAAGCCGCGTTGCAGGCGCTCGCGGCAGGCGCGCCCGGCGGCTTCTGGTTCGATGCGGCCAGCCAGCGCCTGAGCGTGAAGTTCGCCGACGGCTCGGCGCCTGCCGCGCACACACTCGCGGTGGCGGACCTCGGTGCCGGCTTCACGCTCGATGGCCGTGCGTTCGTGCGCATCGAAGGCTTCACCATCCGCCATTACGGCGTGGACGAGTATGGCAAGGGCGTGTACCTGCGCCACAGCGACGACTGCATCGTGCGCGGCAACCATTTCAGCGACCTCGGCAGCACCGGCGTGTGGGCCAAGGGCGGCACGCGCAACCGCATCGAGGACAACGAGTTCAGCGACAGCTCGATCAGCGGCTGGCCTTGGCCGGTGGTCAAGGGCAGCTTCGCCGAGAACACCGCGGTCATGCTCACCGACGCGGTGGGCCGCGGCAACGTGATCCGGCGCAACCGCACCGACGGCAGCTTCAACGGCATCGCGCCGTGCGGCGCGCAGGCACCCGTGGGCGATGTGCTCACCACCGAGACCGACGTCTACCGCAACGAGCTGCGTCGCCACAACGACGATGCGCTCGAACCCGACGGCTACTGCGCCAACCTGCGCATCTTCGACAACCTGCTGGCCGATTCGCACATGGGCGTGTCGGTCGCGCCGACCTGGCCGGGGCCGGTGTGGATCGTGCGCAATCGCGCATGGAACCTCGGCAACACGCGCACCAGCCAGCTCGACGGCTACATCTCCAGTTTCCTCAAGGTCAACAGCGGCTACCCGGAGACCGTCGGCGCGCTGCTGCTGTACCACAACAGCATCGTCACCGCCGCGCCCGCGACCGAGGCGATGTACCTGCTCGATCCGGGCGTGGCCTCGACGCTGCGCAGCCGCAACAACCTGTACGTGGCCACGCGCCGGGTGTGGACCAAGGTCAACGCGATCGCGTTCGATGGCGACCACGACCTGCTCTACAGCTCCGACCCGACCCGCTTCGTGCGCTGGCATGGCACCGACTACGCCGACCTCGCCGCGTTGCGCAGTGCACTCGGGCTGGAACTGCAGGGCGTGTCGGCGCCGCCGCGGCTGCTGGATGCGGCCGGTGGCGACCTGCGCCTGCTGCCCGACAGTCCCGCGCGCGACCAGGGCCAAGTGCTGGCCGGCATCAACGACGGCTACGAAGGACCTGCGCCCGACCTGGGCGCATTCGAGTTCCGCGACCTGCTGTTCGCCGACGGCTTCGATCCGCACTGATGGTGCCGCGCGGCGGCCGTGACCGATAGCAGGGGGCGCCTGCGCGGGGACTGGGCTATGGTGGCGGCCGGTCCATTCGGGGAGAAGCGTCATGCGGATGAGGATGCTGGCGGTGGTCGCGGCCATGGCTGCGGTTTGCGGCGTGCCGTCGGTGCAGGCGGCCGATGCGTGGGCACGCGATCCCGCGCAGCCGGTCGACACCGCCTACGGCGCGAAGATCGCGCAGTACACCACCGAACCGCGCTTCAACACGCCGCTCACCGACTACCTGCCGGCATCGGATACGGTGCCGACACCGGCCAAGGTGCTGGGTGACGTGGCCGGCGCACCCGACTTCCTGCCGTATGCGGCCGATGTGCATCGCTACTTCCGCCTGCTCGCGCAGGCGACGCCGCGCGTGCGCGTGTTCAGCATCGGCCAGTCCGAGGAAGGCCGCGAGATGATCGCGGTCGCGGTCGCCGACGAGGCGCTGCTGGCCGGGCTCGATGCCAACCGCGCGCGGCTGGCGCAGCTGGCCGACCCGCGCACCCTGGGCCTGGACGATGCGCGCGCCGATGCGCTGATCGAGCAGACCACGCCCGTTTACTACATCACCGGCGCGCTGCATTCCAACGAGACCGGCGCGCCGACCGCGCTCATGGAGCTGGCCTACCGCCTCGCGGTCGATGACGCCCCCTACATCCGGCGCATCCGCTCGCGCGTGATCACGCTGATCACGCCGGTGGTCGAGGTCGACGGGCGCGAGCGTATGGTCGACCTGTACCGCTGGCACAAGGCCCATCCCGGCCAGCAGTATCCGCGGCTCGCGTACTGGGGCCATTACGTCGCCCACGACAACAACCGCGATGCGATGGCGCTCACGCTCAAGCTCAGCCGCAGCGTGACCGACACCTACCTGGGCTGGCACGCGCAGGTGCTGCACGACCTGCATGAGTCGTTCCCGTTCCTGTACGACAACACGGTCGGCGACGGGCCCTACAACGCCTGGATCGACCCCATCCTCGTCAACGAGTGGCAGCAGCTGGGCTGGAACAACGTCGAGCAGCTGACCAAGCTCGGCTTGCCGGGTGTGTACACGCACGGCGACTTCGACACCTGGAGCCCGGGCTACATGATGTTCATCGCGGCCATGCACAACGGCATCAGCCGCCTGTACGAGACCTACGGCAACGCCGGCGCCGACACCCTCGAGCGCATCCTCAACCCAGCGCAGTACTCGCGCACCTGGTACCGGCCCAATCCACCCGCGCCCAAGGTGCTGTGGTCGCAGCGCAACAACAACAACTACATGCAGGCGGGCCTGCTCACCGCGCTCGACTACTTCGCGGCCAATCGCGCCACCTTCCTGCACAACTTCTACCTCAAGAGCAAGCGCTCGATCGGCAAGCCCACCGCGGCCGGTCCGGCCGCGTACGTGTTCGCGGCCGACGACCCGCGCAGCGGCGCGCAGGCGCAGTTGCTGCGCGCACTGCTCGCCCAGCATGTGGAGATCCAGCGCGCCGAGCGCGCATTCACCGTGCAGGTGCCGCAACCGTGGGTCAAGCCGAGTGCCGCCGATGCCGAGCGGCACGGGCCCGAGCGGCCGCGTGTGGCGCCGCGCACGTTCGCCGCGGGCAGCTGGATCGTGCGCATGGACCAGCCCTATTCGCGCATCGCAGATGCCTTGCTCGACCGCCAGTACTGGGCGCCCAACGACCCGCAGAGGACGCCCTACGACGACACCGGCTGGTCGCTCGGGGACAGCTTCGGCGTCGATGTCGTGCGCGTGTCCGACCTGGGCGTGCTCGAAGTGCCGATGCAGCGCGTCGAGCGCATCGATACGCCGTTCACGCCCGCCACGCTCGGCGTGGAAGGGCGAATGCCGCGCATCGCGATCATGCACACCTGGCTGTCGACCCAGACCGAAGGCTGGTGGCGTCTGGCCCTGGACCAGCTCGGGGTGAAGTACGCCTACATCAGCACCCAGGATGTCGCGCGCACGGCCAACCTGCGCCGCGACTACGACGTGATCCTGTTTGCGCCGGTCGGGGCGCGCGATCCGCGCCAGATCGTCGAGGGCCTGCCGCTGTACGGCAATGCGCTGCCGTGGAAGAAGACCGAGCTCACGCCCAACCTCGGCCGCATCGACGCCACCGATGACATGCGTCCCGGTCTGGGCGCGCGCGGCGTGGACAACCTCAAGCGCTTCGTTGCCGATGGCGGCCTGCTCGTGACCAGCGAGGACACCGCGCGATTCGCGATCGAGCAGGGGCTCGCGCCGGGCGTGTCGGTGGCGCCACGCAAGGACCTGCGCGTGGTCGGCAGCCTGCTCGAGGCGGTGCGCGTGGCCGGCGACAGCCCGATCGCGCGCGGCTACGAACATCCATTCGCGATGTACAGCAGCGATGGTCTGTCGTTCCAGGTCAGCCACCTCGTCGGTGGCGACAAGGGCCTGCCCAACGCACGCGACTACAAGCGCCCGACCGGGCGCGGCGGCCTGCATGACGAGGACGTGCCCGAGGGCCGGGCGTTCGAGGCGCCGGCGCCGCTGCCATTTGCCAAGCCATGGCAGGCGCTGCCGCTCAATGCCGAACAGGAACGCAACAATCCAAACCTGATTCCGCCGGAGCTGCGACCCACGGTGATCGTGCGCTGGGCCGATGAGCCCAGCCTGCTGCGCGCGGGCCTGCTCGACCATCCCAAGGAACTGGCCGGTCGCGCCGCGGTGGTTGAGGCGCGCTACGGCAAGGGTCACGTGCTGCTGTTCGCGAGCAACCCGATGTGGCGCGGCACCAGCGTGGGCAGCTATGCGCTGCTGCTCAACGCGATGGCCCATTTTGACCGGCGCTGACGCGGACGCGATCGCCACAGCCGGTTGCGGTCGCGCCCGTGCATGGCGTGGGCGGGCGCGATCGCTTCGGCTACAGTGGCAGCGGCACGGCAGCGCCGTGCCGTTGGTGCAACCACGCGCGCTCCATCCCGGGGCGCGTGCATGTCCATACAGGGGAATTGCATGAAGTGTGTATCACTGAACAAGGTGCGGGTGTGTGCATTCGTGGCTGCGGGCGGACTGCTCGCGGCCGGTTCCGCGCTGGCTGAAAACCTCAATTTCACCCTCGTCAACAACACCGGCTATCCCATCAACGAGGTGTACGTGAGCTCCGCGGCCACCAAGAGCTGGGAAGAGGATGTCATGGGCCGTGACCAGCTCGGCGACGGCGACGGCGTGGACATCCGGTTCGATCCCGGCGAGAAGGGCTGCCTGTGGGACCTCAAGGTCGTGTACGAGGACGACGAGAGCGCGGTGTGGGATCGCCTGGACCTGTGCGAGTTGTCGAAAGTGACCCTGCACTACGACCGCGACAAAGGCTCGACCTGGGCCGACACCGAGTGAGCCGGGTCCCGCCGCGAGCGGCGGGCTTGGCGGCTGGGCGCCCCGTGGTGCGGGGCGTCCATTGGCCGGACAGGCCGTGATGGCCGCATGCGCGCGCCCCAACGCCTTCAGCGGCTGCCTGGCGGCAGGCTCGAACCGGCTTCGGCCAGTTGCCGCGGCGTGCCGAGGTTGCGCCAGTAGCCGTCGTGGCGTTCGCCGTGGAGGCGCTGCGCGCGCATCGCGCGCTGGAACATCGGCAGCAGCTTGAAGCGCGTGGCCGGTTCGCCGGCCACGAGCTCAGCGCGGTACACGCCGATGTTGCCGAAGGTGAGGCGCTCGCCGTGGCCGGCCTCGTTGAGCTCGTCGCGGTCCAGCCAGAAGTCGCCGCGTGGATGGAAATCCGGATTGGCCACCATCACCAGGTGGGCCAAGCCCGCGGGTTCGGCAGGCAGCCGCGCATAGTCGTAGTCGCTGAGGATGTCGGCGCTGACGCCGATGAACGGCGCCGCGCCCAGCAGCGGCAGCGCGTGCTTGATGCCGCCGCCGGTTTCCAGCGGCACGGCGCCCTCGTGGCTGTAGTGGATCGCGAGGTTCCAGCGTGAGCCGTCGCCGAGCGTGGCCGGGAACTGCTCGGCCAGGTGCGAGGTGTTGATGACCACCTTGCGCACGCCGGCGGCGGCGAGTTTCTCCAGGTGATGCTCGATCAGGCATTTGCCGCCGACGCGCAGCAGCGGCTTGGGCGTGGTGTCGGTCAGCGGGCGCATGCGCTCGCCACGGCCGGCCGCGAAGATCATCGCGCTGCGCAGCTTCATGCGGTGCCGGCCCGCGGCTGGGTGAGATCGCGCGCGCCGCGGGCGCGTTCGAGCAGGTCGGCGAGCGGAGCGAGTTCGTGGTGGCGGCGTGCCACCGTGATCACGTAGTGCCAGGTCAACGGCAGGTCGGCCAGGTACTGCGGCTTGCCGTCGCGGTAGTGCAGGCGGCAGAAGATGCCAAGCACCTTGAGGTGGCGCTGCAGTCCGGTGAGGTCGAACCAGCGCGCGAAGCGCGCCGCGTCGGTGTGCTGGTCGAGCAGATGCGCATCGAGCAGGCGCACGCGATAGCCTTCGAGCCAGCCCGCGACGCGCTCCTCGTCCCACGCGATGTAGCAGTCGCGCAGCAGCGAGGCCAGGTCGTAGGTGAGCGGGCCGACCAGCGCACCCTGAAAATCGATGATGCCCGGGTTGGCGAGGCGGTGGGTCGGGCCGGGGCCGGCTGCGGCGGGCACGCGCATGAGGTTGCGGCTGTGGTAGTCGCGGTGCATGAACGCCTGCGGTTGCGCCGCGAGCGCTTCGACCAGGTGCAGGAAGGCGCGCTCGATCACCTCCCGTTCTCCGCCATCGATGGCATGGCCCAGGTGCCGCCGCAGGAACCACTCGGGCATGAGCGCGAGCTCGCGCAGGGCGAACTCGCGGTCGAAGTGCGCCAGGCCGCGGGTATCCACCTGCGTGTGCATGCGCAGCAGCGCATCGAGCGCGTCGGCGTAGAGCGCATCGGCGCTGCGCGCGTCGAGCTGCGACAGGTACGAGCAGGTGCCGAGATCTTCCATGAGGATGAAGCCACGCGCGAGGTCGGCGCCATCCACGCGCGGCACGTGCAGTCCCGCGCGTTGCAGGCGTGCGCCGATGTCGAGCCACGGCGCGCTGTCCTCGTGCTCGGGCGGCGCGTCCATGAGCACGCGCGTGCTGCCGTCGGCTAGCGTGATGCGCCAGTAGCTGCGGAAGCTCGCATCGGCCGATGCCGGCTCGATGCCGCGCACGCCAGCCCCGAGCAGGGCGCTGACGAACCGGGCGCGCGCCTCGGCGCGATCGGGAGTCGTGGTCATGGCGTGGGTTGCGGTCGGCGCACGCCAGGCGTGCGAGCGCGCCAGCACCGACGTGGCGTGACCGTCCGCGCTGACCGTGCCCGACCGGCATCCGGCCCGGCCCCGCGACCGTGCGCTGGCAGCGCGGGGGTCACTGGTTGCGGTCGATCGCGTAGTCGGCCAGCACCGCGAGTGCGTCGCGGGCGGCGGAGGCGGGCAGGGCCGCGAGTGCTTCGCGCGCACTGCGCGCATGGGCATGGGCGCGTTCGCGCGAGGCGTGCAGCGCATCGGTCGCCCGGATCGCCGCGAGCACTTCGCCCAGCGCGGACAGGTCGGCGTTGCGCAGCGCCTCGCGCAGCATCGCGGCCTGTGCCGGCGCACTGCGCTCGATCGCGAGGATCAGCGGCAGGGTCGGCTTGCCATCGGCCAGGTCGTCGCCGACGTTCTTGCCCAGCGTATGCGCGTCGGAGGCGTAGTCGAGCACGTCGTCGGCGATCTGGAACGCGTAGCCGAGGTCGAGCCCGTAGCGGGCGAGCGCTTGTTCCTGCGCCGCGGGCAGGCCCGCGAGCACGCCGCCGAGCCGCGTCGCCGCCGCGAACAACACCGCGGTCTTGCGTTCGATCACGTCGAGGTAGGCGCGCTGCGTGGTGTCGGGGTTGCCGATGTTGAGCAGCTGCAGAACCTCGCCCTCGGCGATGCGGTTGGTGGTGTCGGCAAGGATGCGCATGATGCGCATGCTGTCGAGCTCGACCATCATCTGGAACGAGCGCGAATACAGGAAATCGCCCACCAGCACGCTTGCGGCGTTGCCCCACACCGCGTTGGCGGTGCTGCGCCCGCGCCGCAGTTTCGACTCGTCGACCACGTCGTCGTGGAGCAGGGTCGAGGTGTGGATGAACTCGATCACCGCGGCCAGCTGCACATGCTGCTGGCCGTGGTAACCGGCCGCGCGCGCGGCCAGCACGTGCAGCATCGGGCGCAGGCGCTTGCCGCCGCCACCGACGATGTGCTCGGCCACCTGGTTGACCAGCACCACGTCCGACGCCAGGCGCTGTCGGATCAGGGCGTCGACCGCGGCCATGTCCTGCGCCGCCAGCGCCTGCACGTCGGCCAGCCGTTCGATGCGGGTCGGGACTTGGGGCACGGCGGACATCGGCGGGCGGCGCTGGGAGACGGTGGTGCCAGTATAGCGATTCGCACCGCCGCGCCGACCGCGGCGGGTTGGCAGCGCGGCAGCGGCCGGATATCGTGCCGGCGATGAAACAGCTGTTGCCCGACTGGCTGCATCCCTCGCTCGACGTGCTCACCATGGCCGCGCTCGTGCTGCTCGTGCTCGTGCTCGCATGGGTGTTGCGGCGCGTGCTGCGCGGGCTGGCGCGGCGCCTGCGCGAGCGCTACCAGCTGTCCGAGCAGATGATGGCGGTGCCGTTGCGGGTGGCGGGGGCGGTCGTCAACGTCGGCGCGCTGTTTGCGATCCTGCAACTGCTGGGCGTGTCGGGCGCGGTGCTGTGGACCGCCTTCACCGGCTTTGCCGCGGTCGGCGCGATCGCGTTCTTCGCGGCCTGGAGCGTGCTGTCCAACCTGTTCTGCACGCTGCTCATCGTGATCATGCGGCCGTTCCGCCTGCACGATCGCATCGAACTGCTCGAAAACGGCGACAAGCCCGGCCTCAAGGGCGAGGTGGTCGACATCAACATGGTCTACACCAGCCTGCGCGAGGACGATGGCGCGCTGTTGCAGGTGCCCAACATCCTGTTCTTCCAGCGCATCACGCGGCGCTGGCCGGTGCCGGGTGCGATGCCGACGGCGCCCGTCGACAACGGCTGACACGCCCGCGCGCGTCCGGCCTGCATGGCGCCGGTCGCCGCCATGCGATACTGCGCGCCGTTTCCCCACACGCGACGGCAGAGGCTCCCATGGCACGCGGCATCAACAAGGTCATCCTCGTCGGCAACCTCGGCGCCGACCCCGAAACGCGCTACACCACGGCCGGCGGTGCGGTCACCAACATTCGCCTTGCCACCTCCGAGCAGTGGCGCGACAAGCAGACCGGCGAGAACCAGGAACGCACCGAGTGGCACCGCGTGGTGCTGTTCGGCAAGCTCGGCGAGATTGCCGGCGAGTACCTCAAGAAAGGCCGACAGGTCTACATCGAAGGCTCGCTGCGCACCAACAAGTACACCGACAAGGATGGCGTGGAGCGCTACACCACCGACATCATCGCCAGCGAGATGCAGATGCTCGGCGGCGGTGGAGGCGGCGGCGAGGGCGGCTATTCGCGCGGCGGCGATGAAGGCGCCGGCGCACGCGGCGGCGCGCGCGGCGGTGGCGAACGTGGCGGCGCGGCGCGTCCGGCGCGGCCCGAGGCCGCCGCACCCGCACCCGCGGCGTGGCCGGCCAACGATGGTTTCGGCGACGACGACATCCCGTTCTGAGCCATCGGCTCGGGCTACCATAGGCGCCCGTTTCGACGCCCAGGCAGCACCTACGACCGATGAAAACCCTGCTCGTCACCGGTGGCGCCGGTTTCATAGGCGGCAATTTCGTGCTGGCCGCGCTGGCCCAGGGCGGCGTGCGCATCGTCAACCTCGACGCGCTCACCTATGCCGGCAACCGCGACACGCTGGCGTCGCTGAATGGGCGTGACGAGCATCGCTTCGTGCATGGTGACATCGGTGATGCGGAACGGGTGCGGCAGTTGCTCGCCGAGCACCAGCCCGATGCGATCGTCAATTTCGCGGCCGAGTCGCACGTGGACCGCTCGATCGACGGTCCGGCCGCGTTCGTGCAGACCAATGTGGTGGGCACGCTCAACCTGCTCGAATGCGCGCTGGCGCATTGGCGCGCCTTGCCGCTGGAGCGGCAGGACGGCTTCCGCTTCCTGCACGTGTCCACCGACGAGGTGTATGGCTCGCTCGGCCCGCTCGGGCGCTTCACCGAGCAGTCGCCGTACGCGCCCAACTCGCCGTATTCGGCCTCCAAGGCCGCGTCCGACCACCTCGTGCGTGCGTTCCACCACACCTACGGCCTGCCCACGCTCACCACCAACTGCTCCAACAACTACGGGCCCTACCAGTTTCCCGAAAAGCTCATTCCGCTGGTGATCCAGAAGGCGCTCGCGGGCGAGCCGCTGCCCGTGTACGGTGATGGCCGCAACGTGCGCGACTGGCTGTACGTGGGCGACCACTGCAGTGCGATCCGGCGCGTGCTCGACATCGGCCGCGTTGGCGAGGTCTACAACGTCGGCGGTGACGCCGAGCGCGAGAACATCACGGTGGTGAAGACGATCTGCGCGCTGCTCGACCAGCGTCGGCCGCTGGCCGATGGCGGCAGGCGCGAATCGCTCATCGCCTACGTCAAGGACCGCCCCGGCCACGATCGCCGCTATGCGATCGATGCGGGCAAGATCAAGCGCGAGCTGGGCTGGCGTCCGGCCGAATCCTTCGACAGCGGCCTGGCCCGCACCGTCGACTGGTATCTGGACAACCAGGCGTGGGTCGCGCGCGTGCTCGACGGCAGCTACCGCATGGAGCGCCTGGGCAGCGCGTGACCGGCCGCGCGCGGCTCACGGCACCCAGGCGTGGCTGAGCTCCTGGTCGTCGCAGCGCACCCAGATGCGGATGTCGTTGGCCATGATGCTGGTCGAGAACGTGCCCTGCGGGTGCGCGGGCATGAGTTCGAGCAGCCGCGGCCGTGCCTGGCGCACCACCTGTTCGAACACCGCACGGTCGGTCACGGGTGGCGAGCCGAGGTCGGCATAGGCCTGGTCGAGGATCGCCGCCACCTCGTCGATGCAGGCCTGCGCCTGCGTGTCGGCCCCGGCGCGGCAGCCGCCCAGCAGCATTGCCGCCGCCACGATGCACGCCTGCCACCGGATCCTGCTCATATGCCTTCCCCCGGGTTGCGCCAGTGACCGGGCCACGCGCGCAAGCGCCGCGTGCGCATGGGGCTGGCGGCAACGATGGTAACATCGACGGTTCGCCGCGCCCGCACAATCCAACCCATGGCGTCGTCCCTGCACAGTGAGTCCAGCATGACCCGTCGCGGCATCATCCTTGCCGGTGGTTCCGGCACGCGGCTGTACCCGGTGACGCAGGCAGTGAGCAAGCAACTGCTGCCGGTGTACGACAAGCCGATGATCTACTACCCGCTGTCGACGCTGATGCTGGCCGGCATCCGCGAGGTGCTGGTCATCAACACGCCCCACGAGCAGGCCCTGTTCCAGCGCCTGCTCGGCGACGGCTCGCAGTGGGGCATCTCGATCCACTATGCGGTGCAACCCTCGCCCGACGGTCTCGCCCAGGCGTTCCTGATCGGGCGTGAGTTCGTCGCCGGCCGGCCCAGCTGCCTCGTGCTCGGCGACAACATCTTCTACGGCCATGGCTTCACCGAACAGCTCGCGCGCGCGGCCGCTCGCGAGGACGGCGCGACCGTGTTCGGCTACTGGGTGCGTGATCCCGAGCGCTACGGCGTGGCCGAGTTCGATGTCTCGGGTCGCGTCGTCGGTCTCGAGGAAAAGCCTGTGCAGCCGCGCTCGAACTGGGCCGTCACCGGGCTGTATTTCTACGACGCGGCGGTGTGCGAGCACGCCGCCGCGCTCAAGCCGTCGCCGCGTGGCGAGCTCGAAATCACCGATCTCAACCGCCGTTATCTCGACGCCGGCAAGCTCATGCTCGAAAAGCTGGGTCGCGGCTATGCCTGGCTCGACACCGGCACCCACGAATCGCTCGTCGAGGCGTCGAACTACGTCGAGACGATCGAGAAGCGGCAGGGACTGAAGGTGTGCTGTCCCGAGGAGATCGCATTCCAGAGTGGCTGGATCGATGCCGAGCAGGTGCTGCGGCTGGCCGCGCCGCTGGCCAAGAACGGCTATGGCCAGTACCTGCAGCGCATGGTGCGGCTGGGGCGCGGCGCGTGAAGCTGATCCAGACCGCCCTGCCCGGCTGCGTGGTGATCGAGCCGGTCGTGCATGGCGATGCGCGCGGCTTCTTCTACGAGAGCTTCCACGCCGGCAAATTCGCTGCAGCGGGGCTCGATCTCGACTTCGTGCAATGCAACGTGTCGCGTTCGGCGCACGGCGTGCTGCGCGGCCTGCACTACCAGTGGCCGCAGCCGCAAGGCAAGCTCGTCAACGTGCTCGAAGGCGAGGTCTACGACGTCGCGGTCGACATCCGCGTGGGTTCACCCACCTTCGGGCAGTGGGTGGCGGCGATCCTGTCGGCCGACAACAAGCGCCATTTCTGGATCCCGGAAGGCTTCGCGCATGGCTTCGTGGTGCTGTCGGAGCAGGCCACCTTCACCTATCAGTGCACGGCGCTGTACCAACGCGAGTTCGATGCCGGCATCCGCTGGAACGATGCGCAGATCGCCATCGACTGGCCGCTTGCACAACCCTTGCTGTCGGACAAGGACCAGCGCACGCCATTCCTCGCCGAGGTGCCGCGCGAGCGTCTGCCGGCGTACGTGGCACCGGGCTGAGCGCACCGTGCCGGCGTCCACGCCACGGCGTTGCCGCGCACGGATCGGGACCGGTCGGTGAGGATCCTCCTGCTCGGCGCCAACGGTCAGGTCGGGCATGCGCTGCGCGCGGCATTGCAGCCGCTGGGCGAAGTCGTGGCTGCGACGCGCGAAGGCGTCGCGGCCGATGGCTCGGCCTGCCTGCGCGCCGACCTGGCCGATCCGGCGTCGCTGGCGCAGGCACTGGCGCACGCGGCACCCCGCCTCATCGTCAACGCCGCCGCGTACACCGCGGTCGACCGCGCCGAGGACGAGCCGCAGCAGGCCGAGCGGATCAACCACCAGGCGCTGGCCGAACTCGGCGCCTGGGCCGCGGCGCAGCGCGCGCGTGTGGTCCATTACTCGACCGACTACGTGTTCGACGGCAGCGCACAGCGGCCCTACCGCGAGGAGGATGCGACGGCGCCGCTGGGTGTGTACGGACGCAGCAAGCTCGCGGGCGAGCAGGCGCTGCGCGCGAGCGGCGCGGACCACCTGATCCTGCGCACGGCCTGGGTGTATGCGCCACGCGGGCACAACTTCCTGCGCACGATGCTGCGCCTGGCACACGAGCGCGACGAGCTGCGCGTGGTCGCCGACCAGGTCGGCGCACCGACCCCCGCGCACTGGATCGCGCAGGCCAGCGCGCATGTGCTCGCGCGCTGGCGTGACCATAGCCACACGCTGCATGTGGTCGCCGCGGGTCGCGCGAGCTGGCACGGGTTCGCGAGCGCGATCGTCGCGCGCGCCCACGCGCGCGGCCTGCTGGCGCGTGTCCCGCGGGTGGTGCCGATTGCCAGCGCCGACTACCCCACGCGTGCCCGGCGACCGGCCTGTTCCGTGCTCGACTGCACAAGGCTCAGGGACCGGTTCGGGCTAGAATTGCCCGATTGGACGGTCGGGCTGGATGAAGTGCTCGCCGAACTGGCCCTCCACCCCCAGCCCTGAAGCGCCCGTGCCGGCGCCGGGCGTTGCAGGAGTTGATGCATGCTCGTTCCCGTGATCCTGTCCGGCGGTGCCGGTACGCGTCTGTGGCCGGTGTCGCGCAGCGCCTATCCCAAGCCGTTCATGCGCATGGGCGATGGCCAGTCGCTGCTGGGCAAGACGCTCGCGCGCGCGCTGGCCTGCGCCGACGGCGCGCCCGTGCTCACCGTGACCGGGCGTGACTACTACTTCCTCACCCGTGACGAATACGCGCAGGCCGGCGTCGCGCTCGAGCGCTTGCCGTTCCTGCTCGAACCGGCCGGGCGCAACACCGCGCCCGCGGTCGTGCTCGCCGCGCTGCACGCGCGCGACCACATCGCAGCGGATGCGACCTTGCTGGTGCTGCCGGCCGACCACCTGATCCGCGACCTCGACGCATTCGTGGCCGATGCCGCGCGTGCCGCGCGCCTCGCGCGCGATGGCTGGCTCGTCACCTTCGGCATCCGTCCGACCCATCCCGAAACCGGCTTCGGCTACATCCGCATGGGCGAGGCGATCGCCGCGCCTGCGCCGCGCCGCTCACGCACGCTGGCGGATGCCGCCGACGCGGTGCAGGAGTGCGTCGATTGCAGCTGCGCGGCCGAGGACCGGGGCGCGACCCCTGCGCCGCTGGGGCGTGCGGTGCGCGCGTTCGTCGAGAAGCCCAACACGCAGACCGCCGAAGGCTACGTCGCCTCGGGTGAGTACGTGTGGAACTCGGGCATGTTCTGCTTCCGTGCCGACACCTTGCTCGAGGTCGCCGCGCAGGTCTGTCCCGACGTGCTGGCGGCGGCACAGGCCTGCCATGCGCAGGCCACCAGCCATGACAGCCCCATCGAGTATGCGCGCGAGGCATTCCTGGCCCAGCCCGACATCTCGATCGACTACGCAATCATGGAACGCGCGCCGCGCGTGGCGGTGGTGCCCGCCGGCTTCGACTGGAGCGACATCGGTTCGTGGAAGGCGATGAGCGATCTCGACGCCGCCGATGGTGAAGGCAACCGCGTGCACGGCCAGGCCGTGGTGGTGGAAAGCGCCAATTGCTACATCCAGGCGCAGGGTCGCGTGGTGGCCGCGGTGGGTGTGCAGGACCTCGTGATCGTCGACACCGGCGATGCGGTGCTGGTATCGCACCGCGAACGCGCGCAGGCGGTCAAGCAGGTGGTGGAACGCCTGCGCGCCGACAACCACGCGGCGGCCAGCGTGCACCAGACCGTGCATCGGCCGTGGGGCAGCTACACCGTGCTCGAGGATGCCGCCGACTGCAAGGTCAAGCGCCTCACGGTCAAGCCCGGCCACGTGCTGTCGCTGCAGTTGCACCATCGCCGCAGCGAGCATTGGACCGTGGTCGAGGGCGTGGCCAAGGTGCGCATCGGCGAGCGCGAGTTCATGCTCAACCGCAACGAATCGGCCTATATCCCGATGCACACGGTGCACCGGCTCGAGAACCCCACCGACAGCGACATCCACCTCATCGAGGTGCAGTGCGGCGATTACTTCGGCGAAGATGACATCGAGCGCCTGGAAGATCGCTATGGCCGGGTCGCTGGCAAGTGAGGCATCAGCGCACGGCCCTGCCGGATCCGAACCCGTCCCAACCCCTGAAGGAGTCACATCGATGAAATGGCTTTCGCTGATCGCGCTGGCCCTGCTGCCGGCACTGGGTCTGGCCCAGGCACCCGCGACACCGGCCGCCACCGCGGCCAAGGGTCCGCCGCCGCTGGAGGACTTCACGCGCAATGCCGACTACGCGCAGATGGCGATCTCGCCGAGCGGGCGTTACCTCGCGGCGACGATCCCGTTCGACGAGACGACCGTGCTGTACGTGATCGACCGCACCACCAACCAGCGCACCGCGACGATCCGCGCGGCTGGCGAGAACACCGTCGATGAGTTCTGGTGGGTCAACGACACGCGCATCGTGGCCAGCGTCGCCGAACGCCTGGGCGGGGTCGACCGGCCCAAGCCCACCGGCGAGCTGTATGCGATCAATGCCGATGGGTCCGGCTCGATGCAACTGTTCGGCTCCCGCGCCGCCGGCGGCGCGACGGGAACGCGCACCAAGCGCGGCGGCGCGCAGCGCTATGCGAGCGCCCAGGTCATCGACGTGCTGCCGGGCGACGAGCGCCACATCCTCATTGCCACCTTTGATTGGCGCAACAGCCAGCAGGCCCCGCCGAGCGCGGAACTATTGGATGTGTACACCGGCAAGACCACGCGCGTCGCGGTCGGACCCAAGGCCGGCGCATCGTTCGTCGCCGACCACGAAGGCAAGGTCCGCGTGGCGGTCGCGCCCAACGACAGGCTCAACCCGGTCATGTACCTGCGTGCGGGCAAGGGCGATGAATGGGGCGTATTCAACGACCCCGACCAAAGCGGCGCGATCATCACGCCACTGCTGTTTGCGCGCGACAACCGCCACCTCTACGCCACGATCGAGCGCGCCGACAAGGCCGATGCGCTGTACCGCATCGACCTCGGCGATGGCAAGCGCGAGCTGTTGTACGAGGGCGGCGCCGACCCCGGTCGGTTGCTGCTCACGCCCGACCGCCTGGATGCCTATGGCGTGATGACCTACGACGGCAAGACCGCGGTCCACGTGTTCGACACGGCGTCGCAGTTCGGGCGCCTCGCGCTGTCGCTGCAACAGGCATTTCCGGGCCAGGTGGCGGTGTTCGGCAGCTTCGCCGAGGATGGCAAGTTCGGTCTCGTGCACGTGTTCAGCGACCGCAACCCCGGTGACTTCTACCTGTTCGACACGACCAAGAAGAACGCCGAGTACCTTGCCAGCGCGCGCAAGTGGATCGAGCCGGAGCAGATGGCAACGATGCAGCCGGTGCGCTTCAAGGCGCGCGACGGGCTTGAGATCAACGGCTACCTCACGCTGCCGCGTGGCGGAGACGGCAAGAACCTGCCGCTCATCGTCAATCCGCACGGCGGCCCGCATGGCCCGCGCGACTACTGGGAGTTCAATCCCGAAGCGCAGTTGCTGGCCAGTCGCGGTTATGCGGTGCTGCAGGTCAACTTCCGCGGCTCGGGTGGCTATGGCAACGACTTCCAGCGCGCCGGCTATCGGCAGTGGGGTCTGCGCATGCAGGACGACCTGACCGACGCCACGCGCTGGGCGGTGCAGCAGGGATATGCCGATCCGCGGCGCCTGTGCATCTACGGTGCGAGTTACGGCGGCTACGCCGCGCTCGAGGGCGTGGTACGCGAACCCGACCTGTACCGCTGCGCGATCGGTTACGTGGGCGTGTACGACCTCGAGCTCATGTATCGCGACGGCGACATTCCGCGCGGCCTGTTCGGCAAGCGCTACCTGGAAATGGTGCTCGGTCGCGACAGCACCGACCTGCGCGCGCGTTCACCGGCCGCCAACGTGGACAAGATCAAGGCCGCGCTCATGATCGCGGTCGGCGGGCGTGACGAGCGCGTGCCGCCAAGCCAGGCCAAGGCCTTGCGTGCGGCGCTGGACAAGGCCGGCAAGCCGTATGAATGGCTGCTCAAGGACGCGGAGGGCCACGGCTTCTACCGCGCCGAGAACCGGCAGGAGCTGTACACGCGGCTGTTGGCGTTCCTCACCGCGAACCTCGCCGCGCCGGCCGCGCACTGAGGCGGATGTGGGTGGCGCCGCCGCGCGCATCAGGCGACGTTGGCGGCGCCGCGCGCGAACATGGCCTGGTGTTCGCGCACGAGCGTGATGAACTGGTCCGCCGGCACCGCCGGCGACCAGTACAGGCCCTGGCCGTACTCGCAGCCAAACCCCTGCAGCTTGTGAAGCATGGCGGCCTCTTCCACGCCTTCGGCGACGATCTGCAGGTCCAGGCAGTGGCCCAGTTCGATGATCGCGCGCACCAGCCCTTCATCGTGTGCGCTCGCACATACGCGCTTGACGAACGAGCGGTCGATCTTGAGCCGGTGCACCGCGAAGCGGCGCAGGTAGCCCAGGTTCGAGTAGCCGGTGCCGAAGTCGTCGATCGCGATGCGTACGCCGGCCGCGGAGACGCGCTGCAGCAGCTGCTCCAGGTGCAGCGTGTCGGCCATGAGCAGTGACTCGGTGAGCTCGAGCACGAGGTTGGCCCCGGGCAGCTGGGTGGCGCCGAGCGCGCGCACCACGTCGCGCTCGATGTCGTCACGATGGAACTGCAGCGGTGACACGTTGACCGCCACGGTCAGTTCGCCCAGTCCCTCGCTGCGCCAGCGCTGCGCGTCGGCGCAGGCCTGGCGCAGCACCCATGCGCCGAGCGCATTGATGAGGCCGCTGCGCTCGGCCACCGGGACGAAGCGGTCGGGACCGATCGTGCCCAGCTCCGGGGAGTGCCAGCGCAGCAACGCCTCGGCGCCGACGATGCGGCCGCTGCGCAGGTCGAACTCGGGCTGGTAGTGCACCTGCAGTTCATCGCGCGCGAGCGCGCTGCGCAGCGCCGAACCGATGCGCATCTGTTCGAGCACGCTCTCGTTCATGCTCGGATCGAAGAAGCGGAAAGTGGCGCGGCCCGAATCCTTGGCGCGGTACATGGCCAGGTCGGCATTTTTGAGCAGCGCGTCGATCTCGTTGCCGTCGCGTGGCGCCACCGTGATGCCGAGCGAGGCGGTCACGCCCACTTCGAGGCCGTCGAGCATGAAGCTGTGCTGCAACGCCTGCATGATCTGCGCGACCACCGCGCTGATCGCTTCCTCGTGCTCGAAGTCGCCGAGCAGGATCAGGAACTCGTCGCCCGATACCCGCGCCACCGTATCGCCTTCGCGCACGCAAGCCTGCAGGCGACTGGCCACCTGGCGCAGCAGCGCATCGCCGACCGGATGGCCGAGCGAGTCGTTGATGGTCTTGAAATTGTCCAGGTCGAGAAACATCACCGCGACCGGGCGCCGCTCGCGACGGGCCATTTCGAGCATGCGGTCGAGCCGGTCGAGCGCGAGCGCGCGGTTGGGCAGCCCGGTCAGGCTGTCGCGCTGGGCCAATACCTCGATGCGTGCGTGCGAATCGAGCAGGGCGCGCTTTTCGGTTTCGAGGTCCTGGACCGCGTGGCGCAGGTCATCGGTCAACAGCCACACGAAGAACGCGATGATCATGAGCAGCATCGACATCGTGATCACGCGCGTGGGCGCAGGCGCAAGCGCGACGCTGTGCAGGATGCCGTACTGGTCCAGCAGCAACAGCAATACGAGGAATGCGATCATGATGCCGGTGAGGAACACCAGCAGGTGGCGCGAGCCGTACATGCCAGCCAGCAGCAGCAAGGCGGGATAGGCGATGAAGGCCTCGTCGAACAATCCCTGGTCGATCGCGCCGAGTACGCTCACGCCGGTCATCGCCACCACCACGAGCAGCGCCACCACCTGTTCAAGCGGCCGATGCCGGTTCCAGCGCAGTCCGAGCCACAGCAATGCGGCCAGTGTGAGGTTGAGCGCGAGGAACAGGGTCCGTTCGCGCAGCAGGTTCATGAGTGCCACCACGGCGAAGGCAGCGATGGCGATCAGCAGGATCTGCCGCAGGCGCTTGCGGTGCAGCGCAAGCAGCTTGGCAGGCGGTCTCGCCTCGATGCCTGGATCGCGATCTGGCAGCATGCCGGGGCCGGTCCGTTTCGTTGCGGCCGTTTCAGGCTAGCAGTCTCGCTGCCGGCGCGCACCTGGTCGCCGCCGGCAAGGGTGCCGCGTCGTGCCGGGACACCCTCACTTCACCCCATGCATCCAGCGCCGCAGCAGCGGCCGCAGCAGCAGCACGCCCACGCCGCAGCCGATTCCAAGCCAGCCCGAGAACACGAACAGCGCCTCGTATTTGGCCAGCGCCAGCGCGATGTCGAGGACCTCGCCTTCGGCCACCTCCAGCGCCGACAGCTTGCCCAATTGCGCGGCGAGCACCTCCGAGTACGAGGTGCCGAGGAACCAGCCCCCCATCATGAGCCCGACCACGCGCGGCACCGACAACGCGGTGACCACCGACAGTCCGATCGGCGACAGCAGCATCTCGCCGATCTCGAGCACGAAGTAGGCGAGCACGAACCACCAGATGCCGGTGAGGCCATTGGCCTGCGGATGGCGCGCGCTCCACGCGAGCACGAAGAAGCTCAGGCCCGCGAACAGCAGCCCCAGCGCCGATTTGGTCACGCTGCCGGGATTGCGGCCGCAGCGGTCCAGCCGCGGCCACAGCCATGCGAACGCCGGCGCGAGCACGAGGATGAAGAACGCGCCCAGCGAAGTGAGCTGGCTCGCGCTCCACTCCACGCCGAGGGCGGCGTGGTTCATCGCGCGATCGGAGAACAGCACCCATGAGCCGTAGGTCTGCTCGTACAGCGTGAAGAACACGAGGCAGAAACCGATGAAGGCGAGCACCACGCACATCTGCTCGCGCTCGACCTTGCTGCAGTGGCGGGCCATGAACCAGGCGATGCCGCCGAGCAGGCACAGGCTGACCACGTGCATCGCCAGCAGCACCGGGCTCGGCTCGAACACGCCCGGGATCAGCGTGACGATGAGCGAGTGCGACTGGATCAGGCCCCACACCACCACGATGCCGGCGAGCGTGCCGAGGTAGATCAGGTGTTCGCGCGTGAGCGGGCCCAATGCGCGTGCCCGCAGGCGTGCCGGGTCGGGCGGTTCGGCGTGGCCGTGCAGGTGCTTCTGCCCGTACAGGAAGTTGGCCAGGCCCGCCAGCATGCCGATGCCCGCGGCACCGAAGCCCCAGCCCCAGCCCCAGGTCTCGCCAAGCCAGCCGCACAGCAGCCCCGACACCGTCGCGCCGAGGTTGATGCCGGCGTAGAACAGGCTGAAGCCGGCGTCGCGGCGCGGGTCGTTGCCGGCGTAGAGCTTGCCGACGATGGTCGAGATGTTGGGCTTGAGGAAACCCACGCCGACGATGATCAGCGCCAGCGAGAAGTAGAACACCTGCAGCGCCGCCGCATCGCGCACCACCACGCCATCGACGCGGCTGGCCGGATGGCCTTCGATGGCCATGCCCAGGTGGCCGAGCACGAGCAGGATGCCGCCGAACACCACGGCCTTGCGCATGCCCAGCCAGCGGTCGGCCAGCAGCCCGCCGATCACCGGCATCGCGTAGACCAGGCCGCCATAGGCGCCGATCAGGTTGTAGCCGTGTTCGTCGCTGAACAGGTGGTACTTGACCAGATACAGCAGCAGCAGCGCCTTCATGCCGTAGAACGAAAAGCGCTCCCACATCTCGGTGAAGAAACACACGTACAGGCCCTTGGGATGGCCGAGGAACTCCTCGCGCGGCGATGCGGCAACGACCGGGACGGCCATGGGCGGGACTCGTGCTGGGTGGCGGTGGCGCAGTGTAGCGGCCGACCGTGCTTGGCCGGATCCGTGGTGCGCAGGTACCATCGGCCGTCCATCCTCGGTGTTGGGAGTCCGCGATGAAGACCGCACTTGCCGTGGCGCTTGCCGCGTTGTCACCGCTGCTCGCGCAAGCAGCCAGCCACCCGTTCACCGCGCACGACCTGGTGATGCTGCAGCGGGTCAGCGATCCGCAGCTGTCGCCCGATGGCCGGACCGTCGCCTTTGCGCTGCGCCAGACCGACTACGAGGCCAACAAGGGCAAGAACGGCATCTGGCTGGTCGGTGCCGATGGCGGCAAGCCGCGCCGCCTCACCGAGGCGGCGGTCAGCGCATCCAGCGCACGCTGGTCCGCGGATGGTGGGCAGCTGTACTTCCTCGCGCCCAACAAGGGCAGCAGCCAGCTGTGGCGCGTCGATGCCAAGGGCGGTTCGCCGCTGCAGGCAAGCACGCTCAAGCTCGACGTGGGTAGCTTCAAGCTGTCGCCCGACGGCAAGCAGGTGCTGTTGTCACTGGAGGTGTTCCCCGAGTGCGGCACCGAAGCCGACGTGGTGGCCTGCACCAGGGACCGGCTCGATGCGCGCGCGGCCGACAAGGCCACCGGCAGGGTGTATGACAAGATCTTCGTGCGCCACTGGGACACCTGGGCCGACGGGCGCCGCGCGCAGCTGTTCATCGCCGACATCCACGACGATGGCACGCTTGGCGCGCCGCGCCTGCTCAGCAAGGGCATCGATGGCGACGTGCCCTCCAAGCCGTTCGGCGACGACAGCGAGTACGCGTTCTCGCCCGATGGCCAGACCGTGTACTTCAACGTGCGCATCGCGGGCACCAGCGAGCCGTGGTCGACCAACTTCGACATCTACTCGGTGCCCACCGACGGGTCGGCCGAGCCGACCAACCTGAGCGCGGACAACCCGGCCTGGGACGGCTATCCGTTGCCGTCGCACGATGGCAAGACGCTGTACTGGCTGGCGATGAAGCGCCCCGGTTTCGAGGCCGACCGCTTCGGCATCATGGCGCTGGACCTGGCCAGCGGCGAGCGCCGCGAGGTCGCCCCGGGTTGGGATCGCTCCGCCTCGGGCCTCAAGGAATCCTTCGACGGCAAGACGCTGTACACCGCCACTGACGACTGGGGCGAACACGCGCTGTTCGCGATCGACGTGCGCAGCGGCAAGGCCGCCAGGCTCAGCTCCGGTGGCAACGTCGCCGGCTTCGCCGTGGGCCGCAAGGCCCTGATCCTCGCCCGCCAGGACCTGCGCCATCCGACCGACCTGTATCGCGCCGACCTGCGCGGCAAGGGCCTCAGGCAGATCACCCAGGTCAACGCCGAGGCATTGCGCGACATCCGTTTCGGCGAACCGCAGTTCTTCACCTTCAAGGGCTACGCGGGCGACACCGTGCAGGGTTACGTGGTCAAGCCCGCCGACTACCGGCCCGGGCGCAAGTATCCGGTCGCGTTCATCGTGCACGGCGGCCCGCAGGGCGCGATGACCAACGACTTCCACTACCGCTGGAACCCGCAGACCTACGCCGGGCAAGGCTTCGCGGTGGTCACGATCAACTTCCACGGCTCCACCGGCTACGGCCAGCAGTTCACCGACACGATCTCGGGCGACTGGGGCGGCGCGCCGCTGGAGGACCTCAAGCTCGGCTGGGCTGCCGCGCTCAAGAAGTACGCGTTCCTCGACGGCGATCGCGCCTGTGCGCTCGGAGCGAGCTATGGCGGCTACATGATGTACTGGATGGCCGGCGTGTGGAACGAACCGTGGCGCTGCATCGTGAGCCACGACGGCGTGTTCGATGCGCGCATGATGAGCTACTCCACCGAGGAGCTGTGGTTCGACGAGTGGGAGCACAAGGGCAAGACCCAGTACGAGGCGCCCGAGCTGTACGAGAAGTACAACCCGGTCAACCACGTCGCGGACTGGCGCGTGCCCATGCTGGTGATCCATGGCGAGCAGGACTTCCGCATCCCGCTCGAACAGGGCCTGGCCGCGTTCACCGCGTTGCAGCGGCGCGGCATCCCGAGCCAGTTCCTGCACTTCCCCGACGAGAACCACTGGGTGCTCAAGCCGCACAACAGCGTGCTGTGGCACGACACGGTCAACGCCTGGCTCAAGCGCTGGACCGCCCGCGACGCCAAGGCCGCGCCATGACGACCCCGCACACCCACCCTGCGCAAGGACGGCGGCACATGACTCGACACACCCCGCGGCTTGCCATCGCCGCGCTGCTCGCACTGGCTGCCGGCAGCGCCGGTGCGGTGCAGTTCCCGGTCACCGGTTCGATCACCGTCAACGGCACGGCCTACGCCCTGCCCAATGGCAGCTTCGGCGACTCGGTGTACGACCCGCTCAGCGGCATCCTCGGCGCCGGCCGCTTCACCTTCCCGCAGTCGAGCATCCAGGTGCCGATCGACGGCGTGGGCATGGCGACCGTCACCTACCAGCTGTCGCAGGCTGATCCTGCGGGCGCGCTGGTGGCCAGTGATGGCGTGGCGGTGATGGAGCCGGTGGCGATGACGCTGGCGGTCCTGTGGATCGCGGTGCCGGTGCCGATCGGCACCGATCCCTGCCACTTCACGCCGATCGATCTCGACCTGTCCGGCAGCGGCGGTCCCGGCGGGCTCGAACTCGAGGATCGCGCGTTCACGGTACCGCCCACCACCGATGCCTGCGGCGGCTTCGCCAGCCAGATCAACGCCGCGCTGGCCGGCAACAGCAACAGCATCGCGCTGCAGCTGGCCGGCGACTTCACGCCGCCCGCGGGCGATCCGGACAAGATCTTCGTCGACGGCTTCGACCCCTGAGGCGCAGGCCACGGTGTCGTGGCCTGCGCGCTGCGCTCACGGCACCGGCGGATCGAAGCCGTCGGTGAAGATCGCATCGAGGTGGGCGTTGACGCTGAAGGCCACCCGCACGCGCGTGACATTGCCCTGCTGGTCGTACACCTGGGCGTTGACGTGACGGTGGTTGAGCTGCGCGAGCGGCGGATCCAGCACGATCTCGCGCACGCCGTCGGCCACGGCGAGGGCGAGATCCGCCAGCTCGCTGCCGGCGGCGCGCCCGTTGACCGCGAAGTCGGCGGTGACCGACAACGAACCGGCCGCGATGCCGGAATTGGCGTCGGCGCTGCCGATGCGCAGCACGCCCAGCGGTGCGGGGTTCATGCCGGGGCGCGGTGAGCTGATCGTGAGCGTCGGCTTGAGGTCATCGAGCAGCCAGCCACGCGCCGGATTGCCGTGGTCGATGGGCGCGCCCAGGTCGATCCAGCGCACGAACTTGAGCCGCTCCTCGGCGCTGAGCGGCAACGCCGGTGGCGGCGGCATGATCGCGCCGGTGTAGTCGATGTCGGCGGCGTTGGGATCGGCGCCGGCGGGCAGCGTCGCGGCATTGCCGGGCACCGATTCGGTCGGATGGTCGGCGTTGCTCCAGCCGTCGAGCCGCGCGCCGAACAGCTTCCACACCAGCAGGCTGCGCCGGCTCTGGAACGGGCGCAGGTAGCGGCTCGCGTTGGTCTGGCGCCAGTTGCCGTTGGGCAGCAGCGACGGGTAGCCGAAATCACCCGCGCTGTCGGCAGCCAGCCGGTAGTAGTCGCGCGGCAAGTGCAGGTTGCCGCCTTCGATGTTGACCACGATCTCGCTGGTGTCGGCCAGGTCGAGTTGGCCCGGCGGATTGCTGCCCTGGTGGCAGCTGGCGCAGCGGGCCTGCAGGATGGGGCGGATGTCGCGCAGGAACTCGACGTCGACGTGGGTGGCGTCCTCGACGCGCAGCGCGGGCTCGCCGCCAGCTTCGGTGAGCAGCGGCGTGGTGTGGACGAGGTCGATGACATCGAAACCGGGCTGCCCGGCCGCGGTGGTCTCGAACGCGAGCGGTTGCTGGCTGTGGGCATGGCAGCCACCGCAGTCGGCGCGCATTTCACCCGGCCGCAGCTGGTGCCAGGTCTGCGACATGTTGAGCACCATGCCGTGCCGGTCCAGCGTCTGGAAGGTGAAGGGCGTATCGGCCACGATGCGGGCGAGGAAGCTGGTGTCGGGATTGCCTTCGGCATCGAGCAGGGGCTGGCCACCCGCGCCGGTCTTGCGCAGCGGGATTTCACCCAGCACGCGCAGGCGCTCGTGGGCGTGGCTGAAGAACTGCATGCCTTCGTCGGGACCGTAGCTGCGGTGGGTGTTGGGTTCCATGGCGAGGACGCGCACCGCCCAGATGTCGGCGTTGTCGTACTTGCCCGCGTCGGCGCCCTGCGCCTCCCAGTTGCTCGACTGGCCGTTCTCGCTGGTGTTGAACACGTCGAGGCCGTCGAAGCTGTTGGACCACGGGATCACCAGTCCCGGGAAGCTCTCGCGCTTGTAGAAGCTCGAGCTGCCGACCAGGCCATAGGGCGTGCCTTCGGGCAAGGCCGGATGCACGCTGCCGTCGTTGGGCAACCATGGCAACTGCGCCGGTTCGGCCATGCCGTGGATCGTCGCGTAGGGCACCACCGCGCGCGGCCAGGCTTCGTTCCAGTTCGGGTCGTTCTTGACCAGCACCAGTTGCTGCGGCGAGTTGATCACGTTGCCGCCGGCAATCAGGTAGATGCCGGCGTCGTAGTACGGCACCGGCGTCGGCCGGTTGAGGTCGTTGGCGGGTCCCGGGGTCCACACCACCAGCAGGTCGTCGTGCGGCGCCGCCGAGGGCTGGGTGAACTTGCCCACGCGCTGGCCGTTGCTGCCTACCGGTGCCGCTTCGTCGTCGCTGAGCGTGAATGGGGTGAGCGAGTACAGGCCGCGCGGCTGGAACGGCATCGTGAACGGATACCAGGTGCCCGAACCGAGCGTGCGACCGATGGGCGGAGCGTCGCTCGCGAACGCGTCGTGGAACGCCGGCTGGCCCGCAGGCGGCTGCGCTGGCAGCCGGTACAGCGCGCCGAAGCCGTTGTTGTTGAAGTTGTAGTAGTCCACGACCACGAGGTCGCCGCCGCCGAGCTGGGTCATGAAATGGAACGACTGCGGCTGGTGGAAGGCGCTGACCAGCGGCTGCCAGTGCCGGCCATCCGGCCAGATGCTCCACAGGCCCCACAGGCGCCGGTCGCGCAGCCCCTGGCTTTCGTGGCTGCTGAACATGAGGCGGCCGTCGGCGAGGACCGTCGGATGCAGCGCGCTGGAAATCGACATCGGCGCAATCGGGGTCACGTTCTCGCCGTTGCCATCCATCACGTACAGCTGCAGCGTCGGATTGGTGAAGCGTTTGGGCGGGATGAAGCCGTTGCGGTTGCTGGTGAAGGCGAGCTTGCCGCCCGGCAGCGGCATCGGGCCGAGGTTGAGGATGCCGTAGCCGAGCCGGTTGAAGCCGCTGGGCGGGTCGACCGGGTTGGTCTCGTCCCAGTGGCCGGCGCCGGTGTTGGGCGTGAACTCACCGAAGGTCAGCCGCTGGACCTGGCGCGTGACGAGGTCGAGCCGGTAGATGTCGGCGCCCTGGTAGGGCAGGTCGCGCTGGGTGTTGATCGCGCCGGCCCGCATGTCGGGGAAGTAGCTGTAGTAGACGTGGCGCGCGTCGAAGGACAGCACCGGATCGGTGACGGCGCCGTTGCCCGCCGCGACGAGCACCTCCTCGCTGCCGTCGGGGTGCAGCAGCATGAGGTCGGCGCCCGGATCGATCAGTGCCGGGTGGCCGACCTCGGGCCAGGTGGTGTTGGTCTGGTCGCCAAAGCGCGCCTGGCGCACGTAGACGATGTCGTAGTCGCGTTGCACCTGTGCGCTGGCCAGCGGCGCGGCGAGCAGGCCGAGCAGGAGGGGCAGGCAGCGGGCAAGGCCGGATGGCGAGCAGTCGCGAGGCATGGGAGTCCGGACACGGTAAGGGTGACGGCGTGCAATGTAGCGGCGCCGGCCGCACGCGGGCGTGCCGCCGGTCACACGCCTGCGACCGCTGGTCGAGATGGTCGCAGCGGGCCGATCGGGTGTCGATTGCCGCGTGTCCTGCACGGGCGTATCGTGGCCGCGTCGCAGCCACCGGGGGGATGGACATGCCGATCGCAGCACTGCCGTGGATGTTGGCGGGCGCGCTCGCCGCGGCCCATGCACAGGCACCGGCCGGCGGTGGACGCTTTGATCCGCCGCAGGACCAACTCAGCCCGCAACAGCGCGCGCGCATCGATGAGCAACTGGCGCGCAACGTGGCGCGCCTGCGGCACGAAGGCAAGCTCGCGCCGGTGGCGCCGTTCCCGCTGCCGCTGCAGGGCGGGCTGCAGTGGCCGCTGCGTGCGGCCGCGGGCCAGACCGATCCGGCCTACCACGGCATATCCAATTTCGTCGACCTCGATCCGGCCTATCCGGATGCGCTGCTCGACTGGAATTGCGGCGAGCGCACCTACGACCTCGACGATGGTTACAACCATGGCGGGATCGATTTGTTCCTGTGGCCGTTTGCGTGGTTGCGCATGGACCAGCAGGCCGTGGACATCGTCGCGGCCGCGCCCGGCACGATCATCGGCAAGACCGACGGCAACGACGACCGCAGTTGTCCCGACCACTACTCCGCGGACTGGAACGCGGTGTACGTGCAGCATGGCGACGGCAGCGTGGCCTGGTACGGCCACATGAAGAAGTTCTCGCTGACCAGCAAGCCGGTCGGTGCGAGCGTGGCGGTCGGCGAGTTCCTCGGCAAGGTCGGCAGCGCAGGCTTCTCGACCGGGCCGCACCTGCACTTCGAGAACCACTCGGCGGTGAGCAACTACACGGTGCTGGAGCCCTATCACGGCAGCTGCAATGCGCCGGCCTCGCTGTGGGCGGTGCAGCGGCCCTACTACGATTCGGCGATCAACAAGCTGGCCACCCACAGCGCACCGCCGCTGTTCCCGAGCCCGAACTGCCCGAACCCGGTGGCCGAGACGCCCAATTTCTCCGACCACTTCCAGCCGGGCGCCACCGCCTACTTCGTGGCCTACTATCGCGACCAGCTCGCGCAGCAGGTCACCAGCTATGCGTTGCTGCGACCCAACGGCACGGTGTATTCGGCGTGGACGCACAAGATGGCCGATTCCACCAGCGATCCGTACTACGCGGCAGCGTACTGGTACTGGTACTTCGTGTTGCCGGGCAATGCGCCGAGCGGCTTGTGGCACTTCCGCGCCACCTACGAAGGTGTCACCTACAGCCACGGGTTCTACGTGGGCGATGTGATCTTCGCCAACGGCTTCGACGGATGAGGGCGCCTACGCCGCGGCGTGGCGGCGCGCGAGTTCGCCGACCACGTCGGCAAGCGTGAGGTCGGCACCGCGCAGCAGCACCAGCAGGTGGAACACGAGGTCGGCGGCCTCGCTGCGCAGGCCGTCGCGGTCACCCGTGGCCGCGGCGAGTGCGGTTTCCACGCCTTCCTCGCCGAGCTTCTGCGCACGCCGGGCGACCGGCGCGGCGAGCAGGCGCGCCACGTAGCTGGTCGCGGGGTCGGCGCCCGCGCGCTGTGCGATGAGCGCCTCGAGCTGGTTGAGCCATGGCTGCGCCGCGGCCGCGCCATCGAAGCAGGTCGGCGTGCCGCGATGGCAGGTCGGGCCGTGCGGCAGCACCTGCGCGAGCACGGTGTCGCGGTCGCAATCGGCCGCGAGCGACACCAGGGCGAGCACGTGGCCCGAGCTTTCGCCCTTGCGCCACAGGCGTTGGCGCGAGCGTGACCACAGGTGCAGCTGCCGCGTCGCCAGCGTGCGCTCAAGCGCGAGGTGGTTGGCGTGGCCGAGCATGAGCACGCGGCCATCGTGCGCATGCTGCACCACCACCGGCACGAGGCCGCCGCCCTTGTCCCAGTCGAGCGTGGCGAGGAGTTCGCTGTCGATGCTCACGCCGGCGACCTCAGCTGCGCACCACGATGCCGCGCGCGGCCAGCGTGCGCTTGAGCGCGTCGATGGGCAGCGCACCGCTGTGGAACACGCTGGCCGCGAGCGCCGCATCGACGTCGCAGTGCTCGAACACCGCGACGAAGTGCTCGGCGCAGCCGGCGCCGCCGGAGGCCACCAGCGGCAGTCGGGTGGCGGCGCGCACCGCCGCGAGCTGGGCGTGGGCATAGCCGCCGCGCACACCGTCGTGGCGGATGGCGTTGAGCACGATCTCGCCCGCGCCGCGCGCCTCCACCTCGCGCACCCAGGCGAGCAGGTCGCGGCCCGCGTCGCTGGCCTGCTCGGGCTTGCCGCTGTTGGCGACCACACGCCAGTCGCGGCTTGCCTCACCGCGGACGTCGACATCGATGCCAACCACCACACACTGGCTGCCGAAACGCGCAGCCAGTTCGTCGACCAGCGCGGGCCGCGCCAGCGCCGGGCTGTTGACCGAGACCTTGTCGGCGCCCGCCGCGAGCACGGCCTCGGCGTCGGCGACGCTGCGGATGCCGCCGGCGACGCAGAACGGGATGTCGAGCTCGCGCGCGACGCGCGCGACCCAGGCCACGTCCACGCAGCGCCCCTCGGGGCTGGCGGTGATGTCGTAGAACACCAGTTCGTCGGCGCCCTCGGCGGCGTAGCGGCGCGTGAGTTCGACGATGTCGCCGACCACGCGGTGGTTGCGGAAGCGCACGCCCTTGACCACGGCGCCGTCCGCCACATCGAGGCAGGGGATCAGGCGGCGCGCGAGCATGAGGCCAATTCCTCCAGTGCGAGCGTGCCTTCCAGCAGCGCGGTGCCGGCGACGCAGGCGGCCACGGCGCTGGCGGCGAGCGCGGCCACGTCGGCGCGATCGCGCACGCCGCCCGAGGCGATCCAGTCGATGCCGGGCCAGCGTGCCGCGAGCACGCGGTACAAGGTGGTGTTGGGGCCGGCGCGCATGCCGTCGTGCTCGATGTCGGTGCACAGCACGTGGCGCAGGCCGGCGCCGAGCAGGTGCTCGACCAGGTCGGGGAACTCGACCTCGCTGGTGGCCTGCCAGGCGTCGACCGCGGGCCGCCAGCGGCCGTCCGTGCCCAGGCGCAGGTCCAGCGCGATGCACAGCCGCTCGCTGCCGAACCGCGCCAGCCACTGGCCCACGCGCGCAGGATCACGCGCGGCGAGGCTGCCCACCACGACCCGCGCCACGCCCGCATCAAGCAGGCGCTGCACGTCGGCCGCGTTGCGCACGCCGCCGCCGCATTGCAGCTGCGGCACCACCGCGGCGATGCGCGTGATGAGGTCGAGCTGCCGCGGCGCGCCCGCGCGCGCGCCGTCGAGGTCGACCAAGTGCAGCCAGCGCGCACCGGCCTGCGCGTAGCGCGCGGCGAGCGCGACCGGCTCGGCGTCGAACCTGCGGCCGTGCGCGAAGTCGCCCTGGCGCAGGCGCACCACCTGGCCCTCACGCAGGTCGATGGCGGGAATCACGATCATGTCAGTGCGAAGAAGTTGGCAAGCAAGCGGCGGCCGGCCGCGGCGGATTTTTCGGGATGGAACTGCAGTCCGGCGATGTGGCCGCGCGCCACCGCGGCCGCGAACGGCCGGCCGTGCCCGCTCAGCGCGATCGCGTCGGCGCTGTCGGCCACGCCGTAGCCATGCACGAAGTAGAACCAGTCCGCGGCGTCGATGCCGTGCAGCAGCGCGTGCGGGCGGGTCTGGTCGAGCCTGTTCCAGCCCATGTGTGGCCAGCGCGGCGCAGCGGGCAGGCGCTCGACGCGGCCGCGCAGCAGGCCCAGGCCCTCCACCTCGCCCTCGGCCAGCGATTCGAACAGCAGCTGCATGCCCAGGCAGATGCCCAGCAGCGGCTGGCTGAGCCTGGCGAGCACGCGGTCCAGTCCGCTCGCGCGCAGCGTGCGCATCGCCTGCGCGGCCGCGCCCACGCCCGGCAGGATCACGTGGCTGGCGCTGCGGAGGGTGGCCGGCGCATCGCTCAGCGTCGCCGCCACGCCCACGCGCGCGCAGGCGGCCAGCAGCGAGCCGAAATTGGCGCCGCCGGCCCGCACGATGACCACGCGCGTGCTCATGCCGCCTGGCCCGTCGCGAGCACGCCCTTGCTGCTCGGGATCGCATCGCCGTCGCGCCGGATCGCCTGGCGCAGCGCGCGGCCGACCGCCTTGAAGCAGGCTTCGACCATGTGGTGCGCGTTGCTGCCCGCGACATGCAGGTGCAGGGTCGCGCCCAGCGCATCGGCCAGGCTCGCGAAGAAGTGCGGCACCAGCTCGCACGGCAGCGCGCCGACCGCCTCGCGCGGGAAGCAGCCGCTGAACACGCAGTGGGCGCGGCCGGACAGGTCCAGCGCGACGTCGGCGCGCGCCTCGTCCATCGCCGCACTGAAGCCGATCGCGCCGCTCGCCCGCAACGGCAGCGTGGCCGGATCGAAGCCGTAGCGCGCGATGCCGCGCCGCTCGCCGAGCGCGCGCCGCAGCGCCTGGCCCAGCGCCAGTGCGCAATCCTCGACGCTGTGGTGCTCGTCCACGTGCAGGTCGCCGCTGCAGCGCAGCCGCAGGGCCAGTCCGCCGTGCACGGCCAGTTGTTCGAGCATGTGGTCGAGCATGCCGATGCCGCTGGCGACCTGCGCGGCGGGCGCGGCATCGAGGTCGAGCTGCACGTGGACGCGCGTCTCGCGCGTGACGCGTTCGACCTGGGCGCGGCGCGGCGCGTCCAGCAGCAGTGCGGCGATGCCGGCCCAGTCCAGCCCGGCGCCGATGCGCAATCCGCGCAGGCCCATGTTGGCGGCCAGTTCGAGGTCGCTGGCGCGATCGCCGATGACCACGCTGTGGGCGCGATCGAGCGCGCCCTCGACCAGCCAGTGGCGCACGAGGCCGACGCCGGGCTTGCGCGTGGGCAGGTGCTCGTGGGCGAAGCTGCGGTCGATCAGCACCTCGCGGAACACGATGCCTTCGCCCGCGAAGATGTCGAGCAGCAGCTGCTGCGGTGCGATGAAGTCGGCCTCGGGAAAGCTCGCGCTGCCCAGCCCGTCCTGGTTGCTCACCATCACCAGCTCGTAGCCGGCCGCCACCAGCCGACGCAGCGCGCCGATCACGCCCGGCAGCAGGCGGAACTTGGCCAGCGCGTCGATCTGTTGGTCGGGCGGCTCGACCAGCAGCGTGCCGTCACGGTCGAGAAACAGGACCTTGGCCGGCGTGCTCATCGGCGTCCCCGGGCGAGCGCGGCCAGCAGCGCGTCGTTGTGCTCGCGCGTGCCGATGCTCACGCGCAGGCACGCGTCCAGCCCCGGCTGGCTGGAGAAGTCGCGCACGAGGATGCCCGCGGCGAGCAGGCGCGCAAAGCCGGCCGCGGCGTCGGCGCAGCGCAGCAGCAGGAAGTTGCCGGCCGATGGCCACACGCGCTCGATGCCGTCACCGCCGGCCAGCGCCTCGCGCACGCGCTCGCGTTCGCGCACCAGCAGCGCGCAGCGCTCGCGGGTGCGCGCGAGCGCGGGCGGTTCGAGCGCGGCCAGCGCCGCCGCGACGCTGGGCGTGGGCAGCGGGTAGGGCGGCGCGATGCGCGCGACGAGGTCGACGATGTCGGCCTGGGCGATGAGCGCGCCGACGCGCGCACCGGCCAGGCCGTGCGCCTTGGACAGCGTGCGCAGCACCGCGAGGTTGGCATGCGCGGCCACCAGCGCGGCGGCGCTGGGCACGTCCGCGAACTCGATGTAGGCCTCGTCGACCACGAGCACGGCGCGCCCGGCCAGTGCCCGCGCGAGGTCGGCGATCTGCGCGTGGTAGAGCGTGCCGGAAGGGTTGTTGGGCGAACACAGAAACACGAGCTTGGTGGCCGCGTCCACCTGCGCGAGCAGCGCGCCCGCATCGAGCGCGAAGCCGTCGGCGGCCGCGAGCGCATGCGCGCGAAACTCCACGCCCTGCACGGTGGCGCCGATGCGGTACATGCCAAAGCTCGGCGCGAGGCCGACCACGTTGTCGCAGCCGGCGCGGCAGAACGCGCGCAGCAGCAGGTCGATGGCCTCGTCGCTGCCGCGGCCGAGCCACAGCTGCGGCGCGGTCACGCCGTACAGCGCGGCCAGCCGCTCGCGCAGCAGCGGCGGTTGCGGATCGGGATAGCGGTTGAGCATGCCGCCGGCGTCGTCGTCCCAGGGCGATTCGTTGGCGTCGAGGCGGATCGGCGCGAGCAGGCCGCTGCGCCGCGCAGACGGGTAGGGTGTGAGCGCGACCAGCTCGGCGCGCGCGCGTGCGAGCATGCTCATGGCGTGGCCGCCAGTGCGGCCAGGCGCAGGTCGACCGCGCGCGCGTGCGCCTCCAGACCCTCGCTGCGCGCGAGCAGGGCCGCGTCGGCGCCGACCTCGCGCAGGCCCGCATGCGTGAGTTCCTGCACGTACACGCGGCGCAGGAAGCTGTCCACGCCGACGCCGCCGCACGAGCGCGCGTAGCCGAGCGTGGGCAGCACATGGTTGGGCCCGGCGCAGTAGTCGCCCACGGTCTCGGGCGACCACGCGCCGAGGAAGATGCTGCCGGCGTTGGACAGGCGCGGCAGCAGGGCGCGCGCATCGCGCACGTTGACGATGAGGTGTTCGGGCGCGTATCGCTCCGATACCGCGATGGCCATGTCGAGGTCGGCCACGAGGATGAGCCGCGCGTGCGCGAGCGCGGCCTGCGCGATCGCGCGCCGCGGCAGCGTGGCGAGCTGGGCCTGCAGCGCCGCCGCCACCGCCGCGAGCAGGGGCCGGCTCGGGCTCAGCAGCAGCACCTGCGAGTCGCTGCCGTGCTCGGCCTGCGCGAGCAGGTCGGCGGCGATGAAGCGCGGGTCGGCGGCATCGTCGGCGATCACCAGCACTTCCGATGGCCCGGCCGGCAGGTCGACCGCGACGCCTTGCGGATCGGCGGCGACCTCGAGCTTGGCCGCGGTGACCCAGGCGTTGCCCGGGCCGAACAGCTTGTCGCAGCGTGGCACCGAATCGGTGCCCCAGGCCAGCGCCGCGATTGCATGCGCGCCACCCAGCTTGAACACGCGCTCGACCCCGCACAGCCGGGCGGCGACGAGGATGGCCGGGTCGGCGCTGCCGTCCGCGCGCGGCGGCGTCGCCAGCACCACCTCGGGGCAGCCGGCCACGCGCGCGGGTACCGCGAGCATCCACACGGTCGATGGCAGCGGTGCGCTGCCGGCCGGCACGTACAGGCCGACGCGCCGGATCGGCCGCAGCAGCTGCTCGCAGCGCAGGCCCGGCGCGGTGTCGCAGGCGAGATCGGCGCCGCGCTGCGCCGCATGGAACGCGCGCACGCGTGCGATCGCGCGTTGCATCGCCTCGCGCAGTTCGCGCGTCACCCGCGCCTGCGCGGCGGCGAACTCGTCGGCGTCGACCTCGAAGGCATCGAGCCGGCAGTGGTCGAAGCGGGCGCCGTACTCGCGCAGCGCCGCGTCGCCGTGCGTGCGCACGCGCGCGATGATCTCGCGCACCGCGGCGCTGCGTGCGGGATCGGTGCACTGCGCGGGGCGCGCGAGCACGGCCGCGCGCGCGGCCTCGTCCAGTGCGCCCCAGTCGACGATCGGCGTGGCGGCGGCTTGGGCCAGCGCGTTCATGCGAGCATGCGCTCCACGTTGAGCACCATGAGCGCACGTGCGCCCAGGCGCTTGAGTTCCTCCAGGTGCTGCCAGTCCAACTGCGCATCGCACAGCGCCTGCAGCGCGATGTCGTCGGGCCGGCCGTCGAGGCCGAGCACCGACGGCTGCTCGCGCGCCGGCAGCAGGCGCTCGATCGCGGCCAGTGCGCTGCGCGGCGCCTGCAACATGAGCAGGCGCGCGCCGTGGCCCGACAGCGCGGCGTCGATGCGCGCGCAGAAGCGCTCGATCTGGTTCGCAACCGCGGCGCTGGGCACCTGCGCGGCGCGCACCAGCACCGCCTCGCTGCGCAGTACGGTGGCCAGCTCGTGCAACTGGTTGGCAAGCAGCGTGGCGCCGCTGGAGACGAGGTCGCAGATCGCGTCGGCCTTGCCCAGGCGCGGCGCGATCTCGACCGACCCGTTGAGCAGCACCACTTCGGCGTGGATGCCCTGCTCGCGCAGCCAGCGCGCGGTGAGCTGCGGATACGAGGTGGCGATGCGCAGGCCGGCAAGGTCGGCCACGCTCGCGAGCGCGCCGCCGTCGGGCACCGCGAGCGCGAGCCGGCAGTGGCCGAAGCCGAGCGCGCGCGATTCGAGCGGGAACGCGTCGCCAGTCGCGGCCAGCGCCTGCTCGGCGTACACGTTGCGGCCGACGATGCCCAGTTCGCAGCTGCCTTCCTGCAGCAGGCCGGGGATGTCGTCGTCGCGCACCAGCAGCACGTCGATCGGCAGGTTCTCGCCATACAGGAACAGGCGGTCGCGGCTTTCGCGGAACGCGAGCCCGGCGCGGCGCAGCAGCGCGAGCGAGTCCTGCGCGAGCCGGCCAGACTTCTGCACGGCCACGCGCAGGCGGTCACGGTGGTCGCTCATGCGCGTGGCTCCCGGCGCGTGCGGCGCCGTGGCAGTCGCGCCGCAGCCAGCGCATAGCCGCCGGCGCCCTGTTCGAGGCAGCGCGCGACGCGGCCGATGGTGGTGATGCTCACGGCGGTGGCCTCGTGGATCTGCCGGTACGGCTCGCCGGCGAGCAGGTGCGGCACCACGCTCCAGCGCTCGCGCATCGCCTCGCGCTCGGCCGGCGTGCACAGGTCGTCGAGGAAGGCCTGCATCTCGGCCACGCTGCGCAGGCTCAACAGGGCCTCGCACAGCGCGCGTTCGGTGCGGCGCGAATCGGTCGCGGGTGGGTTGGGGCGGCGCTTCATGTCAATGTATTAACGCGTTAGTACGTTGCAATGGTAACGGGCGCGTGCGAACGGCGTCAAGCCGGTGCTGGGCGGCGACGGCCCGCGCGCACGTGCGCGCGGGTGCGCGTGCGGGTGCGTGCTGGTGCGCGTGTGGACGTGGATGCGGGCGCGCGCGGGTGCGGCGCGGGTGTGCGTGCGCCGCCGCGGATCACGCCGCGGGCGTGGTCGGCGTGCCGCGCCTCAGGCCGCCGCGTGGTATTCGAACAGGTCGCGCGGCAGTGCGCGGATCAGCTCCGCCAGCGACTTGAGCAGGCCGGCCTGCGCCGAGCTCCTGCGCCACACCAGGCCGATGTGACGGCGCGGGGGCGTGCCGCGGAACGGCACCAGCTGCAGGTGTTCGGACGGCGCCACCGGCGGCTTGACCGCGAGCAGCGGCAGCAGGGTGATGCCGACGTTGGCGGCGACCATCTGGCGCAGCGTTTCCAGGCTGGTGGCGCGGAAGCCGCCCTGTTCGCTGGCACCGGCGTGGTGGCACACCTCCAGCGCCTGATCGCGCAGGCAGTGGCCGTCCTCCAGCAGCAGCAGGCTGTGGTCGGCCAGCTCGTCGAGCTTGAGCGACTTGCGCCGCGCCAGCGGGTGGCCCTCGGGCACCGCGAGCAGGAACGGCTCGTCGAACAGCGGCTCGCTGTGCAACTGCTCGTCGTGGATCGGCAGCGCGAGGATGCCGGCATCGAGCCGGCCTTCGCGCAGCTGGTCGAGCACGACCTGGGTCTTTTCCTCGGTGAGCAGCAGTTCCAGATGCGGGAAGCGCTCGCGCATGCGCGGCACGATGTGCGGCAGCAGGTAGGGGCCGAGCGTGGGGAAGATGCCCAGGCGCAGCGTGCCCGCCTCGGGATCGAGCGTGCGCCGCGCCACGGCCTTGATCTCGTCGACCTCGCGCAGCACCGCACGCGCGTGCTGTACCACTTCGCGCCCGACGCTGGTGAACAGCACCTTGCGCGGCAGGCGCTCGACCAGGGTCACGCCCAGTTCCTCCTCAAGTTTGCGGATCTGCGTCGACAGCGTCGGCTGGCTCACGAAGCTGGCCGCGGCGGCGCGGCCGAAGTGCTTGTGCTCGGCGAGGGCGACGAGGTAACGCAGGTCGCGCAGGTTCATGGGCAGGGCGGTCGCGGCCGCATCGGCAGGGGTGGCGCGATGCTAGCAGGGCGCCCGCCGCCGCAGCCGACCATGACCTCCAGCCCATAGCCACGGGCGCCGCGGCCGCTACAGTCGCCGGCGGCATTCCAGGGAGATGGTCATGCAAGCGCTGCGCTCGATGTTGTGGTTGTTGTTCACCTGTTGTGGTTCGGGCGCGGCGCTGGCGGCCGCGCCGCCCGGGCAGGCCATTCCGACCGGCAAGCTGCCGCAGGGCGTGACGCCGCTGGCCTACAGCCTGCACATCAAGGCCGATCCGCGCGCCGAGCGCTTCGAGGGCCAATCGCGCATCCGCGTGCGGCTGGATCGGCCGGCCGAGCGCGTGTGGCTGCATGCGCAGCAGATCGAGGTGCGCGAGCTGCTCGCCAGCGACGCCAAGGGCAAGCCGCTCAAGGCGCAGGCGCAGGTGCATGGCGACAGTGGCGTGCTCGAGGTGCGCTTTGCGGCGCCGGTGCCCGCGCAGGAGATCACGCTCGACTTCCGCTACGAGGCCCCGTTCAATGGCGAATTGCAGGGCCTGTACAAGGTCAAGCTCGGCAACGATCCCTACGCCGTCACGCAAATGGAGCCGGTGAGCGCACGCTATGCGTTCCCGGGTTTCGACGAGCCGCGCTTCAAGACGCCGTTCGACATCTCGCTGACGGTGCCGGTGGCTGACGTCGCAGTCACCAACACGCGCCAGATCAGCGAGCAGAAGTCGGCCGACGGACGCTGGAAGACGCTGCGTTTCGCCACCACCCGGCCGTTGCCCACCTACCTCGTCGCGCTCGCGATCGGGCCGTGGGAGGTGGTCGAGGCCAAGCCGATCCCAGCCAATGCGGTGCGCAAGACACCGTTGCCGCTGCGCGGGCTGGCGGCGCGCGGCAATGGCGGCAAGCTCGGCTGGGCGCTGCAGACGGCCGCCGAAATCGTGCCGTTCTTCGAGGAGTACACCGCGCAGCCGTATCCGTTCGACAAGCTCGACCTGCTCGGCGCGCCCGACTTCTCGGCCGGCGCGATGGAGAACGCGGGCCTCATCATCTACAAGGATGCGGCGCTGCTCATCGACAAGGACTCCGCGGCCGAACGCTACCGCGGCGTGTACAACATCAATGCACACGAAATCGCCCACCAGTGGTACGGCGACCTCGTGACGGTGCCGTGGTGGGACGACATCTGGCTCAACGAGGCCTACGCCACCTGGGGCCAGGCCAAGGCGGCGATGGCGCAGCATCCCGAGTACGAGGCCGACCTCGGCGCGCTGGAAGGCCGCATGTGGGCGATGTCGAGCGACAGCCTGCTCAGTACGCGCAAGATCCGCCAGCCGATCGACAGCCGTGGCGACATCGAGACCGCATTCGACGGCATCACCTACCAGAAGGGCGCGGCGGTGCTGGCGATGTTCGAGCGCTGGGTCGGCGAGGACCGGTTCCGCGCCGGCATGCGCGCCTACCTGGCCGCGCATGCCTTCGGCAGCGGCAGCTCCGACGACCTCATCGCGACGCTGGCCGAGCACGGCGGCAAGGGCGCGGTGTTCGCGAGCGCGATGCGCAGCTTCCTCGACCAGCCCGGCGTGCCGCTGGTCAAGGCCGGCGTCGAATGCAGGGACGGCAAGGCCGGCCTGCATCTCGCGCAGACGCGCTACCTGCCCTATGGCGTGCTGGCCAAGGACAGCCAGCAGTGGTCGGTGCCGGTGTGCGTGCGCTTCGGGCACGGCCAGGCCCATGCCACGCAGTGCTTCCTGCTGGAGCAGGCGCAGCAGCGCTTCGACCTCGACGGTGCCTGTCCCGACTGGTTCATGCCCAACGCCGATGCGCGCGGCTACTACCGCTTCGAGCTGTCCGGCGAGGACTTCGCGCGGCTGGCCAAGGCCAGCGCGCAGCTGAGCGCGGCCGAACAGGTGGTGTACGCCGACGCACTGGGCGCGGCGTTCGCACGCGGCAGCCTCGCGCCGACCGTGTTGCTCGATGCGATGCCCGCATTCGCAGGTTCGCCCAAGCCGCAGGTCGCGACCGCGCTGCTCATGCGCTATCGCTGGATCCGCGAACACGTGGCGAGCGAGGCGACCCGCCCGCTGCTGGATGCGTGGGCGGCGGCGCTGTATGCGCCGCGCATGCAGGAGCTGGGCTGGCACCGCAAGGACGGCGAGGACAGCACCACCACCGCCTTGCGCACACGCCTGGCCGACTTCCTCGCGGTCACGGTCAGGCAGCCCGCGGCACGCGCGACCCTGGGCGCGCAGGGCCGCGCCGCGCTCGGATTCGACGGCAGCGGCAAGGTCGACCTCGCACGTGCCGATCCCGACCTGCTCGGTGACGCGCTGGCCATCGCCGTGCAGGATGGCGATGCCGCGGTGTTCGAAGCGGCCCAGCGCGCGTTCGAGGCCAGCCGCAACACCGTGCATCGCTATGCGCTGCTCGGCGCGCTCGGCTCCACACGTGATCCGGCGCTGGCCGCGCGCGTGCGCGACTACGGCCTGACCAGTGCCGTGCAGATCGGCGAGATGGGGTTCCTGTACGGCGCGCAGATGAACGAGCCGGCCAATCGCGCCGCGACCTGGCAGTGGCTGGGTCAGCATTTCGACGACCTGCGCAAGCGCCTGCCGCCGTTCGCGCAGTCGCGCGTGCCGGGCATGTTCGCCGATGGCCGCTGCAGCGTCGCGGCGGCCGACGAACTGGCCGCGTTCTTCACCCCGCGCATCAAGGACCTCATCGGCGGCGAGCGCGGCCTGGCGCAGACGGTCGAGCGCATCCGCCAGTGCAGCGCGCTGCGCGAGCACACCGACGCGCGGCCGCTGGACGAGTGGGTGGTGGCCCGTTCGCGGCATTGAGCATGCCGGCGGGTGGCGCTCGCGAACGCGGCGCCGCCCGCCGTATCATGCACGGCCCATCGTCGTCCGCCGCCGAGCCCTGCATGAACCTGTTGCGTCCCGCCGTTGCCGCCCTCCTCGCCGTGGCGCTGGCCGCCTGCGGCTTCCAGTTGCGCAGGGAGGCGCACCTGCCCGCGGCGATGCAGCGCGTGCACATCGAGATCGACGACGCATCGAGTGCGCTTGCGCGTGACCTGGGCAGGGCCCTGCAGCGTTCGGGCGCGGAGCTGGTGGCGCACGGCGGCGCCGGCGTCGCCACGTTCAAGGTGTACAGCCACGCCTATGCCACCGACGTGCTGTCGGTGGGCGGCAATGCGCGCGCCACCGAGTACACGCTGCGTTACCGCGTCGAGTTCGGCGTGACCGATCCGGCCGGCGGCGAACTGCTCGCGCGGCAGGCGCTCGAGCTCACGCGCGATTTCACCTTCGATGCCAGCCAGGCGCTGGGCATCGCCGCCGAGACCGACCTGCTGCGCCAGGAACTGGAACGGGACATGGTGGCCACCGTACTGCGCCGCCTGCAGGTGATCGCGCGCGCCACGCCCTGACGCGGCCGCAGCCGCCGGCACGGCCACGTACAATGTCGCCATGGCCGTATCGCTGCCCACGCTGCGCAAGCAACTCGCCGCCGGCGAGCTCGCGCCCGCATACCTCATCGCGGGCGCCGAGCACCTGCTGGTGATCGAAGCGGCCGACGCGCTGCGCGCGCGCGCACGTGAGCTGGGCTATGCCGAGCGCGAGGTGCTCGATGCCGACAGCGGCTTCGACTGGAACCAGCTCGGCGCGGCCGGCCAGTCGCTGTCGTTGTTCGCCAGCCGCCGGCTCATCGACCTGCGCCTGCCCGGCGGCAAGCCGGGCAAGGACGGCGCCGCCGCCCTCATCGCCTGGTGCGAGGCGCCGCCGCCGGATACCGTGCTGCTGGTCACCGCCAACGACTGGAGCAAGAAGCACGAGGGCGCGTGGAGCGCCGCGATCGAGCGTTGCGGCGCGTTCGTGCCGGTGTGGCCGTTGCGGCGCGAGGAACTGCCCGACTGGATCGCCACGCGCGCGGCCACGCGCGGCCTCACGCTCACGAGCGATGCGATCGCGCTGCTGGCCGAGCGCGTCGAGGGCAACCTGCTCGCGGCCGCGCAGGAGATCGACAAGCTCGCGCTGCTGCACGGCGGCCGCACGCTCGATCTCGCCGCGCTCGAGGCCAGTGTCGCCGACGATGCGCGCTACGACGTGTTCCGTCTCGCCGACGCGGCGCTCGCGGGCGACGCCGCGCGTGCGCTGCACATCGTGGCCGGCCTGCAGGCCGAAGGCGAGGAACTCATCCCGATGCTCGGTTGGATCCTCACCCAGTTGCGCGTGCTCGCGCGGGTCGAGGCCGCGCCCAATCCCGAGCGTGCGCTCGCTGCCGAGAACATCTGGCCCAAGTCGCGCGGCGGCCTGTTCCAGCGCGCACTGCGCGGCAGCGCGCGTGGCCACTGGCAACGCTGCCTGCTGCAGGCGGGGCGGGTCGACCGCATCAGCAAGGGCCGGGCCGAGGGCGATGCGTGGCGCGAGTTCGAGCGCCTCATCGCCGCGATCGCCGCGCCGCGGCGCAGCGCGGCGCTGCTCGGCGCGGCCTGAGCCGGCAGCACGCGCATGCGACCGCTGGCCCTGCTCGGTGGCACCTTCGATCCGATCCACAACGCGCACCTGCGGGTGGCGTGGGAAGCGGCCGAGTGCCTCGATGCCGAGGTGCGCCTGGTCCCGGCGCAGGTACCGCCGCATCGCGATCCGCCCGTGGCCTCGGCCTCGCAGCGCGTCGCCGCGGTACGCGCCGCGCTCGCGGGGCAGCACCGCCTCACGCTCGACACGCGCGAGCTTGAGCGCGCCGGACCTTCGTGGACGATCGACACGCTGATCGAACTGCGTGCCGAGGTCGGTCCGCAGCGGCCGCTGGTGCTGCTGGTCGGCGCCGATGCGTTCGCGGGCCTGCCCGGCTGGCATCGCTGGAGCGAGCTGTTCGCCCACGCCCACATCGGCGTGCTCACGCGTCCGGGCCACGGTGGCGTGCTGCCGACCGAGCTGCGCACGCGCATCGCCTCGCGTCGCGCCAGCGATCCGGCGAGCCTGCGCGAAACGCCCTGCGGGCGCGTGCTGCCGATCATGGTCACGCCATTGGACATCTCGGCCACGCGCATCCGCGAACTGCTCGCCGCGGGCCACGAGCCACGTTACCTCGTGCCTGACGCGTTGCTGGCCGATCCGGCCCTGCTCGCCGCGTACCGCGGCGGCTGAGCAGCGCGGATGCCCCGGGCGGGCGGCGGCGCCGCGACGGCGCGGCCTGTCGCGCTCAGCGCGGCGGCTTGCGCGCGGGAGGGCGCCGTGGCGGCGCGAAGCCGCCGGGCTTGCCGGCGCGCGCGGCCGGCCGCCGCGGCGGGCCCGGGCGCGCCGCGTCGCCGCCCTCGGCCACGCGCGTGATGCGCAGCTGCTGGCCCGACACCCACACCTTCTTGAGGTGCTTGAAGATCTCGTGCGGCATGCCCGCGGGCAGGTCGACCAGGCTGTGGTCGTCGCGGATGTCGACGCGGCCGATGTACCTGGACTCGAGTCCGGCCTCGTTGGCGATCGCGCCGACGATGTTGGCGGGCTTGACGCCATGGGCGTGACCGACCTCGATGCGGAAGGTCTCCAGGCCCGGATCGGGCGTGTGCGCGCCGCGCTCGCGTGGCACGGTTCGCTCGCGGCGTGCCGCGGGCGGCTCCTGCCCACGCGGCACCGGCGAGCGTTCATCGCGCTCCGCGCGGTGCGGCGCGCGCGGTGCGCGCGTTGGCCTGGGCGCGGCCGGCGGCGCCGCGCCACCCGCAGCGGCCGGCCCGTCATGCGGGCCGGGGCCGGCATCGACCGGCGCGCGCGCGGCAGCGCCGGGCTGGCGCCGCGTACCGTCGAACGGTGCCTGCGTGCGGCGGCGCGGTGACGGCTCCGGCGTGGCGCGTTCGCCACGCGCCCGTTCGGGACGCACCGGCGGCTCCAGCAAGAGCGGCTTGTCGCCCTGCGCGAGCCGTGCGAGCGCGGCCGCGATCTCGACCGCGGGCACGTTGCGCTCCTGCTCGAAGCGCTCGATGAGCTGGCGGTACACGCCCAGATCCGCTGCGCCCAGTGCATCGGCGATGCGCTGCTGGAAGCGCGCGATGCGCTGGTCGTTGACCGCTTCCACGCTGGGCAGCTGCATTTCCTGGATCGGCTGGCGCGTCGCGCGCTCGATCGCCTGCAGCATGCGCTTCTCGCGTGGCGCCACGAACACGATCGCCTCGCCGCTGCGACCGGCGCGGCCGGTGCGGCCGATGCGGTGCACGTAGGCCTCGGTGTCGGTCGGGATGTCGTAATTGAGCACGTGGCTGATGCGCTCGACGTCGAGCCCGCGCGCGGCCACGTCGGTGGCGACGAGGATGTCGAGCTTGCCGTCCCTGAGCTGCTGGATCAGCCGCTCGCGCTGCGCCTGCACGATGTCGCCGTTGATCGCGGCCGCGTCGAAGCCGCGCGCCTGCAGCTTCTCGGCCAGTTCCTCGGTCATCTGCTTGGTGCGCGCGAACACCAGCATCGCCTCGAAGGGTTCGACCTCGAGGATGCGGGTGAGCGCATCGAGCTTGTGCAGGCCGCTCACGTACCAGTAGCGCTGGCGGATGTTGGCGGCGGTGGTGGTGCGCGCCTTGATCGCGATTTCGACCGGCTCGCGCAGGTAGGTTTGCGCGATGCGCCGGATCGGTGCCGGCATGGTGGCCGAGAACAACGCGATCTGGCGCGTCGCGGGCGTCTTGCGCAACACGGTCTCGACATCGTCGATGAAGCCCATGCGCAACATCTCGTCGGCCTCGTCGAGCACCAGCGTGGCCAGGTGCGAGAGGTCGAGCGAGCCGCGCTCGAGGTGGTCGATCACGCGCCCGGGCGTGCCCACCACCACGTGTGCGCCGCGCTTGAGCCCGCCCAGCTGCGGGCCGTAGGCCTGCCCGCCGTAGATCGGCAGCACGCGGAAGCCGGGCAGATGGGTGGCATAGCGCTGGAACGCCTCGGCGACCTGGATCGCCAGTTCGCGTGTGGGCGCGAGCACGAGCGCCTGCGGCCGCGCTTGGGCGAGGTCGGCGCGGGCGAGGATCGGCAATGCAAACGCGGCAGTCTTGCCGGTGCCGGTCTGGGCCTGGCCGAGCACGTCGTGGCCGGCCAGCAGCGGCGGAATCGTCGCGGCCTGGATCGGCGAGGGCGTCTCGTAACCCACCTCGGCCAGCGCATCGAGCAGCGCGGCGGGCAGGCCGAGATCGCGGAACGGAGGTGTGGCCGGGGTATCGCTGGCGTCGTGGGACATGCGCAGGGGCGGCTGCGCCGCGACGATGGGGCCGCACAGTGTAGCGCAGCCGTCGCCGCGACCGCGGGATGCGCCAGTGCGCCCACGGCCAGCGCATGGAAACCACCGTCGCGGAAAGTTTGCGCAATTCCGTGGGCTCACTCCACGGCGGAAAGACCACGAGATTCAGCAGGCGAATATCAGCGCCAGTCACCGCTGGCGCTGAACGCGGCCCAGAAGTACGGATGCACCGAATCACCGCGCGCGCGGCGCGCCTTGATGAGCTCGCGCTGAGCCGTTGCCAGCGCCGCGGCGGCGCCCAGCCCGCGGTCGAGGCGGGCGCGGTAGAGCGCAGCGGACCATTCGGCGGTGGCGAGATCGTCGACCGGCCACAGGCTCGTGAACACGGTGCGCGCGCCGGCGAGGCGGAACGCGCGCGCGAGGTCGAACAGGCCTTCGTAGCGGTGTGTCGAACCGCTGGCGGTGGCGCAGGCCGCGAGCACGGCCCAGCGCAGGTGCGACAGGTCCAGGGCCGCGATCTCGGCGGTGGTGAGCAGGCCGTCGGTGTCGCTGCCGGAGCCGTTGCCGGGACTGAGCAGCAGTGCGACGGGTGTGATCGGTGGTGCGTCCGCCGCCAGCGGTGCGTCGATCGACAACGCGAAACCGCGCTGGCGGTCCGCGGTGGCGAGTTGGCTGCAGTCGCTGCCGAGCCCGACGCCATGGGTGGCCAGGTGCAGGGTGTCGGTGCCGGCGATCGCGGCGCGCAGGCCCGCCTCGCTCGCGGCCGTGCCCAGCAGCAGCGTGGATGCATCGGGCGCGCGGAACCGCGCGCGCCACAGCGCGTCGATCGCGGCGGCCTCGCGCCGTGCGCCAGGCAGGTTGGCCAGCTGCGCGGCGCATGAGCGGGCCCGCGCCGGCAACGTGGACGCGCTCGGTTGCGGGTCGGCGAGCGCGAGCAGGCGCGGCGCCGTGGCGGCCAGTGCCGGCGTCAGCAGCTCGCGCTCGTGGTCGATCCGGTGGATGCGTGCGCCACGCTCGGCGAGCCAGCCGTCGCCGTCGGGCAATGCGCCCCAGGGCACGCGGTACAAGGCCGCGGTGGGCAGGACCAGCCAGTGCCGGCCTGCGCCGGCCTCGTGCAGTGGCTGCCAGACCTGCGCGCGCACGCGCCGGCCGCGATCGGCGACTTCGGCCAGCGCGGTGTCGCGGTCGGCGAGCGCGGCGCTCCATGCATCGATGGCGGCTTCGATCGCATCGAGCTGGCCAAGCCGCCGCATGCGCACCGGCGCCTCGCGCGCGGGCAACAGCAGCGCAAGCAGTTCCGGGCTGCGTTGCTCGGTGGCGTCGCGCGCGAAGTCGGAAGGCGCCCGCAGGCTCGTGCTGGCGAACAGCACCAGCGAGGTGTCGGCCGGCAGTGCGCGGCGGATGCGCGCAAAGTCGGGCGCATCGACCGCCAGCGATGCGGCCAGCGGCGTCGCCAGGGCCAGTGCGCGTTCGGCGCGGTCCACGGCACTGCGCCGCGCGGACAGCGCGGTGGCGTCCTCGTCCGCCAGTTGGCTGCGCGCCAGCGCGGCGCTGGCACTGCGCCAGTCCTGCCACAGTGCGCGGGTGTGCGGATCATCGGCGCTGCGCGCCGCCGCCAGGCGCTGTACCTGGATCGACGTGACCACGTCGCGCGCGGCCATGCTCGCCTGCCACGCGCGTTGCAGCGCCGCGGGCGAGCCATCGGCCAGCGCGATCGCGAGCACGAGGTCGAGGCTCGGGCGCAGGTAGTCCTGCAGGTCGACCGACTGCTGCTCGCCCAGGTTGCTCGCCGCCAACCGCAGCGCGGCCTCGCGCACGCGTTCGGCGGCCAGTGCCGCATCGAGTGCCTGCTCCAGGCGCTGCTGTCCCCACAGGCTTGCGGCCAATCCCATCGAGGCGAACAGCGCACTGGATTCGCTGCCGGCACTGGCCGCTTGCGCGTGTTTGAGCGCTTCGCGAAAGCCGGCCTCGGCAGGCTCGTAGCGACCTTGCCAGACCTGCACCATCGCCAGGTTGGCCAGCGGCAGGTAGTCGGCCGGATCGACGCTGCCGCGACTGCGGGCGATGGCCACCGCCTTGTGGTAGAGCGCTTCGGCGGCAGCGAAGCGGCCGAGGTTGGCCTCGGCGTTGCCGTGGTTGTTGTAGACCTGCGCCAGCTGCAGCGAATCGACGCCGAAGTGGCGCTCGAACAGCGGCTCGGCCTGCACATAGTGCGCGATCGCCGCGGTCGGCTCGCCGCGGTCGCGCTCGAGGTTGGCCAGCGCGTGCAGCAGGATGGCGCGGGTGGGGCGGGTCGGATCGGGATCCAGGCGCTCGGCCGTCAGTGCGGCCTCGTAGGTGCTCGCCGCGCGCTCGCCATCGCCGGTGAGCTTGCGCGTCTGGCCCAGGTTGAGCAGGGTGTTGGCGATCGCGCGCTGGTCGGGCTCGGCGTGCGCGCGCAGGATTGCCAGCGCCTGCTCGAAGCGGTCGATCGCGGCGCCAAAGTCGCCGGCCACGCGCAGGCACTGGCCGTGCAGGCGCAGCGCTTCGGCGTGCTCGCGGCTGCCGTTGCCGAATCGACGCGCAGCCAGCGCGCTGGCCTCGGCGAGCACGCCCGCGGCCTGCTCGCCCTGGCGCATGCGCGCGAGCGCGTAGCCGCGATCCTGCAGCGCGCTGACCAGGGTGGCGTCATCGCGCGCGGCACGGGCGAGCGACTCGGCGCGACCGGCCGCCGCGAGCGCGGCCTTGGCATCGGCGCGCTGGTTCGCGATCGAGGCGAGGCGTGCGGCGATGCGTCCACGCAGCGCGTCGGGCCATGCCGCAGCCAGCGCGCGCTCGTCGAGCGCGCGCGCGGCGGCCTGCGCCGCATCGAGGTGGTTGAGCTGCTGCTCGCGCCGGATGCGCTGCAGGTCGACCTCGGCCACTGCCGCGCTGTCGGCGCCAGCGCGTTGCACGCGCAGTGCATGCTCGCGGCTGAGCCAGTCCTCGAGGCCGGGCGTCTGCGGGCGCTGGCAGTCCAGCGCGACCTGCGTGCGCAGCGCGAGTGCATCGGCGATCGCGCCGTCCCCGCGCGCCGCGGCCTGCACGCGCTCGGCCGCGGCCGCGGCCGCACTGCAGGCGCCGCGCGCGAGTTCGAGCGTGACCGCGCGCTGTCCGACCGGTACGGCCGCGGCGGCCGTCATCGACGCAAGCGCCGCAACCAGCGTGAGTCGGCCGCATGCCATAGTCGCCCCCTGTCTTTCGGGGACGGATCTTACCCTGCGGCCAGCGCGCGGGAGCGGCCGCAGGGTCAGTCGCGGCCACGCCCGCCGCGGCGCCGCCTCACTCGGCCGGGCAGGTGTCGGCGCTCGAGCCGTCCAGGCCGTAGGCGAAAATCACGTCGCAGTGGTACGGCACGCAGTTGGAGAACTCCGAGCTGTTGCCAGCGGCGTCGCGTGCGACCAGGGTGAGCTGCCGGCCCACCAGCGTGCCGGTGACCGGCACGTCGACGATGACGCTGCCATTGCCGCTGCCGGCGTTGTCGATGGTGGCCAGCGCCGACCCTGCGAAGGTGGCGCCCTCGCCGTAGCCGCTGGCATCGCAGCTGGCGTTGGTGAAGGCCTGCACGATGTAGTCGCCGTTGGTCGACACCAGCATGGTGCGCACGCTGCCCACATGGCTGGTGCCGATGGCGAGCGACATGGCCGGATAGTTGATGCCGCGGTTGGCGCGCGCATCCGCGTCCGCCGCGGCATCGTTGTCGATGGCATCCACACCGGTGAGATTGAGGTCGATGCCCAGGCCATCGTTGTCGTGGATCGAATTGGTCAGCAGCGAATTGCGCAAGCCGCTGGACAGGCGTACGCCGGCGCCACCGTTCCAGGCGATGGTGTTGACGTTGATGTCGTTGTCATGCGCGCCATTGGTGGCATGGATGCCGTGCGAGATGTTGGGCAGCGCGGCGGGACCGCAGCTGGGCACGCACAGCACGAATGAGCGCAGGCCGATGCGGTTGGCGGCGATGAAGTTGTCGTGTGCGTCGCTGCCGTTGAGACGGATGCCGACGGTCTGGTTGCCCGAGATGAGGTTGTCGCGGATCACATGGTGGCTGCCGGTGACCTCGATCCCGATGTCGTTGGGCGCCGCGGCCGTCCCGCTGGCCGTGGTGCCGATGTAGTTGTTGCGCACGGTGCTGCCGTTGGCATGCGTGGCGAGCAGCGAGATGCCGTGGGTGTAGGCCCAGGCGATGAGGTTGCGGTCGGCGCGATCCTCGCCGCCGATCAGGTTGTAGTAGGTGGTGTTGCCGGAGATGCGTACGTTGCGCGCGTTGTTGCCCAGCGCGGTACCGCCGAGGCTGCCACCAAACTGGACGCCATGGATCCACGAGCCGGCACCGCCCTGCAGGTCGACCGCCGCTTGGTCGAAGCCGCCGAGCGCGACGCCGCTGAGCTGCAGGTAGTGCGCAGTGCCCACGCCGGCGGGGATGCGGAACGCGTAGTCATCGGACAAGTCGCCACGAATGCCGATGCAGATGTCGGCACTGAAGCTGATCGGGCTGGTGTTTGGCGCGCTGCCGGGTTGGGTATAGCCCTCGATGATGACGCGCTCGGTGATCTGCGGCAGGGGCGCGACCAGGTTGATGATGCGCGGGCAGGCACCGGGAATGTCGAAGCGGATGTAGTCCAGCCCGTCATTGGCGTTGGCCAGCGCGATGGCCCAGCGCAGCGAACCCGAGATCAAGGGCGCCACCTGGTCCGCGGTGTTGGTGACCGTGATGATGTTGGTGTCGTCGACATTGGTTTCGTAGGCACCGCGATCGGGTGCGGAGCCGATCATGCGCGGGCCGCCGTCCAGGTCCTGCCACAGCGGATTGGACACCAGCGGCGTGCCGCTGTTGATCGCGGGCGAGCCCGTCAGCAGGCGAAAGTTGCCGCTGGCCGGTGCCACGAACTGCGGGTCGGCGTTGATGGTGGCGATGGGTGCGCTCGCTGGCGCCGGGGAGGCGTCGAGCACGTGGTAGATGTTGTTGCGCAGGTTGATGTTGGGTGACCTGCGCGTGCGGATGTCCTGGCCGCCGCCGTTGTCGTCGAAGATGTTGTTCTGGGCATGCAGGCGATAATCCGGATCGCCATTGCTGCGTGTCATGCACAGGCCATCACCGGCATTTCCGGCGATCACCGAGTAGGACAGGTATGCATCATCGAGGTCATAGGTGTCGATCTCGAGCGCGCAGCTGCCGTGCCCGTTGCGCGTCACCAGCAGATGGGACGCCGACACCTCGTCGGAGTCGAGGCTGACCGCGATATCGGGATAGCCATCGCCGCCGCAAGAGCCACTCGTGCACAGGTCGTCGAAGATCACGCGGCGCAACACGATCTGCTCGTCGGGACCGTTGCCGGTGTACGAGAATGCCGTAAGGAAAACCCCGCCTGGCAACGACGCAAACCGGATCGAGTCGATGAACAGCGAGTCATAGGTCCTGATGACCACGCGCTCCGCATCGCCGGTGATCGTGGTCAGATGCGGATCGACGCTGCGCGAAGTACAGGTGGCGTTGTAGCCGCCGATGAGCGTGATGGTGTAGCCAAATGCCTGGTCGTCGATCAGGTCCAGGGGATTGTCGTCGAGGTGGTAGACGCCTTGCACGAGGCGGATGACCACGTCGTCCGACTCGGCCAGCAGCAGCGCGTTGCGCAGCTCGGCACTGGTGTTGACGCAGACGTCTTCGCTGGCGAACGCCGCTGGCGCCAGGGCGAGGGTTGGCAGCAGGCAGGCAAGGATGCGGGCAACGAGCGCGGATGCGCGATGCGGTGATGACATGGCGATCGACTCCGGACGGGATCAGGGAACGACGCCCTCACCAACACCGTCCGGCGGGACAGGCGAACAGCGCGCCATCACACCGGGATGGTCGGCGCGGGAGCGGGCACGCGCTGGCTGCCGCGGCCGGCGTACGTGCAAACACCCCGGTCGGGCCCGAAGCTGGGCCGGTCGTGGGCCAGGATGGCCGCGGGCGCTTCAGCGTGTGGTTTCGAACCGGTAGCCGAGCACGCGCACGTGGTGCGTGTCGGCCAGGTCGGCAGCGCTGTCGGCGAGCAGTGCGTTGAGGTGGCGGCCGCGCAGCGACACCTGTGCCAGCGGTACGCTGGCGACGCGGTCGACGCCGCGTTCGATCGGCTCGATCCTGGCCGCGGCGAGGCTGGCCACGCGCTGCTCCAGCGCGGGCAACGGCCGGTCGGCAAGCACCACCACGAATTCCTCACGACCCGCTGCGCTCGACACCTGCCAGGACAAGGCCCGGCCCTGTTGCCGGCCCGGCAGCACGAGGGCTCCGGTCGGCAGCGGATTGCTCTGGGGCAGGCCCGGCAGCGGAAACAGCAGGTGGAACGACCCGGCTTCATCCTCGTTGAGCACCCAGGCCCAGGTCGGCCGGTCGCTCACGAGCTTGAGGTCGATCCGGTCGCCCAGCTGCAGGCGCTCGCCGTCGCGCAGCGGGCGGTCATGGTCGGTGTGGCGCACGAGGCTTGCCTGTGGCGACCATGCGGTCGGAGCCCTCGTCGACCACCATGCAGCCGCGGCCAGTGCGAGTGCGACGGCCGCGGCCGCGCCGAGCCAGCGGCGATGCCTGCGGCGGGGTGCCGCCGCGGCCGGTCCGGCCAGTGCGCTGCGCAGCGCATGGGCGAAAGCATCGGCATCGCGATAGCGCTGCGCGGGCTGTGGTGCCAGCGCGCGCTCGATCACCGCGGCAAGCGCGGCCGGCAGCTCGGGTGCGCGCGGCCGGGGTGCGTCATCGGCGACCGGGGGATGGCGAGCGGTCACGAGGTAGTGCAGCAGCACGCCCAGTGCATAGAGGTCGTCGTCGGCGCTGCGCGGCGCGCCGGCGCGCGCCTGCGGCGACAGGTAGCTGGGCGTGGCCTGGGTGCGCAGGGCCTGGCCGAGCGCCGCGGGTGTCCCGGCGGCGCCGAGATCGACCAACACGATGCGTCCGCCACGCGCGCGCAGCACGTTGCTGGCCTTGACGTCGCCATGCACGAGGCCGGCGCCGTGGATCGCGGCCAGCGCCGCGCACAGTTCCAGGCCGATGTGGGCGGCTTCCATGCCCGCGAACGCGCCCTCGTTTTCGACGATCGCATCGAGCGTGCGGCCCTCGATCCATTCGGCCCAGATGCCGGGCCGGCCGTCATGCACCGCGGCGCCGTACACGCGCACCACGTTGCGCTGCGACAGCCGCGCCAGCACGCGGCCCTCGTGCAGGAACTCGCTGCTGCGCAGGCCCGCGGCGGCGGCTTCCGGGCGCAGCAGCTTGAGCGCGACGTCGGTGGCCAGGCCGCTGTCCCATGCGCGGTAGACCTCGGCGCTGGCGCCACTGCCGATCTTGGCGTGGACACTGAGCGGCCCCCACTGGAACAGCGGAGTGGTCGGCGCGGCCGGCGCACTGCCGATGCGGCGATAGGCGTTGCGCACCTGTTCGAGCGTGTGCAGCGCATCCAGCAACGCGGCCTCGCTCGCGGTCGCGGCCTGCCAGTCGATGGGCTGGTCGTCGACCAGGCGCGCGATCGGGTCGGGCACGGCGGCCACGCTCAGCTGCCGGTGCCGAGGCTGCGCGCGAGCGCCTCGACCGCACGCTTGATCGCCATGCGCACCGCGTCGGGCGTGGAGTGGACTTCGTTGGCGATGTCTTCGTAGGTCATGTCGAACTCCAGGCGCATGATGACCAGCTCGCGCTGGCGTGGCGGCAAGGCTTCGAGCGCGGCCTCGTAGCGCTCCAGGCGCTCGCGGCCGATGGCCTGCTCCAGTGGCGAAGGCGTCTCGTCCGTGAGCTGCAGTTCCTCCAGGTCGACGCTGTCGCCGTGCCGTGCCACGCGCCGCAGCTCATTGCGCAGCAGGTTGAGCAGGGTGGAGCGCAGGTAGGCCAGGAAGCTGCCGGTGCCGCCGTACTCGAAGCTTGCAATCTGGTTCAACACGCGAACGAGCGTGACCTGAACAAGGTCGTCGGTGTCGGTGAGGTCGCGCGCCGGCGGCGGCAGGCGCCCATGCGCCCAGCGCCGCAGCAAGGGCAGGTAGCGCGCGGCGAGACGTTCGCGGGCGCCGGCGTCGCCTTCGCGCGCGCGATCCAGCAGCAGGGCGGTGGTTTCCTGGGTCGACATGCGCGGCTTATAGCATGGCTTGCGCCTGGGTTCGGACGCGCCGGGGGATTGTGCCTATACTGGCCGCGCGCCGCTCAAGGCGCGTCCATGCTGCAGGTCGTATCCGCTTGGCTACGTCAAAATCGCGCACCCGTCCCGGCGACACCGCAACCCCATCCGTCACCAGGGCACGAGCCACGGCCAGACCGGTCGCCACCGGCAAGGCCACCCTGAGCAAGACCACCGCGAAGAAGAAGGCCGCCGTGAGCAAGGCCGCCGCCACCAAGGCCACGAGCCGGACCGCCGCCGCTGCCAGCAAGCCTGCCGCGTCCCGCGCGACCCGGGCGTCCGCCAAGACGACATCGGCGCCGCGCAGGCCCGCCACCACCCGCGGCAAGGCCGCCGCCACGGCCGGGCCGTCCCGGGCGGTGCCGCGCAAGGCGCGGCCGAAGGCAGCCAAGGTGCTCGACGCGTTTGCGCAGCTGCGCAAGCTCGTGCTCGACGCGCTCGACGACCTCAAGGCCAAGGACGTGGTCGAGGTGGATGTGCGTGGCAAGAGTTCGGTGGCCGATCTGCTCGTGGTGGCCAGTGGCACCTCCTCGCGACACGTCAAGTCGATCGCCGACGAGGTGGTGATCAAGGCCAAGCGTGCCGGCGTGCCACCGATCGGCGTCGAAGGCCAGCGCGAGGCCGAGTGGGTGCTGGTCGATCTCGGTGATGTGATCGTCCACGTGATGCTGCCGCGCACGCGTGAGTTCTACGGTCTGGAACGGCTGTGGAGCGTGGGCGACAGCCACGACGAGCTGCCCATCGCGGGATGAATCGACGCGCCATTGCGACCGTGGCGCGGCAGCGGGTCCGTACGATGCGGGCGGCGACACGCCGATGAAGGCGCGCCTGGTCGCGGTGGGCGATCGCATGCCCGCGTGGGTTGCGAGCGGCTGGGCGGAATACCGCAAGCGGCTGTCGCGCGAGCTGCCGCTGGAACTGATCGAGCTGGCGCCTGGTGCGCGCGGCAAGGGGCGTGATCCGCAGCGCGCCCGCCACGAGGAAGCGCGCGCGGTGCTCGCGGTGCTCGGGCGCGACACGCTGGTGGTTGCGCTCGATGGCGGGGGGCGGCCGTGGTCGAGCGGGGAACTGGCTGCGCAGCTCGATCGCTGGCGCGCTTCGGGTCGCGACCTCGCCTTGCTCATCGGCGGTCCCGACGGCCACGCGCCCGAGGTGCTCGCGCGCGCCGACTTCTGCTGGTCGCTCGGGCCGCTCACGCTGCCGCACATGCTGGTGCGCCTGATCGTGGCCGAGCAGCTGTATCGCGCGGTGACGATCCTGCAGGGCCATCCCTACCACCGCGCCTGAGGGCGCCCGCGCAGGTCCCATCCCGAAACAATCCTTAACACATTCCTAACGTTGGTCTGTCCCAGACCCGCGTCGTCGTCTAGAATCGTCCGCCGCCATACCTGCCACAAAATGTTAAACGATTGTTTTTCAGTCGTTGTTCTGGCGTATACTGGGCGGGCATGTAACGAGTGACCTGCGCGACTTGCACAGGGCAGGCGTCAAGACCAAAACGAGCGAGGAGTCCTCCAGAATGAAACGTAATGCCCTTAGCGCGCTCATTGCGCTGTCGCTGCTTGGCGGCGGAGCCGTGGCACAGGCCCAGGATATGGGCAACTGGTACATCGCGCCGCGCATCGGTGCGGCGATCCCCGACAGCAACCGCGAGACCGACACTTCGGTGTGGGGCGGTATCGGTGCCGGCGTGTGGGTCAACCCGAACCTCGCAGTCGACTTCGAGTACGGCATCAACAATGCGAGCTTCAAGAACAGCTCGTGGCGTCCACACCACGAGTGGGAGAGCGCCACCTTCGGCGTGAGCGCGCGTTGGTTCTTCGGCGAGGAGGGCGCGCAGTGGCGTCCGTACGTGATGGCCGGCGTCGGCGCGCAGCGCCATGCGGCCTATTCGGGCCTGCTGAGCAAGGTTCCCCCGAATCCGATGACGGTCAACGCCAGCGGGTGGGATCCGATGGCGACGGTCGGCGGCGGCGTGCAGTTCAACATGTCCGAGCGCCTCGCGGTGCGCGGCGAACTGGCGGCGCGTTACGATCGTGACGACAACACCCGCGGCCACGCGTCCGACAGCCTGCCGATCGTGGTCGGTGGCAACGGTGGCGTCACCTACCATCCGACGCACAAGAGCGGCTACATCGACGCGATCCTCAGCGTCGGCCTCGTCTACAGCTTCGGCGAGAAGGCTGCGCCGCCGGTCGAGCCGGCCGTGTCCACGCCGCCGCCGGTGGACTGCCACACGCTTGATGACGACCGCGATGGCGTCAACAACTGCGATGACCGCTGCCCCGATACGCCGGCCGGCACGATCGTCGGTCCGGACGGCTGCCCGCAGAAGGTCGTGATCGACCTGCGCGGCGTGAACTTCAAGTTCGACCGTCCGAAGAAGGGTGAGAGCAACATCGAGCCGACGCTGGCCGTGCCGACCGCCGACTCGATCGCGATCCTCGACCAGGCCATCGACGCGCTCAACCGCTATCCGCAGATCAAGGTCGAACTCGACGGTCACACCGACTCGATCGGCAGCGACGAGTACAACCAGGGCCTGTCGGAGCGTCGTGCACAGATCGTCGCCGACTACCTCACGGCGCACGGTATCGGTGCCGACCGCATCACCGCGGTCAAGGGCTTCGGCGAGTCGCAGCCGATCGACAGCAACTCGACCAAGGAAGGCCGTGCGCGCAACCGCCGCACCGAGCTCAAGGTCGAGAACCCGTAATCGGGATCGCGACACGGCAACACGAAAAAGCCCGGCGCAAGCCGGGCTTTTTTTGTCCCGACCGGACCGGTGCGAGCGGTGGGCCCGGGCAGAGTGGCGGGCCGTGCCTACTGCGCGAGCACGGGCGGCAGCTCGGCGGCGATCGTCTTGACCATCGCATTGGCGACGTGGACGTTGCCGGCAACCAGGTTGCCGCTCGCGGGAATGCCGTCGCGGCCGACGAAGTCGCAGTAACGGCCGCCCGCTTCGCGCACGAGCAGGCAGCCGGCCGCCATGTCCCATGCGTACAGCCCGGTCTCGAAATAGCCATCGACGCGGCCTGCCGCGACATAGGCCAGGTCGAGTGCGGCCGAGCCGGTGCGGCGGATGTCCTCGGCCTCGCCCAGCAGCACGCGCGTCATCGCCAGCTGCGCGTCGAGGTGGCGGCGCTGGCGATACGGAAAGCCGGTGACGAGCAGGGCACCGGCCAGCCCGTCGCGCTTGCCCACGCGCATGCGCCGGTCGTTGAGGAACGCCCCGTCGCCCTTGCTCGCGGTGAACAGCTCGTCACGCAGCGGATCGTAGATCACGCCGACGGTCGGTTCACCCGCTTCCACCAGTGCGATCGACACCGCGAAATGGGGGAATCCGCGCAGGTAGTTGTGGGTGCCGTCGAGTGGGTCGATGGTCCACACGTTGCGTGACTTGCCGACCTGCCCCGATTCCTCGCCCAGGATCGCATCGCGCGGATAGGCGCGGCGCAGTTCGCGTATGATTTCGGCTTCGGCGAGCTTGTCGACCTCGGACACGTAGTCGTGGCGCTGCTTCTCGACCACTTCGAGGCTGTCCAGCCGGTTCATGTAACGCAGGATGATCTGGCCGGCGGCGCGTGCGGCGCGCACCGCCACGTTGACGGCGGGTCTGGGCATGATGGCTGGCTGGACGCAGTGGAAAAGAACAGGGCGCGCACGCGGCACGCCGGCGCGCGAGCCTAGCAGATCGCGGCAGGCGCACCAAATCGTGCGCCGCGCCGCAGCCGCCACGGGACCTCGATGACCACACCCGCCCACACCGTGCTCGAGCGCATCCGCTGCGTGCTGGCCAACACCTCGCATCCGGGCAACATCGGCTCCGCGGCGCGTGCACTGCGCACGATGGGCCTGCGGCGCCTCGTGCTGGTCGCGCCACAGGCCTTCCCGCATCCGCAGGCGAGCGCGCTGGCGGCCGGCGCCCAGGACCTGCTCGAACACGCGCAGGTGAGCGCGCAGCTCGCGCCGGCGCTGGCCGACTGCCACCTCGTGCTCGGTGCGACTGCGCGGCATCGCGGTGTCGGCCTGGTCGAACTGGATCCGCGCAGCGCCGCGCAGCGCGCGCTCACGGCGGCTGCGGCGGGGCAGCAGGTGGCACTGCTGTTCGGCAACGAACAGTCGGGGCTGAGCAACGATGAGATCAAGCATTGCCATGCGGCGATCGTGATCCCGACCGATGCGGGCTACGGCTCGCTCAATCTGGCGCAGGCGGTGCAGGTGGTGGCGTGGGAGCTGCGTGAGGCGTGGCTGGCGCAGGCGGAGGCGGCGCCCGCGGCCGAGGCGCGTGATCCGCCCGCCGATTCGGCACAGATGGCCGCGTTCTTCGCCCACCTGCAGCGCATGCTCGATGCGATCGACTTCCACAAGGGGCGCTCGCCCGAGGTCATCATGCAGCGCATGCATCGGTTGTTCCTGCGCGCGGCGCCGGACCAGCGCGAACTGCGCATCCTGCACGGCATCCTCGCCGATGCCGAGCGCATGGCGCGGCTGGCCGCAGGCGACAACGCGCAGGCCGCGCCGCGCGCACCGGACTGAGCACGTGGGCATCCAGGGCCGGTGCACGTGCCGGTCTGGCCCAATGGCGGGCGGGCGCGGCGGACCAGCGCGTGCGGTCCGCACGTGCGGCGTGCCTGCGCGACGCATGCGCTGGTCCCGACCGACCACGGCAGCGTGCTCGCGTGCGCGCCGGCAGCTGGTGCTGCTGTACCATACGCGGGCCACCGCATTGGCGCCCGGACGATCCGCGGCGCGGTGGCGTACCGGATTCGTCGGCAAATCGTGGTTGCGGGCTCCCGTACCGGTGGCCGGGCGGAGAGCCGCCGATCGCGGCCAATTTCATCGTGGACGCCGCGGCCTGGGGCCGGGGCAAGGATTCGAGCGGGGCACGCATGTTTTCGCTGCAGACGATTTTCGGCAAGGGCGACAAGTTCTACGGCCTGCTCGAGGCCAGCGCGGTGGCCGCGCACGATTCGGCGCACGCGCTGGTGGCGATGCTGGGCGACCGGCAACAGGCGCCGTCGCTGGAGGAGTTCATGCATGCGCGGCGGCGCGAGAAGGACCTGACCGCCGAGATCAGCCGTGAGCTCGTCAACACCTTCGTGACCGCGCTCGAGCGCGAGGACATCGAGGCGCTCGCGGCTGCGCTCAACAAGATCACCAAGTCGACCGCCAAGTTCGCCGAGCGCTATGCACTGGCGGCCGAGCAACTCGGCGACATCGACTTCCACTCGCGCGCGGGGCTGCTGGAGAAGGCCGCCGAGGTGATCCGCGAAATGGTGTTCAAGCTGCGCAAGGGCATGGACATTGGCGCGATGGGGCAGCTCAACGATCGCCTGCAGGCGATCGAGAGCGAAGCCGACCGGCTCATGCTCGAGCTGTACCGCGACCTGTACGGCGGCCGCCACGAGCCGCTGCGCGTGCTGCTGCTCAAGGACCTGTTCGAACTGCTCGAGAAGGCGATCGACCGCTGCCGCGATGCCGGCAACGTGGTGTTCCAGATCGTGCTCAAGAACTCCTGAGCAGGCGCATCGGCCATGGCCCTGACCCTCGTCCTGCTGGTCGTCGTGATCGCGCTTGCGTTCGAGTACATCAACGGCTTCCATGACACCGCCAACTCGATCGCGACCGTGGTCGCGACCAAGGTGCTCAGTCCGGGCCAGGCCGTGCTGCTGGCGGCCTCGACCAACCTCGTCGGCGCGCTGTTCGGCACCGCGGTTGCCAAGACCATCGCGGCCGGGCTCATCGACACCCAACTCGTGACCGTGACCCCGGTGGTGATGATCTGCGCGCTGCTCGGCGCGATCGTGTGGAACCTCATCACCTGGTGGTGGGGCCTGCCGTCGAGTTCATCGCATGCACTGGTCGGCGGATTGTGCGGCGCCGCGCTGGCGGCCGCCCACGACAACTGGCAGGCGATCATCTGGGCCGAGGGCGGTACCCACTGGTGGGGCGAGAAGGGCGTGATCCCCAAGGTCGTGGTGCCGATGGTGGGGTCGCCGGTGGCGGGTTTCGTGATCGGCCTGCTGGTGATGGGGTTGCTGTTCTCGCTGATCAATTTCCTCGGGACGCGGCGCGGCGTGCTGCGCCGGCTTGGCCGCACGCCGTTCGTCAATGCGTTCTTCGGCAAGGCCCAGCTCGCGTCGGCGGCCACCATGGGCCTGTCGCACGGCATGAACGATGCGCAGAAGACCATGGGCATCATCGCGCTGGCCCTGGCCAGCGCGACCGCAGCGGGCACGTTCGACGACATCCCCGCGTGGTTGCATTTCCTGCGCACCGACGACCACTCCGGGGGCAAGTTCGAGATCGCGCTGTGGATCAAGATCCTGTGCGCGACGGTGATGGCGGCGGGCACCGCCGCGGGCGGCTGGCGCATCATCAAGACGCTCGGCCACAAGCTCGTGCGCCTGCATCCGATCAACGGCTTCGCGGCCGAAAGCGCCTCGGCGAGTGTGATCCTGGCCTGTTCGCACTTCGGCATCCCGGTGTCGACCACGCACAACATCTCGGCCGCGATCCTCGGCGTGGGCGTGGCCAAGCGCGCCAATGCGGTGCGCTGGAACATCGTCGAGCGCATGGTGTGGGCATGGATCCTCACGCTGCCGGTCACCGCGGCGATCGCCTGGGCACTGGTGCGTGCCTCGCACGCGCTCGGCATCCCCGGCTGAGGCGCGCGAGGGGCGTCAGAAGATGTCGCCGCCGCGCGAGATCGTGTCCTCGATGTGATCGCCGAGCTTGCCCAGTTCGAGGATGAGGCGCTCGAGTTCGCCGGCGTCGAATTGCCCGTACCAGCGGTTCTCGCACAGATGCAGGTAGGGCGAGCCGGCCAGGTCGCTCACGGCGAGGTAGCCCGAGCGCTGCTGCCAGTTGAAGCGCAGGCAGCGCGTGGGATCGACCTGGGCGTACGGGCTCACCGGGGTGGAAATGCGCACGAGCTTGCCGCCGCCGTCGTCCTCGAGTTCGGCCAGATAGATGCCCTGGTGGCGGCCGTCGCGCAACGCGAGGTCGAAGCTGATGAGGTAGGGGTCGTTGGTCTTGAGCTGATGCCTGGCGCCAAGGTGGGAGCGGATCTGTTCGAAGCTCTGCACGCGGTGACTCCATCGGCGGCAACGGACCCGTATGCTAGCGTGCGCCTGCCATGAAGTCAGCGCAGCCAAGCCCCGCTCAGCGCGCGGCGGCAATCCGCGCCGCGATCGCGGCGATCCCGCGCGGCTGCGTGGCGAGCTACGGCGAGATCGCGCGGCGCGCCGGCCTGCCCGGCCGCGCGCGCCTGGTCGGCCATGTCCTGGGCCGGTCTCCCGATGCGACCCTGCCGTGGCAGCGCGTGGTGCGCGCCGACGGGCGGATCGCCTTTGCGCCCGGCAGCGCGGACTTCCGCAGGCAGGTGCGCTTGCTCGCGGCTGAAGGCGTGCTGGTGCATGGCGGGCGCGTCGACCTCGCCAGATTCGGCTGGGAGCGCGACCTGGATCGTCTGCTGTGGGCGCCGCCGGCAGCGGGATTGCGTTCCCGTGGCCTGCGTCACAGGAACCGGACCTGAGCAGGGGCGATTTTGTGCGCAGCGTCGATGCGCGCGGTGCCAAGCTGGTGCATCATCGCGCCGGTTTCGCCCGGAGCGGGAGGCGGTCGATGCGATTCTTGGCAGGATGGTGTGCGGCGGTGCTGGCCGCCGGTGGCATGGGGCTGGCCACGCCGGCAGCGGCGCAGAGCCATTGGCCCGACCGCATCCATCGCAGCGGCTTCGAGGCGGTCGCCGCGGGCCCGCTCGATGACGCCGATGCGGTGCGCTTCCTGACGCAGGCCACGTTTGGCGCCAACGACGCCGATATTGCCCACCTGCGGCTGGTTGGCTACGAAGGCTGGCTCAACGAGCAGTTCGCAGCGCCGGTGTCGCTGCAGGTGCCGTATCTGGACTGGGTGCAGGCGCTGGTGTGCGCGCCCGGTGACGACTACTGCAACCTCGTCGCCGAATGGACCCATGCGCGCATGCAGATCTGGGCGATCAATGCGCTCGGCACGCCCGACCCCAGTCGCGGCGGTGCGCTGCCCACCGACCAGCTGCGCCAGCGCGTGGCGTTTGCGCTGAGCGAGATCTTTGTCGTCTCCAACAGCAACGGCACGCTCGCTGGACAGCCATGGGCGCTGGCCAGCTACTACGACATGCTCACGCAGGACGCCTTCGGCAACTTCCGCACCCTGCTCGAAGACGTGACGCTGCATCCGGCGATGGGCGTGTTCCTCACCCACATCCAGAACCAGAAGGCCGACGACGCCGCCAACATCCATCCCGACGAGAACTACGCGCGCGAGATCAACCAGCTGTTCTCGGTCGGACTGGTCCAGCTCAATCCCGATGGTACGCCGCGCCTGTCCGGCGGCGTGCCGATTCCCACCTACGACCAGTCCGTGGTGCGCGGCTTCGCGGCCGTGTTCACCGGCTGGAACTTCAACGCGGTCGGTTGCACGCTCGACTATGTCGATGGCCAGCCGCTGTGCTGCAACAACCCGGAGAACCCCGAGCAGTACTTCTGGTGCGGGCCGGCCAACGAAGACGACCTGGCCTGGCAGCGCCCGATGCAGCCGGTCGAATACTGGCACGACCACAGCTCCAGCAAGCAGTTGCTCGCGTACCCGGGCGTCGCGCTGCCCGGCGGGGTGCTGCCGCCGGCCGACGCGCAGACCGAACTCGGCGCCGCGCTCGACAACATCTTCCACCACCCCAACGTCGGGCCGTTCATCGGCAAGCAGCTGATCCAGCGCCTGGTCACCAGCAACCCGTCGCCGGCGTATGTGCAGCGCGTGGCACAGGCGTTCGATGATGACGGCAGCGCGGCACACGTGCGCGGCAACCTGCGTGCGGTGCTGCGCGCGATCCTGCTCGATCCGGAGGCGCGGCTGGGACACCTGCAGCGTTACACCAGCTACGGCAAGCTGCGCGAGCCGCTGCTCAAGCTCACCCAGATGTGGCGCGCCCTGCATGCGCGCACGCCGACCGGCGATCCGGTGTGGAGCGGGCGTGTCGGCAACCTCGGTGCCTGGTGGCCGCCCGTGATCGATCAGATCGGGCAGGCGCCGCTGTATTCGCCGACCGTGTTCAATTTCTTCAAGCCCGATTTCGCCCCGACCGGCGAACTGCGCACGGCCGGCATGGTCGCTCCGGAGTTCCAGATCCTCACCGATACCACCGCGACATCGCTGGCCAATATCGTGTTCTACGAGGTGTTCTGCCGCTATGCGGGCAGCACCTGCTGGAGCGCGAGCGATCCCTCGATCCTGCTCATGCAGCAGGATGCCGATGCTGCACTCGCCGCGGTCGACCCGGCCGCCCTCGTGGACCGCTACAACCTGCTGCTCATGGCCGGCCAGATGTCACCGTTCATGCGCAACGTGCTCGTCACGCGCTTGAACCAGTTGCTGCCGGCCGACTACGACAACGTCGGGCGCGCGCGTCTGCACGAGGCGCTGTACCTGATCCTCGCCTCACCCGAATACTCGATCCAGAAATGATCGCGCGATGCGCCTGCGCGGCGCCGGAGAACCTTCCATGCATGTGAACCGTCGCGATTTCCTCCGCCGCAGCCTGTGTGCCGCGCTCGGTGGCGTGAGTGCGTACTCGGCACTGGGCAGCCTGCGCCTCATCAGCGCCGCCGCCGCGGCCACGCGCGGCAGTCCGCCGGGCGACTACAAGGCGCTCGTGTGCATCTACCTGGGCGGCGGCAACGACTCGTTCAACACGCTCGCGCCCTGCGATGCGCCACACCATGCGGTGTATGCGGCAACCCGACCCGGGCTCGCGCTGACGCAGGCCGACCTGCTCGCCAACGTGCTCAACCCGCTGCCGTTTGCGGGTGGTCTGCCGGGCGGGCCGCCCAGCGACGGCGCCAGCTACGGCATGCACCCTTCACTCGGCGCGGTCCCGGGCGGCAACGCCGGCCTGCGCGGGCTGTTCAACGACGGCAAGGCCGCGATCGTGGCCAACGTCGGCACCTTGCTGTATCCGATCAGCCAGGCGCAGTACCAGAACGAGAGCGTGCCCAAGCCGCCACAGCTGTATTCGCACGATGACCAGACCAACCAGTGGATGACCGCGCGCCCGGACGATGCCAACGCCGAAGGCTGGGGCGGGCGCGTCGCCGACATGCTGTACACGGCCAATGCGGGCGCGCTGCCCATGAGCATCACGATGGCCGGCAGCAATCGCTTCCAGCGTGCGGCCATCGTCAACCAGTATGCGCTGGATTCGTGGAACGCCGCGGCGCAGGCTGCCGGCGTGGACGAGGATGGCAACCCCGTGGACTTTTTCAGCGTGCCCGGGGTGAGCTTCCGCGGCAACGGGCCTGACAGCTGGCTGCTGCCCGAGGATCCCGCGCGCACGGCCGCGCTCGATGCACTGCACGCGGCGGGCAGCCAGGCCAACGTGCTCGAGCGCGCCTACGCCGAGACCAGCAACCGCGCGCTGGCCAACGCCACGTTGCTCAACGCGGCCATGAACGGCGTGCGCCTGACCACGCGCTTCCCCAATACCGACCTGGGCAACCAGCTGGCCGCGGTGGCGCTCATGCTCAAGGTGCGGACCAGTCTGGGCATGAGTCGCCAGGTGTTCTTCGTCTCGGTCGGCGGTTACGACACGCACAGCGCGCAGCTCATCGACCATGCGGCCAACCTGCGCGAGTTCTCGCAGGCGCTCGCGGCCTTCCACGCCGCCACGGTGGAGCTGGGCATCGAAAATGGCGTGACCACGTTCACGACCTCGGATTTCGGCCGTTCGCTCGCGGTCAACAACCTCGGTACCGACCACGGTTGGGGCGCGCACCATTTCGTGGTGGGCGGTGCGGTGCGCGGTGGCCGCTTCTACGGCACGATGCCGTCGCTGGCCGCATACGACGACTCCGACCCCGCCGGCAGCAATCCCGACGACACCGGCTATGGCCAGATCATCCCGACCCTGGCGGTGGACCAGTACGTGGCCACGCTCGCGGCGTGGTTCGGCGTGGATGCCAGCGGCATCGCCGACATCCTGCCCAACCTCGGGCGCTTTTCGTCAGCCAACCTGCGCTTCCTCGGCTGAGCCATGCCGTTCCCGTCCGCCCGCATCGCACTGTTCGCGTGCGCGCTCGCCTGCAGTGGCGGCAGCGGTGGTGCGCTCGCCGCCGTGCACGTGGTCACCGCCAATCCCGACATGACCTTCACGCCGGCGACGCTCACGATCCACCAGTACGACATCGTGCGCTTCGTCAATGGCGGCGGCCTGCACAACGTACGCGCCGACGATGGCAGTTTCGTCTGCGCGCTCGACTGCAACCTGCACACCGCGCCCAGCGCCCAGCCCTGGCAGGTGTCGCGCCAGTTCAATCGCCTGGGCACGCTCGGCTACTACTGCGAACAGCATGGCGACACCAGCAGCGGCATGCGCGGCACGATCATCGTGATCGACCGCGTGTTCGTCGACGGATTCGACAGCGCCGGCGACTGACGCGGCCGCATCGCGCGCCGGCCTTTGCGTAGGGTGGCGCGCCCGGGTCACAATGCGCGCGTACCGCTGCCGACCTTGACGCATGCCCATCCGCACGCCGCCCGTCACCCGCGCGCTCCTGATCGCCAACATCCTCGTGTTCCTGCTGCAGATGGTGCTGCACGATTCGCAGCCGCCGTATCCGCTGACGATCCCGTTCGCGCTGTGGCCGCTGGGACCTTCGCCCTACAGCGACGTGGTCGGCTTCGAGCCGTGGCAACTCGTCACCTATGCGTTCCTGCACGGGGGCATGCAGCACATCCTGTTCAACATGCTCGCGTTGTGGATGTTCGGCGGGCCGATCGAGGACGTGCTGGGCAGCAAGCCGTTCGCGACCTACTACTTCACCAGCGTGATCGGCGCCGCGCTGACCCAGCTCGCGGTGCTGCACTTTTTCCCGAGCGGCTATTACCCGACCGTGGGCGCATCCGGTGGCGTGTTCGGCTTGCTGCTCGCCTACGGGCTCATGTTCCCGCGTGCGCAGATCCTGCTGTATTTCGCCATCCCGATTCCGGCGCGGGTGTTCGTGCTGCTGTACGGCATCCTCGAACTCGTGCTCGGGGTCACCGGTTCGCAGGCGGGCGTGGCGCACTTCGCGCACCTGGGCGGACTCGTGTTCGGCTACATCCTGCTGCAGTACTGGCGCGGGCGCCTGCCGTGGAAGCCGCGCCGGCGGCTCATGCTGTGATTGCAGGCGGCATCGCGCCGCCACATCCGCCCCTGCATGCGCAGCCTCGACGCCTGG
>WBZR01000333.1_pt2 | contig 76194 bp, 44 predicted proteins | sample 5204231 | NCBI WGS metagenome assembly WBZR01 (sample SAMN12412403, study PRJNA552823) | activated sludge metagenome | isolation source: activated sludge from anammox sidestream of wastewater treatment plant... | place: USA: Virginia | collected 2017-08 | reverse complement strand
GTCGACGTCGCACCGGGCGTCGACGGCGATCCGCCGGTCGCGGTCGCCGTCGGGGGCGTGCCGCCCGGAGCGGGGGGCGTGGCAGGCGGCGTCCCGACCGTGGGTGGCGGTGTGGGCGTGCCCGACGCCGCGGGGGTGCCCGTATGCGGCGTCGCGCCGGCCGACGGCGACGCCGGGACGGTCGCCGGCGGCGGCAGAACGGTGCCCGGGCCGGGGGTGGGGGTGGCGGTCGCGGTGCCGGCCGGCGTCGCGGGCGTCCCGCCGGCGGCGGTGGCCGTCGGGGGCGGGGGCGGGACCACCGTCCCCGGGCCGGCGGTGCCCGTCGGCGTGGGCGTCCGCTCCGTCGGCAACACCACCGTGCCACCCGGCTGGGTGGGCGGCAGGACGACCGTGCCGGGCGGCGGGCGGGTCGGGCCGACCGCGGCGCAGCGCAGCGAGAAGACGTCGCGCGAAGCCTCGGGGCTGAGGGGGCGCCCGCCGCTGACCTGCAGCGTGAGCCCGAGCAAGGGGTTGTGGTGCATCACCATCCCGCTGCGGCGGCCGTTGGCCAGCGAGAGGTCCTGCCAGGTCGGCGCGCCGGGCTGCGACAGGTCGAGCGCCCAGGTGTCCATGAGCGACTCGTCCAGCCCCTTCAGGCCGCCGTAGACGATCATCGCCCGGCGATCCGGATCGAGCGCCGCGCCGTGGTTGAAGCGCGGGCCAGGCGCGGCGCCGCCGACGGTCAGCGTCGACCACTGCGCGAGGCCCGGCCCGTTGGCCAGGTCGAGCACGCCGACCGCGTTGACGCCGCGCTGGCCGTCGGGCGTGCCGCCGAACACGAGCATGCGCAGGCCGGCCGGATCGAACACCATGCTGTGGCTGTAGAGCTTGGGGCCGCCGCGCGGGCCGAGCGTGACGCGGCCGGTGTCGACGTCGAGGAAGTACGTCTCGTCGCGTGGCTGCGACACGTCGTCGCGGCCGGTGCCGAGCCGCCCGCCGTGCACGACGATCACGTTGTGGACGGGATCGTACGCCGCGGCGTGGTCGAGCACGCCGAGCGAGCCGCCGGTGACCGGCACCACCTGCCAGCGGCTGCCGTCGGGGTCGAGGCCGAACACCCGCCCGTCCGCCGGCACGTCGTCGCCCCGCGCGGTGGCGCCGCCGATGGCGTACAGCCGCGCGCGCCCGCGCTCGAGCACCCACGTCAGGCTGTGCCCCCAGCGGGGGACCGCCGCGCCGGTGGTCGGGATGCGCGTCACCGGCGGCTGGTCGGCGCGCAGGTCCAGCCGGTACAGCTCGTCGCGCACGACGTTGTCGCGATCGACGCCGCCGTGGACGTAGAGCGCGGCGGCCACAGGGTCCACCGCGCCGGCGGCGTCGTAGACCGCCAGGGGGATCTCGCCGGCACGCGACCAGCTGCAGCCGTCGAGGGCCGGAGCGCCGCGGGCCGGGTCGACGGCGGCACGCGGGACCAGGAGCAGGACGGCCGCCGCCAGGGCGCAGAGGGAGGCGCCGACCAGCTCGAGCAGCCGCCGCCCGGAGATCGGCGTCACGGAGATCGCCGCCTTGCGTTTTCGGTCATTGGTATTATTGTATTGTATCACGTCGCCCGCGGCGATCGTCCGGACGCGTCCGCGCGAGCGATCGATGGATGCGCGCATTGGGCCGGCGCCGCCGCCGAGGGCAGGGTGCACGACCCTGCAGGCCCGCGGAAGCGACACCGCGGGCAGTGGTGCCGGGCCGCAGGCCACGAGCCGGTGGGAGGTGAAGATGAAGCTGGGATCGCGTCGCACCGTGCGCGGGCTGGCCGCGGCGGGTGCCCTGATGTCGGTGATTCCGTCGGGTGGACCGGCTGGCCTCGCGTCGCGGGTGCAGTCGGCGAGCGGCACCTATGTGGTGTCGGAGACGTGGCGGAGCTTGCCCAACGTGCGTGCGTCGGACGCTTGGGCGCAGGCCACGGGCGTCGACGCGACGCCCAACGGACAGGTCTTCGTCGTCGACGGCGACGAGCGGATGCCGCGCGTCACGCTTTGGGATCCTGCCGCGCCTGCGCGCACGCTGGTCGACGGCGCCCCGCTCGTCCAACCGATGCACGTGGCCACCGACCCGACCCGCAACCGGCTCTACGTCGCCGATATCGGCGCCGACGCGCTGCACGTGTTCACGATGGCGGGGGCCCGCGTGGCGACGCATTCCGGCATTCCCGGCGCGCTCGGCGTGGCCGTGGCCACCGACGGACGCGTCTACGTCACCGCCTCCGGCAGCGGAGAGGTGTATCGCTTCACGGCTGCCGGGACACCGCTCTCGAAGTGGTCGGTCGTGCCGCCCTTGGCCAGCAGCGGCCTGCTTGCGGGCATCGACGTCGATCGCTGGGGGCGTGTGCACGTGCTCGACGGGCGGGTACCGGTCGTCCACGTCCTCGACGGCAACGGCCGCGAGCAAGGCAAGGTCGACCTCGGCGCCGACAGCCGCGCGGTCGACCTTGCCGCCGACGTCGACGCCGGCAGCGGCGGGCGCGCGGGCTACTGGCTCGCCACCCCGAGCGGCCTGCGGTGGCGCAACGCCGACGGGGGGATCTTCATGACCGGAACCTCGGGCCTGACGGCTGTGGCCGTCCTCCCGGGTGATGCCGTGGTCTGCGCCACGCAGGGGTTCGCCCTCGGCGTGTCCCAGCTCCTCCACGTCGACTACAAGGCGGCGCTGAACAACCGCACCGTCGTCACCCGCATCGGTGGCATGTTGACGCCGCGCGGCGTCCTCAACGGCCCCGAGCGCATCCACGTCGGCGGCGACGGCCATGTCTACCTCCTGGACCGGGAGCAGCGGGTCCAGCGATTCGACGCGGGCGGAGCGCCGCTGCGCCAGATGCGGCTGCCGACAGTGCTCGCGGTGGATGCCGGTCCCGACGGCACCGTGTTCGCCGTCGACGGCGATGGCGTCCGATCGCGTGCGTTCGCCGCGCCCGACCTCGACGGCGAGGTGCGCTGGGACGCCGATCTGGCGAGCGGCGGACAGCCGCCAGAGGCGTTCGTCTCGGACATCGCCCTCGACCCGTCGGACGGCGCGCTCGTCGTGCTCGACATCCTCGACCGCTCCATTCGTCGCTTCGACCAGGCGGGGTTGGCGGGCGCGGTCACGCCGCTCCCGCCCGGCCCGGGCGGCGCGGCGGGCTGGTCCGACCTGGCCGTGGACGGGCGCGGCCGGACGTTCGTCATGGATCGCACCGGGCGCTACGCGGTGGTCATCGCCGGCGGTGCCGTGGTGGACCAGATGCCGCTCCGGTCGCCCGCGCGGCGCATCGAGGCCGCAGCCGACGGGACGCTGTTCGCGCTCGATCGACAGGGCCTGGTGTGGCACTACGACGCGACCGGCGCCCTGGCCGGGGTCTTCGATGCCCACCGCCCGGACCTCGCGGCCGGCTCGCGGCCGATCGACCTGGCGGTCGACGCCGACGGCGACATCCTCGTCGCCGACCGCAACGCCAACGCCGTCACGCGCTTCGTGTGGGACCCTGACGCCCGCCCGATGGTGCCGCCGCCGACCGACCCGACGTGCGAGGCGCAGACCGACAAGTCGCTGGCGCCCGACACCGTCCTCATCGGCCAGGCCGTCGACGTCACGCTGACGGTGAGCGGCGGCTGCGGGTCGTCGATCATGGCCCCCACCCTCGACGTGTACCTCGTCCTCGACGAGTCGGGCTCGATGCTCGAGCAGCGCCGCATGGACCTCCTCCGCCAGGCGGCGCTCGACTTCATCCACGAGATCGACCTGTCGCGCTCGCGCGTCGGGCTCGTCACCTTCAGCCATGTCGCGACGCTCGCGTCGAGCCTCACCGGCGAGGAGGGGCGCCTGTGGCGCGCCGTCAACCAGATCACGCCGTTCGGCGGCACGCGCATCGACCTCGGGCTGCAGACCGCACGCGAGGACTGGCTGACGCGGCGACGGCCCGACGCGAAGGCGGTGTTCATCGTGCTGTCCGACGGTGTGTCGGAGCGCGGGCCTGCGATCGCCGAGGCCGATGCCGCCAAGGCCGAAGGCGTCGAGATCTTCACGATCTCCGTCGGCTCCGACCCGCAGCTCATGCAGGACATCGCCACCGACCCGTCGCGGTTCTTCCGGGCCGACGACCCCAACCTGCTTTTCCAGGTCTTCGACGCGATCGTCCAGCGGATCACGGCCCGCATGCTCTTCCAATCCGTCGACGTCGTCGACCGGCTCGCCGGCAACATCGACTACGTGCCGGGCAGCGCCGTGCCGGCGGCCGCGTTCGACCCGGCGACGCGGGCCTTGCGCTGGACGATGCGCGACGTGCCGTTCGGCAGCTTCGAGCTGCGCTACCGCGTCCGACCGACGCAGGCAGGCGACTGGCCGGTCAGCGTCGGCGCGGTCGCGGCCTACGTCGACGGGCTCGGCATCCCCGGCCAGATGGACTTCCCGAACCCGCTGGTCAAGGTGCTCGCGCCTTCGCCGACGCCGTCCCCGACGCACACGCCCGTTCCGACGCCGACGCCCACGCCGGCCGACCTGTACTTCCCGCTCGGGCTCAACGAGCGGTGCGACCCCGAGCAGCGCTTCACCGATGCCGTGCTCGTGGTCGACGCCTCGAACAGCATGGCCGGCGAAAAGTTCGAGGCGGCCAAGGCGGCCGCGGCGACGTTCGTGGCGGCGCTGGACTTCTCGCCCGACGCGCGCGGCCGGCACGACCAGGTGGCGGTGGTGGTCTTCAACCGCGAGGCCCGCCTCGCGCACCGTCTGAGCAACGACGCCGCCGCGATCCGCGCCGCCATCGCCGGCCTGCAGATGGCGCCCGGCACGATGATCGACCGCGGCCTGCAGGTCGCGTGGGACGAGCTGCGGAGCGGGCGCCGCCGGGCGGGGAGCACGCCGACGGTGGTCCTGCTCACCGACGGGCGACACAACGACGACCTCGCGGCGGTGGCGGTGCTCGGCGACCTGATCTGCGAGGGGCGCATCAGGCTCTACACGATCGGCCTCGGCGACGACGTCGACGGGGACTTCCTGCGTTCGCTGGCGTGCGAGCCGGGTATGGCGTACCTCGCCCCCGGGCCCGACGATCTGGCGCGGATCTACACCGAGATCGCCGGGGACATCCCGTGCGCGCCGGACGCGTTCTGGGGCGGTCGGTAAGGCCGCGCACGCGTCGGGCATCCCGTAAGGGCGGGGGGAGGTTCGCGCTCCCAGCGCCAAGACCACGACCACTCGATGAACGTGCCCATACCGATGAAGGACCAGAGATGCCGAAGACGACGCAAGCTGTGACCACTTCCGCGGTGCGCGGTCGGATCCACCACTTACGAGGCCCCGGCGTCGGCCGCCGCGCGACGCGCGCCCGGACGGCCGGCCCGTGGCGCCTCGCCCCGATCCTCGTCGCCGCCGGGCTCGCGCTCGGCGGCGCGCGGGATGCCGCGGCGCAGATCGGGCTCCTGGGCGGACCGCCGCAGGCGGTGTCGGTCCGCGCGGTCGCCGAGCGGGCCCGTGTCGCCCCGGGCGATCGGCTGGCGGTCGCGGTGGTGCTGGACTACGCCGAGTCGTACCACTCGTGGCCCAACCCGCCGATCATCCCGCCCGAGTTCGGAGCGGACTTCCCGGCCATCCCGACGACGATCGACATCGTCCAGGTGCCCGAGGGCGTCAAGGTCGGGCGCGTGCAATGGCCGGCCCCGGTCGCGGTGACCGTCGACTACGGGACGGGGCCGATCGAGCTCATGTCGTACGCCGGCCGCACCGTGGCCTACGTGCCCGTCGTCGCCGATACCGACGCGGCCGAGGGGCCGGCCACCCTCGATCTATTGGTGGGCTATCAGGCGTGCGACGAGACCACGTGCTACCCGCCGGAGTCCCTCGCCGTGCAGGCCGCGTTCGAGATCGCGGCGGCCGGCGGCAGCAGCGCCCCGCCCGCGGACCCCGCGCTCTTCACCGGGTTCGACCCGGCGGGCTTCGACGTCGCGCAGGCCGCGGCCGCCGGCGGGGCGTCGGGCGACGTGGCGGTCAACGTGTTCGGCCGGACGCTGCGGTTCAGCCCCGAGGGCGGGCTCGGCCTGGGCCTGCTGCTCCTGACGGCCGCGCTGGGGGGCATGCTGCTCAACTTCACGCCATGCGTGCTCCCGGTGTTGCCGCTGAAGGCGATGGCCCTCGGCCGGGCGGCCGGCAGCCGCGACCGACTCGTCGTGCTCGGCGCCAGCATGGCGCTCGGCGTCGTGATGTTCTGGCTCGTCATCGGGGGGGCCATCGCGTTCATCGCGGGCTTCAACTCGATCAGCAGCCTGTTCCAGACCGGCTGGTTCTCGCTCGTCGTCGGCCTCGTGGTCGCGGTGATGGCCGTGGGCATGCTGGGCGTGTTCGAGGTCAACGCCCCGCAGTGGGCGTATGCCGTGAACCCGAGCCAGGACACCCTGCAGGGATCGTTCCTCTTCGGCGTCATGACGGCCGTGCTGTCGACGCCGTGCACGGCGCCGTTCATGGGCAGCGCGGCCGCATGGGCGGCGCTCCAGGCGCCGCCCGTCACGCTGGCCACGTTTGCGGCCATCGGCGCCGGCATGGCGCTGCCGTACCTGCTCTTGTCGCTCTTCCCGCGCGGCGTCAACGCCGTGCCGCGCAGCGGCGCGGCCGCGCTCGTGGTGCGTCAGGTGATGGGCCTGTTCATGTTGGCGGTGGCCGTGTTCTTCCTCGGCGTGCCGCTGGCGAGCTACCTCCAGACGCCGCCCGACCCGGCCACCCGCGCGTACTGGTACGCCGTGGTGTTCTTCGTCGTCGCGGCCTGCGGGTGGATGGCGTTCCGCACGTTCCAGATCACGCCGGCCTGGTCGAAGCGCGCGGCGTTCGGCGGGCTCGGCCTGGCGCTGGCCACGGCCAGCCTGTGGGCCGTCCGCGACCTGGCCAGCCAGGGCCCGATCCCGTGGGTCTACTACACCCCCGAACGGTTCGCCGCCGCGGCCGCGCGCGGCGACGTCGTCGTGGTCGACTTCACGGCCGAGTGGTGCCTCAACTGCAAGGCGCTGGAAGCGGGCGTGCTGCACCAGCCGCCCGTCGTCGACCTGCTGCAGCAGCCGGGCGTGACGCCGATGAAGATCGACCTCACCGGCGACAACCCCACGGGGCGGGCCAAGCTCAAGGAGCTCGACTGGGTCGGGATCCCGCTCCTGGCGGTCTACGGACCGGCGACCGGCTACGACGACACGGCGCTCAAGTTCGACTCGTACACCGCCGGAACGGTCGAGGACGCGCTCGCCGCTGCACGGCAGGTGGCCGCGGGGGCGGCGCCGGAGTAGGACGCCTGGCTCACGGGACGGCTGACAGGTCCACCACTCGCGCCAGCCACGGCAGGTAGACGCCGATTGTGGCGTCGCGCGTGGCGGTCGGCGTCGGGGTGGCGGCGGTGGGCGTCGCGCTGGGCGGGCCGTCGGTCGGCGTCGGCCCGATCGCCGTCGGCGTGACCGTCGGGGTCGGCGAAGCGCGCCCCGGGGTGGCGTCGCTCGCCTTGACCGCCTCGGCGAGCTCCGATGTGTTGCGGCCGTCGGTCGCCGTGACGGCCAACCACTCCCCGGCGAACCCCGCGGCCTTCTCGAACCGAAACGCCCCCGCCTCGTCGGCGGTGGTGGCCCCCTCGAACCAGCCGGCCTCGCGGTCGGGATCCGAGAACACCTCCACCCGGCAGCCCGGGCAGGCGGTGCCCGCCACGGTGGTGCGCGTGGCGGACGTGATCCGCGGCACGCGCACGCCGCGGTTGGCGCCCTGGCTCAACGTGATCGGCTTGCCCGTGTTGCGCGTGATCCGGTTCTCGGTGATGGTGACGTCACGCGTGTTGGTGGCCTGCAGGAAGATGCCGCCCTTGTCGTTGCACAGGATCCGGTTGCCCTTGATCTCGGTCGCCTGCGGGCCGCTGACGAGCCACAGGCCGTAGCCCGCGTTGCCGCGGCACAGCTCGCCCGTCGGGTCGCCGCCGATGATGTTGTCGGTGATCACGGTCTCGGTCATCGCCTCGGCCAGGCGGATGCCGGTGCCGCGGCGGTTGCTGATGACGTTCTCGATGATGCGGTTCCCCGGCGATCCGATGAACGTCACGCCGGTCTCGAGGCCGTAGGAGCTCGCACCGGTCGCATCGAGGCCCAGCCAGTTGCCGCGGATCTCGTTCAGTCGGGTCGGCTCGAACTCGACGCCCGGCACGCGGATCTGCTCGATCCGCAGGCCGCTGCCTTCCGCTGCCGCGAGCACGTTCGGCTGCTCGACGTCGCCGATGACGTTGCCGAAGGCGCCTTGCTCGATGTAGATGCAGTCCTCCTTGATCGCGCGCACCTCGGTGCCGTCGCCGGTGATCCCGCACCAGATGCCGAACACCTTGTTGTTGAACGCCTCGGTGCCGAGGATCCGCACGCCGACGCCCTTCGTGATGTCGGTCAAGACCACGCCGGGGCCGATCTGGTTGTTCTTGGCCGGGTCGCGCCGGAGATTGGGCTGGATGAGGATCGCCGCCGACTCGAACGACCCGCGCACCTCGAACCCCGACAGGATGTTGGTCTCGCTCTCGAGGCCGAACAGGTGCTCCATGCCGAGCGAGGCGTCGATCACCACGCGGTTGTCCTGCGGGCCCCGCCACGTCAGCATCCGCTTGAAGTCGACGAACGTCTGCCGCGCGGTCATCTGGATCGGCTGTCGGTTTTGGATCTTGATCACCCACTTGCCGGTCGCGGCATCGTAGTTCGGATCGGACTTCCGCAGCGGGCGCTTGCCCTCCGGGCAGGGCTTGGCGCCAGGAACCTCGGCGGGGTCGAAGCATGCCGTCACGAACGCGCCGGTCTCCTCGATCTGCCCCGTGCGGATGGCGAGGCGGAGCGAGCACGGGTTGGACTCGCCGCACACCTCGTCCGCGCTCGACGGCACGATATCGACGGTGGTGTTGACGTAGATGGTGGGAATGCCGCCTTGGGCGCGGCCGCTCGACGCGGTGCCGACCAGCGCGAAGACGACGGCGCAGCCCGCGGCCGCCAGCGCGGCGCCTGGCCTGAGGGTGGTCATGGACGGTGCCTCCAACGTGGGCTCTGGATCGAAAGCGTGGCGCATCGATAGCGGCCCGCCCGCCGTGCGGCGGAGGACGTGCGTGGCATGGCAAGGGGTGCGGGCGCATCCGGCAAGGGGACGGTCACCGGCGGCGCATGCCACGGCATGCGCCGCCGGTGCGTCTGGCAATCGGCCTCCGCGGCGCGACGGCCGGGAGGCACGGACGTCATGGCATGGGCGGGCCCACGACCTCGATGTTCACGGCCGGGAAGTCCGCCTTGCCCGGGCGGGCCTCGCTGTCCTTCCACTCGACGCCGGCGCTGGCGCTGATCGGCAGGCTGCCCGTGCCTTGCGGCTTGATGTCGTAGGTCACGGTGATCCGGTCCGATGGCATCGGGAACACCCACTCCATCTTCTGCCCGTTGATCGTCGCCGCCGCGGGGTTGGGCGAGCCGGCGACCAGCTGGATGTTGGCGCTCAGCTCGTCGCGCAACGTGAGCTCCGTCATCTTGACCGGCCGGAACTCCGGCAGCGGGTTGGGCGTGCGGGTGTTGGTGTAGAGGAACATCAGCTCCTTCATGTCCCGCAGCGTCAACGCGTACTCGGTCTCCGAGGCGATGTCGCGCATCTTGCGCAGGTTGGCCGACCGGCCGGCCGCCAGCGTCACGACGTCGATGCGCTTGTCGACCTTGACGCGCAGGTCGCGCGAGCAGAACTGACCGTCCGACACGACGACGATCACGCGGGTGCGGTCCTTCTCGCCCGTGGCGCGGTTCGGCGTCTTGTCGAGCAGCGTGCGCTCGGCCGTGCGCAGGCCGAGGTCGATGCGCGTCTTGCCGCTGCCGCGCAGGAGCCCCAGGCGGTTGGCGATCCGCTTGCCGTCGCTCGAGAGGCTGACGAGCCGGCGGCCGCGCTCGTTGAACGACACCAGGCCGAGGCGCAGGTGGCTGGAGGTCAAGTCCTTCTGGACTGCCGGCTGGTCGATGAACTCGCGGATGAACGCGCGGGCCTCGCGGATGAGGTCCTCGGTGCCCGCGGCTTCGTCGTTGGCCGGCTTGCCGGAACCGGCGCCGGGGTCGGAGCCGGGGTTGGTGCTCGGCGTGGCCAGGCCCGGCAGCGGCGGGCCTTCAGGCGTTGGCGTGCCGCCCGGGTTCGAGATTCCGGACGACGCGCCCGCCCCCTCGCAGCCCGACGGCTCGGCGCCCGGGCGGGACGGCGCGCCAGGGTTGAGGCCCGGGTCGGTGCCCCCGCCGGGGCTCGGCTGGTCGGCGCCGGGCGCGAACACCTCCGCCAACCCCAGGAGGTTGAGCGGCGGCTCCGGCGGGATCGGATCGGGCGGCGGCTGCGTGGCCAGGCCGGGCGCCTCGGTCGGCTTGCCGGTGCCCGGGTCCGCCCCGAGCGCGCTGCCGCGCGTCATCGAGTTGGACACGTCCACGAGGAAGATCATGTCCATGGGCAGCCTGTAGTCCGCGCAGGTGTGCGTGATCACCATCGTCACGCGGGCGGTGTCGCCGGGCTGCACCTGGGACGGGTCGACGGTCTTGCTCAGGCCGGTGGCGCAGTCGCTGGTCGCCGGGGCGATCGGCTGGGCCTGCAGGCGGGGCACCGACAGCAGCCCCACCGCTCCCAGCACGGCCACCACGGGCGCGAGGCCCACCGACCACAGCTTGTAGCGGCGCATCATGTGGTCTCCTTGGTTGCTTTCGAGAGTCTCTCGACGGTTACGATCTTCCCTCGGATCGGCGCGGCCGCGCGTCGGCGCGCCGCCGATGCCCCTCACCCCACGTCCGCCCTGACGGCGCTTGCCTTCCCGGCGGAAGCATCGTAACTATAATGGTACACGAATCCCGGGTGGAGGTGAACTGCCGCGGCCCGGGCGACCGCGCCGGCTCGATGCGCCTTGGAGTGATGCCACATGCCTACCCGACCCTTCGTACGGCGGCCGGCGCCGCCGCTCGCCCTGCTGACGATCCTGGCGCTGACGCTGGCCGACCCCGGCGCCGGACGGGCCCTTGCCGCGCCGCCCGCGCCCGGGCCGGCCGACGGCCTCGACGCGACCGTCACGGTGTGCCCGAGCGGGTGCGACCACACCAGCATCCAGGCCGCCGTGACGGCAGCGCAGCTCGGCGACACCGTGTTCATCGGCTCCGGAACCTACAAGGAGACCGTGACCATCGACAAGAGCCTGACGCTGCGGGGCGTCGGGCCCAAGGTGGCCATCGTCGACGGCAACGGGCAGGGGCCGGTGATCACCGTTCGGCCGGGGGTAGGCGCGGCGATCAGCGGGCTGTCGGTGATCGGCGGGCGGGCCGCTTCGGGGGCCGGCATCTACAACGGCGGCGCGCTCAACCTGTCGGATTGCGTGGTGTCCGGCAACGCCACCAACAGCGCGACCGAGGGCTGGGGCGGCGGCGTGTTCAACTACGGCGGCGTGATGAACGTGACCGAGTGCACGATCGCCGACAACCGCGGCCGTCTCGGCGGGGCGATCATCAACGCGTTCGGGACGCTGGTGCTGTCGAACAGCCGCCTGACCGGCAACACCGCCGCCAAGTACGGCGGCGCGCTGCACAACGGCGCCGACGCCAGCGTCCGTTTCGACACCGTCCTGCTCGCCGACAACAAGGTCGACGCCGCCGAGCCCAACGGCCGCGGCGGCGGCATCTTCAGCGCCGGGTTCACGTACGTGTCGCGCAGCACCTTCACGGGCAACTACGCCCCGGAGTTCGGCGGGGCGGTGTTCCAGTATCAGGACACCATCATCCTCGCCAACAGCACGGTCAGCGCCAACACGGCCGACGTCGGCGGCGGCGCCATCTACATCGCCGGCGGGTCGATGCTCGTGACCAACGGCACGTTCGTCAACAACCGCGGATCGTTCGGCGCGATCTGGAGCAACGACACCGTGACGCTGCGCAACTCGCTCCTCGGCAACAACCCCGGCGGCAGCTGCTTCGGAGAGATCACGTCGATCGGCTACAACCTCGACAGCGGCAACTCGTGCAGCTTCCGCTCGCCCGGCGACCTCGTCAACGTCAACCCCCGGATCGGCCCGCTCACCGACAACGGCGGGCTGACCCCGACGTACGCCATCGGCGCCGACAGCCCGGCCGTCGACGCCGGCGACCCGCTCGGCTGCACCGCCCCCGACGACACCCTCCTGGGCACGGACCAGCGGGGCGCCCTGCGTCCGGTCGACGGCAACGGCGACGGCGTCAAGCGCTGCGACATCGGGGCGTTCGAGTATCAGCCCGACGCACCCTACTTCACGACGCCCACGCCGACGCCGGTCCCGGTGCCGCCGGGCGCCGTGACGGTGTGCGCGAGCGGGTGCCAGCACACGTCGGTGCGGGCCGCCGTGGCCGCGGCCCCGTCCGGCGGCACCGTGTTCATCCAGGCCGGGACCTACGTCGAGAGCGTGGCCGTCGACAAGAGCCTGACCCTCCAAGGCGCCGGCCAGAGCGTCGCCGAGATCGACGGCAACCGCACCGCGCCGGTGCTGACCGTGGCCGCCGGCACCAGCGTGACGGTGCGCAACCTCGGTCTCGTGCGCGGCCAGGGCGTGGTCAACGCCGGCACGCTCACGCTCCAGAACGCGACGGTGGCGTACAACGCGAGCCCGACCACCGGCGGGATCCGCAACACCGGCACCCTCAACGTGCTGGACTCGGTCGTGGCCAGCAACGTCAGCCTCGAGGACAACGGCGGCGGCATCTACAGCAACGGCGGGACGGTGACCGTGCGGGGCAGCACGATCGCCGGCAACGCCGCCAACGGCAAGACGGGCGACGGGTTCGGCGGCGCCGTGTACGCCCGCGGCGGCAGCCTCACGGTCGAGGACAGCACGATCGGCAGCAACGAGTCGCGGCAGGGCGCCGGCATCGCCGGCAACAACAGCCAGATCACGCTGCGCGGAACGACGATCTCGGGCAACCGGGGTCAGTTCGGGGGCGGGGTCTACACCTATCTCGGCCAGACCAGCGTGACCGGCGGGGCGATCCTCGGCAACACGGCCGGGCTCGGCGGCGGGATCTACGCGTACGGGCCGGTGACGCTGACGAACGCCCGCGTCGCCCAGAACGTGGTGTCCGGGCAGTACGGCTACGGCGGCGGTGTCATGAGCAACGGCGCGTCGGTCACGGTGAGCGGCGGCTCGATCAGCGACAACGAGGCGCTCCAGGGCGGCGCCATGTACGCCTACAAGCCCGACGCGCGCATCAAGGTCGACAACGCGACCCTCTCGGGCAACAAGGCATCGTACGGAGGCGCCATCAGCCTGTGGCAGGGCGAGGCGGCGTTGACCGGCGTGACCCTGCAGGCCAACGCCGCGTACCTCGACGGCGGCGGCGTGTTCGCGCAGGAAGGGAAGATCACGCTGCGCACCAGCCAGCTCGTCGGCAACACCTGCGACCGCAACGGCGGCGGGCTGTACGTGGCGGCCGCGGGCTCGGTCGAGGCGAGCGGCACGCACCTCGTCGGCGGCTCCAGCGACGGCAGCGGCGCCGGGGCCTACGTGGCAGGCCAGCTCGTCTTCGAGGGCGGCAACATCGCCGACAACGTCACCAGCGACGCCACCAGCTTCGGCGGCGGCGTGTTCAACGACGGCGGGCGCGTGACGCTCCGCCGGGCCGCGATCGTGCGCAACACGGCCGCCGACGGCGGCGGCATCGCCAACCGCGGGGCCCTGCAGGCCGAGAACGTCACGCTCTCGGGCAACCGGGCCACCCGAGGCGCGGGCCTGAGGAACGCCGCCGGCGGGACGACGTTGGTCAACGTGACCATCGCCGACAACGCGCTCGAGGTCCGCGTCGTCGAGCCCACCGAGACCCCCGAGCCGACCGACGCGCCCGAGCCCACCGAAGACCCGGCCCCGGCCGGCGCGGCGGGCCCGGCCATCGCACCGTCGAACCTCGCGCGCGATCGGTCGCGGGCCCGTCCGCACGGCGTCCAACAGGACCCGGGCGGGGCCGGCGGCGCGATCCACAATTCCGAGGGCATCGTGAGGCTTCACCACACCGTCCTCGGCCCGAGCATCGACGTCGGCAGCTGCTCCGGCCGGCTGACCTCCGACGGCTACAACCTCGACGCCGGCACCACGTGCGGGCTCGCCGGAACCGGCGACCGCTCGGGGGTCGACCTGCGGCTGTCGACCTTGGTCGAGAGCGGCGGCACGTGGATCCACGGCCTCGTCAAGAGCAGCCCCGCCCTCGACGGGGGCAACCCGGCCGGCTGCCGCGGGCTGGACGGCGCCGTGCTGGCCGTGGACCAGCGGGGCCGCCCGCGGCCGGTCGACGGCGACGGCGACGGCACGGCCCGCTGCGACGTCGGTGCGGTGGAGTCCGAGCTGGGCGGCTACGTGGCGCCCACGCCGACACCGGCCGGCGCGACGCCGACGGGCCCGACGCCGACGGGCCCCACCCCCACGGGCGCGACGCCGCTGGCCCCGACGCCCACGGCGACGCCAGGCGGCCGCCCGCACGTGTTCCTGCCGCTCCTCCGCAACCGCGAGTGAGCCTGCCGGTTCAAGACGTCCTCACCCGACCCGCACGGATCGCCGGGCATGGCCGCCTCGAGGCGGCCATGCCCGCGCCGTGCCTTCGCCCACCATGGATCGCGACACGATGGATGACTTCGCCCTCGGCATCGACGGCTTCCGCTTCGCCGACCTGTACCAGCCGCGCCGCCTGCGCGACCTTCACGCCGTGTTCTGGCAGGACGCCGAGGATGCCGATCCCGGCCTGCGCGCCGCGTTCGACGCGTTCGATGCCGCCGCGCCGGCCGAGCAGTCCGAGCTCCTGATCCGCGTTGCCGCGGTGCTCGGGCGGTTCGTCGGCCGCATGTTCGCCATCGACGAGGCCGTGGCGGCGCTCGCCGCCGAGACCGAGGCCCTCTCGCCGGTGTATCGGCTCAAGAAGGACTTCCTGCGCCCCCGGGTCTTCCCGCGCTGCGACAAGCCGGTGACGGCCGTCGACGACGCGGCCTTCGCCGCCCTCGACGCCGAGGTCGGGCGCCTCTTGGCCAAGACCGTGCCGCACGGCGATCCCGAGGTCCGCTTCGCCACGGCCGTGCTGACGCTGCTCGACGGCGAGCGGGCCCAGGCCGCCGCGGCGCCGGCCGACGACCCCCGGGTGTCGGCCGCGGTGGTGATGAGCGCCCACCGCGGCGAGTCGACGCCGCTCGAGCGGATGCGCGGCAGCCTTGCCGCGGTCGCCGACTGGTGCGTCCAGGTCGTCGCCGTGCCGGGCCGCCACCGGCACGTGCACGGCTGGGCCGCGTTCGTGCGCGCCGGCAAGGTCGACTTCGCGTCGCTCGTTCCCGTCGAGCGCCCGGATCCCGCGCTGCCCGAGGCCATGGTGGGCCCGGCGGAGCATCGGCGCCTGCGCGACGGCTTCCGGCTCACCGACCCCCGCATGCAGCCCAAGGACTTCCTGCGCGAGGTCGACTACTGCGTGATCTGCCACCCGCGCCAAAAGGACTCGTGCTCGCGCGGGTTCGTCGCCGAGGGCGGCGGCTACGAGCGGAACCCGCTCGGCAACGCGCTCGCCGGCTGCCCGCTCGACGAGCGCATCTCGGAGATGCACGTGCTGCGCAAGCGCGGCGACGCCATCGGCGCGCTGGCCATGATCATGCTCGACAACCCGATGTGCCCCGGCACCGGGCACCGCATCTGCAACGACTGCATGAAGGGCTGCATCTACCAAAAGCAGGACCCCGTCAACATCCCGCAGACCGAGACCGGCATCCTCACCGACGTGTTGAAGCTGCCCTACGGGTTCGAGATCTACAGCCTCTTCACGCGGTTCAACCCGCTCAACCGCGCGCGGCCCTACGCGCTGCCCTACCACGGGCGCGACGTCATGGTGGTCGGCCTCGGGCCGGCCGGCTACACGCTCAGCCATTACCTGGCCAACGACGGGTTCGGCGTGGTCGGCATCGACGGGCTCAAGCTCGAGCCCGTCACCGACGACCTGACGGGGCGCGGGCGGCCGTTCCCCGCCCCGATCCGCGACTTCGACACGCTCCGGGCCGCGCTCGACGAGCGCATCCTCATGGGCTTCGGGGGGGTGTCGGAGTACGGCATCACGGTGCGGTGGGACAAGACGTTCCTCGCCGTGATCTACCTCACGCTGCTGCGGCGCCAGAACGTCCGCTTCTACGGCGGCGTGCGGTTCGGCGGGACGCTCGACATCGACGACGCGTGGCGCCTGGGCTTCGACCATGTGGCGATCGCCGCCGGGGCGGGCAGGCCGACCGTCATCCCGATGAAGAACAACCTGATCCGCGGCATCCGCAAGGCCAGCGACTTCCTGATGGCGCTCCAGCTCACCGGCGCCTTCAAGCGGTCGTCGCTGGCCAACCTCCAGGTGCGCCTGCCGGCCGTCGTCGTCGGCGGCGGCCTGACGGCCGTCGACACGGCCACCGAGCTCCTGGCGTACTATCCGGTGCAGGTCGAGAAGGCGCTGGCCCAGTTCGAGGCGAGCTGCCGGGCGCTGGGCGAGGAGGCGGTGTGGAAGATGTGCGACCCCGAGGAGACCGAGATCCTGCGCGAGTTCGTCGCGCACGGTCGGGCGGTCCGCGACGAGCGTGCCGCGGCCGCGCGCGAAGGCCGCGCCCCCGACCTCGTCGGGCTGTGCCGGTCGTGGGGCGGCGTCACGCTCGCCTACCGCAAGCCGATGACGGACTCGCCTGCCTACCGCAACAACCACGAGGAGATCATCAAGGCGCTCGAAGAGGGCATCGCGTTCGCCGAGAACCTCTCGCCGGTCGAGGCGGTCCGCGACGACTACGGCGCCGTGGCCGCGCTGCGCTGCAAGCGCGCCGACGGCTCGGAGGTCACGCTTCCGGCCCGCGCGGTGTGCGTCGCGGCCGGCACGAGCCCGAACACCACCTACGAGCGCGAGCACCCCGGGACGTTCGCGCTCGACGACCGGGGGCTGTACTTCCGGCCGCACAAGCTGGTCGCGGGGGCCGACGGCGGGTGGCAGCTGGTGCCCGCCGCACGCGGCGAGGCCGGCGCGTTCTTCCTGTCGTACAGCCACGCCAGCCGCTTCGTCACCTACTACGGCGACAACCACCCCGACTACGCCGGCAACGTCGTCAAGGCGATGGCGTCGTCCAAGCACGGCGCACCGCACGTCGCGCGCCTGTTCGCCGCCGACATCGCCGCCGCCGAGGACCGGCCCGTCGACCTCGCCGCGTTCCGCCGCCTGACCGACGCGCTCGACGAGGGGCTCGTGCCGCGGGTGGTCGAGGTGAAGCGGCTGACGCCGACCATCGTCGAGGTCGTGGTGCGCGGGCGCTACGCCGCCGACCGGTTTCAGCCCGGGCAGTTCTACCGGCTCCAAAACTACGAGTCGCTGGCGCCGGTGGTCGACGGCGTGCGGCTGACGCTCGAGGGCATCGCGCTCACCGGCGCGTGGGTCGACAAGGACCGAGACCTCCTGGCGCTCATCGTGCTCGAGATGGGCGTCAGCTCGCGGCTGTGCGCCGCGCTGCGTCCGGGCGAGCCGGTGGTGGTCATGGGCCCGACCGGCACGCCGAGCGAGACGCCCGGGGGCGAGACGGTGCTCCTGGCCGGCGGCGGGCTCGGCAACGCGGTGCTCTTCTCGATCGGCAAGGCGCTGCGCGAGCGCGGCTCGCGCGTGCTGTACTTCGCAGGGTATCGCCGCCAGGTCGACCTGTTCGAGCAGTCGGCGCTCGAGGAGGCCACCGACCAGGTCGTGTGGGCGGTGGACGCCGGCGACCCGATCGCGCCACGACGGCCGCAGGACCGTTCGTTCGTCGGCAACATCGTGCAGGCCATGCTGGCCTACGCCCGCGGCGAGCTCGGCGGCGCGCCGCTCGTCCCGCTGGACGCTGTCGACCGGATCATCGCCATCGGCTCGGACCGCATGATGGCGGCCGTGTCCGAAGCCCGCCATGGGGTGCTCCAGCCATACCTCAAGCCGGACCATCAGGCGATCGCGTCGATCAACTCGTCGATGCAGTGCATGATGAAGGAGGTCTGCGGCCAGTGCCTCCAGAAGCACGTCGACCCGGCCACCGGCGCCGAGGCGGCGCCGGTGTTCTCGTGCTTCAACCAGGACCAGGCGATGGACTGCGTCGACTTCGCGAACCTGCGCGAGCGGCTCAAGATGAACACGATCGCCGAAAAGCTCAGCAACCGGTACCTCGATCAGCTGCTCGAGGCGGGGGGCATCGCCCGGGTGTGAGCGGCGGGTGCGGCTGCGATGCCGGGAGAGGTGTCGGGCGGCGTACGCCTCGACGCGTGAGCCCGGCGTGCCATCGTCAGCGCCCGACGACGATCGACCCGACCATCGCGTCGAGCTTGGCCAGCGGCGGCGTCACGTCCGCCCCGTCCACCGCCTCGAGCGCGTCGACGACGCCGGCGATGTAAGCGTCCCAGCCGTCCTCGGCCGCCTCGCCGGCGGCAGCGTCGTCGTCTGGAAGGCCGGGCACCGCGATCGGGAGCACCGCCGAGATGTAGAACGCCCCGTCGTCGGTCAGGCCCTGGAACGTGTAGAACACGTCGGCGTTGGTCACCGGAGCGGTGCCGAGGTCGCGCTGCGCGATGTAGCGCACGCCGGCCCCGCCGGCGAACTCGACCAGCACCGCCTGAGCGTGGAACAGCTCGGCCGACGGCCCGTACGGCAAGAAGGGCAGGGGGTTGGACGCGTCTGCCGCGCCCCGGATCGTCGCGGGCCGATCGGCCAGCAGCGCGCGCAGGGCGGCGATCTGGCGGCCCGCCTGTGGGCTCGCGGCCTCGTAGGCGTCGACGCCGTAGACGGCGATGACGGGCGCGTGGCGCGGGCTCCGGACGACATACCCGTCCAACGTGAACCGGATGTGCCGCGGCGTGGGCTCGCCGGGCTCGTCGCGCGGCGACTGCGCCTCGACCGTCTCGGCGTCGACGGAAGCGGCCACCGCGGGGTCGTAGCGGAACGACACCGGGTCGAGCGTCGCGACGAGGCCGCGATCGTCTCGGTTGCCCGCGACGGCGTCGCGGGCGGTCGAGCTCCGCGCGGCCGCGGTCGGCGAACCGGCCCGCGCGGTCGGGCGGGGCGCTGCCTGCGCGTCGCCCGTGGCCGCCGGCGTCCCCCCGTCCGGGACCATCGGGGCCGGCGAGGCGGTGGTGCGCGCGCCGCGCGGAACCTCGCCCGGGCGATCCATGCCCTCCGGGACCTCGCAGCCGGTGGCCATGAGGGCGACCGCGAGGACCGTGGCGACCGTCGCGAGGCGCCTCCCGCGCCGCGCTGCGGCATCGGGACGGCGGTGAGCCAAACGTGGGATCGGGATGTTGCGGTGCGCCATGGCCATGACCTCCTGACGTTAGTATAGCATTAACGCGGGTGATTCACGCCCCCGGGCCGCGAGCCGCGGCGCCCGCCGCCGGGGCGGCCCGTCAACGGTGGTAGGGGTGGTTCTGGAGCATCGACCACGCGCGATAGAGCTGCTCGGCCACGACGACCCGCACCATGGCGTGGGGGAGGGTGAGGCGCGAGAGCGACCACCGCGCCTCGGCGCGGGCGAGGCAGGCCGCCGACAAGCCGTCGGGGCCGCCGACGAGCAGGCAGACCTCGCGCCCGTCGCGCCGCCAGGCCGCGAGGTGGCCGGCGAGATCCTCGGTCGACCACGCGTCGCCGGTGCGGTCGAGCGCGACCACGCGCGCCCCGGGCGGCACCGCGGCAAGCAGCCGGCGGCCCTCGTCGTCCACCAGCCGCGCCGCATCGGCGCCCTTGGCCCGCCTCCCGGCGGGCACCTCGACCAGGCCGAGGACGAGGTCGCGCGGCAGGCGGGCGGCGTACGTCGACCAGGCCTCGGCCACCCAGCCGGGCACGCGCTCGCCGACGGCGATCAACGCGACGCGCACGCGGGGGAGGTCGCCGTTGGCGCACGGGCGATCCCGCGGCGGATCACGCCCCTCACGCCTCGCCCGCCAGCCCGTCGTGCCGATCGTCCCATCGGGCCCGGACGATGTACAGCGGCCGCCCCTTGACCTCCTGGTAGATGCGGCCGACGTACGCGCCGATGATGCCGAGCGTGATGAGCTGGACGCCGCCCAGGAACAGGATGACCACCATCAGCGACGGGTAGCCCGCGACCGGGTTGCCGTAGAGCAGCGTGATCACGATGCGCACGACGCCGTAGACGAACGACAGCGACGCCACCGCCAGGCCGAGCCACGTCGCGATCTGCAGCGGCGCCGAGCTGAACGACGTGATGCCCTCGATGGCCAGGCGGATCAGGCGCCAGTAGCTCCACTTGGTCGTGCCGGCGGCGCGCGGATCGCGGTGGTAGCCCAGGCTGTACTGCCGAAAGCCCACCCAGGCGAAGAGCCCTTTCATGAACCGGTTGCGCTCGCGCGCCTCGCGCAGCGCGTCGACGGCCGGGCGGGCCATCAGCCGGAAGTCGCCGGTGTTGGGCGGCATCGGCACGTCCGACAGCCGCTCCATCAACCGATAGAAGCCGCCCGCGGTCGCCTTCTTGAGCCATGTCTCGCCGGCGCGCTCGATGCGCGTCGCATACACCACGTCGTAGCCCTCGCGCCACTTGGCGAGCATGTCGGGGATCAGCTCGGGGGGATCCTGCAGGTCGGCGTCGATCGGTATCACGGCGTCGCCGACGGCCGCGTCGATGCCGGCCGTCAGCGCGATCTCCTTGCCGAAGTTCCGCGAAAGCTCGATCACCCGGACGCGCGGGTCGCGCCGGTGCAGCGCGACGAGCCGGTCGAGCGTGTCGTCGCGGCTGCCGTCGTCGACACACACGATCTCCCACGGCTCGCCGGTGCGGTCGAGCACGGCGTGCGTGCGTGCGTAGAACGCGGCGACGTTCTCGGACTCGTTGTGCATCGGCACGACGACCGAGATGCGGCAGCGGCCGCCCGGCGCCGCGGTCACGGACGGCCCCCCTCGTCGCTGGTCATGATGAACAGCGGCCGGTGGTGCAGCCGCTCGTACCGCGGCCGCAGCCGATCGGTGTGGTAGTAGCGCTCGACGTCGACGACCTTCTTGGGCGAGGTCGCGACGACGTCGACGGGGACGTGGTCGTAGTTGCCGTCGCGCAGGCACACCATCCGGCCGGGGGTGCCGTCGAGCACGAGGTCGAGGGCGAGGTTGCCGTAGACCATCGGCACGATCGAGTCCATGGCGTCGGGGTCGCCGCACCGGACGAGGTATCCCAGGCGCTGGACGATGACGTCGAGCCGCTTGCCGGCGTTGTGCCGCACCGACGCCGCCCGCAGGCCGGCGCCGACCTTCTCGCCGATGCCGCCGAGCTTGCGGTGCCCGAAGACGTCGGTCTCGGCGCTTGCGAACGTCATCTCGTCGCCGGCCATCGCCGCGCCCTCCGACACCAGCACGACCGCGAAGTGGCCGGGATTGCGCCGCTGGTCCTCGACCAAGAGGCCGCACAGGCGGTCGATGTCGAACTTGTGCTCGGGGATGACGCAACGGTTGGCAGCCCCGGCCATCGTCGGCAGGAGCGCGGTGAAGCCGGCGTACCGACCGAACACCTCGACGACGAGCAGGCGCTCGTGCGATGCCGCGGTGGTGCGCAGCGCGTCGGTCATGTTGATGATGGCCGTGACGCACGTGCTGAACCCGATGCAGTACTCGGTGCCGGGCACGTCGTTGTCCATGGTCTTGGGGATGGCCGTGACGTTCACGCCCTCGCGGTGCAGACGCACGGCATAGGCCAACGTGCCGTCGCCGCCGATGGGGATCAGGTGGTCGATGCCGAGGAAGTCGAGGTTGACGAGGACGTCGGCCGTGATGTCGTTGACGTCGTCGCGATAGCGGTCGCGAAGGTGCGGCGGCACGTCGTCGCGCGCCACGTGGCTCGGCGCCGTGCGCGCGGTGTGGAGGAACGTCCCCCCGGTCCGCACGATGCCCTCGACGGTCTCACGGGTCAGCGTCTGGACGTTTCGGTGGTTCGGGGCGTCCTTGTCGGGCACCAGGTCGATGAGCCCGGCCCAGCCCCGGCGGATCCCGACGACGCGATAGCCCTCCTCGATGGCGCGGATCGTGACGGCTCGGATCGCCGGGTTGAGGCCCGGCACGTCGCCGCCCCCGGTCAGGATGCCGATGGTCCCCTTGTGTCTTCTGACGTGCGGCATGCGTGTCTCGCGGCGTGCGTGGTGCGACGGGTGGCTGAGCGCGGCGGCATGCCACAGCGCCGGTCGGGGCAGCGGCCACCGGACCGTCCGAGCCGCTGCGGTGGCGGGCGCCGCCGTAACGGCCGTGACGGGCGGACGTGCCCCGCGTTGTGATGTTATCATAGGTTGCCGCGCCCGGCGGGTGAAACACGGGGCGCGGCCGATCCGTCGGTGCGCGAGGTGGACACGCCGCGGACGCGGGCCATCCGGCCTGCCGCGCTGTCGGAGCAAGCGCGGGCGGCGGGCGACGGCAAGATCACGACGAGGGAGCAGCGGATGGCGCGAACGCAGGCACGGGCGGGATCCCGGATGGCCGGGTGGGTGGCGATCGGTGCGGTCGCGGCGGGGATCGGCGGCCTGGTGAGCCGCACGGCGTCGCCGCAGGCGCCGGCGCCGCGCAGCTCGCAGATCGTCGTCTTCAACCCCGGCCGCACCGCCGTGGACGTGTCGGTGGCCTACCGCGGCACCGACGGGGCGTGCGCCGGCCAGTCGGTCCAGCACAAGGCCGGCCGGCAGTCGGTCGGTGCCTACGGCGCGGCCATCTTCGATCTCGGCTCCGAAACCGACAGCGGGCTGCCCGACGACTGCCGCGCGGCGGCCGTGATCCAGGCCTCGGGCGTGGTGATGGGCGTGATCGTCGACCGGACGGACAAGGATGGGGCCACCGCCGCGTACAACGCCACCCCGCGCGAGGCCGCAGGCCTGCGCTTCGGCGTGCCGCGCTGGCGCAAGGGCGACGACCACCGGGCCTGGCGGACGCGCATCCACGCGATGAACCTCGGGACGGGCCCGGCGCGTGCCAGCGTGGCCTTCTTCGACACCGCCGGTCGCGCCGACACCGGGTGCGGGGCGGCGTGCAACCAGACCATCGAGGCGGGCGGCGCCGCGACGTGGGCGGTCGACGACATCGCGGGCCTGGCGGAGGGCAAGGGCGGCGGCTCGGCCGTCGTCCGGTCCGACCAACCCATGCTCGTCGTCGCCGGCGACGTGCCCGCGGCCGGCGACGCCGACACCGCGCTCGTCCCGGCCGTCCGTGCCGACGACCCCGCCTTCGACCCGTCGGTGCCGGCCCTCGTCCCGTGGGCGATGGTCGGGCGGGTGTTCGGCGCGGGCGCCGTCTCGACGGACGCCGGCGCGGACCGCGCCTCCGGCGCGGACGGCGCCGGCACCACGACGCTCGTCGTCCAAAACCTCGACGAGCAGGCGCGCGCCAGCGGCGCCGTCGTCGACCTCTTCCCGGAGGGCGGGGCGCCGCCGGCGAGCCAAAAGCTCCCGGTCCTCGTGCCGTCGCAGTCGCACGTGCTCCCGCTCGCCGGGATCGGCGACCTGGGCGACGGCCTGTACGCGGTACAGGCCAGGGCCAGCCAGCGGCTCGGGGTCGTGCAGGCCACCGATTGGCTCTCGAGCGGCGGGCTGGCGGCGGCAGGCCCGGCGGCGCCAGGGCTGACCGTCGCGGTCCCGCTCGTCGTGCGCGCGTTCGAAGGCCAGTCGTCGACGGTGTTCGTGCAGAACAGCGACCCCGACCGCGCGGCGAACGCCGTGGTCGAGGTGTTCCCGCACGGCGACGTCAAGGCGCTGGCGTCGGCCGACGTCAACGTCGCGGCCGGTGGGACGGTCGCGCTCGACCTGGCTCGCGACGCGCGCTTCGAGTCCGTCCCGAACGGCACGCGCGGCTGGCTGCGCGTGCGGGCGATCGACCAGGTCCCGGTGGCCGTGCACGCGCTCGTCGACGTGACGCGCAGCCGGTGGGGCGTGTACGCGTTCGAGGGGCAACCGTCGGCGGCGGCTGCGGCGGCGCTCTTCGCGCCGGTGGTCCACGCGCGCTACCTCGGCGACCAGCCGCCGCCGACGGCGACGCCGGCCGTCACCGACACGCCCCGGGCCACGTCGCGCGCGACCGACACGCCGGCGCCCACGGCGACTCCCACGGGCCCCGCCACACTGACACCGTCGCCGACCCGCCCCGGCGGTCAGACGACGACCGCCACGCCCACCGACACGCCGGTGGGCGGGACCGACACCGCGACGCCGCCCCCGGTCGAGACCGCGACGGTGACGCCGACGTGGACGCCCACGCGCCCGCCCACGGCGCGCCCCAGCCCGGCGGCCGACAGCGGGTGGTTCCGGCCGTTTGGCCCCGAGGCGCCAGCCGCCATGGCGGTCGAGGACCAGGTCCGGCGGATGGGCGCGGCGGGCGACGGCGTGCGGTGGTTCCGCGTCAGCGAGCCGGGCTACGACGACAAGGTCATCGTCGTGGAGCGCGACCGCAAGGTGATCCGCGTCTTCGACAGCCTGCGGCGGGCCGTCGAGGCCGAGTACGCCCGCATCCGCCGGCAGGGGGCGGTGCGCGACCTGTGGGAGGTCGACGGGAGCGGGCGCGTGTGGATCGGCAAGGGATTCTTCGACGGCCAGCGCTGGACGGAGGTGGCGCGCGACGAGGAGCTCACCGAAGGCGGGGCGCGCTACGAGGGCCGCGCGGTGCTCGACGCCGACGACCGCGCGTGGCTGCCGGTGTTGTCGACGGCGGAGTGCGAGCGGCCGACCGGCTGCGCGCTGGCGGGCGTCCGCGCGTTCCGGCCCGACGGCCGGATCGCGCTGGAGATCACCTTGTCCCCGCTCGACGAGGTCGGCCGGCTCGACCTGCCGCGCGTGATGTTGATGTCGAGCCGGCGGACGGGGCCGGGGCGCACGGTCGCGGGCGGGAGCCGCGTGCCGCCGGCGCCGCAGCAGGCGCCCGGCGCCGGCGAGGCGTGGATCGTCGCGCCCGAAGGGCTGTACCTGCCGCCGTCGACGGCGGCGGTCGCCTATCCGTCGCTCGACCCGCCGGCCCCGGGCTCGACGGCGCTGCGCAACGCCGGTTATGCCACGGCCTCGACGGTGCGGCCCGACGGACGGCTGGCCGTGCTGACGTGGGTCGAGATGCAGTTCCCGCGCGGCGTGACGTATCACATCTTCCTCAACGTCTGGATGGGGGACGGGTGGGCGTCGCCGCAAGACCTGACGGGCGGCGCGATGTTCCGCGGCGCGGTCAAGCACGAGCGCGTGACGGCGGCGGCGTACGCGTCGGACGGCACGTTGTGGATCGGGACGGCGTCGGGCCGGGTGGGAAGCTACAAGCTCGGCGCGTGGGGGTACACGTTCTCGAGCGCCAACAGCCCGTTGTCGGGCGACCCGATCCGCGACATCATGGTCGACGCCGACGGCTCGGTCTACATCGCCACGGCCAGCGGGGTGCTCGGGTTCACGCCGGGCCAGGAGCCCAAACCGCGCCGCATCTTCGCGCCGGCCATCGTCAAGAGCCATCCGCTGGGCCGCTGATGCCGGTTCGCGGCCACCGCGCCTGGGCCGGCCGGGTGGCGCTGGCGGTGCTGGGGTCGTTCGCAGGGGTGGGCACGACGTCGCCCTCCCTGGCGGGCGCGGCCCCACGCTGGGTGCGGCACCCCGTGGCGGGTCGCGCCGTCGTCGACGTGGCGGTCGATGCCGGCGGCGGCGTATGGGCACGGGCCCTGGCGGCACCCGGCAGCGGGTGGCGCAGCCTCGGCGACCCGGTGGTCGGCATCGACAAGGGCGGGAAGGTGCGCGCAAGGGGTACGCTGTCCACGATCGTCGCGCAGGGGCACACCGGGGTGGTGCGCACCGGGACGGTCGAGGACCTGTGGGCGGTCGACGGCGCGGGCCGGGTCTGGGTCGGCGCGCGCTTCCACGACGGCGCGCGCTGGACGGTGGTCGGCCGCGACGAGTCGGGCCCGGACGGCGCCACGCGGCTCGAGGCGCGGGCGATCCTCGACGGCACCGGCGCGGCGTGGGTGCCGTTCGCCACCGCCTCGGCCTGCCCGGGGACGGATCCGTGCGACGCGCGCGGGTTGGCGGGGTTCGACGCGCGCGGTCGGCTGGGCAGCGTCACGTTCGAGCCGCTCTACGAGGCCGACGCGTTCGGCTTGGCGGACGTGCACCTGCGTGCCGGCAACGCCGCCGCGCCGTGGGCCGCCGCCCGCGCGCGCATTTACGCGCTGCCGGAGACGACGGGGACGCCGTATCCGCTCCTGGGGCCGCCGCCCAACCCCGGCGACCTGCGCAACGCGGGGTACGCCGGCGCGGCGGCGCGGCGGGCGGACGGGGGCCTCGACGTCTTCACCTGGGTCGAGCGGCAGGTGCAGACGGGGGTGACATACCACGTCTTTCGCAACCGCCTCGATCCAGACGGAAGCTGGGAAGCGCCGGACGACCTGTCGGCCGGCCCGCTGTTCGAAGGGCGGGTGAAGACCACGCGGCCGGCCGCGGCCGCGTGGTCGCCGCCCGATGCGGCCGGGGGCGCGCCGGCGGCGCTGTGGCTGGCATCGAGCGCGGGCGAGGTCGCCCGCTGGCGCGACGGCGTCTGGGATGTCCGCTTCACCGGGCCGGAGATCGGCCTGACGGCCGGCGCGCGCATCCGCGACCTCGCCGTGGGCCCGGACGGCACGCTGTGGCTGGCGGCGGACGACGGGCTGCACTCGTACGGTGCCTTGGACCCGATCGAGGGGGAGGACCGGCGGGTGTTGCTGCCGTACGTGGCGGCGCGGCGTTGACGCGAGCGCGGCCGGCGCCCCGCGGTGGGCGCGAGCCGCGTGGGCGACAGGGAGCTCGCGCACGGCGCCCGAGGCGGCAGCCTCGCGCGGACTCGGCGACGCTCGCCGCCGCCGCGCATGGCAGCCCGACACGCAAACGAGGGCGGCCGCACAGGCCGCCCTCGCTCGGGTCCAGGTCGCAGGGGCGCCGGCGTTCCCCACCGGCAGCCCCGGGGCCTCAGTCGTCGAGCCGTGCCGGCAGCACCGCCGGGATCGGCATCGGCGTCGCGGCCGGCGCCGGGTACAGCTCGAAGGTGTGCATCACCAGCGGCAGGAAGATGCCCTTGGGACTCACCTTCACGGTCACCGACGTGGCCGCGTAGATCGGCGCCGCGTGCTCGCCGTCGGCGGGGACGTACTTGATCGTGATCCGGTAGTCGCCGCTCTGGGTGTACTGGTGGCCGAACGTCTCGGTGGCCGGCAGGAGCTTCGGCGCGTACGACTGCGTCTCGATCGGCGTGCCGTCACCCCAGTCGATCTCCACGCCCTTGACGCGCACCTCCTCGGCCGTCGGCGCCACGTCGACCCGGATCGCGACCGAGCCGCTGTCGGGCACGATGCCGACGCTGCGCGCCGTGGCCCACAGGTTGTTGACCATGAAGTTGAAGGTGTCGCCCATCAGCCGCGCCTGCGACACCGTCCCCTCGGCGCCCACGCCGACGCCCTCGAGCCCGAAGCCCCAGTACATCGCGTTCCAGGCGACGTCCGCGGCCGGGTTCTGCCGGCCGGCCACGTACGTGCCGACGACGTTGAGGTCGTCCTCCCCGTCCTCGGTCTTGACCGGGTAGCTCCACAGCGGGCGTGCCAGCGGCACGATGCGGTCGAGCACGCTCTCGGCCATGTCGATGTCGCCGAGGCCCAGCGTGATCTGGGCCGCCGTCGTCGGGTAGTAGCCGTCGATGACCTTCCCCGAGTTGAACCGGTATTGGTTGCCCTCGGCCCCCTCGGGCGCCTTGGCGCCGGTGGAGATGTCGAGCGGGTACGCAAACGGTCCCGGCGCCGCCTCGGGGTGCGGCCGCAGCACCACGTCCATCTCGGGCTCCTCCGGCCGCATCGGGAACGGCACGAGCAGCTTGCCCGACAGCGTCGCCGTCAGGACGGGGGTGTAGCCGGCGAAGTAGCGCGCGAGGCACATCTCGCAGCCCAGGTTCTGGGCCGGGCCGCTCCAGGCACGCGGCCACGTGTCGGGGAGCTGCGGCTGCGACGCCTGGTTGTAGCGGGTCAGCCCCAGGTAGCGCCAGAAGCCTTGCGTCCCCTGGCCGGCGATCAGGAAGTTGCCGCCGGCCAGCATGTAGTTCTGGTACTGGAACTGCCCCGCCAGGTAGAGCTGCAGCGACATCGGGCTCATGTTGGCGTTGAGGATCACCATCCGGTGCCGGTACATCTCGGCGAAGGTCGGATGGGCCGTCTGCCGGTTGTCCAGCCCGTCGTTGGTGTCGCCCATGTTCCAGACGGAGTACGTCAGGCCGAGGCCGTCGAACGCCTGGGTGTAGTGGCTCGCGTAGTTCTGGGTGTCGCCGTAGGTCCAGTTGACGAGGAGCACGTCCTTCATGTCCGCCTCGCGCTGCACCATGGCGAAGTACGGGACGCGGAGCACCTGTTCGGTTCCCTGGCGAGCGAGGACGACGTGGCCCCAATGCTCGGTCTCGTCGAGGCCGTCGGTGTCCAGCGTCACGACGAAGGAGTTGTGGGCGCCCGGGGCAAGCGTGATGGTGTCGAGGTCGACCACGGGCACCGCGTCGCCTCCGGCGGGCTCGACGGTCAGGTTCCAGGTCTCGAACTTGTCGCTGGTGCTTCCGATGGCGATCTCGAGATCGTCGGCCACGCCCTCGGGCACCACGCCGAAGCTCAGCTTCTGCGGCTCGAGGTACGCGCCCGGGTCGAGCACGTGCCGCATGTCGAGCCGCCCCGGCCCGCCGTCGGTGGTCGATGCCGGGACCGGGCTGGAGAGGTCGCCGGTCAACACCGTCGGCACGCTGGTGTTGATGAGCGCGCTCTTGACCTTCGCCACCGTCCAGTCGGGGTGGACCGAGCGGATGAGCGCGGCCGCACCGGCCACGTGCGGCGATGACATGCTCGTGCCCGACAACCCACCGAAGAACCGGGTGACGATGATCTGGTTGTTCTGGACCACCGCCGATGCCCGGCTGCTCAGGATGTTGGTCCCGGGCGCGCTGATGTCGGGCTTGACCCCCCAGTCGAGGCCCGGGCCGCGGCTCGACGAGCCGGCCAGGTAGTCCGGGAGGTCGCTCGCGCCGCGCCGCAGCCCGGCCTTGATGGTGACCGACACGGTGTTGTTCTGCGTCAGCCAGTCCTGGAGGTCGACGCCGCCGCGGCGGCCGATCGACCACACCGGGATCGCCAGGTTGGCCACCGGGCCGGGCACGCCGAGATAGGTGTTGCGCGACACGATGACGAGGCCGATGGCGCCGCTCTGCTGCATCGCCGTCACGCGCGCCGCGAGCGCGCATCCGCCGGCCACCGTGCCGTTGTCGTTGAAGTAGACCACCACGGCGATCTTGTCCTTGGCCGCCGTGTCGGCGTTGCAGCCGTTGCCGGTCGGGACGAAGTACAGCTCGCCGGTCACGTCCGCCGCGGGCAGCGGGCTGCTGACCGGCGTGAGCACCAGGCTGGCAAGCTCCGACGGCAGCTCGTCGCCCTGCGCGTCGGCCGCGATCTCGAACGACCCGGTGGTCGAGGTGTTGCCGACCACGATGATGTCGTCGGAGTACTTCCAGGCTCCCGAGAGCGACGCGCGGCCGTTGCCACCGGCGTTCCCCGACGAAGCGACGGTCAGGAGGCCGGCCTCCGCGGCCGCGGACTGCGCGAGCGCGACCGGGTGGCGCCTGGCGTCGTCGACCAGCCACCCGGAGTGGCCCTGGCTGATGTTGACCACGTCGATCTCGTCGAGCAGCATCTGGTCGTACACGGCGACGAACTCGACCGTGCTGCCGAAATTGCCGTAGAAGAGCACGTGCGCGTTCGGTGCGACGCCGCCCATGGTGAGCTTGAGGGTCTGGCCGAAGGAGGCGACGTCGTACGTCCCGTGCCGCCCGCCGGCGATGCCCGACACGTGCAGCCCGTGGTCGCCGTTGAGGTGCGCCCACGGCGTGACGGCGGCCAGCGTGTCGGTCGTCACGTCCTGGACGAACACGCGCGTGGCGATGACCTTGTTGTTGGTGAGCATCGCCTTGTCGGGGTACTCCAGGACGGTGCCGTCGCGGCCGTGGAGCGTGGCCGCCGGGAAGCCGTCCGGCGCCGGCGGCATGCCGGTGTCGTTGAACATGGCGTGCTGCGCGTCGATCCCGGAGTCGATGATGCCCAGGCGCGCGCCGAGGCCGGCCTCGCTGGTGCCGCCGGCAAGCTCCCATGCGACGTCGGTGCCGAGGAGCGAGGCGGTCGAGTCGAGCTCGGGCTCGAGCTGCTCTTCGGGGTGGACGAGGCGCACGCCGTCCATCTGCATCACGCGCAGCGCGCTGGCCGGGGTCAGTCGGACGGCAAAGCCGTTCAGGGCCAGCTTGAAGCGCCAGTCGGTCTCGTAGGCTTCGGGGGCGATCGCCCGGATCCGGCTCAGGTAGCGGGTCTGGACGCGGTCGAGGTATCGGATGTAGGCCTGGGCTGCCTTCGAGCGCGCGTCGAGGTGCACGCGGCGCGTCGGCGACGCACCGCTGGCCGCCACCGCATCGACGGCCGTCGGCGCCAGCCCGGCGATGCCGCCGCGGTATTCGGCGACGGGCGGATCGGACAGCACGACGATGTAGCGCTTCGTCGGCGATGCAGGCTCCGCCCGCTCGAAAGAGGCGTCGTCCTGAAGGGTGGACGGCGAAGGCGCCGGGCCCGGCTCGAGATACCACGGCGCATCCGCACCCGTCGACGTCTCGATGGGCGCCGCCGAGGCCAATCGGACCCCGGCCATCGAGGCGACCAACACGAGCGCAAACAGCCGGCGCGCTGCAATCAGGTTGAACAGACGTTGTGCCATGGATGCTGACCCTCTCTCTGTGGATACCGCGAACCCGGACGGATGGCGTCGTGGCGTCATCTTACCAGATCGGGCGATGATGGTAAACTGGGGTCGAAAGCGAGGTCGACCATCCCGCCATGCCCACCGAAGCGCTCTACCACGCGGACGCATACGCCGCTTCGACCGATGCCGTCGTCGTCGCGATCGACGTCACCGGCGACCGACCCTTCGCGGTGCTGGACCGGACGATCCTGTACCCCGAGGGCGGGGGCCAGCCAGCCGACCGCGGCTGGCTCGGCGACGTGGCGGTCGTCGATGTCCGACGCGTGGGCGACGACATCCGCCACTACCTCGACCCGGCCGGCGCCGCAGCCGTCGCCGGCTCGGGTTCGGCGGACCCAATGGCCCGGGCGGGCGACCCCGATGCCGCCCTAGCCGGGCAGCGCGCCGGAGCGGTCCACGTGCGGCTGGACTGGGAGCGGCGCTTCGACCACATGCAGCAGCACACCGCCCAGCATCTCGTGACGGCGCTGGCGGCCGACCGCTTCGGCTGGCCGACGACGGCCTTTCACCTCGGAGCCGACGTGTCGGACGTCGAGCTCGACGTGCCGGGCCTCGACAGCGGCGACCTCGACGCGCTCGAAGAGGCCGTGACGGCCGAGATCCGCGCGTCCCGCCCGGTCACCGCGCGTTGGGTCGATCCGGGCGCGCTGGACGGGCTCGCCGTTCGGACGCGGGGGCTGCCGGCGGGGCATGCCGGCGCCGTGCGGCTCGTCGAGATCGCCGGCATCGACCTCAACACCTGCGGCGGCACGCATGTCCGGTCGACGGCCGAGATCGAATCGGTCAAGCTGCTCGGAAGCGAGCCGATGCGCGGCGGCACGCGGCTCCACTTCGTCGCGGGTCGGCGGGTGCGGCGGCTCCTCGGCCGCCACGTGGCGCGCACCGCGGCCCTTCGGCACCTGCTCGGGGTGCCTGACGACGCGCTGCCCGCGGCGGTGGCGGACCGGCTCGCTCGAGCCGCGGCGCGCGAGCGCGAGGTCCAGGACCTCGTGGCTGCTTTGGCGGACATGACCGCACAGTCGCTGAAGCGAGATCCCGACCCGTTCCCCACGCTGCACCTGCCGGGGCGCGACATGCCGTTCCTCCAAGCCGTGGCGCGGGCGTACCGCGCGCGCGACGCACGGCGTTCGGCGCTCGTCACCGCAGCCGACCCACACGCGGGCGACGGCGGCCCCCATGCCGGGGCGTTCGTCTGGGTCATCGGTGACGACGCCGTCGGCGCGGGCGTCGACGAGGCCGCCGTCGGCGCCGAGCTCGCGGCCGTGTTGGGAGGCAAGGGGGGCGGCGCAGGCGCCTATCGCCAAGGCAAAGCCACGCGCCTCGACCGGCGTGCCGAAGCCGTGGCGATGCTGCGCGCCGCGTGTGTGGCCGAATCGCCCCCGCAATGAGGACCCGGATCAGCCCCTCGGGGGAGACGGGAGCGCTTCCCAGGGCACCCACGCCCGACTCGGACGGCCGCAGTCAGCACGTGGGGAGCGCCCTGGCACCACTGCCAGCACCGCGCGACCCACCGGTCCGGCCGACTACGATCGATCGTCGTCTTCCACGAGCATGGCGCTGAGCACCGTGCTGACGATGCTGATCACGATTCCCGCGACCAAGGCCGTGACAAACTGATCGGATGCCGTGCCGGCGATGTCGAGCGTGGCGGACAACCGGTCGGTCAGCATCAGCATCAGCGCGTTGATGACCAGCGTGAAGAGGCCGAGCGTGACGAGCGTGATCGGGAACGTCAGGAGCGCGACGAGCGGCCGCACGAAGGCGTTGACGACGCCGAAGACCACGGCGACGACGAGCAGCCCGGCGACGTCGCCGCCGATGGCGATCCCGTCGATCAGCCGCGTCGCCGCCCACAGCGCCGCGGCGTTGATCACGATGCGAAGGAGCAGCTTCACGATGTCACCACCTTGTCACAACATCACGAGGACGCCTGCGATCTCGGCGATCACGGCCTTGCGGTCGAGCGCCATCCGCGCACTGTCGACGAAGATCTCGACGCGGAACGAAACGTAGGCCCCTCGGCTCGACGGTTGCTCGGTGACCCGGTAGGCCGGATCGCCGGCGTCCCAGCCGCCCAACGTCGCGTGGAGGCGTTCTCGGAACGCATCGTCGTCACGGGCGATCACGACAATCGGGTAGTAGCCCGGGAAGACGTGCGCGGCCTCCATGGCCTCGACCAGCCGGGCTTCGTCGATCGGGGCCGCGTGCGGCGCGGCCGGCCGTGCTGGCGTGCGACCGACAGGCAGGTCGGAGAATGGGGGCCACATGGGAGCGTGCTCCTGCGTCTTCGGGTGCGGGCGAGCGGCCTCGAACGGAGGACACCGCACGTCAATGCTAGGCCAGCCGATCGCCGGGCGTCAAGCCCGCCGTGATGGTGCTAGTGTCTGCGCTCGACCTGGCGAGATGCCTGGACGGCGCTCAGCACGTGGCACACCCAGCCGAGCAGTCCGCCGGTTCCGATCCAGAAGCCGGGGGTCACGACGAGCCAGACGATGCCCCAGCCCCAGCGGCCAGCGTAGAACTGCCCGAAGCCCGGCACGAGCAGCGACAGCACGGCGGCGATGCCGGGGTCACGCGGGCGTGCGCTCCCGCCGTAGTTCGTGGACTTGTCCTCGTTCAACATCATCGGTATCGCTCCTCAGGCTCGACAATCACGGCGGTGGCCGCGCATCAGGCACGCGCGGCGGCCAAGCGTCACCGCCGTCGACCGGACCGGGGGTGCGCCAACTCCGTCGTCTTGCGCCACACCGTGGTCTACGGCTGCGGCACGCTCCGGGTTGCCAGCGGCCACGCCGAGGCGCTGGCCACAACCCGCCACGCGCTTCGCGCGTACATACAAGCGTCAGACGCCTGACCGGCACCCATCCACACCCACTCGGAGACTCGTGATGATCGAACCCCGCACCCGGCAGCTCTTGCGATCCCGCGGCGATCGGCGGATCGCCGGCGTCTGTGGCGGTCTCGGCCGCTACGTCGGCATCGACCCCACGTGGGTCCGCCTGGCATTCGCCGCGCTCTTCGTCACGACGGGCACTGGCCTCCTGTTCTACATCATCCTGTGGATCGTCATGCCGCTCGAGCCCGCGGACCTCGCGGCGACCGACGCGCATGCGCTCGCCGCGGACGCCGACCGGCCGGCGCTCGCTGCTTCCGAGGGCCAGTCCCCGGCGTTTTCGCGGGACGAGGTCGACGCGTGGAACCTCGCTCCGGCCGGGGTCCTGCCAAGCGACAGGCCGGGGGAGGCCTCCCAGGAGCCCGAGAAACCCGCCGGCGCCCAAGCGCCGTAGGGCGCGACCCGCGCCGCCACCCGTCGCGGACGGCCGGTGGCGGCAGCATCGACGTTCGGCGATCTTCGGCCGACGCGCAAGCCGGTCTCGACGGCCTTCCCGGACCTATCCCCGCACGGCCTCGGGCGCCACGTAGCGATAGCCCACGCCCCGTACCGTCCGGATACAGCGCCGGCCCATCGACACTTGATCCAGCCGCTGGCGGAGCCGGCTGACCAGCTTCTCGACACGCGTGTCGGAGATCGAACCGGGCGCGTCCACCCCCCACAGCCGTTCGAGGATCTCGGCCTTGGTGCACACGGCGCCCGCGTTGCGATGCAGCAGCACGAGCAAGTTGTACTCGAGCGCGGTCAGCCCAGCCACGGCGTGACCCGAGACGATCACCGTCCCGGTGTGGGAGTCGACCACCATGGCCGGGGCCGCGAAGGACGGGCGGTGGTAGGGTTTGCGCGTCCGCGCGCGGGTCATCGGCGCTGACGCCCGGACGCCGGACATCGGCGCGACGACCGCGCAACCGGCCTCGCCCCTTGCCTCGCCACCCACGGCCGACAGCGGCCGCATGGCCGGCCACGCGAGGCGCGCAGGCTGACTCAAGGCAAAGCCCGCGACGTCGATCGGGCCCGGGCGGGGTGCCAGCGTCGTGGTCAACGCCCGCGGCGCATGGCCCTCCACCCGGCGCCGGGTGGTCGGGACAGGCGCCGAGGGCCAGGTCGAGCGCGAATCGGCGTACGGCCGGAACCGGCCCTCGATCTCGACCGGTGCGAAGCTCGCAGACAGCGGCGACCCGCGCCACCCCACCACGTCGCGCTCGAGATCGCGCAATGGCGGCTCCGTGGCGACGACGAACACGATCTCGGCCGGCGCCCGACGGCAAAGCGTGGCGAGCTCGCTGAGGAACACTCGGCTCGCCGCCGCCTCGGCTGGCGTGCCGGTCTGGAACGCCCACTCGAACTCGTCGAGCAAGAGCACGGGGCGCACGCCGAGCTCGGCAGCCCCGTGCGCGAACGCCTCGACGTCCGGCAGCTCGATCTGGGGTCGACCGGTCAGGGTGCGCGCCAAGCCGTCGACCCGCGCCCCGGCCGCACGCGCCATCAGGTGGGTTGCCCGCCGCCAGAAGCGGTCGGCGTTGAACGGGGCGACCGCCTGCATGTCGACGTAGACCGGCAGGAACGGCGCCGTGAAGGCGGCCGGCAGCCGGCCGCGGGCGGTGCCGGCGAGGGCGCGGAGCAGCTCCGTCTTGCCGGCGCCGGTCGGGCCGTGAACCGCCACGTGCCCCCCGTGCCGAGCGGTGACGTGGCCGAGCACCAGCTCGAGCGGCCTGGACGGATCCACGACGGGCGGTACGGCGACGGGCGTGAACGCGGCGCGCGCCGCGGCGATGCCGAGGGGAGGCATCATGGGGAGTCTCCTCTGGTTTGCAAGGTCGATGGGTTACATGGATACGTGGAAGGGATGGGGCATTCCCGGGTCTTCTACGCGCTTGCCGCCCTGCAGGTTCACCGCCACCGGGTTCAGGGTCGTGACCGGCATCGCCCGGCGGGTGGCTCCGGCCGCTCGTGCGCGCGCAGCATGACACCGGCATGGGTTATGACACCGCGAACCGAAAAAGGTTACACGCCGGAGGCCAAGACCCGCTCAAGGTCGCGCGGGGCGGCCGGCGCAACCGGCGACGGCTGTCGCCGGCGCTGCGGGCCGCCGGCCACGGCTCATCCGCCGAGCACCGCCGCATGGCGGATGGTCCCGGCGCGCGGCGCCGAGGCCTCGAGCCGAATTGCGCCACCGGCGGGCGCGTACACCAACCATTCAGCCTTGCCACGGTTGTCGGTCGGCGAGCTGCCGAAGGTGACGCCGAGCTTGTTGGACCGACCCTCGAGGTGCCCGATCTCGACGGTCGGGGATCCGTTGCGCAGGCTGGCGCCGTCGGGCAACGCGATCTCGATGCGGACGGGTCGCGCCGCCTTGGCCGCGCGCGCCCGCTGGGTGCCGCTGGTCGACAGGAAGCCGCCGTTCTCGACCACGGCCCGCACGTAGAAGACGTCGCCGCCGAGCGCCGCCACCTCGACGGCCCGCCACGCGAGGCGCGGGGCCAAGGCGGCGAACCCGATGGCGAAGTCGGCCTGTGGGGCGATCTCGGCCTCGAGCAGGGCCGGCGGAGGGTTGCGCCAGGTGTACAGGTGGTTCCAGCCGCCGATCTCGACCGACCCGAGCTCGGGATGTTCGAACGGCTGCCAGGCCGCGAGGCCGTCGGGCGCGTGCGCGAGCACGAAGTCGAGGATCTGGTGATCGTCCTCGATGGGGTGCTTGCGCATCCAGTCGATGAACTTCTTGTCCTTGTTCTTGTGCTCGACGCCCGCGGCCGTCGGAAGATCCCACAGCTCCACCGTGAATGCGAGGATGCCGTTGTGCGAGTACATCCAGTCGTCGAACGCACCGCTGATCACCTCTTTGGGGTGGTAGCGAAAGTCGTGGTAGACCGAGACGTTCGGGTAGCCTGTCAGCTCGGTGCCGCGCTCGCCGATCGCCTGGTAGACCCACAGGTCACCGGTGTCCATGTCGGCGTCCGGCCGGTCGCTGAACGGGCGAAGGAGCGCACGGCTGTACGTGTGCAGCGTGAGCGCCCCGAAGATGTTCGGGTGCGCCGCCATGAAGTCCAGCACGGCACGGATCTCCGGCTCGGAGCCCGGGTGCCGGCCGGCGCCTGACTGCTCGCCTTCGGGGCGCCAGCCGCTCGGGAAGTTCCGGTTGAAGTCGAGCCCCTGGTGCGGCGGGGCGATCCGGATGATGTGGCCGTCGTAGTTCTCGACTCGGCCTTCGGGGAGCACGCGGTAGTAGGTCCCGCCCTCGTCGTGCGGTTGGCGCTTGACCATGAGCCGCGGGTCGCGATCGGAGACCTTCCAGTCGCCGGCAGGATCCTCGATCCGCATCTGCAAGATGCGCCCGTCGCCGTCGACGTCCTCGGCGTGCAGCCCGTCCTGGCGGTCGGGGTACGGGTACGGCCGTGTGCCGGACCGCACGAAGCGCGGCTTCTCGTGCAGCGCGAGCGCGGCCCCGTCGGGGTTGAGGCGCGGCGCGATGTAGACGACTTGCTCGTCGATGATTCGGGTGACGACGGGGTCCCGGCCGTAGCGCGTGACCAACGCGTGCAGCACGTACAGCGCCGCCATCGCCCCGGTGACCTCGGTGGCATGGATGTTCGCATCGATCCAGAAGGCGGGCTTCTCGAGGTCCGGCCCGGTGTCGCGGTTGGTCACGGTGACGAGCGGGATGTCGCGCCCCTCGAAGGATTGGCCGAGCGTGCCGAGGCTCACGATCCCGGCGTGTTCAGCGGCGAGGTGCGCGAGCCGGGCGTGCAGGTCGTGGTTGTCATAATACTGGTCGAAGCGGATGTCCATGTGGCGTGGTCCTGATGGGTGAAGACGGGATTCGGCGGATCGGAACGCCCTGCGCGGCAACGCGCCGCCAAGAGGCGCCGCGCGCGGCCGCAGGCGGGTCGGGCGTGGATTCTTGGCGGGTCCGGGTGCGTGTGGTAAGTTTGCCCGAACTGCCGCCCAAAGCCCCAATGCCCGTCAGGTGAGCCGACGCCATGCGCATGTCCAAGCTGTTCTTCCGCACGCTGCGGGAGGTTCCCGCCGACGCCGAGATCGCCAGCCATCAGCTCATGCTGCGGGCGACGCTGATCCATCCGATCGCGGCCGGGATCTTCGACTACCTGCCGCTCGGGCAGCGCATCAAGGCCAAGGTCGAGCGCATCTTCCGCGAGGAGATGGACGCGATCGACGGGCAGGAGGTCACGCTGCCGATGGTCCACCCGGCGGAGATGTGGCAGCGCACCGGGCGTTGGCAGGCCATCGGCAGCGACATGGCGCGGCTCAAGGACGCCGGCGGCCGCGACATGTGCCTGGGCATGACCCATGAGGAGATCATGGCCGACCTTGCGGCCCACGTGGTGCGGAGCTACCGGCAGCTTCCGTTCATGCTCTACCAGATCCAGACCAAGTTCCGCGACGAGCGCCGACCCCGCGGCGGGCTCATCCGGGTGCGCGAGTTCACGATGAAGGACGCGTACTCGTTCGACACGGACCTGGCCGGGCTCGACGCCTACTACCCCCGCGTCTACCAGGCCTACTTCAACATCTTCCATCGCTGCGGCCTCGAGGTGCTGGCGGTGGAGAGCGACACCGGCATGATGGGCGGGACGATGGCCCACGAGTTCATGGCGATCACGCCGGTGGGTGAGGACACGCTGCTGATCTGCGACGCGTGCCCCTACAAGGCGAACCGCCAGGTCGCGGTCTTCCGCAAGCCCGAGCCCATGCCCGCCGCGCCGGCACCGCTCGAGGCCGTGAGCACGCCCGATACCACGACCATCGAGGACTTGGCCGGCTACCTCGGCATCCCTGCGGCGGCCACCGCCAAGGCGGTGTTCATGGTCGCCACGGTCGAGGGCGGCGACGCGGCCGCGGGGCACGGGACGGACGGGGACGGCAAGCGCGACCTGCTGGTGTTCGCCGTGGTGCGGGGCGACATGGAGCTCAACGAGACCAAGCTCTCCAACGCCGTCAAGGCCCTGGCGCTGCGGCCGGCACAGGTCGAGGAAGTGCGGGCCATCGGCGCCGAGCCCGGCTATGGGTCGCCCGTGGGCATCCGGCGCGACGGCGTCGTGGTCGTCGTCGACGATCTCGTGGCCCGCAGCCCGAACCTGGTCGCCGGCGCCAACCGCGTCGGCTACCACCTGCGCAACGTGAACCATGGGCGCGACTACACGGCGGACCTCGTCGCCGACATCGCGGCCGCGGCCGGCGGCCACGGCTGCCCGCGCTGCGGCACGCCGCTGCGCGCGGTGCGCGGCGTCGAGGTCGGCAACATCTTCAAGCTCGGCACGAAGTACAGCGCCGCGATGGGGGCCGTGTTCGACGACGAGGATGGCCAGGCACGGCCCATCGTCATGGGGTCGTACGGGATCGGCACCGGCCGGCTGATGGCCAGCGTCATCGAGGCCCACCACGACGAGGCCGGGATGATCTGGCCGATCAGCATCGCCCCCTTCCACGTGGCCCTGCTCGCCCTGGCGAACGAGCGCTCGCCGGAGGTGGCGCCGGCTGCGGACGCGATCTACGGGCAGCTGGTCGACGCGGGGCTCGAGGTGTTGTACGACGACCGCGCTGAACGCCCGGGCGTCAAGTTCAACGACGCCGACCTGATCGGCTTGCCGGTGCGGGTGACGGTGGGCGGGCGCGGCTTGCAGAGCGGTGTCGTCGAGCTGCGGATCCGCCGCACCGGCGAGACCCGCGAGGTTCCGCTCGCCGACGTCGTGGCCGGCGTGTCCGCGGCGTGCGAAGGCGAGTGGGCCTGGATCCGCGGCCTGGTGCGCGAGATGCCGCTCGCGACCGATCGCTGACGGCCCGCCGTGGATGACCGGCACGTCGCGCCGCGCCCGGCGGACCCGCCCACGCCCACCCTGATCGTCCGCGACACTCGGGTCGGCGGGGTCCCGGCCGACATCGTGATCGCCGGCAACCGCATCGCCGCCATCGAGCCGCCGGACCCGGAGCGGGCGATCGACGCGGCCCGGACGCGCGTCGTCGACGGGCGGGGAACGGCGGCGCTGCCGGGCCTGATGAACGCCCACACGCACTCGGCGATGGCCATGATGCGCAGCTACGCCGACGACATGCCGCTGATGCCGTGGCTGCGCGAAAAGATCTGGCCGTTCGAGGCCCACCTCACCGAGGACGATGTCTACTGGGGCACGCGCCTGGCATGCGTGGAGATGATCCGGACCGGCACGACGTTCTTCAACGACATGTACTGGTTCTTCCACGGCACGGCGCGCGCGACGGTCGACAGCGGCATGCGCGCCGTGCTGTCGCCGGCCTTCATCGACCTCGGCGACCCGGAGCGGCTGCGCAGGGAAGCCGAGGCGACGTTGCGAACGCTCGACGAGGCGCGGGCCTATCCGGACCGCGTGGCGTTCGCCTTCGGGCCGCACGCGATCTACACCGTCAGTGAGGCGGGGCTCCGGTGGGTGGCCGAGCAGGCGGCGGCGCGCGGCTGCCTCGTCAACGTGCACACGGCCGAGACGGCGGGCGAGGTCGACGACTGCGTTCGGGCGCACGGGCTGCGGCCGGTGGCGTACCTCGATCGCGTCGGGGTCCTGAGCGAACGTTGCCTGGCGATCCACGCCGTGCACCTCGACGACGCCGACATCGCGCTGCTGGCCGCGCGGGGGGCGCACGTCGTCCACAACCCGGTGTCGAACCTCAAGCTGGCCTCCGGCGGGCCGATGCGCTACCGCGATCTCCGCGCGGCGGGCGTCAACGTGCTCGTCGGGACCGACGGCTGCGCCTCGAACAACAACCTCGACCTCTTCGAGGAGCTGAAGTTCGCGGCCCTCATGGCCAAGCACGCGACGGGCGATCCGACGACGCTGCCGGCGGACGAGGCGCTCGACCTGGTGACGACGCACGCCGCGCGCGCCTTCGGCATCGACGCGGGCGCGCTCGCGCCGGGCAAGCTGGCCGACCTGATCCTCATCGATCTCGGGCACGTCATGCTGTTCCCGGGCCACCACCTCGCCGCCGACCTCGTCTACAGCGCCCACGGGCGAGCGGTGCGGACGACGATCTGCGACGGCCGCGTGCTGATGGCGGACGGCGTGATCGACGACGAGGCCGAGATCCGCGCCGAGGTCGGTGCGCGGTTGGCGCGCTTGACGGGGCGTTGAGGGCCAGGCGTCAAGACACGGGATCGATCCCGGCCGCCCGCGGGCCCCGCCTGCCGCACACGTGCGAGACGCGGCAGGGGAGCCCGCGACCGTGGCCCGCCGGGCTCACGGCGCCGTCCGCAGCTCCACCCCGACCACGCCGCCGTCCGTCACCGTGGCCGCTGCCGCGACGGAGCGCCCCGCGACGTTCGCCGACACGACATAACGCGCCGCAGGCACATCCGCGAAGAGGAAGTTCTCTTCGAAGGCAGGGCTGGCGTTGACGTCGCGGGTGGGGTAGGTCGTCGACTGGCCGACCCACTGCTCGCGGCCCGACGCCTCGACCGCGTAGAGGCCGAGCGTGACGCCCGGGATCGGGCGGCCGGCGGCGTCGACGACGCGGCCGACGATGGTGCCATGGCCCCGCAACGGCGCGAGGAAGAGCTCGGCGTTGCGGGTGCTCGCGTAGTCGGTGGGGTCGTCGCCGGCGCGGACCTCGAGGTGGAGGTGCGGGCCGAGCGCCACGCCGGCGGCGCCGACGCGCGCGACCGTGTCGCCGCGGGCGACCGACCGGCCCGCCGCCACCGTCGTCTCGCTGACGTGGCCGTAGAGGCTGTACAGCGGCAGCCCGTCGACCGTCTCGCCGTGCCGGACCACGACGAGCCGCCCGTAGAAGTCCGGCTGCGGCCCCCAGAGGTCGGTGCCGACGTCCGGCCCGGCGAAGACCACCTCGCCGGCGCCGATCGCCAGCACCGGCGTTCCCATCGCGTTGCCGATGTCGATGCCGTGATGCAGGAGGTAGGCGCCGTCGGCCGTGGTGCCGTACGGGTAGAAGCGGCTGGCGCGCGTCTCGTTGGCCGGGCCGAAAGGCCGGCCGAACGTGAAGTAGGGTGCCGGCGCCTCGATCGGGGTGCCTTCGCCCGCCGCCGCGGCAAACGCCGGGGCCGGGGTCGCCGTCGGCGTGGCGGTCGGGATCGCCGCCGCGGTGGCCGTCGCGGCGCGGATCGCGACGGCCGTGCGCGTCGCGGCGCCGCGCGCGGCCGTCGTGGCGGTGATCCAGCCCGGCCCCCACGGCGACGATGCCTCCGGCGCCGGCGGCTGGTAGAATCCCATCGCGCCTGCGGCCGACAGGGCGACGATGATCGCCGCCAGCTGGCCGACGCCTGGGCCGTCCGGGTCCGGCGTCACGGGTGCGCGCGAGGCGACGAGGCGAAGGGGAGAGCCGGCATGGCCGAAGAGTATACGGGCGCGGGCGCCGATCGCACAGCGGGAGCCGATCGCACGGTTGCGCCGGCCGCGCTCAGGATCGACATCGTCACCGTGCTGCCGGACATGTTCGCCGGGCCGTTCGACCACAGCCTGATCCGGCGCGCGCGCGATGCGGGCATCGTCGACCTGCGCGTGCACGACCTGCGCCGATGGGCGCACGACCGGCACCGCACGACCGACGACTACGCCTTCGGCGGCGGCGGCGGCATGGTGATGAAGCCCGAGCCGCTGTTCGAGGCCGTCGAGGCCATCCTCGGCATCGAGCCCCTCCGGGCCGGCGACGCCCGCGTGCCCCCGTGCCCGGTCGTGATGATGACGCCGCAAGGGCGGCGGTTCGACCACGGCTTGGCGCGCGAGCTCGCCGGGCAGGAGCGGCTCGTGGTGCTCGCCGGCCACTACGAGGGGTTCGACGAGCGCGTCCGCATGCACCTTGCCACGCACGAGGTGTCGATCGGCGACTTCGTCGTGACGGGCGGCGAGATCCCGGCGATGCTGCTCGTCGACGCCGTGGCGCGTCTTCGCCCAGGCGTGGTGGGCCTGGCAACCGCGACCGACACCGACTCGTTCGCCGCGGGGCGGATCGAGCATCCGCACTACACGCGGCCGGCCGAGTTCCGCGGCTGGCGCGTGCCGGACGTGCTGCTGTCGGGCCACCACGGCGAAGTCGAGCGCTGGCGGCGCCGCGAGGGCCTGCGCCGGACGTGGGAGCGGCGGCCAGACCTCCTGGACGGGCTGGCGCTGACGGACGAGGAACGCACGTGGCTGGCGGCGTGGCGGGCAGACGCGCGGGGCGACGCGTAGGTCGTCGCGGGCCGGTCGCGCGGCCGCGCGCGGTGGCGGCCGCGTCGGGATCGCGCGCACGGCCCCCCGCGAACGGCGCTTGACACACGGCGCTTGCGGGGTCATACTGTGGCGCAGGATTACTTTGAGAAGGGCCATTCTCAAAAGTTATCCGGCGTTGACCTCTGTTACAGGTCTCCGTGTTGGTCTCTGATCTCGTCTGACACGCACCGTCACGGCGCGCGGAGAGGTCCGCCGCCGATCGTGCTCGCGCCGAGGGGAGTCAGCACCATGCCGCCGCGATCGGACGGCCGCGCTCGGGCCGCCGGGGATCCGAACGGCCTCGACCAGGACCGCGCGCACCGCGGCGACGGCCCGCCGCCGTCCGCCGGCGCCGCGCTCGTGCCCGCGCCCGAGGCACGTGCGGCGCTCCGCACGGCGGACGCCCTGGGGACAAGCCACCCGGTCGACGTGTACGTCGAGCGACTCCGCACCGCGGTGAGCCGTGAAACCACCGAGCGCAAGCTCGACATGGTCGCCCGCGTGCTGGCCGAGCTGTGGCCCGGATCCGTCGACCTCGACCACGTGCGCGGCGCCCGCTATGGCGTGCCGTGGCTGGCCTTGACGCCCGTGGCCTGCGAGCGGCTCCGCAGCGCGCTGGCGGACCGCTGGGCGCCGGCCACCGCCAACGCGGCCCTGGCGGCCATCCGCGGCGTCCTGCGCGCCGCATGGCTCGCCGGCGCCTTTGACGCCGACGGTCGCGATCGGCTGTTCGAAGGGCTGCGCGCGGTGCGCGGTGATCGTGCTTATGTAAAGCGCGATGCGCCGGCCTCCCCTGCCCCACCCGCGGACGCCGCGCCGTCCGCGCGCGCGGCGGGCAGCGCCGTACCCGCGCCCGGCCCTGCCGGCGGGCCGCTCGCCGCCGGCACACCGATGGCCGCCCAAGGACCGCACCGCGGTCGCGACGCCCCGATCGCCGCCCCGGCAGCCCTCTCGCCCGCCCGCCTCGCGGCGTGGATCGACGCGGAGTCCGAGGGCGAGCCCGGCCGTCACCTCGAGACGGGCGAGCTCGCGGCGCTGTGGTCGTGCGCCGGCGGCGACGAACACCCCGTGCGCGCTGCCCGCAACTTGGCCGTGTTGGCCCTGCTCTACGGTTGCGGGCTGCGGGCGGGCGAGGCCGTCGCGATCGACCTGTCGGACGTCGACACCGCGGACGAGCCCGGGGTGCGGATCTTCGGCAAGGGGCGCAAGCGCCGGGTCGTCCCGCTCCCGTTCGCGGCCGTCGCGCCCATCCAACGGTGGTTGGCGGTGCGCGGCCGGGCACCGGGGCCGCTGCTCCTGCCGGTGCTCAAGAACGACACGGTGCTCCACGCCCGCGCCGACGGCCGGCCGGCACGGCTCACGCCGCAGGCGCTGACGGGGGTGTGCCTCTTCCTGGCCGACCGGGCCGGGCTTCCGCCGTTCCGGGCCCACGACCTGCGCCGCACCTTCGCCGGTCAGCACCTCGACGCGGGAACCGACATCGCCACCGTCGCCCAGCTCATGGGGCACGCCAACGTCACGACGACGTCGCGCTACGACCGGCGGCCCGACCGCGCCCGGCGCGACGCCCAGGGCAAGCTGTGGATGCCCGAACCGCACGGCGCGCCGGCGTGATCCGTCACGGGCCGCAGCCTCCCGTCTGATACTGCGCGATGTTCCGCTGGTGCTCCTCGAACGTCTCGGCGAACACGTGTGAGCCGTCGCACGCCGCGTCGTTGGCGACGAAGTACTGCCACGGGCCGGGCTCGGGGTCGACCACGGCCTCGATCGAGGCCAGGCCCGGGCTGGCGATCGGCCCGGGTGGCAGGCCCGGGTTGCGGTAGGTGTTGTAGGCCGAGTCGACGTCGAGATCCACCGTGTACAGCGGCCGCTTCCACCAGCTGTTCGCCTCGGGCTGGAAGCCGAGCGCGTACTGCACGGTGGGGTCGGCGTTGAGGATGTACGGCGCGGCCGCCAGGCGGTTGAGGAACACGCGGGCGATCTTCGGGCGCTCGATCGCCAGCGCCGCCTCGCGCTCGACGATCGACGCCAGGGTCACGACCTCGTAGAGCGAGAGGCCCGACGCCTGGGCCCGCGATCGGATCTCGGGCGTGACCCGCGCCTCGAACGTCGTGAGCAGCACGCGAAGCACGCCCTCGGCGCCCGCTTCGGGGTCCACCTGGTAGGTGTCGGGGAACAGGTAGCCTTCCAGCCCCGCGCCGGCCGGCCGGTCCGCGACGGCGGGGTAGGCCGCTCCCAGCGCGCCCTCCCCCACCAGGCGCAGGAACTCGGCCCGCTCGACGAGGTGCAGGTTGGCCAGGAGCGTCGCGACCTCTTCGCTGCGCTTGCCCTCGGGGATCGTCACCGTCACCGACTCGCCCGCAGCCACCATCAACGCGGCCAGCACCTCCTCGGCACGCATGTCACGGCGCAGCGTGAAGGCGCCCGCCTGCACCTGCGTGTCGAGCCCCCGGACGCGTGCGAGCAACCGGAAGGCACCCGCGTCCCGGATCAGCCCTTCTGCCTCGAGGCGGGCGGCCACCGCGGCCAGCGCCTCGCCCGGCCGCACCTCGAAGGCGACGGGTGAGGCGTCCGCGCCGGGGGCCGCCAGGTCTGCCGCCTGCTGGTCGAGCCACCACGCCATCAGGCGCTCCGCGGGCGCATCCAGGGGTCCGGCCAGACCCCCGACGCCATCGCGCAGCAGCGACCCGCCGAGCCACGCGGCGAGTCCGCCCGCCGCCAGAACCACCACCGCCGCGGCGAAGATCGCGCCGCGCCCGCGCCGGCGGGGCATTTCGGCGACCGCGGACTGCTCGGCCAACCGCCGCAGGTGCTCTTCACTGGATGGGGACATCGTGCCTCCGGTAGCGTGCGCCGGCGCCGCGGGTCACGGCCGTGCCCGCAGCCATTCCTCGAGGATGATCGCGGCGGCCTCGGCGTCGACGGCCGCCTTGTCGCGCCGCGTGTCGATGCCGCGCGCCTTCAGCCGCTCGCGCGCGGCTTCGGAGGTGTACGACTCGTCCCAGCGGTCGATCGGCACCCCCATCTGCGCCAGCGGCGCCACGAGGCGGGTCACGAACGCGTCGGTCGCCTCGGCTTGCTCGCCGCGGTCGCCCGACGGCATCCGCGGGTCGCCGACCACGACGATCGCCGGCGCCCACGCCGCGACGAGGTCCAGCACCGCCGCAACGTCCGGTGCCGGCCGCCCGGCCCGCTGCGCGCCGGCGTCGGGGCCGGCGTCGTCTCTGTCGGGGTTGGCGGCGGCGGGGGTGCCGACGGCCGCCGCGGGATGCACGGTGCCCCCGGCCGGGCGCGCACCCGCGCTTCGAGATGGCGGGTTTATGTCAAACATAATGGTCCGCGCCCCGCGCCCGCGCTCCACGGTCGCCAGCGCCCGCACCGTGATCCGCAGCGGATCGCTGATGGCCACGCCGATGCGCCGGTCGCCGACGTCGAGCGCCATCACGCGGCCGCTCGTCATCCCCGCATGGCCTTGACTCGGCCGGGCACGGCGGCCAGCGCGCCGTCGAGCGCCCCGGCGTCGCGGCCGCCGGCCTCGGCAAGCCCTGGGCGGCCGCCGCCCCCGCCGCCGAGGTCCGCCGCCACCTGCTTGACGAGCTGGCCCGCGTGCAGCCCGAGCCCGACGGCATCGTCCGAGACGGCCGCGACGACCCGCGGCTGCCCGTCGATCACGGCGCCCAGGACGACGACGCCGCGGCCGAGCTGCGCGCGCAGCGCGTCGACCTGTGTCCGCAGCGCGCCGGCGTCGGCCGCCTCGACGCGGGTGGCCAGGACGCGGACGCCGTCGACGTCGACGGCGCGATCCGCCAGGCCGCCGGCCCGGGCGCCGGCAAGCTCGGCGCGCGCGGCCTCGAGCTCGCGGGCGAGCTCGCGGTTGCGGGCCTGCAGATCGTCGACGCGTGCGCCGATGCCGTCGAGGGAGGGCGTGCCGAGCCGCGCCGCCAGCTCACGCAGCCGCCGGAGGCGGTCGCGCACCAGGCGCTCGGCGCCGAGCCCGGTCAGGGCCTCGATGCGCCGGATCCCGGCCGCCACCGACGACTCGCCGGTGACCACGAAGCTTCCGATCTGCCCGGTGCGTCGCAGGTGCGTGCCCCCGCAAAGCTCGCGGCTCGCGCCCCCGCCGATGTCGACCACACGCACGACGTCGCCGTACTTCTCGCCGAACAGCATCATCGCGCCCGCCTTGCGCGCCTCGTCGAGCGGCATGAGCGACCAGCGGACATCCAGGTCGTCGCGGATGAGGCGGTTGACCTCGGACTCGACGCGGTCGACCTCGTCCTCGGTGAGCGCCGAAAGGTGCGCGAAGTCGAAGCGCAGGCGGTCGGGCGCGACCAGCGAGCCGCGCTGCTGCGCGTGCGTGCCGAGGACGTCCTGGAGCGCGCGGTGCAGGAGGTGCGTCGCGGTGTGATTGCGCATGACCTCCAACCGGCGCTCCGCGTCCACCCGTGCCGTCACGCGGTCGCCCGGCATGAGCGCGCCGGACGCGACGGTGCCGAAGTGAACGGTCACACCAGGCACCGGGCGCCGGGTGTCGGTCACGCGGAAGGAGGCGCCGTTCGCCCCCTCGATGGCCCCGGTGTCGCCGACCTGGCCGCCGGACTCGGCGTAGAACGGCGTGCGATCCAGGACGAGCTCCGCGGCCATGCCCTCGGTCGCGCGCACGACGGGGTGCCCGTCGACGAGGACCATCGCCACCGTCGCTTCGTCTTCGACGGTGTCGTAGCCCAGGAACGTCACGTCGTCCAGGCCGAGCCGACGATAGGCGTCCTCGTGCGCCGCGACCCCGAAGTGCCCGCTCGCGCGCGCCCGCTCGCGCTGCGCCGCCATCGCGGCGTCGAAGCCGGCGTGGTCGATGCCCAATCCGTGCTCCTCGGCAACGATGCGCGTGAGGTCCGGGGGAAAGCCGTAGGTGTCGTACAGTCGGAACACGTCGTCGCCGGCGATGCGGGCATCCCCCTCCATCTTCACCCGGGCGATCACGTCGTCGAGGATGGCGAGCCCGCCCTCGAGCGTGCGCGCGAACCGCGCCTCCTCGACGGCGACGACCTCGCGGATCCAATCGGCCTTCGCGCGCAGCTCCGGATAGACATCGCCCATCTTGGCGATGACCGCGTCCGCCACGTAGACCAGGAACGGCCCGTCGAAGCCGATCATGCGGCCGAACCGCATGGCACGCCGCATGATGAGCCGCAGCACGTAGTTGCGCCCGTCGTTGCCGGGCATCACGCCGTCGGCGATCAGGAACGTCATCGCACGCCCGTGGTCGGCCAGCACCCTGTAGCCCGTCTGGTGCGCCTCGCGCTCGGCGTCGGTGTGCTCCAAGAGGGCCTGCACGTGGTCGAGGATCGGGCGGAACAGGTCGGTGTCGTAGTTGGTGTAGACGCCTTGCTGGATCGCGACGATTCGCTCGAGGCCCATCCCGGTGTCGACGCCGGTCCGCGGCAACGGCAGGCGCGAGCCGTCGGCGGTCTGATCGTACTGCATGAACACGAGGTTCCACACCTCGAGCCACCGGCCGCAGTCGTTGTCGAGGGCCACCGAGCAGTCCGCCCGTCCGCACGTGCAGTGCTGCGGGCCGAAGTCGTAGTGGATCTCGCTGGTGGGGCCGCAAGGGCCGGTGTCGGCCATCATCCAGAAGTTGGTCTTCTCGCCCATGCGCAGCACCCGGTCCGGGTCGACCCCGACGTCGTTCACCCAGATGCCCCACGCCTCGTCGTCGTCGCGGAACACCGTGAACACCAACCGGTCGGGGTGGATGCCCATCTCGCGCGTCATGAACGCGTACCCGAGGCGGATGGCGTCGTGCTTGAAGTAGTCGCCGAACGAGAAGTTCCCGAGCATCTCGAAGAACGTGTGGTGGCGCGGGCTGGGTCCGACGTTCTCGAGGTCGTTGTGCTTGCCGCTGACACGCATGCACTTCTGCGCCGTGGCGGCCCGGCTGTACACGCGCGACTCGAGCCCGAGGAAGGCATCCTTGAACTGCACCATCCCGGCGTTGGTGAACAGCAGCGTGGCGTCGTCCGGAACGAGGGCCGAGCTGGGCACCACGGCGTGCCCGTGGCCCTCGAAGAAGCTCAGGAAGCGTTGCCTGATCTGAGCGCTGTCCATCACATCGATCTCCTGTCGCGCTGCGTGGCGCCAACGAAAATGCCCGCCCCCTGTGGGGCGAGCATCCGCCCGACCGCCGCCGGCGGCAACTATAGACCGGCGTGGGGTGTCGGGCAAGCCCGGCAGAGCGCGCCCACGCGGTCGGGTGTCATCCCGGCAAGCGACGTGGCGGGCGTCGCGAAGGACGTCCAGACCTGAGAACACGCAAGCGCGCCGGGGGCCCATTCCCGGCGCGCTTGCGAAGGAGAGAGGCGAAGCGCCCGCGGCGAGCGGCGGTGTCGGCGGCGGCGGCGGACGCGTTCGGTGGCGTATGGTAACCCGGCAGCGCGAAAGGGCCACCAAGCGCGCGTTAACCGTCCTCGAACGGTGTGTGAACCTTTGTTGCCTTTCCACGGTTGACAACGGCTTGGAATTCGGGTACACTGGAATTTACCTTCGGACAGATAGTGATGTTTTCGGACCGCGTACCTCAGGAAGTGCTCGCCTCGTCGTGCTCACCCTTCTCGCTGCAGGGCACAACCGGAAGCCGTAAGGCCGTGGTGGCATCGCCCGCCGCGGCTGCTTGGCGTCGACGGACCGGTAGGAAGCAGACTCTCCTTGTCCGTGTCAGCCGTTTCGAATCAAAGGAGAACACCCACCCATGAATGAGACGCAGCTTACCGGCGAAGTCAAGTGGTTCAACACCCAGAAGGGCTTCGGGTTCATCAGCCGCGACGACGGCCAGCGTGACGTGTTCGTGCATTTCAGCGCGATCAAGACCGACGAGTCGTTCCGCAACCTCAACGAGGGCGACCGCGTGATGTTCGACGTCGAGGTCGGTCCGAAGGGCCCGCGGGCCACCAACGTCGCCAGGATCTGAGCGCGCCCGGGCGGCGCGCCGCGCTGCCGGGCGACAGACTCGATGGAGGCGCCGGATCCCGTACGGGGTCCGGCGCTTTGTCGTGGCCTCCGGCGCCGAGCGGCGCGCCGGCGACGTGCCCGGCGCGCGGGCTCGCCGGCCGATCGGTGCCGCCGTTCAGCGCGTGCCGAGGGCGTCCAGCGCCGCATCGACCGCGGCAAGCTGCTGCTCGAGGTCGGCCAGCATCGCGTGCTCGCGCGCCACGACCTCGGGCTTGGCGCGGCTGACGAACGCGGTGTTGCCGAGCCGCCCGCGGACGCCGGCGACCCGCGCCGTGAGCCCGTCGCGCTGGCGGGCGAGCCTCGCGCGCTCGTGCGCCACGTCGACGACACCGGTCACGTGGACCTCGACGTCGCGCACGACCGCGACGGCGGCGTCGGTGGCGCGCGACACGTCCGGGGCCACGGTCATGCTGCCGGCGCCGGCCGCACGGGTGACGATCGACGCGAGCGCCGACAGGACGCCTGCGCTCTCGCCGTCGGCCCGCACGGCAAGGTCGACGCGCCGCGCGGGCGGCACGTTGTGCTGGCTGCGCACGTCGCGAACGGCGCGCACCACTTCCTGGCAGAGCGCGAGCTGCGCCTCCACGGCATCGTCGCGCCACGCCGGCTCGGGCACGGGCCAGGCGGCGCGCACCAGGCGCCCGGCCGGCGGCAGCGCGGCGTGGATGCCGCGCGTCGGGGCGATGGCGTTCAAGCGCTCCCACAGCGCCTCGGTGATGAACGGCACGAAGGGGTGCAGCAAGCGCAGGGTCTGGTCGAGCACGGTCGCCAGCACGCGCCGCGCCACCGCGGCGTCGGCCGGGTCGTCGTCCATTCGCGGCTTGACCAGCTCGAGGTACCAGTCGCACAGGTCGTTCCAGAAGAAGTCCCGCGCCGCGCCGATGGCCGCCGACGGGTTGTACGCTTCGAGGGCTCGCCCGACCTCGCCGGTGGCCGCGGCGAGGCGGCTGAGGATCCAGCGGTCCTCGGGCGCCAGGCTCGCCGCCTCGAGTGGGTGGAACGACGGGCCGACCGGCTGCCCCTCGAGGTGGATCAGGGCAAAGCGCATCGCGTTCCACAGCTTGTTGCAGAAGTTGCGCCCCACGAGGAAGCGGTCGCTGATCAATCGCGCCGACGGGACGTCCGGCATCGTGCCGAGCACGTCGAACTCCTGGTGCGTGGACGGGTCGAGGTAGGTGAAGACGCTGCGCCCGTGTCGCGCCGTCGCCAGGTCGATCACCTGGCCGGTGTAGGGCGAGACGGCCTGCACCGGCAGCCGGATGTCTTGGGTCCCGGTCTGCATCTCGCACAGCACGAAGCGCATGGCGTCGGCGCCGTAGCGGTCGATGATGTCGACCGGGTCGATGCCGTTGCCCTTCGACTTGCTCATGCGCTCGCCCTTGCCGTCGAGGATGTTGGCGTGGATGAACACGTCGGTGAACGGAACGTCGCCGAGGTTGTACAGGCCCATCAGCACCATGCGGGCGACCCAAAGCGTGATGATGTCGCGCCCCGTGACCAGGCAGCTGCCCGGATAGTAATAGTCCAAGGGCGCGGGGCCGCCGGCGGACGGGCCCAGTGCGAGCTGGCCGTCGTCGACCACGGCCGTGCTGGGGTCGGGCCAGCCCAGCGTGCTGTGTGGCCAGATGCCGCTCGAGAACCAGGTGTCGAGCACGTCGGGGTCGCGGGCGAACCCCAGCGTCTCCAACCCGCCGGCGACGGCGGCATCCACGGTCTCGTCGCGCAGGCAGGCCACCAGGTCGATGGCCGGCTCCGAAGGGCCGTGCCCGCCCCGCGCCGTCACGCCGCCTCCCCCGGCAAACCGCACGACGTCGGCCACCGCCGTGTCGTCGCCGATCGGCAGGCGCGCACCGTCCGCCCGACCGACCGCGGCGCACACGCCGTCGCGGCGGAGCCAGGGCCGCAGCCCGTCGACGGCGGCCGGCAGGCCGGCGGCGTCGACACGCAACGACCAGATCGGGATCCGGTGGCCCCACCAGAGCTGGCGGCTGATGCACCAGTCGCGCTTCTCGGCGAGCCAGTTGAGGTACGTGCTGGCATACCGGTCGTGGTCCGGGTGAAACTCGACCTTGCGGCCCGTCGCCGAGCGCCACGCGCCGGCCACGGCGTCGATGGCCGCCTGTGCGAGCCCGGTGCCGTGGAACGCGCGCGGTGTCTCGCGTCCGAACTCGACGCCGCCCGGGACGTCGCCCATCCGCACGAACCACTGCTCGGAGAGATACGGCTCGATGGGCGTGCGCGACCGGTCGGAGTGGCCGATCTCGGTCTCGCGCGCTTCCTTGGCTTCGAGGAGGCCCTGCGACTCGAGGTCGGCGGCGACGGCTTCGCGGGCCGCGAAGCGGTCCATGCCGGCGTACGGGCCGGCGTTCGCGTTGAGCGTGCCGTCGGGGTTGAGGATGTTGAGGATGCCGATGCGGCCCTCCTGCCGCACCCACACCTGGTAGTCGTTGGGGTCGTGTCCGGGCGTGATCTTCACCACGCCGCTGCCCAGGTCGGGCTTGGCCCACGGATCCGCGATGATCGGGATCGGCCGGTCGGCGAGGGGAAGCCTCACGCGGCGGCCAGCGCGGGCCATCGCCGCGAGGGCCTCGAGGTACGGCAGGTGTGTCGCGCGCCGCCGCTCGAGCTCGGCCAGCGCGGCCTCGGCTTCCGCCCGGTCGCGGGACGGGCCCGCGGCCAGCTTGGCGCGTGCCGCGGCGATCAGCGCGTCGAGCGCCGCGGCCGGATCGGGGTGGCACGCGACGGCCGTGTCGCCGAGCATGGTCTCGGGGCGCGTCGTCGCCACCACGACGTGCGTCGGCTCGCCGGGTTCGGGGTCGATCACGGGGTAGCGCAGGTGCCAGAAGAACCCGGCCACGCTCTCGTAGACAATCTCGTCGTCCGAGACCGCGGTCTGAAGGTGGGCGTCCCAGTTGACCAGGCGGTTGCCGCGGTAGATCAGGCCGTCGCGGAACAGGTTGAAGAACGTCCACCGCACGGCGCGCGAGCACACCGCGTCCATGGTGAAGCGTTGCCGCTCCCAGTCGCAGCTGCAGCCCATCCGCTGCTGCTGGGCAACGATCCGCTTCTGGTACTGGTCCTTCCAGTCCCAGATCCGCCGGACCAGGCCCTCGCGCCCGACGTCGTGGCGCGTCTTGCCCTCGAGCTCGAAGAGCCGCTTCTCCACGACGGCCTGGGTGGCGATCCCGGCGTGATCGGTGCCGGGCATCCACAGCGTGTTGTCGCCGCGCATCCGGTGCCAGCGGATCAACAGGTCCTGCATGACGTTGTCCATGGCGTGCCCCATGTGCAGCGCGCCCGTGACGTTGGGCAGCGGCATCATGACGACGTAGCGCTCGTCGCGCGCATCCGGAACGGCCCGGAAGGCATGGTCGTCCAGCCAGCGCGCGAACATGGCCGGCTCGATGCCGGCAGGGTCGTACTGCTTGGGGATCGCCGTGGCGGCGGCCCCGGGCGTGGGCTCGGTCTGCATCGCTTCGGTCTCGTCCTGGTGTCGCGCGGATGGTCGGCCACCGCCCGGCGTCGCGCGATTATAGGGCAAGGCCCCGCCGGCGGCGGAATCGGCGGCGGGTGGGCGCGGTGCGCCGGGGCGCCGGCTTGCGCACCGAGGCGTGGCCGTTTATGATACGCCGGCGCGCCGGCCGGCGCGCCAGCGCCCACAGGAGCCTCGCGTGGAAGACAACCGCCCCCCGGATGACACCCCGCCGCCTGCCTGGGATCCTCCGGCGGGGCCGGCGGCGCCCGACGCACCGCCGGCCGACCTGCCCGGGTCGGCCGTGCTCGGCGCGGCCGGCGGCGAGCCGGCGCCCACCGACGTGGCGTCTTCGGCAGGGGCCGGCGTGCCGGTCGCGGCGGACGATCCCTTCTTCGCCGCGCCGATCGCGCCCGCCGCCCCGGCGGTCGCGCTCACCCCGACCTACGCCGGCAACGATCAGGACTTCACGGCGTTCGTCGCGATGCTCGCCGGCGTGGGATCGCTCGTGCTGTCGTGCATCCCGGGGGCAAGCTGCGTGGCGCCGGTCGTCGGGCTCGTGGCGGGCGCCGTCGCGCTGCGCAACGCCGACCGGGCGATGAACCCCGGCCGCGCGCGGATGCACGCGTGGCTCGGGATCGGCTCCGGGGCGCTCTTCGTCTGCGTCATCGTGACGTTCCTGTCGCTTTACGGAGCGGTCATCCTGGCGGCGCTCTCAAACGCGGGGCGCTGAGCGGAGGCGCCTGCATTCGCCACGCTCGATCACGCCATCCGGACCATCTCGACGCGGCGGAACGACTCGATGTAGCCCGCCGCGCGGAACGCGTCGAGGTGCGGGTCGGTCGTCACGAGGTTCTCGGCGTGGGTGTCGAGGTCGGGGAACGCGGCGTGCAGCGTGCCGAGGAGCGCGCTGCCGACCGTCGCCGGGTCCCCGGCCTCGGTGTGGATCACGAGGTGCGACAGGTAGTACCGTTGGCGCCGGCACACCAGCGCGCCTGCGCCGCCGTCCGCAAGCCCGACGCGCAGGCCGATGGTGTCGCCGGCGTGCTCGAACGTCTCCACGGCGTTGGTCCAGGGCGGCGGCGCGCCGCCCTGGCGCAGCAGGCGCATCGCCGTCGCCGGCGAGAGCCACCGCACCTCGGCCGGAGCGGCCGCGGGCGCCCCCGCTGCCGGCAAGGGCGGTCGGCGCAGGACCACCAGCTCGCGCTGCGCGGCGAACCCGCACTTGACGAACAAGGCGTAGGCAGGATCGTTGCGCACGATCACCTCGAGGGCCACCCGCCGGCATCCGGCGGCATCAGCCTCGGCCAGGAGCGCCTGGACGATCGTCTCGCCAACCCCGCGCCGGCGGCGCGTGGGCAACACCCCCAGGCGCGTGATCCACGCACGGTCGGAGCGCCGCCCGAGCATGCCGAGGCCGAGGATCCGCTCGCCGTCCACGGCCACCAGCGACCGGTCGAGGTCGACGTCGTAGACGGCGATGTACTCCCGCAACCGCTCGGCGTTCATCGGCATCGGGATCAGGTAGTCCACCCGCGTCTGGTTGTACGCCTCGGTGAGGGCCGAGATGCCGAACCGGCTGCACGGGACGAGGTCGCAGGCGGGCCCGGGCGCGAGGGCCGTCACGGCGCCGCCCGTCATCGCCCGGTTCCCTCAGCGATGCAGGTACTCGGCGACCTCGTGCGCGAAGCGGGTGGCGCTGATCGGTTTGCTGATGTAGCCATCGCAGCCATAAGCCTCCGCCATGTGCTTGACGATCTCTCGCGGCCACGCCGTGAGCGCGACGATCGGCGTGCGGGACAGCTCGGGAACGCGGCGCAGCCAGCTCACCAGCGTCAGCCCGTCGACGTCCGGCAGCCCGAGGTCGACCAGGATGATGTCGGGATGGACCGCGACGGCGGTCCGGAAGCCGCTGGCGGCATCCTCGGTGCGCACCACCGCGAACCCGTAGGCCTTCAGGACCCGCTCGAACAGGCGTGCGTTGTCCGCGACGTCCTCGACGAGCAGGACCGTGTCCACCTCAGCGGGGTCCGGCACGGACCGCCCCCGCCGCGTCCTGGGCCGTGTCGTCGACCGCTTCGAGGATCGCGCGCCCGATCGCCTCGACCGGGCCCTCGCCGTGAATCGTGACCAACACGCCGACGGCGCGGTAGTGCTCGACCACCGGCGCGGTCTGGCGGTGGAACGTCGCGAGGCGCCGCCGCACCGTCTCGGGCTCGTCGTCGGCACGCCGGACGAGGTGCTCGCCGGCGCACTTGCCGTGCGGGCACGCCGCGAAGGGGTTGGCCTGCGCATGGAACGGGGCCTCGCACTCACGGCACACCAGCCGGCCCGACAGGCGCTGGACGATCGCCTCGTCCGGGACGTCGAGGTACACGGCCAGGTCGACGCGCTGGCCGAGGCTCGCCAGGAGCGTGTCGAGGGCGTGCGCCTGCGCGAGCGTGCGGGGAAAGCCGTCGAAGAGCACGCCGGCGGCGATGTCGGGCTGCGCAAGGCGCTCGCGGACCATGGCGATCGTGACGTCGTCGGGCACGAGCTCGCCGCGGTTCATGTAGCCCTCGACCTGGCGCCCGAGGGCCGTCTGTGCCTTGAGGTGGTGGCGGAAGAGGTCGCCGGATGCCACGTGCGCCCAACCCAGGCGGCCTGTCACCGTCGTCGCCTGGGTGCCCTTGCCGGAGCCGGGTGCGCCGAGCAAGACAACGTTCAAGCGGTGCTCCTATCGTTGGTTCGGGGCCGTGCGCGGGCCCGGCGGCACATTATAGGGATGTCGCTGCCGGGGGTGAAGCCGTCGGGCCCGCTCGGCATGCTACAATGGGCGCGGCGCCGACGGTCCGCCGGTTCCGTCAGCCTGCCGACGCCGGCAGCCTCGCCGACCCCGACTCCCAATCCCAGGATCACGACGGCATGAACGATCGAATGCTGCATCGCGCGCGCGCCGCGCGCCGCCAGTGGGTCCGCCCGGCCCGCGTGCTCGCGCCGCTCTTGTGGGTCGGTGCCACGGCCGTGGCCGTCGGCGCCGCCTCCGCCGGGCTGCCCGAAGCGCCGCCTCTGCCCGGCCGCCTGGTCTACACGCGCGCCACCGCCTCGACGTGGGACCTCTACGCCTCCGACGCCGACGGAGGCAACGAGCTGCGGCTGACGAGCGCGCGCGACGTCAACCCCGTCGGCGAAGACCAGCCGCGGTGGTCGCCCGACGGGCGCGAGATCGTGTTCACGACGCTCGCCAAGGACGGCGATCGCGCCTTCATCTGGCGCGTGCCGTTTGCGGGCGGCACGCCCGCGCCGGTGGCCACCGCCAACGCCGAAGGCGCCGGCTACCCGGCGTGGGACCCGCGCGGCGAAGCCATCGTGTTCGCCGGCGCCCACGACGGCGGCCGGCCCGGCGACCTCGACCTCAAGGTGTGGTCGCCGTCGGGCGCGCGCACACTCACGAACACCGCGGACCGCGACGAGCGCGAACCGGACTGGTCACCCGACGGCGGGCGGATCGTGTATGCGTCGCGCCCGTCGGGCGACGACGACGCATGGTGGGTGCTGCGCAGTGTCGGCGCCGACGGCAGCGACGATCGCCCGTTGTGGGAGCAGCCGGGCGCCACGGCACGCAACCCGCGCTGGTCGCCGGACGGCCGGCACATCGCGTTCGTGACGTACGGCAACGTCGACGGCTACGGCCGCGGCACGCTGACGGTCCTCGACGTCGCGAGCGGGGCGACCGAGGCGATCGTCGGCGGCGTCGCGAACCCGGCGAGCTGGTCGCCGGACGGCGGGTGGCTCCTGATCTACAACACCAAGGAGAACGGCCTCGAGCCGCCCGGCCAGCCCACGCCGACGCGCGACCCGGGGGCCACGCAGATGCTCGGGCTCTATCTCGTCCGGTTGTCGGATCGGGCGCTCTTCCGGCTCGCCGGCCCGGCGGGCGGCGCCGGCGCGCGTGTCAACTCGTTCGAGTGGGGCCAGGTCTCGGACTGGACGCGCGGGACGCACACGCCGACGCCCGACGCGCCACCGACCGAGACCCCCACCGCCACACCGCCGGTGGCGACGCCGACCTCGACCGCGACCACGCCGCCGACCCGGCTTCCGAGCGCCACCCCGGCCGAATCGGCGACGCCGACGCCCGACGCGTCGGCGACGGCGGCGGCCGCGACCCGGACGGCGGTGGCCCGTACGCCGGAGGCGACGGCCACGCCGCCGGCGGGCATGGACATCTACCTCCCGCTCGCGCTGAAGGGGCACGCGTTCAACGGGACGGGCGCCCGCAGCCGGCGGTGAGAGGGCTCGTCGGGCGGCCGGCTAGGCGCCCGGCTGGACGTAGGCCTCGATCTCGCCGAGCAGGTAGGCCGGCACCCGCGCCTTGAGCCGGGTGCCGGCCTCGCCGTGCACCTCGAGGTCGACGACGCCGTGGGTGTGCACGAGGTCGAGCACCTTGCCGGCCTGGTACGGCAGGACGAGCGTCACCGGCACGAGCTGCTGCTCGAGGGCCGCGTCGATGGCGTCGAGCAGGTCGTCGAGCCCGGCCTTCTGGCGCGCCGAGATCGGCACGAGGTCGGGGTAGGCGGCCACGCGGAGCTCGGCGAGCACGTCGAACACGGGGTGCGCCGGTAACGGCGCGGCGTCGCCGCCGCGTCGGCCGGCGACGCCGTCGACCGCGCGCGCCTCGCCGGCGCCCTCCTCGCCGCCCGGCGGCAGGCGGTCGACCTTGTTGGCGGCCACGACCATGGGCGGGTCGGTCATGCCGAGCTCGCGGAGCACGCGCTCGACGGTCTGGATCTGGCGGATCACGTCGGGGTGCGTCACGTCGACGACGTGCACGAGCAGGTCGGCCTCGGCGATCTCCTCGAGCGTCGCGCGGAACGCGGCGACGAGCTGCGTCGGCAGCTTCTGGATGAACCCCACCGTGTCGGTAAACAACGCCGGGCGGCCGCTGGGCAGCGCGACGCGCCGCGTCGTCGGGTCGAGCGTCGCGAAGAGCTGGTCGGCCGCCAGTACGCCGGCACCGGTCAGGGCGTTGAGGAGCGTGCTCTTGCCCGCGTTGGTGTAGCCCACGAGGGCGACCACCGGGAGGCCGGCGCGGCGGCGGCGCTGGCGGGTCTGGCGCCGCTGTTGGCGCAGGCTCTCGATCTCGTCCTTGAGCGACGTGATGCGCCGGCCGATCTCGCGGCGGTCGATCTCGAGCTGGGTCTCGCCCGGCCCGCGCACGCCGACGCCGCCGGTGGCGCCGCCGGCGCGCCCGCCGCTCTGGCGTGCCAGGTGCGTCCACATGCGCGTGAGGCGCGGAAGGCGATACTCGTACTGGGCCAGCTCGACCTGCAGCATGCCCTCGCGGGTGCGCGCGTGCTGCGCGAACACGTCGAGGATCAGGGCCGTGCGGTCGATGACCTTGAGCTCGAGCGCGTTCTCGAGGTTGCGCTGCTGGCGCGGCGTGAGCTCGTGGTCGAACAGCACCACCTCGGCGCCCGCGTCGTGGGCCGCCAGCTTGGTCTCCTCGACCTTGCCGGAACCGATCAGCGTGCCGCCGTGCGGCGTGCCGAGCTGCTGGGTCGTGCGCCCGACCACCGCCAGCCCGGCGGTGTCGGCCAGGGCCTCGAGCTCGTCGAGCGACGAGGCAAGCGACCAGCTGTCGGGCTCGCTGTGGAGGTCGACGCCGACCAGGAACGCCGGCTCGCGGGCCGGGGCCTTGGTGCGGTCAGACAAGAACGTCGTCGGGCGCTTGGGCATGTTCCTCCGCAAGGGGAATGTCGTGGCGGGCGAGGCACGCGTCGAGGTCGGCCAGCGCGCGCGCCCCGTACGCCCGATACCGCTCGGCCTTGTGGCGAATGGCCGGCTCGAGCGGCGGCAGGAGGCCGAAGTTGGCCTTCATGGGCTGGAAGCGGTCGGGGTCGCAGGCCGTGATGTAGTGGCACAGCGCGCCGAGCATCGTGGTCGGGGGCAGCACGACGTCAGCGTGCCCCGACAGGGCGCGCGCGGCGTTGAGCCCGGCCAGGAGCCCCGACGCGGCGTTGCCGGTGTAGCCCTCGATCCCGGTGATCTGGCCCGCGAAGTACAGCCCGGGGCGGCCGCGGAACGCCAGGCCGGGCGTGAGCAGCGCCGGTGCGTTGATGAACGTGTTGCGGTGCATCTGCCCAAGCCTCACGAACTCGGCCCCCGCCAGGCCGGGAATCATGCGCAGCACGCGCTCCTGGTCGCCCCACCGCAGGTTGGTCTGGAAGCCCACGAGGTTGTACAGCGAGCCGGCCACGTTGTCCTGCCGCAGCTGCACCACGGCAAACGGCCGGCGACCGGTGCGCGGGTCGCGCAGCCCGATCGGCCGCATCGGCCCGAACGCCAGGGCGTCGGGGCTGCGCGCGGCGATGACCTCGATCGGCAGGCAGCCCTCGAAGAAGACCTCGGCCTCGTGCTCGAAGTCGCGCAGCGGGATGCGTTCGGCGGCGAGCAGGGCGGCGACGAAGGCGCGGTAGGCCGGTTCGTCGAGGGGGCAGTTGATGTAGTCGCCGCCGTCGGTGTCCCCGCGGTCGTGGCGCGACTGCCGGAACGCGACGGTCAGGTCGATCGACTCGGCGGTGACGATCGGGGCGAGCGCGTCGTAGAAGTAGAGGTGGTCCTGGCCGGTGAGCCGCCGCAGGTCCGTCGCGAGGCGATCGCTGGTCAGCGGGCCCGTGGCGACGACGCACGGGCCGTCGGGCACGGCGGTGGCCTCGTCGCGCACGAGGTCGATGCGGGGATGGTCCTCGATCGCGCGCGTCACGATGGCGGCGAAGGCGTCGCGGTCGACGGCCAGCGCGCCGCCGGCCGGGACCGCAGCGCGCTCGGCGGCCGCGATAATCAACGAGCCGAGCCGCCGCAACTCGGCCTTCAGCAGGCCGCCGGCCCGATCCGGAAGGTCGGAGCCCAGGGAGTTGGAGCACACGAGCTCGGCCAGGCGGTCGGTGCGGTGCGCCGGCGTCGGGCGCGCCGGCCGCATCTCGACGAGGGTGACGCGGGCGCCGGCGCGGGCGGCCTGCCAGGCGGCCTCGCTGCCGGCCAGGCCGCCCCCGATGACGGTCAACCGCCGCTGCATGTCGGTCCGGGGCATGTGCATGGGCGCGGAACTATAGCACACGGCTCCGTCGACGACGGCCCCAGCCTGACCGAGTCCTGACGGCATGCTGACGGGCTGCGGACGGGCTGCGGACAAACGGGACGAGGCCCTATCCAATGCCCGGCCGCGGCGTTATCATGGTCAACAAGTCAACTGGAGTCGCCGCGGGCGGGATGGCCGCCCGGTCGGCAGCCCTGCGGGTCGACGTGCCTGCCGTGACAACGAGCAGGCGGCGGACAACCCGAAGGTCACCCGCCGCCTGCTTGGATGCGCCGGTCAGTATTTTCCCGACACCGGCCGGTCGGGCATGAATGGGCTGTGGAACGAGTGCCGTTTGCGATGACGTCGGCTATTGTACCCTGTGCCGACGACGTTGTCCACAATCCGACGCGACGGGCGTCGGATGAAGCGAGTCCGACCAGCGGAACATGGCTGGGACCGCGGGTGGCCGTGCCGATGCGGCCGCCCGCGGTCTGCGTTGTGGGGCGAGGGCGTGGCGGCCGGCTGTGGTAAGATAGGCCCATGGACGCCCTCGACCTGATCGTCGCCAAGCGCGACGGCGGCGAGCACGACGCCGCGTCGCTCGAGTGGTTGATGCGCGGCGTGGTGGATGGCTCGGTGCCGGACTACCAGCTCGCCGCGTGGCTCATGGCCGTGGTCTGGCACGGCATGACGGCGCGCGAGACGGCCGACCTCACGCGCGCGATGGCGGCCTCGGGCCGCCAGCTCGACCTCACGCGCCTGCCGCACCCCACGGTCGACAAGCACTCCACCGGCGGCGTCGGCGACAAGACGACGCTCGTCGTGGGCCCGCTGGCCGCAGCGACGGGCCTCACCGTCGCCAAGATGAGCGGCCGCGGCCTGGGCCACACCGGCGGCACGCTCGACAAGCTCGAGAGCATCCCGGGCCTCAGCGTGACCCTGCCCGTCGAGCGCTTCATGCGGCAGGCGGCGGCCGTCGGGTTGGTGATCGCCGGCCAGACGGCCGAGCTGGCCCCCGCGGACCGACGCCTCTACGCGCTGCGCGACGTGACGGGCACGGTGCAAAGCCTCCCCCTGATCGCCGCCTCGGTGATGAGCAAGAAGCTGGCGGCCGGAGCCGAGGCCATCGCGCTCGACGTCAAGGTCGGCTCGGGGGCGTTCATGGCCACCGAGGCCGAAGCGCGCGCCCTGGCGGCGCTGATGGTGGACATCGGGCGGCACGCCGGGCGGCGGGTGGCGGCCGCGCTGACCATGATGGACCAGCCGCTGGGCCGCGCGATCGGCAACGCGCTCGAGGTGCGCGAGGCCATCCACACGCTGCGCGGCGAGGGTCCGGCGGACCTGCACGCCCTGTGCATGGCCATGGCGGGCCTGATGCACGTGGCCGGCGGCAACGCGGCGCAGCCCGAGCACGTCTCGGAGGAGCTGCTCGAGGCGCTGACGTCGGGCCGCGCCGCCGAACGGCTGCAGCGGATGGTCGAGGCCCAGGGGGGCGACCCGCGCGTGGTCGATGCCCCGGAGCGCGTGCTGCCGGCGGCGCCGGTGGTGCGGCCGGTGGAGCAAGCCAAGGACGGCTGGGTCGCCGCCGTCGACGCGCGTGCGATCGGCGCCGTGGCGGTGGACCTCGGGGCGGGCCGAAGGCGCAAGGAAGACGCCGTGGACCCCGCCGTCGGGATCGTGCTGCACGCCAAGGTCGGCGACCGGGTGGACGGGCACACCCACCTCGCGGACGTCCATGCGCGCACCGAGGAGGCCGCCCGCCTGGCGGTCGACCGCGTCCGCGCCGCGTTCGTGGTCGCCGAGGCCGTGCCCGTCGTGCCGCCGTTGATTCTGGGATACCTCACATGAGCGTCGGCGCAGCGGGCACCGGCGGCTTGCCCGCGCCGACGCGCCGCGGGCGCGGCCTGCTCGTCGGCTGGCTGGCGGCCCTGGGCGTGGGGATCGGCAGCCCCGGGGCGGCGGGGCTGGGCGCCGCACGGGCGCCCGCGGCGGCTGCCGGCGCGGACGACGGGAGCGGCGTCGTGGTCGCGGTGGTGGGCAGCGGGGTCGACTACACGCACGCGGCGCTGGGCGGCGCGGGCGCGGCGGCCGCCTACGCCGCCAACGACCCCGACGTCGTCGAGCCCGGCACGTTCCCGACGGAGCGGGTGATCGGCGGGCTGGACCTCGCGGGGCGCTATTACAGCGCGGCCTGCCCGTCGCCGGTGCCGCCCGACGCCCACTGCACGCGCGTGCCGGCGCCGGATCTCGATCCGCTCGACGGGCCGGACGGCGCGGGCACGGCGATGGCCGGCGCGGTGCTGCGCGCGGCGCCCGGGGCGCGCCTCGTCGCGCTCAAGGTGCTCGGCAGCCCGCTCGGCGCGCCGGGCGGCGTGCCGGCCGCCACCGACCTCGTGGCCGACGCGCTCGACTGGGTGCGGCGCCACAACGCCGGCGAGCCCGTGCCGGGCGCGCCGGCGGCCCGCCGGCGGATCGACGTGGTGGTGCTCGCGCAAGGCGCGGCGTGGGGCGGGACGGACGCGCGCGTGGCGGCGGCGGCAAGGGCGCTCGGCGCCGCCGGCGTGACGGTGGTGGCGCCCGCCGGCGACGTCGGCCCGCTGCCGTTCGCCGCGGCGGCGCCGGCCGTGCCGAGCGCGGGCGTGCTGTCGGTGGCCGCGGCGCGCGGCGCCGACGTGACGGCGTGGGGGATCCGCGCCGCCTGGCTCGAAGGCGGGCAGGCGCGCTCCGAGGACATCGAGGCGGTCGAGGGCGGCGACTGGCTGCCACCCCTTCGATCGGCGGGCCCGATCGCCGCGGATCTCGCGTGGTACGGCCAGGCGTGCGACGATGCGAACGGCCAGCCGTCGCCGCCCGCGCAGGAGGTGCGCGAGCGGGTCGCGCTGATCGAGCGCGGCACGTGCGCGTTCGCGGTCAAGCTCGTCAACGCGGCGCGCCTGGGCGCGATCGCGGCCGTGGTGTACAGCGACCAACGCCCGCGGGGCGCCATGCCGTGCGGCAACCCATGCACGGCCAGCCCCGGCATCCCGGCCGTGATGGTCGACAACGGGCCGGGGCGCACGCTGCGGCAGCGGCTCGAGGCGGGGGTGCCGGTGAGCGTGACGCTCGACGCCGGTCTCTGGATCCCACAGCCCTGGCTGTACCACACGCTCCTCGCCACGAGCGGCCGCGGTCCGGGGCGGCCGGGGCTGGGCATCGGGCCGAGCGTCGCGGCGGAAGGCGTGGGGCTCGCCGTGCCGCGGTCCGGGTCCGGCGCCGCCGTCGTGGCCGTGAGCGGCACCGACGTCGCGGCGGCGACGGCGGCGGGAGCGGCGGCGCGCGTGCACGCACGCGTCGCGGCGTCGGGCGTGGACGTGGGCGCGGGGACGGTGGCGGGGCGGCTCGCGAGCCGGGCGGTGGCGGACGTGCACCTGCAGCGGCGCGACACCGGGGCACGTGCCGCGGTGGCGCTCCAGGGAGCCGGCAGGCTGGACCTGGCCGCGAGCCTGACGGGCACGCTGGGCGTCGACGGCGGCGACGGCATGCCGGCGGCGCTGGGGTTCGGCCTGGTCGACGTGACCGACGGGCCGGAGGCGACGGTGCGCCGCACCCTGCGGCTGCGCAACCCGACGGACCGCGAGCGGCGGCTGCGCGCGCGCTTCGTGCACGCGTTCGGGGCGGAGGACGAGGGGCACGGCGTCGCGGTCGAGGTCGAGCATGCCCCGGTGGTCGTCCCGCCGCGCGGCGCGGCCGAGGCGCCGATCGCGCTGCGGCTGCGCGCGGGCGAGCTGCGCCCGTGGGCGCTGGATCGCGGAAACGCGGTCAGCGACACGCTGGCGCTGCAGACGATGGAGTTCGACGGCTGGGTGACGTTCGACGAGGTCGACGCCGCCGGCTCTCCGCTCGCGGCGGGCGAGGCGCTGACGGTTCCGCTGCACGTGCTGCCGCGGGCGCGCGCCTGCGTGGCGGCGCGGTCGCTCTCGCCGTTCCGCAGCGGCACGGACGGGCTCGGGACGGCGGTGCTCGACAACGCGTGCGTCGGGTCCGGGTCGGTCGTGGCGATGCCGCTGGTGGGGATCGACGCCGCGGCCGACGCGCCGGGGCTGCCGGCGGCGCTCGACGTCGCTGCCGTCGGGCTGCGCTACAGCCTGGCGGCGGTCGGCGGCACGCGCGATGGCGGAGGCGGCCCGGTGGTCGAGTGGCACGTGCACACGCGCGGCGCGCGGGACCTGCCGGCCGGGGCGCGCATCACGGTGCTCTTGGACCTCGACCGTGACGGCCGCTTCGACCGCGCGCTGTTGACGGCGCACGGGGCCGACGCGCGCGCGACGCTGCCGCGCGGGCAGTGGTTCACGATCCACACGGCGCTCGGCCCGGACGGGCTGACGCCGGACCTGAGCCGGCAGCTCGCGGCCCCGCTGCCGATGGTGTTCGATCTCGACGCGTCGGTGGCGGTGCTGCGGGCACGGGCGGATGAGCTGGTGCTGGACTTCGGCTCGGGCGACGAGGCGTTCGCCTTTGCGGTGCGGGTCGAGAGCCCGCGCGAGCCGTGGGCGGTGGACGCACCGGCGTTCGTCGACGACGCCCCGGACGGGCTGGCGGCCGGCGCGGCGTTCGACGTGGCGCAGGCGACGCTCGACTGCGTCACCCGCGCGGACTCCGGCCGGCCGCTCGGGTGGTTCGACGGGGCCGCCGGCGCGGGCGGCGTGCCGCTGGCGGCAGGGGAAGCGGCGCGGCTGGCGCTGGGCCTGCAGGCGGACCGGGCGGCGTGCGCGCCGCTCGCGGCCGGCGGCGAGGTCGGCGTGCTCCTCAGCTTCCCGCAGAACGCGGCCGCCCGCGGGCAGGCCCAGGTGTGGCGCGGGCACGTCGACGCCGCACCCGTCGGCGGGGGCCGGGTGTACCTGCCGGCAGGGCTGCGCGGAGCCGGGTGGTGAGGTAGACGCAGGCGCGGGACGGCCTGCCGCCAGGCGCGCCGTGGCGCCTGGTCAGCCGCTCGTCACCCTGTTGCCGAACGCATGCAGGGCAGGGTTCAAACCTGCCCCAACCGGCTCCGGGCCGACGGCGGCATCCGGGGCGTCATCGGCGCAGCGGCTCGACCCGGCGCAACGCTGCCGGCCTGGACCGAGCCGGTGCGCGCCGTGCTCCGACCGCGGGCGGCCGGCGGGCGCGACGCCCGGCGGGATCGGGAGCCTCGCCGGGCGTGCCTCAATTCCACCCCGGCCGGCGCAGCCGCGCACCGGGCGTGCCGCGCCCGTCCGGGGCCTCGTCGAGCACCTCGAGCCACTGCGCGCGCGGCGGGCCCCACCGCCCGAGCGCATCGCGGGCGCGCACGACCACGTAGTGGCGCCCCGCCGCCAGGTCGCGCGCGGCCAGCGTGCCGCCGGCGTCCTCCGAGACCTCGTCGAAGGCGCCGTCGCCGGCGATCAGCGGCACGCCCTCGCCCGCCGCCGCGCCCGGCACGGGCAGCCCGCCGCCGGCGGCGACCGGCCCGCCCCCGGGCCGGCCCACGGTCATCTCCACCGCCGCGACACGCTGTCCGCCGGCGCGCAGGTCGGTGGCGCGCGCCGACACCGCCACCGACGTCCCCGCGGGCGCGAGCGCCGGGCGCAGCGCGAGGCGGGTCACCTCGGGGCCGTTGATGCGCTGGTACGGGCGGTCGGACAGGCCGAGGGTCATCACCAGGGCCTCGAGGTTCTGCCGGATCACGGCCTCGAGCTCGGCGCACGGAGCGACGAAGTCGCTGCCCTGCAGCTCGATGACGTAGCTCGGGATCCCGAGCTCGCCGTACCCCCAGTCGCGCGTGTTGCCGCTGACCGGGTAGAGCGCGCTCTGGACCCGATAGCCGTTGAACGCCGTGTAGCGCCGTGCGATGGCGTACAGGTCGTCGGCGTTGGGCGCGCGCGCGGTCGTCCAGCCCCACGGGACGAGCATCGTGCCCGGAAACGTCGCGTTGTGGAAGTTGATGAGGAAGCCCGTCGTGTCGAGCGGCGCCTCGTCGCCGTCCTCGGGGCCGCGCTGGTCGGGGATGATCGAGCGCACGAAGGCCGCGTAGGCCTGGACCTCGGGCTCGGACCCCGGCGCGGGCCCCCGGTAGGTCTCGGCACAGGCCTGCTCGCTGCCGCCCTCGGCATCCCACTTGAACGCATGGTTGCGGTTGAGGTCGACGCCGGCATGCCCCCCGCCCCGCGGGGGCCACCCGCACGTCGAGGCGGCGACGTCGCGCCCGTTCTTGCGCCACATCCACGGCGCGGCGTCGTACGGCGCGCTGGCGCCGAGCTCGACGAGCTGGCGCCCGTCGGGGTTGCTCGCCAGCCCGACGTACACCTCGCGATGGTCGAGGAGGTACGTGATCTGCGCGTCGCGCCCGTAGCCGTCGACGAGGTGCCGGATGAACGCCTGCGCCAGCGCCACCGTGGGGATCTCGCGCGCGTGCAGCCCGCCGTCGATCCACAGGCGGCCCTCCTTGGGGCTAGTCGCGGACTCGCGGGTCACGCGCACGACGAGGATGTCGGCCCCGGGGATCGCGTCGCCGCCGGGCGTGGTGCAGCCGCCGGCCGCCTTGCAGCCGCTGTCGCCGACGTCGAACACCTCGAGGATGTCGGGGCGCGCGGCCGCGGCCGTCGCGGCCCAGCCGTGGACCTCGGCCAGCCGGGCGTAGCAGCCGGGCCACGCGGGGAGCCGCACCGGCGCGGCCGCCACGACGTCCACGTCGAAGCCCTTTGCCCGCAGGTCGTCGGCCAGCGCGCGCGGGACGGTGATCCGCTCGGTCCCGGCGGCGATCGACTCCTCCCACTGGGGCACGGCCTCCGCCAGCGCACGGCGATCGCCGGCGGGCACGGCGCGCAGGTCGACGACGACGTCCTCGGACTCGGAGGCGGGTGGCGATCCCGCCCATCCCGCGTGTCCCCCGGTCCCCGGCGCGCCCGCGATGCCGGCGTCGTCTGCGCCGGGCGCCGCGCCGGCGATCCCGGGGGCCCCTTGCGCGCCGGTCGTCCACACCGAGGCGAAGACCAAGAGCGCCGGCCATCCCGCCGCCCGCACGGCCGCGCGGCGAAGCCAGCGGCACGCCTCGCTCAACCCTGTCGGCTGCATCTCATCCCTCCATCGATCCCGCGCCGCCGAGACGGCTTCAGCGCTTCAGCGCGAACGGCAGGTAGGCCCTTCCGACCGCCGCACCCGCGGCCCGGTGGCGCCAGATCGTCAGTCCGGCATCCCCGGAGGCGGCGAGTACGACCTCCGCGCCGCGCGCGCGGGCCACGGCCAGGTCGAGCGGCTGGCCGCCGTCCGGCAGCACGGCGTGCGCGCGCTCGCGCGGCGCGTCGCCGTCGGCGTCGAGCACCCACAGGCTGCCGTCGAACGCATCCGACACGTAGACGGCGCCGGGCGCGGCCGCGACCCGCGGCGACACCAGGGCGCCGCCCGTCGGCACCCACCCCCCGGCGTGCGCCGGGCCGCCCGGAGCGCCGATGTCGAACACGTGCAAGCGGTCGGTGGCCACGAAGGCGCGCTCGAGGTGCGCCGTGACCGTGCCGGGGAGGTCGCCGTCCATCGCGAGCGAGACGGCGGGGCCCGGCTGTGCGGGATCGGTGGTGTCGATCACCTGCAGCCGCCCGTCCATGAGCAGCGTGCGGCCGATCTGCGCGTACACCGAGCTGGCGAAGCCCTCGGTCGGCAGCGCCGACACGCGCCGCGGCCGGCCGGGGTCGCCGGCGTCGAGCACCGCGAGCCCCTCGCCGCCGGCGGCGACGTAGACGTGCCGGCCCGCGGCATCGACGTCCATCGCCGTCGTGCCGGTGACCACGCCGACGGCGACGAGCGCGTCGGACGTCCGCGCATCGACCACCCCCAGCCCTTCGCGGCCGCCCGCGACGTAGACGAAGCCGCCGTGCGCCGCGAGCGCGCCGCCGTCGGAGCCCGTCACGGGCGACTCGACGCCGGCGACCGCCCGTGCCGCGCGCACGCCGTCGCCGACGAACGACCACAGCCGCGCGTGCGTGCCGTCGAACGCGAACCACCGCTCGTCCTCGGCGGCCACCGCCACGACATAGCCCGGCGGGTCGATGTCCGCGACGCGCCGCGGCAGGTTGGGGTTGGTGGCGTCGACGACGCGTGCGCCCCGCTCGTCGGCGACGACGACCTGGTCGTCGACGGCGTAGACGCTGCTGGCGGCGCCGTCGGCGACGTGCCGGCCCAGGAGCCGGGGGCGGCGCGGCGACGCCACGTCGACCACGGCCAGGCCGCGCGCCCCGTCGGCGACATAGGCCAGGCCGTTGGCCACGTGCACGGCGCGCGCGTCGTCGACATCGGGCAGCCGGCCGACCTCGCGCGGGGCGGTAGGGTCGACGACGTCGAAGATCCGCAGCCCGTTCGGCCCGTCGGCCACGAACGCGTACCCGCTGGCCAGGTGCATCCGCCCGCCCAGCCCGCTCTCGCGGTCGGGCGTGGCGGCCTTGCCGAGCAGGCGCGGCGCGGCCGGGACGGCGATGTCGTAGACGCGCAGGCCCTCCTCGTCGACCAGCATGTGCACCCGGCGCTCGGCGACGACCAGGCCGATGGCCTCGGCCGGCAGCTCGATCCGACTGGCCACGCGGGGCGCGGTCGGGACGGACACGTCGACGACCCAGACGGCGGGGGGGTCCGACGCGACGGCGGCGCACGCCACGCCGTCGCCGGCGGCGACGACCGTGGCGCCGTCGGGCACGTCGACGTACCCGGCGCGGCGCGGGCGCGCAGGCTCCGCGACGTCGACGACCTCGATGCCGCCCTCGCCCGTGACCACGAACGCGATGGGCGCCTGCGTGCCGTCGGCGATGGCGATGTCCAGCACGACGCCGGACAGGATCGGGCTCTCGCCGGCGCGGCGCGGCGCCGACGGGACCGTCACGTCGTAGGCCACGATGCGCGGGCCGACGCCCACCCACGCGTGCACCCCGGCCATGACGACGTCGGCGGTGAGCCCGCCGACTTGCCCGACGAGCTCCAGCCGATCCGGCGACGAGGGTTGGGCGGCGGCGCGGTCGGGCGCGGCGGCGCCGAGCGCGACCGCGCCGGCCGCCGCCAACACCGCGGCGACGCGCCCGGCCCTATCGCCCACCCTCGTCGAGACAACGCGCACGTCGGCCTCCCGTCCTCGTTCGTCGGATCGCGCCAGTGTAGGGCATGGCCGCGCCGGCGTCAACGCGGCACGCGCGGCGGCACCCTCAGGGCCGGCGGATCGGCCACTGGCTGAGCAGCATGGCGGCGACGACCAGGGCGGCGCCGGCCAGCCCGCGCCGCCCGAGCGACTCGCCGAGCCACCAGTAGGCGAAGAGCGCCGCCCAGAGCGGTTCCAGGGTGTAGATCAGCGCCGCCTCGGGCGCGGTCACGCGCCGCTGGCCGGCGGCCTGCAGCCACGTCGTGACGGCGGTGGCCGCCAGCGCGAGGTACGCCACGGCGGCCCAGGCGGACGGCGGGATCGCGGGCGGCGCGCCGACGGCGGAAGGGCCGCCGACCGCGCGGCCGGCCAGCACCCCCAGCGCGGCGAACATCGCCACGCTCCACAGCTGCACCGCGGTCAGGCGCCGCGTGTCGACGGCCAGGGCGTGCGCTTCGAGCCGCACGACATAGACGGCATACGCGGCGGCCGTGACGAGCGTCCATGCGTCGCCGACGTTGGGAGGGGATCCGTCCCACGACAAGAGACCGACGCCGGCGAGCGCGACGAGGGCGGCGACCGAGACGGAGCGCGGGACGCGGCGGCCGGCGGCGGTGATCAGCAGCGGCACGAGCACGACGCTCGCCGCCGTGATGAAGGCGCTGCGGCTGGCGGTGGTGTAGCGCAGCCCCACGGCCTGCGTGGCATAGCCGAGGAACAGCCACCCGCCGAGCTCGAGCCCGGCTCCCCAGGCGTGCCTGGAGCGCACCACCCACGGCAGGAAGATCGACCCGGCGATCGCGAAGCGGGCCAGGGTCAGGTGCAAGGGGGCCACGTGCGTCACGGCCCCCTTGATGACGGCGAAGGTGGTGCCCCAGAGCAGCGTCACGACCAGGAGCGCCGCGATCCCGGCCGCGTGGGGGCCGACTCGGCCATGCACGGGAGGGATACTGTAGGGGTGGGGGCGCGGCGGTGTCCAATTCGCCTGCGGCGTCGCCGAGGACTGGGGGCCGGGCGCGTCCCCTACCGCCCCACCCGCGGCGCCCACGCCGGCCCGTGCCGCGTCGCGACGCCGCGCGCGTCGACGTCCTCGACCCAGTACCGCACCGCGCGGGCCGGCGCCGCGCGGTCGACGAACGCGTAGTCGGCGCCGCCGAGCTGTGACCCGCGCGGCGGGACGAGGCGCGGCGTCAGGTCGACCGTCCGCCCGTCGCCGGCGTCGCGCAGCACCCGGAACCCCGCGTGGCCGATCTCCGACGCGGTCCGCCACGACACCTCGACGGGCCGCCCGATCCGGCGCGCGGCGAGGCGGTCGATCTCGACGGCCATCGGAGGCCCGTTCGGCGTGCCGCCAAGCGACCAGAGCCCCGCGAGGCCCGTGACCCCCGCACAGGTCACGGTGTTGGCGCCGGTGTCGCGGCTGCGGTCGCCGGCCGGGCAGTCCGCCCAGCCGCCGCCCGTCCACCGCCGCAGGTACGTCGTGCCCTCGTCCGCGATGTCGCTCGGCCCCAGCTCGTTGGCGTCGACCGGGTCGTAGGCCAGCGTCAGGTCGGCCACGTAGGCCCCCGTCCCGCCGCTCGGCGTGATCTCGAAGTGCCGCTTGATCGGCCGCTCGAGCGGCGCGACCTCCGGGAAGGCGTCGGGGTACACGCAGACCTCGACGCTGTCGACGGCTTCGCTCGCGAAGTCCAGCGTGGCGCCGACGCCGTCGAAGTCGTACGTCCCGGTGCCGCCGATCGCGAGCGTCTGGCAGATCGGGCAACGCGTGCGCAGGACTTCCTGGCCGCGCGTGTAGTCGCTGGTCCAGGCGTACAGGTAGCCGTTGAACTCGGCCAGCTCGGCGGCGAACGTGCTGGCGAAGCCGAACCCGTCGGGGTTGGCGCGCGTCCACACCAGCGCGGGTCCGCCTCCCGACAGCGTCCCGTCGGTGCGCCACACCTCGACGCCGGTGCCGCCGCTGGTCGGCGCGACGTAGAGCAGCCCGTTGTAGACGGTCTGGCCGTCGACGATGGCGCGTCCGTTCGACGCGTCGCCGTCGAAGCCGTCGAGGTTGACCTGCGCCCACGACCCGCCGGCACCCGTGGCGCTGCGCCACACCTCGGTGCCGCTGCCGCCGTCGAACGCGATGTAGAGGTGGCCGGCGTACGGGCCGACGACGTCGACGCGGTTGTTGACCGGCGCCGTGAACACGTTCTCCCACGCCCAGTCGTGCGCCGCGCCGGTGCCGCCGTCGAGGGTGCCGTCGGTGCGCCAGACGCTGCCCGGGAAGCCCGCGAAGCGCGCCGTCCCGATGTACAGCCGGCCGCCCCACACGTCGGCCGACTGGCTGGTGATCTCGGTGCCGGCGCCGTCGAAGCCGTCGAGGTTGCGCTGCTTCCAGGCCAGGCGCGGCCCGCCGCCGTCGAGCGTCGTGCCGTCGGTGCAGAACACCTGGGTGCCGGCCGCGGCGTTGCCGGTGCCGGCGCACAACTCGGGCGGGGTGTCGGCACCGTCGAAGACGAGCATGTCCTTGAAGTTCTGGTTGTCGGGGTTGGCCGTCGGGGCCGGCGTCGGGAAGCCGCTGTGGTTGACCTGCGTCCACGTTCCGGCCGCGCCGCTGGCGCTGCGCCACACCTCGGAGCCGTCGTGCAGCGCGTTCTGCACCGCGGTGGAGGCGTACAGGAACCCGCCGAAGCCGGCCAGGCTGTCGATGTGGTCGTTGTTGGCCACGTCGCCGAACGCGTCGGGCACCACCTGCTCCCAGTCCGCCTGCCCGGTGGCGATCGCCACGCCGCCGCGTGTCCGCCACACCCGCGCCCCGAGCGTGTTGTCGGCCTCCATGCCGACGTAGAGCTGGCCGCCGTGAACCACGAGCTCGAAGCCCTCTTCGGAGGTGTACGGCGCGACGCCGAGGTCGAACGCCCCGTTGCTGACCCGCGTCCAGGGCTTGCAGGCGCCCGCGTACGTCCCGACGGGCAGCGTGCGCGGGGTCGCGTCGCCGGGGGCGGGCGGCGCCGCGGCCGCGAGGGCGCCCGCCGGGCGGTGCAGCCGCGCGGGGATGGAATGGTCGATCTCCGCGGCGCCCTGGCCTCCGCCGTCCGCGGGCTCCGACGCGGGCGGCGCGGCGGGCGGCGCGGCGACCAGAACGGACCAGCCGGCCATGCCGGCGGCTGCGGCCGCCAGCAGCCGGCGGCGTCTCGCGCTCATGTCGGCGTCTGCCTCCCCTCGGGTTCGCTCACCTGCCCGCGCAGCTCGTACAGCGCCGTCAGCGCCGCCAGCGGCGTCATCCCGTCGACGTCCAGCCGGCGCAGGGCCTCCACCACCGGGTGCTCGCGCTCGACGGGCGCGAACAGCGGCAGCTGCCCGGTGCCGGCCGGCGGCGGGCGGCGGTCGGCGCGCTGGAGCGGCACGTTGCCCTCGGCCTCGAGCCGCTCGAGGATGGTCCACGCCCGCGCCGTCACGTCGCGCGGCAGGCCCGCCAGCTCGGCCACGTGGATCCCGTACGACCGGTCGGCCGTGCCCGGCTCGATGCGGTGGAGGAACGCGATGCCGTCGGGCGTCTCGGCCACCGCCATGTTGAAGTTGCGCACGCGCGGCAACAGCTCGGCCAGCGCGGTCAGCTCGTGGTAGTGCGTGGCGAACAGCGTGCGGGCCCCCAGGCGCGGGTGGTTGTGGATGTGCTCGATGACGGCCCACGCGATCGCCATGCCGTCGTACGTGCTCGTGCCGCGGCCGAGCTCGTCGAGGATGATCAGGCTGCGCGCGGTGGCGTGGTGCAGGATGCCCGCCGTCTCGACCATCTCCACCATGAACGTGCTCTGGCCGGCGGCAAGCTCGTCCTGGGCCCCGATGCGCGTGAAGATGCGGTCGACGATCCCGACGGCAGCCGCGTCGGCCGGGACGAACGACCCGATCTGCGCCATGAGGACGACGAGCGCCACCATCCGCCCCACCGTGCTCTTGCCGGCCATGTTGGGCCCGGTGAGGAGGATGATCTCGCCCGGGCCGACGGCCACGTCGTTCGGCACGAACGGCGCGTCGGGGCGGTTCCGCTCGACCACGGGATGCCGGCCGGCGGAGATGGCGATCGCCCGGCCGTCGTCGAGGACCGGGCGGGTGTAACGGTGGTGCACGGCCACCTCGGCCAGCGACGCCAGGGCATCGAGCATCCCGATGTCGCGTGCGGCGGCGAGGATGTCGGCGGCGCGCGCCATGACGGCCTGGACCAGCGCGACGAACAGCGCGCGCTCGGCGGCGACGATGCGCTCCTCGGCGTGGAGCACCTCGGTCTCGCGTTCCTTGAGCTCGGGCGTGACGTAGCGCTCGCCGCCGGTCGTGGTCTGCTTGCGGTGGTAGTCGGCGGGCACCTGGTCGGCGGCGGCCTTGGGGAGCTCGAGGTAGTAGCCGAACACGCGGTTGTAGCCGACCTTGAGCTTGCGGATGCCGGTCCGCTCGCGCTCGGCCGCCTCGAGGCCCGCGATCCAGGCCCGGGCGTCGGCGACGGAGGCGTGGATCGCGTCGAGCTCGGGGGCATGGCCGGGCCGGATGACGCCGGGCACGCCCAGCACGGCCGGGGGGTCGTCGGCGATGGCGGCGTCGATGGCGGCGGCGACGTCGGCGACGTCGTGGTCGCCGAGCCGTGCGAGCGACTCGGGGCCGCCGGCGATCTCGGCCAGGAGGGTGCGGACGGCCGGGAGGCGCCGGAGCCCATCGGCGAGCTTGACCAGCTCGCGCGGCCCGGCGTAGCCGGCCGTCACGCGGTTGGCCAGCCGCTCGATGTCGGGCAGTCCCTTGAGCACGGCGCGCAGCTCGGCGCGGGTCCGCCCGTGGCCGGCGAGGGCCTCGACGGCGTCGAGCCGGCGCTCGATGCGGGCGCGGTCCACCAGCGGCTGGTCGAGCCACGTGCGCAGGCACCGGCCGCCCATGGGCGTGAGGGTGGCATCGAGCACGCCGAGGAGCGAGGCCTTGCGCCCGTCGCCGCGCAAGGTGCTCGTGATCTCGAGGTTGCGGCGCGTGGCGGCGTCGAGCTGCATGTAGGCGTCGGTGGCATACGTCGACAGCGTGCCGACGTGCGCGACGGCGGTCTTGTGGGTGTCGCGCAGGTAGGCCAGGACGGCGCCGGCGGCGCGGGCGGCCAGCGGCCGGTCGGCGCAGCCGTACGGCGCGAGGGTGGCGACGCGGAAGTGTTCGAGGAGCGCCCGGCGGGCGTTGTCGGCGTCGAAGCGCCACGCGGCGTAGGGGGCGACGACGACGGCGAGCCCGAGCGCGTCGAAGGTCGCGGTGAGGCGGTCCAGGCGCGGGTCGGCGGCGCCGTCTCGCGCCTCGGGCACGATCAGCTCGGCGGGCCGCAGCCGCACGAGCTCGTCGAGCAGGCGGCGCTCGGCGTCGGGCCCGACGAAGTCGGTGGTGGCGAAGTCGCCGGTGGTCACGTCGGCGTGGGCGAGCCCGGCGCCGTCGCCGGCCCACACCAGCGCGGCGAGGTAGTTGTGCGCCCGGGCGTCGAGGAGGTCGCCCTCGACGAGGGTGCCGGGGGTGACGACGCGCACGACCTCGCGCGCCATGATGCCTTTGCCGGGCGGCGGCGCCGGGGCCGCGGCGGGCGCGTCCACGGCCAGCCGGCTCATGCGCGCGCGCTTCTCGGGGCTGGCCTCGGGCCCGGTCTGCTCGACGATGGCGACCCGGAGGCCGCGGCGCACGAGCTGGGCGATGTACCCGTCGACGGCGTGGTACGGCACGCCGGCCATCGGCGCGCGCTCGCCCTTGGCCACGGGGCGGCTGGTCAGCGTGACGTCGCACACGTCGGCGAGCCGGGCGGCGTCTTCGTTGAAGGCCTCGTAGAAGTCGCCCAGCCGGAAGAGCACGATGGCGTCGGGGTGCTGGCGCTTGATCTGCGCCCACTGGCGCATCATGGGGGTCATGGCACGCACGCGCGACGCGGTGGGATGGCAGCGTTCGGGCGGTTCATCGCGCCCGGATTGTAGGGCGGGGGCCGGGCCGGCGCAAGGGGAAGGGCCGCCTCTGCTGAGATGGGGGCTGCCCCGACGTGGTGGAGTGGTGGACAAGGGGTCCGGGAACCTTTCGCCTCCGCCCGGCGTTGAAGAGGCATGCTCAACCTTTGGCTCACCCTCCCCCCGTGCCCGGCCGGCGACACGGCGCCGCCGGTGCCCGAAGCCTGCCCGCGCGCCGGGTGCGGCGGGCGGCGCCTGCGCCGCCATCAGGCGGTCGCGAAGCGGGTCCGGCATGCGGGCCTGTGCCGTGTCGACCCGCGCCGCGCCGGCCTGCGCCACGCCGATCTACGCCCCACCGACCGACACCGCGCCGTCGGCGCGCACCGGTACCGCTGCCTGACGTGCCGCCGGACGTTCCGCGTCTACCCCGACGGCGTCGACCGCGGCACCACGACGGTGGCCGTCAAGCGCTTTGCCGCCGCGCTGCACGCGCTCGGCCTCGGCGTGCGCGCCGTGAGCGCCGTGCTGGCGTCGCTCGGCGCCCCGATCGGCAAGAGCCACGTTCACGCCACGGCGCGGCGGGTGATCGCCGCCATGCCGGCGCCCGAAGACGCCAGGCTCTTCGCCGGCCCCTGGGGCACCGACGCGTCGACCGGCCGGCTGTGGATCACCCTCGGCGGCCGCCCACGCGCCGTACGCCTCGGCGCCGCCGCCGGCCGGCCGGCGCTGGTGATCGAGGACGTCGACCACGCCACCGCC